>Ga0265330_10002188_pt1 | contig 10783 bp, 11 predicted proteins | sample 41919metaG_FD_202083 | JGI IMG/M metagenome (GOLD analysis project Ga0265330, IMG submission 202083) | Rhizosphere microbial communities from Carex aquatilis grown in University of Washington, Seatle, WA, United States - 4-19-19 metaG | ecosystem: Host-associated > Plants > Roots > Rhizosphere... | reverse complement strand
AGACGCACCCGGCCTCGGTCCATTGCATCGCGTATCCAGTCCCGCGCACGAATTCTGAAAGAAAGCCCATCCTCGTGCGGGATGGGCCCTCGAGACCGCTCTGATGTTTGCCGAGGCTACTTCTTGCCCCAGAAGTCAGGCGAAGCCGTGAGCCATGCATCGGGCACATAGCTGATCTGCGGGACTATCGCAAAGAGGTCCGATTCGGAGGACTCAACCGTCTGCGAGCCGAGCTCGCGCATCAATTGCATTTGATCCGCGCCCACGGTTTTGGGCAGACTGTCGCCGTCGATCATGGCCTGGTCTTCTTCCGCAAGAGCCTTGATGGGCGTTACCAGGATGAAGGTTCTGTCGCTGTCTTCGCCGTAAAGTTTTTCGAACATGGCCCAGTGCGCATTCGCGATGGACGAGTAGGCCTTCGCGTAAAGCTTGACCAGATGCTCCCAATCCTCATAGTGGCCGTAGCGAACATGGAAAAGAGTGATATCGAAGAAGCGCATCTGTGAAATATCGATAGCCGAATTCAGGCTCAGGTCGTCGCGATACTTGTAAATGCTGCCATACGTCTGACTGAGCGCGGCGGCCTCATCCGCATCGGTCGACTTGAGGGTACCCTGCAACTTCGTGTCTGACATCGCCTGGTCGTGTTGCTTTTGCATATCGGCAAAAGAATTGAACCCGGCAAAAAACAGAGCATGCGGAGAACCCGTGATGCTGAGCATGCCGAAGTAATTGATAGGTGCCTTCGCCGCGCGCTGAGCCTGTACTTCAGAGCTTTCATCTGCGATGAAGGAGCCGCTCATATTTGGCTTGATCGCAATGTTGCTCAGATAAATGTACTTCGGCGGTGGATTGACTCCGCTGGGCATCTGCGCGGCCGCGGTCTTTGTGGAAAGGAGGGGACCCGCGACGATGAGACACAAGGCGACCTTGAATGCCAGATGGACTTTCATGATTTCTTACCTCCGGGGTTGAATTTTGGGCGACCAGAATACCACCCGGCACACGCAAACGTGTGAACAGAACCGCGCTCGGCTGCTAAGATCTGTGGATTTCCTACTCGTCGTAGTGAAGCAGGCTGAAGACGTCGTATTCAGTGAAGCGCTCGCGGCCCTTGAGAAAATCCAGCTCGACAGCGAAGCCCAGGCCGGCGATCACGCCGCCCAGTTGTTTTACCAGCTTGATAGTGGCTTCCATCGTGCCGCCGGTGGCGAGCAGATCGTCCACCAGCACCACGCTCTGTCCCGGAGCGATGGCATCCATGTGGATCTCGAGCGTGTCCGTTCCGTACTCGAGGTCATAGGTGACGCGTGCCACCGGCGCGGGTAATTTTCTTGGTTTTCGGACTGGCACAAAGCCCGCATTCAAGCGATAGGCCAGCGCCGGACCGAAGATGAAGCCGCGCGCCTCGATGCCTAGAATCAGATCAATGTGGCGACCGATGTAATGCGCGGCCATCGCGTCAATCAACTGCGCGAATCCCGTCTTATCCTTGAGCAGCGTGGTGATGTCGTAAAAGAGAATCCCCGGCTTGGGAAAGTCTGGCACGGTGCGGACCAGTTTTTTCAGATCCTCCACGTTGATGGGTTTTGGTGTTTCCGGCATGGCGGCGCGTGACTCCAGTTCTTGGGATTTCGGTGATCGGTTGTCTGTGATCAGCTACCAGTCTATCGCCCGAAGCCGGGAACTGATCGCTGGTTCCTGGCCCCTGTTTTTCACCACGCCCCATCAATGTGGAAAGAGTCAAGACCCTTGGCTTCGGTATCAGCGAGCGTGTGCTCGACAACGTGGTCGACGCGGGCACCCCGCGGGCCACGGCGAAGGCTCGAGCGCAGCTCGTCGAGGTCAGCGGCCTCACCTGCGGCGACGACTTCCACTTCGCCGTCCTCGGTGTTGCGCACCCATCCGCGCAAGTTGAGTTCGCTGGCCTCGCGCTGCACAAACCAGCGGAAGCCGACACCCTGCACCCGGCCTTGAATGAGGAAATGAACAACCATGGAGACGGACCAAGGCCAGTGTTGCAGATGCGCGCGAGGCGGCGCAACCGGCGGGCAAGTCAAAGAAGCGTGCAGCGCAGCGCTATTCGGCGGGCGGGACTGGCTTCCTTTGATCAAGAACATCAAAACCGGCGGGAGGTTGAAAAAGTGTCGGATCGGGTTCTGCCGAATTCAAGTCCGTGACGGTAAAGATTTCCTCGCCGAACAGGGGGTTGGCGATGTCCGACTCTAAATCGATCCCCAGGCGCTCGGAGAACCAGAATTCGCGCGTGACGCTGAACGATCTGTCGTTCCCGATCACGCCCTCGTTGTAAGTGGTCGTGTCGCGCGTTCCTGCTGCATCGAAACCGTCAAAGTTTCGAATTCCGAGGTCCTCATGGATTCTGAATCCATTGCCATTCGGCAGTTGGCCGCTTTTGCCGACGGCCGGATGGAAAGCCGCCAAGGGGGTTTCTGCAAATTTTTCGAGTGTGCAGCGGTGCGGCATCGTATGAAGGAAGCAGTTGTATAGTATGCGCCCGACTGGGTCTCCAATCTGGATAGCATTCATCTGTGACTGCGCGCTTCCGCCTTTGGGCACAAGGTTCCAGCGTTCCTCGTAGATGCGGCCCAGGCTGTCGCGCGCAATCTTTCGCTGGTTCTCCGTTGTGAACGTCCCCCCACTGGTGAGAGTCTTGATCCATTCAGAGTGCACGATTGCCGAAAACGGCGCGTTCTGCAAAGGAGGAATATAGATGCTCTCCAGCATCTCTGGAACACCGCCGTCGTTGATCATTACCGGCGGCCCTTGGCGATGCTGCGAGTTTCTGCTGGGAGCCTGCGGCTGCTGCGCGATCATTGCGGTTGCCGTGAGGGCAGCAAGGAGAAAACTGAAGTGGGTTCTCATTGAACCTCCGGGCGTGCAGACAATATAGCACTCCTAAGTTTCGTTTCCGGAGCCATCGGCTTTAGCCGTTGAGTCGCGCTCCATCCCCCTCAAATTCGGGCGTCCCCGCGCTACACTGGAAATCACGATGGTCTTCGTCCTCGACAACTACGACTCTTTCACTTACAACCTGGTCCAATACCTGGGCGAGTTGGGTGCGGAGGTCGAGGTGCGTCGTAACGACGAGGTGACACCGCAGGAAGTCGAGGCTATGAAGCCGGAGCGAATTCTGCTTTCGCCGGGGCCGTGCACACCGCAAGAGGCCGGCATTCTGGTGCCGCTCATCCGGCACATGGCTGGCAAGGCGCCGATTCTCGGCGTTTGTCTCGGTCACCAGGCAATCGGAGAGGCTTTCGGCGCCAAGGTTGTGCGCGCGCAGACGTTGATGCATGGCAAAACCAGCGCGGTCGAGCACGACGGCAAGGTTATTTTTGCCGGGCTGCCGACGCCGCTCACTTGCACGCGCTACCACTCGCTCATCGTGGAGCAGAAGTCGCTTCCGGCCGAACTTGCCGTAACGGCGCACACGCACGAAGGCAATGGATCGGGGTCAGGAAAAGAACCTGTCATCATGGGCCTGCGGCATCGCAGTTTGCCCATCGAGGGCGTCCAGTTCCATCCCGAGAGCGTGCTCACCGAGGGCGGACACCGGATGATCCGCAACTTTCTGGACATGTAGCCGATGCACGCCACGATGAACCCTCCTTTGAACGCCGCATCTTCTGGATCGAATGTGCGGCGCGCCTCGAGATGGATTTTTCTACTGGCGATGGCGGTTGCGCTTCTGGCCGCGCGGGCAAGCGATGCCCAAAACCCAATGGCGCCCTCAGCACCGAGCGCTGCGCCGCCTGCACAACCACCCGCCGCACCGCAGCCAACATCAGCCACGCCTGACGCAGGAACCTCGCAGCCGTCTGCCTCTGCCGGAGCCCCCACATTTCCGACTCCGCCGGTGGCCATCGTGCCGATCGACGAATCGATTTCTGGCGCCGCGCTTTCGGTTGCGGGGCCGATGCAAGCTTGGAATGGCCGGGCATACATCACGGGCAGCGGGAGCATTACAGCCGGCGATCGAACAGCTCAGGTCACGTTGCCGTATCGCGGCACCATGCACGTTTGCGCGTCGAGCACCGTGAAGCTTGCGGCCGACTCAAGCGCCGCGTCAGGCAATGTGCCCGGGCTGCTGGTTGCGCTCGATCGCGGCGCGGTGGAGATGAGCTTTGCGGCGAGCACCGCGCGCGAGCAAAACGCCGACACTCTGCTCACACCCTACTTTCGCATTATGATTGGCGGCCCCAATGCGGCGGATGTCAGCGTGCGGATGGGCGACGATGGCGACACCTGCGTGGATAACGCCGGAGCGAACGCACCCTACGTCGTAGTGACCAGTGTCTTTGAGGGCGGCCTCTATCGCGTGCAGCCAGGACAGCGCGTTATGTTTGAGCATGGCAGCCTGCAGAAAGTTGTCGACCAGGAAAAGGAGCCGTGCGGATGCCCGCCGCCGGCGAAATCCGAGGCCAACGAGTTCCCGCTTGCCGCAAGCGAAGGACTGGCGCCCAAGTCGCCGCCAGCCGCAGCTGCGAATACGACCGCGGGTTCTGGCGAGGCAGCCACAACGCTGGTCTACAAAAGCAGCGAGCACGCGCCGCAATCGGTCGCGATTCCGCAGCCGCCCGCTCCGGCGAGTTCAACTGGGCCAGCAGCTCCGCCAGCTGGCGCGCCAAAGAAGCCCGGATTCTTCCGCGCGATCGGGCGATTTTTCAAGCGCATCTTCGGCGCGGAATAGTTTGTTACGGGTTCAACTGCTGCACGGGGCATGGGATGCGGCGAATCACTTCGCCGGGGCGCGTCATCTCAAACTTGAATGTGCATTGCACGTTCGCGTTGCCGAGCGTTGCACCCTGATAGACGTACACGGTTCGCGTCTCCGGCTGGTACACGAGCAACGCGCTTGCGGGATTGATGCCGTCCACCTGAAATTGCACGCCCATGCCGGCATCGCTGCTCGATGCTTTGACTGCGCGGCCAGCGCCAAGCCAGAACCCGAAGGCCAGCACTGCTCCAAGTGCCAGAGCGTTTCTCACCCAATTCCACACTTTCTCCATTGCGTCCTCCTCCAGTGGATGTCCTTCCTGAAGGACGCGCAAAAGCTGTCTGCCGCTCATGGATTTTCGGAATGGCGGGCAGGAGTTCGAGCTACATCTCCCGCGCGCGCTCGATGGCTCGAAGCACGGCTTGCGCCTTGTTGAGCGACTCCTGGTGCTCGGTCTCGGGTACGGAGTCGGCGACGATGCCTGCGCCGGCCTGCACGGAGCCTTTGCCGCCAACGCTCAACATGGAGCGGATGGCGATACAGGAGTCGAGGTTGCCGGAGAAATCGGCGTAGAGTACCGCTCCGCCGTAGGTGCCGCGCCGCGAGGGCTCGAGCTCTTCGATGATCTCCATGGCGCGGACTTTGGGCGCGCCGCTGAGCGTGCCGGCGGGGAAGCAGGCGCGGAGAGCATCGACGGCCGTCAACTCCGGCCGCAGCTTGCCCTCGATCGAGCTCACGATGTGCATAATGTGGCTGTAGCGCTCGACGAACATCAGCTTATCGACTTTTACGCTGCCATAGCGGCTCACGCGGCCCACGTCGTTGCGGCCCAGATCGACGAGCATCACGTGTTCGGCGCGCTCTTTCTCGTCGTGCAACATCTCCTCGGCCAGCGCATCGTCTTTGGCCTCGGTTGCGCCTCGGGGGCGCGAGCCTGCGATCGGCCGGTACTCAACTTTGCCATGGTGAACGCGTACCAGCAACTCCGGCGACGAACCCGCCAGTTCCAGCGGCAAGTCATCCAAACCCTTTGACCTTTTGGACGAGATTTTCGGCGGGTTTGCCACCGCGCCAAGTGTACCGTCGGGTGAGAAGCGCAGAAAGAACATGTACGGGCTTGGATTGACGGTACGCAGCGCGCGATAGACCTGGAAGCTGTCGACGCCGGGTTCGACATCGAACCGCTGCGAGACAACCACCTGAAACGCGTCGCCCGCGCGAATGTATTCTTTCGTGCGCTCGACCGCGGCAATGTAGTCCTTCTTCGCGGTGCGATGCTTTACTTTAAGCTTCGACGATGGGCGGGCTTTTTTCTTGTCCCGGTTGCGGTTAAGGTCTGGGAGCGGCTGCGTCAGCCGGTTTTCCAAACGCCCGAGACGCTTCAGGGCGCGGTCGTAGGCTGCCGCGGCGGCGCCCTTCGACACATCCGCAGTCACCACGAGCATGATCTCCTTGCGCACGTGATCGAAGGCGAGAACTTCATCGAAGAAAAGCATGCAGGCATCGGGGATGCGCAGTTCGTCTTTGGCCAATGTGGGCAGTCGCTCGATTTGACGCACGGCGTCATAGGCAAGGTAGCCGACGGCGCCGGCGGTGAATGGGGGCAGTCCCTTGAGTCGCGCCGGCTTGTGACCGCTGAGCGCGTCGCGAAGAGTGTCAAAGATGTCGCCTTCAATGTGCGTGGTCTTTCGCCCTTCGGTGATGGTGATCTTGCGCCCATGGGCCACGATGCGTTTGAACGGCGTGAGGCCGATGAAGGTATAGCGCCCGACCTGCTCGCCGCCCTCGACAGACTCCAGCAAAAAGCACTCACGTTCCGGCCAGGCCGCGCGCAAAAAGGCCGAGACCGGGGTTTCCAGGTCGGCCATCAGGGTGCGGCACACGGGCACGAGAGTGTGCGTCCGGGCGAGGTCCAGGAACTCTTTGCGGCTGGGCTGGGCGGAGCGATCGTAGGATTTCACAGCCTAAGTGTAACTGTTGGTGCATCGTGAGCGAAGTTAAGGCATCCCGCATCAGGCCGGCTGACGTGGGCAGCCAGCCTGTGCGGGACGGTCGCGTCATCCTGTGTTCTATTGCCTTGACGGGAATCCTGAGGTGGCCTAGACTCACTGAGGTTTGGACCAGAAATCGACGGCAAGTGAGCCGAATCTGGGCAGCCAGACAAAAGCAGGGAGCCGCGCGAGTTCGGCTGTCGGTCGCGAAAAATCGAGGGAAAATCGCTGTATCGACTATATTCTTGAGAAACGGACCTTGATTCCGAATCTGAAGAGCGGTGGGATAGGGAGACCTTATGGCAACTGGGAATACCAGCGTCACGTTGGACCAGGAGATCAATCCGTGGGCGGCGCAAAGCGCGCGCTTCGACTTTGCCGCCCGCAAGCTGAATCTCGATGAGGGATTGTGGAAAGTGCTGCGATCGCCGTCGCGGGAGGTGATTGTTCACTTTCCCGTGGCCCTCGACAATGGCATGATCGATATGTTCACCGGCTTTCGCGTGCAGCATTCCATGGCGCGCGGTCCGTGCAAGGGCGGAATTCGATACGCGCCCGACGTGACCCTGGACGAAGTCCGCGCTCTGGCCAGTTGGATGACCTGGAAGTGCGCCGTGGTGAATATTCCCTTTGGCGGAGCCAAGGGTGGCGTGATCTGCGATCCCCACAGCATGAGCAAGGGCGAGCTGGAGCGCATGACGCGGCGCTACACCTCAGAGATCATTGAGTTCATCGGCCCTGAAAAGGATGTTCCCGCGCCCGACGTGAACACCAACGAGCAGACGATGGCATGGATCATGGATACCTACTCCATGCACATGCGCCAGACAGTGACAAGTGTTGTGACGGGCAAGCCGATCAACATGGGAGGCTCTCAAGGGCGCATTGAAGCCACGGGACGCGGAGTGATGGTGGTGTGCAACGAGAGCCTGCGCCAACTGGGCATGGATGTTGAGGGTTGTCGCGTCGTCATTCAAGGATTTGGCAACGTCGGTTCGAACGCCGCACGCCTGATGCTGGAGCAGGGATACAAGATTGTAGGCATCGCGGAGCGCGATGGCGGCTTGTACAACTCCAACGGAATCGATATTCATCAACTGCTTGAGTACAAATACCGCAACAATACGATTCTTGGATTCCGCGGTGCTGAAGCCATGCCCAGCGAGGAACTGATTCTGGCAGACTGCGAAATCCTGATCCCCGCGGCGACCGAAAACGTGATTACCAGCCGCAATGCAGACAAAATCAAGGCGCGCATCGTGGTCGAGGGAGCCAACGGGCCCACAACCGCCGTGGCCGACGAGATCCTGGCAGAAAAGCGCATCTTCATCGTGCCCGACATTCTGGCCAACGCCGGCGGAGTTACTGCCAGCTACTTTGAGTGGGTGCAGGACCGCCAGGGATTCTTCTGGAAGGAATCGATTGTGAACGAGCAACTGGAGGGCATACTACGCTCCAGCTTTGACGACGTGGTCCGCTATGCCGATGCGCACGATGTGAACAACCGGATTGCGGCGTATATGCTGGCTATCGATCGCGTGGCCTATACCATCAAGCAGCGCGGTTTCTACGCATAACTCGGGAGGCGTCGGGTAACGAGTATGGCGGGAAGAGCGAAGAGCTTTTCCTGCCATTTCCTTGCGCAGTATCGAAATCCTCGGGCGCGCATCTGCCAGCCCTCGCCCGTGCTCACAAGCCTTCGAATTCAGATCTGAAGCGGATTGTACAATTGTGCAATCGGGAGATTTCGGTGAAACGAATCCTTGTTACAGGATCCTCGGGTCTAATTGGATGCGAAGTATGTCTTTATTTTGCCGGTGAAGGCTGGGAGATCCACGGGATCGACAATAATCAGCGCGCTGCATTCTTCGGACCCAAGGGAGATACGCGCTGGAATCAGCGCAGGCTCGAGCGCATAGTAAAAGGCTTTGTCCATCATGAACTTGATATTCGCGACCGCCAGGGAATGCTCAACGTTTTGAAGCAGGTCGCGCCTGACGCCATTGTTCACACGGCGGCACAGCCAAGCCACGACCTCGCCGCTTCGATTCCGTTCGATGACTTCGATACCAACGCCGTGGGCACCTTGAATCTGCTCGAAGCGGCGCGCCAGTACGCGCCGGAATCGCCCTTCGTAGCCATGTCAACGAACAAGGTTTACGGCGACGCTCCAAATGAACTCCCGCTCAAGGAGCTTGAAACTCGTTGGGAATATGCCGACGAAGCTTACTGGAACGGCATTCCTGAGACCTTCCGGATCGACCAGTCGAAACACTCAATCTTCGGCGCCTCGAAGGTCGCCTGCGACGTGATGGTGCAGGAGTATGGCCGCTATTTTGGCATGCCCACCTGCGCATTGCGCGGCGGCTGTCTCACTGGACCAAGTCACTCCGGGGTCGAGTTACACGGATTCTTGAGTTACTTAATCAAGTGCAATGTAACCGGAACGAAATACAATGTCTACGGTTACAAGGGCAAACAGGTGCGCGATAACATTCACTCGCTCGATGTCGCGCGCTTTATCGCGGCGTTTATTGCCAGGCCCCGGTCCGGAGAGGTTTATAACATCGGTGGGGGGCGCTCGAACAGCTGCTCCATTCTGGAAGCCTTTGCGAAGATAGCCGCGATCTCAGGCAAATCGATGGTCTACGAGTACCAGGAACAGAACCGTTCGGGTGATCATATCTGCTATATCAGCGATCTGCGGAAGATGAAGGAACATTACCCGACGTGGGATATTCAGAAATCGCTCGACGACATCTTCCTGGAAATCTCCGCCTCGTGGGTAGATCGGGCGATGCCAGTCGAATAAATGACAGCGCAGACATCGAACAATGAGCGGTCGGATAGACTGCTACTTTGGTCATAGCACGATCGCAGGTGCGAACGCCGAGCATCCGGATCGCCTGCCGACGAAACGGTTGCCATGCATATCGCATTCCTGGGGACATCCAATCCGGAAGTCAATGCTTCTCAAGTGCGGCTGTACCATTTAGCCCGCGGCATGGCTGACGCAGGTCATCAGGTGACCGCGGTTGTCCCGGATGATCCCATTAATCGAGATTTTCCCGTGACGCGAGAGAGTGCGGTTGCGATGCATTTCTTCAAACACGGGTCGGCAACCGCCGAGGTCTTCACTAAGTTTCAGGAGATACGCGCCGGCAGCTTTGATGTAGTCCACGTCGTTGGTATCGGAGCGCGTTCGCTGCAACTCATCGGACGCCCGTTCAGGCGCCCCTTCTACGTGCAGGATTACGATGAGGCGATGACCTTGCAAGAGAGCCATTCACTAGCAAAGCGCGCTTACTATTCAATCTTGGAAGGTCTCAGCCGGCAGCGTGCTCATGGAGTCGTGGTCGCCAGTCGAAGCTTGGAGCGCCTGGTCGCCAGGCATCGACCCGACTTGGGCAATAAGCTCCTGTACCTTCCTATCGGCTATGATCCGAGTTTCGAGGGCGCTGGTAAGAACCTGGATTCGCAACTGAGAGCGACGGTGGGGGAGCGCCCGGTGATCACCTGGGTCGGAAGCTTCTGGCCGGCATTCGGAGTCGACCAGATCATCGACCTTGCAGCGGCACTTGATCGGCGCGGGCGACACTTTGCGTGTATGTTGGTCGGAGGCGGCCCCGCTCTTGAGGCCATGAGAAGCTTGGTGGCGGCACGCAAACTGAGCAACGTCTTTCTGCCGGGGCACGTTTCGCTTACCGATTTGCAAGCATATTTGCGAATCTCCAATGTATTTCTGCTGCCATTTCCGGCAAGTCCGCAGAATCTTTACCGCTGTCCTACCAAGCTCTTCCAATACATCGCCTATAATCGCCCCATCGTGACCAACCGGGTGGGAGAGGTGGCCGAAGCGCTAGGCGATGCCGGCTTTTACTATCAACCCGGAAGCGTCGAAAGTATGGCGGACGCCTGCGAAAATGCCATCGCGAGTTCCGCGAAGTACGATCGTTCGGCCTTCATTCCACCCATATATTGGAGCGAGCGGACACGTCAGTACAGAAATTGGATTGAAAGCCTCGATCTGCCCGCTTGAAAGCTGACCTTTCCTTAT
>Ga0265330_10002187_pt1 | contig 10787 bp, 9 predicted proteins | sample 41919metaG_FD_202083 | JGI IMG/M metagenome (GOLD analysis project Ga0265330, IMG submission 202083) | Rhizosphere microbial communities from Carex aquatilis grown in University of Washington, Seatle, WA, United States - 4-19-19 metaG | ecosystem: Host-associated > Plants > Roots > Rhizosphere >... | reverse complement strand
CTCTGCTCCTTTGCCTCGTTTCTGCAGGACGGCAACCGCCTCTGCGACATCTTTCTGGGTGATGAACTTGGGAGTGCGAATCATCATCTGCCAGTTCCATTGATTTTTGTCCGGTATGACTTTCCCAGAACCGAAATCCGGCCACAGGCCTTCCAACTTCGAAACAGTGTAATCGCCTTTTCCGGCGAACTTGCGCGTCATCTTGACGGTAAAGGCGACCCCGTAGAGAGCGCCGATGGCTTCGCTAAACGCGTCGCTGCCGGGCGCGCCTTTTCCGGCGATGGAGAGATACGTCGCCGGGCCGACCTTCACCAACGCGGGGTTTCGGGTAGCGGCATATTCCTTGCTGAATTCACGGTAGAGATCGACCTTCTTCTCTGCTGTCTTCATGGCTCCATCACCTCGTCGCGCTGCTCTGAGCCTGCAGCGGCGCGTAAATGTCGGTCAGTAAATCTTCCGGTGCGGTGCTTTGCGGATCGTTCAGGTACACCTCGAAGCAGGGGACATCGCGCAGTTCGCGCCCGCTCCGCGGCACCCACTGTCCCAGCAATTCCGCATAAGTGCGGCCAACGTCGTTATAAGGACCGGTGTGGGTCGTCATGGCGTACTCTCCACCGGCCACCGTTTGCACTTGAATGTCTCCGCTCGGCGCGAAATCGTCGCCGACCGTGACACAGGCGTCGTAGCGTATCTTCGACGGCGGAGTCACCTCGGGATCGTCATGGCAGACCCCGACCAGCATCGTGCCGCCTCCCAGATAGCCGTCTTTCCCCAGGATGGTCAGCAAGCGGTCCCAGGTAGCGCCAACTTCGTCGTACGGCCCCACGTGGCGCAGGTACGCCACGCGCATAGGCTTCAGCTGTTGAATCTTGACGTCCATATTTCCTCCTCGATGTAGTGTCTTGAAATGCCGGATGGTTTTCCCCGGGCGGTAGTGGATTCCGGACGAGACGGCGGCAAATTGCGCCCTGCGTATCGTACGGAAATGCGATGGAGCGGCGCCGAAGCAGGCCTTGAACGAGCGCGTAAACGCTTCATGGCTTTCGTAGCCGGCATCCAACGCGATTTCGATCACCGAAGCAGAGCCCAGCTTGAGTTGGCTGGCCGCGCGCTCCAGACGCAAACGCCGCACATACTCCTTGACCGATTCGCCCACCATGCCTTTGAAAATCCGGTGAAAGTGATAGCGCGAGAAGCAGGCCTGTGCGGCCAGTTCATCGAGCGCCAGCGGGCCGTCGAGGTGCTCCTGTATGTGAGCGAGTACCTGGCCGATCCGGCGCTTGTAGTCTTGCAACGTGACCGTTCTCATGCGCAATCACACCTGCATTCACACCTTAGTTAGATCGAGGATGAGTTGCTTGATAATTTTTGCTGTTTTCTCGGATCTGCCGATCATGCCGGTGCAGGCCGATAGCGCTGTGGCTGGCGCTTGAAGCGTATCCATTGCTGCGTTGCATTGGCGGTCTCGTAGCTGTCACGACAAAGACCCGGCCTCAAACAGCCGTCTAATGCCCCCAAGTATATCGCGCAGAACTGGCGGCGATGCTGCATTCCCGGCAAACAATGGGCTGCAGAGTAACCGGTCCAACACCGTTCTTTCGTGTCCTTCGGTAGCGGGCCTGGCGGTGGTTATGGGACTAAAATAGAAATTGATCGGGAGGTCGTTATGCGTGTTGGAAATTACGAGAGTTCTGAGGGCAAAGTCGGCACCGCCGTTACTTTTCTGCTGATTGGGCTTGGCATTGGCGCTGCCGTCGGTCTGTTGCTGGCTCCTAAGAGTGGGAAACAACTCCGAAAAGATCTGCGGCGGTCTTATGACGACGCGCTCGACACTGTCTCCGATTGGACGGATGAAGCGAAGGACCGTTTCGAAAAAGTAGTCGAAAAAGGCGCCGATTTCGCCGACGAACTGAAGGCCAAGACCAAGCCATTGAGCAACGTGCTGCGCCGTTCGTAGGGTGCGGTCGTTAGTCGCTGGTCGTTAGTCGTTGGAAAAACACATCCTCTGTCCAACGCATTCAGCACAGCGTTCGCGAACGACTATCGATTAACAACCCGCGACTTCCCTACGGTGCGAGTTGCGTTTCGTCCTCAAGCGTGCGCTTCTTCTTGTGTACATTGCGGATGACAATGCCTATCGAGAACCTGATGTTGTCCTGTTTCTTTCTGACAGACGGTATCTGGTTGACGGCGGGAAACCTGGTACCGGTCTGGAAATAGTCGGCTTTGAAGCGCAAGGCGAAGCGGGGATTGATCTTGAAGTCCGCGCCGCCGCCTGCCACGAGCGCCCGGCCCGTGCCGACTTTTGTTTCGGTGGCGCCGTTACCGGAAGCCTCGCCGCGCGTGCCTTGATGTCCGTATAGGAGTTCGCCAAACGGCGTCCAGCGTTCGTATTTCCGGCGGGCGAATTGCAGTCCGAACAGGAAGTTGTATTCTCGCGTCGTCACTTTGAACGTAGTAGTGCCAGTCGGGCAAAAATCAGGGCACGATTGGAATGGCCACTGTGACGAGTTCTTCGAAATCTTCGAAGTTCCATAATATTGCCCGCCCTCCACTACAAACCCCAACCAACGAGCCATATTCAGACCTAAAGAAACGTCCCATCCGGGCAGCCCCGCCCAGTATCCGGAGTTGAAAAGACCGGCTTTGGCGTAGGAACCGCCGGCAAACAACTCGACGATCGGATACGGGCGTGGCGGCGGCGGCGGTTTGTGTGCTGGAGGTGGAATCTCCACTGCCTCGGCGACCTGCGTCGGAGCTGGAGCTTGCTCTGTTGCGGGAGCTGTTGTTGGGGCAGGAGCCGGTGCTTGCTCCGTAGTGGGAGCCGGGGTTTGTGCCGGAGCCGGGGCCTCGGTTGGAGCTTGCGCCCACGACATCACGCAAAACACAACCACGCCCGCCAAAACTCCCAGGTATTTCCTCACGATTCCTCCTTGAAATGCAGATGCCAGATGCCAGCCGCCAGTTGCCAGTAGTGCAACGGAAAACGATATTCCAGACCTACCGGAATTTAGACTAAAGCAGAAGACGAGTCGTTGCCTGACTGTCAACTGGTGGCTGGCAACTGGCAACCAGCAACTACCTTCCACAAACTATTGAGTATACCGTGTGTGGCAGGGGGCGTTCGCTCCGATAGAATCTTCCTTCGGTAGAATCTTGATAATACGGTCACAGGAATCCATGGAAATCAAGCTGACGGAAATCGAAGTGCGCGTGCTGGGGTCGCTGATCGAAAAGGACATCACCACGCCGGAGTACTATCCGCTGTCGCTGAATGCGCTGGTGAATGCGTGCAACCAGAAGACGAACCGCGATCCGGTGATGCAGTTGACGGAAGACGCGGTGCGCGGCGCGCTCGATGGCCTGCAGCAGCAGCGCATGGCTGGCCCCGCGCGCGGCGCCGACAGCCGCGTCACCAAATACGAGCAGCGCCTGCAGGAAGTATTTAATTTCACGCGTCCGGAGATTGCCGTGTTGTGCGTGCTGCTGCTGCGCGGCCCCCAGACTCCCGGCGAACTGCGCGGACGCGCCGAGCGCATGCACCGCTTCGAAACGCTGGAGGACGTGCAATCGGCGCTGCAGAAATTGATGCAGCGTGAACCGCCGCTGGCGAAGGTGCTGGCCCGCCAGCCGGGCACGAAAGAATCTCGATACGCGCATCTGCTCGCCGGAGATGTGGTGGAAGCGGAAGTCCCGGTGCAGACAGGCGCGGCGGCTGAACGCAATCCCGCGGATACCGAGCGCATAGCGCGCCTGGAAGAAGAAGTAGCGGAACTGCGAAGAGAGGTTGGGGATGTGAAGGACCAGTTGGAGAGATTCCGGAAACAGTTCGAATAGATTTCACCGCCGAGACGCCGAGAAATTCGGTGGATTTCCCTGTGTTACCCTGTGCCCCCTGTGGTAAAGAATTTGTTTTTCTCGGCCTTCGGCTCAACCCGCGTAAAACTTTAGGCAATAACCGCTGCGCCGGGGAACGAAAGGGCTAAACGCGACGGGTCGAGGTACAGTTGACGCAATGGTCTTTGGGACATGGGCTAGGTCCTTCCGAAACCTGTACATCCATGAAAAGTCCCTCCAGAATGGGGTTACAGAGGAGCTTCCCCTTTGGGACTCATGTCTATTTCGACTGGCGCCGCTCGCGCCCCCCTTCCCTTTCAGCGAAAGACTGCTGGGCGGGTCGCGCTGTTTGACTTGCCCGAGGCGTCTGCGCTTCTGATCACCGAGTGTTTCCGCCACTATGGAATCGAGACGGTCCCAATCCGCCGCGAAGATGTACAACGGCTGAAACGCGAGAAGTTCGAAGCCTGTGTTTTGTCCCTGGCGAATACCGACGGCAGCATCATCGAGATCGCGCGCGAATCGGCTTCCAACAGCCGCATGGTCATTTACGGGCTGGGCGGGACCGCGCAGGATGCAATGCGTCATTCGAAGTTGTGCCTCAACGCTGTGTTTCACGAACCCTTGGAGCGGTCGGAGGCGATGAAGCTGGTCCGCTCGACGCGAATGCTGGTGCTGCACGAATTCCGCCGCTACGTCCGCGTTCCGGTGATGACAGAAGTTGGCGTCGTGCTGGCCGACGGTGGCCGCATTACTGTCACCAGCCAGGAAGTTAGTGCGGGGGGTATGTCGGTCAAGGGAACTCATTCGCCTGAAGTCGGAAGTCTTGTGGAAGTTACATTTTCTTTGCTGACTCTGCCGCGCGTCTGGGTGCGCGGGCAGGTTGTGTGGAAGAAACCCAACCACAGCTTCGGGATTCGCTTTGACGCGACCGACGAGCGCCGCTATCGGCTCAGAGAGTGGATCTCGTCGTATCTGGAAAACTAGGGAACCCGCTTTTGGCTGTTAGCTTTTGGCTTTCAGCTATAACTTCAACCATCCCTTTCCGTCCCGGATACAATAGCGGCGTGAGTTCTTCTTTTGCCGCTGTCGAGCCTGAGCCGTCCACCGTCCCGCCCACGCGCCGCTTCTCGCTACGGCAACGAATTCTGTTGTGGATCATCAGTTGGGCAAACTATCTGGCGATTGCTCTGATCGCTCCCACCCTCCGCTATTCCATCTCATGGGAAGTGCCGCCTTCGCCTCCGGACGCGACTTTTGAAAAGCCGGTCATCTACTGCTTCTGGCACCGGGCCCTGTTCCCGAGTGCGTGGATATGGAGAAAGACTGGGATCGCCGTAATGATCAGCCGCAGCTTCGATGGGGAATACATCGCACGGACCCTGGAACAATTTGGCTTCGTTGCGGTACGCGGATCGAGCAGCCGTGGCGGCGCGACAGCCCTGCTCGGTTTGAAAAGCCAGTTGGATCGGGGAGCATCGGTTGTGTTTACCATCGACGGGCCGCGCGGGCCAAGATTCGTGGCCAAACCGGGGCCGGTGCCGCTCTCGCGAGCGAGCGGAAAGCCCATGGCGGCGTTCTACGTCGCGCTCAGTAATGCCTGGGTGCTGAATACGTGGGATGCGCTGATGATTCCGAAACCGTTTTCCAAGGCGCTGGTGCGCATTGGCGCCAAAATGCAAGTTCCCGCCGAAGCCGATGACGCGCAAATGGCGGACTTTCACCGTAAGTTACAGGCTGCGCTCGAGTGCGTCACTCGCTTCGCCGAGGAGCACGTTACGCGGGTAGGATCGGCGGAGTTCCCCATCCTCAAGAACTAAAAATGGAGAGCCGGGCGTTTTCGCCCGGCCACATGTCGTTCCACTTCGTTTGACTTTTTATCGCTCTGCCCGTTAAATTTGTTGCGTTGTATTTTTCGTTCTTTCTCAAATTGGGTTCGCGCATGATCGTAGGCCGGCGACACGCCGGCGCTATGGGAAGCGGGTGAAAATCCCGCGCTGCCGCGCAACTGTAAGCGAGGAAATCGCAATCGGCCACTGGGGCAACCTGAAAAGGGCGACCTGGGAAGGCCGGTTGTAGTTGCGGATGCTGGGCCAAAGCTCATTCGAGCGCAAGTCCACATCCTGACTCGCAAAGCCAGGAGACCGGCGCGAACCATCCACACCAACCCCTTTCGCGAGATAAAGGAGACGTGCCATGCGATTTTCCCGTGTATTTGCCAACGTTATTTTTCCTTTCACTATTTTTTTAACAACCGTTTTTCTGTCGTCCAGCGCTTCCGCCGAAATCAAAATCAAAGTTGTTGATCCTCAAGACGCCGTCGTTGCCGGAGCCGAGGTGCAATTGCTCGAAGTGGGCCGGTCCGTTCCTCTGGCAGTGCACAGCACGTCCGCCGCAGGGCTCGCGATTTTTCCAGAAGCGCCATCCAACGCTTATCGCGTCCAAGTGCTGGCCCCGGGCTTCGCGGCACAGACGTTGGATTTATCCGCATCCACCGAGTCCGTCACGATTAAGTTGCGCGTAGCGACTGCGGCAGAAACCGTAGTCGTGACCGCAACTCGTACTCCGGTGCCCGAGCAAGAGACAGGCAGTAGTGTGTCGTTGTTGAGCGGCGCCGAAATCGAGGCGATGCAGCCGGTCTCATTGGCGGACGCCTTGCGGTTCATGCCCGGCGCGGTGGTAAACGCGGCTGGACAGTCGGGCGGTTTGGGATCGCTATTCGTTGAGGGAGGCGATTCGCGTTACAACAAAGTTCTGGTGGATGGCGTGCCGATAAACGATCCGGGCGGCACATTCGACTTTTCTACGATTCCACTCGCCGAAACGGACCGGATGGAATTTCTGCAGGGGGCACAGAGCACTCTTTATGGGTCCGATGCGATGACGAGCGTCGTTCAAGTGTTTGCGCGGAATGGGACGACGGCAACTCCTGAGTTGCGGTTTGGCGCAGACGGCGGAAACTTTGGCACGGCCCATGGTTTCGCAGCTCTGTCCGGCGCGTATTTACGCTTCGATTACGACGCCTTTGCCGATCAGTTCAATACGAACGGGCAAGGACCGAACGCCAGCTACACAAACGCTCTGCAGGGCGGAAACGCCGGCGTGAAGTTGAGCCAGCGCGTGCTGTTGCGCATACGGGCGCGGCATTCGAACAGCCGCACGGGTGTTCCTGGAGAGTGGAAATTCAATGGGCAACCTCTTCTTGCGCCCGACATCGATCAACTGACGCGAGCCAATAATTTCCTGGGCAGCACGGAACTGACGATTTCAGGCCCCGCGCACTGGCAACATCGGGTGACCGGGTATGAATACAACAGTCGCAGGCTGAACCAGGATACGCTTTCAGATCGTAGCTGTTACACGGCGCCGTTCGATTGCCCGTTCTTATACACGGCGCATCTCAATCGCGCCGGTTTCATGTACCAGGGCGATTACACGCCACGCAGTTGGGCGCAGACAACGGTCGGATATGAATTCGAGGACGAGAACGGCCGGTTCTCCACCGACACTGCCGCTTTGCGCCTGAATCACTCGGCGTATATACAACAGCGCCTAACCTGGAAACGGTTGTCGGCAATCGCCGGAGTGCGCTATGTTCACGAGGATGCATACGGGAAAGTAGGGAATCCACCGGGCCCGAGCACTGCAGCCCCTGGAATCAACAAGGCCGTGCCGCGCTTGGCGCTTACACTTTTTGCATTGAAGGGCGGCAGCGTTTTCTCTGGAACGCGTCTGCGTTTTTCTTATGCTCAGGGAATCAAGGAGGCACGGTTTGAGGAAGAGTATGCAGGCCCGCCGTACTCGGTTCCAAACTACAATTTGCGCCCGGAACAGAACCGCGCCTTCGAAACCGGCTTTGAGCAGGGACTGTTTGGCGGAAAGTTCATGCTGGCGGGAATGTATTTCAACAATCTATTTCACGATCAGATCAATTACGTGACCGTCGACCCCGTGACCTACGAAGGACAGTATCAGAATGTGGACAAATCGATGGCCCACGGCGCCGAGGCGCAGCTGTCCGGACGGTTGTCGTCGCGGAATTCACTGACTGGTTCGTACACCTACACCTCGTCGCAATATCTTACGGGAAGCTCGGCAGGCGACCCGCTGCTCAGAAGGCCAAAGCATGTGGGAAGTCTGCTTGTTACTCATCTTGGAAAACGCTGGGGAGCGAACTTGGGCGGGAGCTTTGTGGGGCGTCGTCCGGACAATGATTATCTTGGCTTCAACATCACGCACGCCGCAGGCTACGCGCGCGTCGATCTGGGCGGATGGTATGCTTTCAATTCGCGGGTCACGGCTTACGCGAATGTTGGGAACGCGCTCAACAATCACTACAACGAAGTGGTGGGATATCCGGCGCTGACGGCAAACTTCCGCGCGGGCTTGAGGTTCCGGATCGGCGGAGAGTAGCGACAACTATCATCTGTTCATCTCGGACACGCTAACGCTTTTCCTCGTTAGTGCCGATAGATACATCCAAGGGCTGGATCTTGTCCGGCCCCGCTCCTCATGCCAAAGATTCTGATCGCCGACGATTCGCGCTTTCAAAGAGAAGTGCTGGCCTCGTTCTTAAAACCGAAGGGCTTTGAGGCAGTCTTTGCCGTGGATGCGCTTCAGGCATGGATGACGGCGCTGCGCTCCAACCCGCAGCTGATTCTACTGGATATCAACATGCCCGGAGGCACTGGTATGGAGGTGCTGAAAAGGCTGAGAATGTCCACCAAGACGCGACATATTCCTGTGGTCGTGGTCAGCGGCGAAGAAAGTCCTGAGACCGAATCTACAGTGCGTGGTCTCGGGGCGGTGGACTATCTGCGGAAACCGGTGGAAGAAGACCAGCTTTGCGCTGCCGTGGAACGCGCCCTGCACCCCCTCGCCAACGTCGCCGTGCAATAACCCTAACGCCGGCTGCCGGCCGTTTCTTTCGACGCGTCGTTGGATTCGTAACCGGACTCGAGGCGAGACTCAAGATCGCCGGGTCGAAGGTTTTCCGCCGCGACCGGCCTACGGGGCGAAGCGGAACTTACTCCTCCGTTGTAGCGGTTGCGCACTTCGTGGAGTTTCTCAATTTCCTTTTCACCGAGCGGTTGCTCGTGGCCAAGCAAGTGAGTCACCAGCGCAATCCTGGCGAAATGCTCGACCGTTTCCATCTTCATGTAGGCATTTTCAAGCGAAGAGCCAAACGTCACCACTCCGTGGTTGGCCATGAGAATTGCGTCGTGGTTCGGAATCAACGGCTCCAAAGCATCGGTCAACTCCGGCGTGCCGGGCGTACCATAACGCGCCAGAGGAATCGATCCGAGTCCAACCACCACCTCGCAAACCAGCGGGCGGTTGAGGCCGTACCCGGAAGCGGCAAACCCGGTAGCGGTGGGAGGGTGTGCATGCACCACGCCACGCACATCGGGACGCAGGCGATAAATCAGCAGATGCATTCCGATCTCGCTGGATACCGACCGCTTGCCGGCAATGCGCTCTCCGTCCATGTCCACGATCACCAGGTCGGTGGTCCGCATCCTTCCCTTGCTGATACAGGTAGGAGTCACCAGCAGGCGTCGTTCGTCGAGACGGATGGACAGGTTCCCATCGGTGGCCGCAACAAAACGGTTAGCGTGCAGCAGGTGGCCAAACTGCAAAATCGCGAGTCGATGCTGGCGGTCGTTGATCATGGTCCAATAAACCCTGCGCCGTCATGGTACCGCACACCTTGGAATTCTTACAACCACTAATACGTCAAAATTTTTAATAGCAGAACAGCGGGTATTGACAGGGGCAGCGGCCTGGAACCTGCCCTTAAACCCTATAATCTATCCAATGCTTGTTTCGGATTTCCAGTACGACCTGCCAGCCGAAAGCATTGCGCAGGAGCCGTTGGCGGACCGCGCGAGTTCGCGCCTCCTGCACTTGGAGCGAAAGCCCGGGAATTCGCAAGACTGGACTAATAAAGACTGGACTACTAACGACTTAAAGTTTCGCCAGTTCCCCGGCTTGTTGCGGCCGGACGACCTGCTGGTCTTGAATAATACGCGTGTATTCCCGGCCCGGCTCTACGGCCATCGCAGCGGAGAGCGGGCCCAGCCGCTCAGCCCGCACAATCCGGCGGCGCGAGACTTCCTCCGTGGGCGCATAGAAGTTCTGCTGACACGCCAGATTGCGGCCGATCCCAATGAGTGGGAGTGCCTGGTTCGACCCGGGCGCAAGATTGGGATCGGAGAAAAACTCCAGTTTGGCTCCCCTTCCGGCGATCCACACGAAAGCGCCCCTCCCGAACTGGAAGCCGTAGTCACGGCACGCGGCGCTTTTGGCGAACGGCGCATCCGCTTTGCCCCCGTCCCCGATTTCTTTGCCCGCGTCGAGCGCATAGGACACGTGCCATTGCCGCCCTATATCGACCGCGACGACCGGGCAGCCGACCGCGAGCGCTACCAGACCATATATGCACAGGCCAGGGGATCGGTGGCGGCGCCGACGGCCGGTTTGCACTTCACTCCCGAGATACTCGGCCAAATTCGTGGACGCGGGATTGAAATTGCCGAGATTACGTTGCACGTCGGACTGGGAACATTCCAGCCGGTGCGAGTGGATAAAGTCGAAGATCACAAGCTGCATCGCGAATCCTACGAAATTTCAGAAGAGGCGGCGCGGTCTATCAACCGGGCGAAGGCTGAAGGGCGACGCGTTGTGGCCGTGGGCACAACCACTGTCCGCACACTCGAGTACGCCGCAGGGATCGCCGCAGAACGGTCAGGAGATAATCGCGTGGAAACCGGGCGGGGCGAGGCGGACATTTTCATCTATCCGGGCTATCGGTTTCGCATTGTGGATGCGCTGCTGACAAATTTCCATCTGCCGCAATCGACCCTGCTGATGCTAGTGTGCGCGCTGGGCGGGAAGGATTTCGTAATGGCCGCATACCGCCACGCCGTCGAATCCGGATACCGCTTTTA
>Ga0265330_10002185_pt1 | contig 10789 bp, 6 predicted proteins | sample 41919metaG_FD_202083 | JGI IMG/M metagenome (GOLD analysis project Ga0265330, IMG submission 202083) | Rhizosphere microbial communities from Carex aquatilis grown in University of Washington, Seatle, WA, United States - 4-19-19 metaG | ecosystem: Host-associated > Plants > Roots > Rhizosphere >... | reverse complement strand
CGACTGGCCCAGGTGATCGGCAACCTGCTGCAGAATTCAGCCAAATTCACCGGACCCGGGGGTGGTACGCGCGTGTGCGTGTCGACCGACGGCGCGGAGAGGGCAGTGGTTCGCATTTCAGACACGGGAGTGGGCATGACCCCGGAGATGCTGGCGCGTCTCTTCCAGCCGTTTGTGCAGGCCGAGACCTCGCTCGACCGCGGCAAGGGTGGCCTGGGCCTGGGGCTGGCGCTGGTGAAGGGGCTGGTCGAATTGCATGGTGGCGAGATCAGCGCCCACAGTGCGGGACTGGGCCAAGGCGCGGAGTTCGTGGTGCGCCTTCCGCTCGCAGCGAAGGAAGCGGCGGCCGACGGGCCGGGGCGGTCGCGCACGGTGCCTCCGGGTGGCCGGCGACGCGTGCTCATTATCGAGGACAATCTCGATGCGGCCGAGAGCCTGCGCGAGGCGCTGGAATTCTGCCAGCACGAGGTGGAGGTGGCCTACAACGGACCGGCCGGGATCGCCAAGGCCCGCATGCGCAAACCCGAGGTGGTTCTCTGCGACATCGGACTTCCTGGCATGGACGGATTCGATGTCGCGCGCGCCTTTCGGGCCGACGCTGCCCTCAAGAGCACCTATCTCGTGGCCTTGAGCGGGTACGCTTTGCCCGAAGACGTCCAGCGCGCGACCGAGGCTGGATTTGACCAACACCTGGCGAAACCGCCTAACTTGGAGGTCCTCGAACAGACCCTGGCGCGGGCGCCCGTGGGATAGGGATTCAGCGGTTTTTGACGCGCGCTGTATTTGCCAGATCGGCGGCCCCACGCTTATGATGAGGGGGGATGACTCTAAACCCGCGCACGATTGTGAGTTTTCTGCGTTCGGTGCTGTTCGCCTGCGCAGGGATGATGATGGCTGTCTCGGCCCAGGCCGACCCACCCATGCCCCTTGACCAACGCGCTGCTGGCGCTCCGGTCGCACCCGGCAACGGCAAGTACGGTGGGGTCACACCAGGGGATGGGGTGAGCAACCCGCTGCCCCAGCCGCCCGCCAATCCGCCCCACCTCATCTGGACGGGTTTTCAGCCCACGGCCACCGGGTCACGTGTCTTCATTCAGACCACCGTGCCGGTGGAATACGAAGTCAAGCAAGGCCCTGTGTCCAAGGCTGGCCGTTCAACCCTGACGGTTCTGCTGCGCGGATGCCGCATTCACATGGCGAACAATCGGCGCAAACTCGACACGCGCGCCTTTCCCACCCCGGTGCAAAGCATCTCGGCCAAACAGCGCCGAAATGATGTCGAGCTGGTTATCAGCTTGCGCGAGCCCGCGAGCGCCACGCCCGCGACCGAGGTCGGACCCAACGGCACGCGCTTCCTGGTGTTCGACTTTCCCCCGGGCACCGCAACCGCGATTGAGGAGAAGCCTCCGGTGGAATCGGATTCGTCCCAGCGTGGGGCCTCATCTGGTGATGGCTGGTCGCTGTCCGGGGACGGTGAATCGGTGCAGGTGGAAGAGAAGGGCAAGACAAAATCCAAGGGCAAGGCCAAGGGCCGACCGGCCGCTGCGCCCGACCAGGCAGCGACCAAACCGGCGCCCGGCACCGAGTCGGCACCAGCCGGGGCTAAATAGTTGATTCGCCTCATCCGAAGTTATGAGAGGGCGGTATATGAGATCATCACTGGTTTCCCGATTGGCCTATTGCGGCCTGACTGCACTTATGGTTTTGGGCGCGTGTGGGAAGGGCTCTGACCAGGGGGCGCCCCCGCCCCCTTTGCGGGTGGGTGACGCCGGCACTGGTCGAATCGTGAAGATGGACGCCCCCGTAGATTCCGCCGGTGACGGAAGCGGCGAGGTCGGGGAAGCGAGGGCAGCCCAGATCGATGCACCCTACGATGGCGGTAACGCCCGCGGCGACGCCCGCGGCGACGCCCGCGGAGATGAAGTGGGGGACGTACCCGACGCGGCGAATCTGTTGCCGTCAATCACTGTGACCATCGACCGGGTATCGTTGGTCCCGCCAGGGGATGGCGGCGTCGCCGACGCGTTGATCGTGCCGGCCAGCTATGGGCCGAAGCCGGTGGTCACGGTGACGGTGGTTTCAAATTCCGGGGATATGCGCGCCGACAATGTCTCTTCGGTCACAGCCGCTTTGAGCGATTCCACCACTGGCGCCGCGCTATCGACGGTCAATCTGGCCAAGGCGGAGACCGACTCGGCCCCTGAATCGAATACCACGCGTTTCATCTATTCTGATGTTCCCCTCGATATCAGCAAGGCCACCACAGGCGCCTACAATCTGGTGGTGACCGCCACCACGGTTGGGGGAGCCTCGGCGGACGCTACGGTCACGCTGTGGGTGGACACCGGGCCAAAGGTGGTTGTGACCTCGCCCACCGAAGGCGGATACTACCGAGGCTCGGCACCGGTCGAGATCAGCGTCACTCAGCCGAATTTCGCCATCACCTTGGTGACCATGGCGCTCGGGCAGGGGCCCGCGGTCGCGCTGCTGGAGACCAGCCCGGGCGTGTACGGGGCGAGCATCGACTTCAACAGCTTCGTGCCGCCGCTGGAGGGTGACGAGCTGGTCACATTCCGCGCCTACAATGAGAACGGAACCGAGACCAAGGTCGCGGTTCATTTTGTGAGCGACGAAACCGGTCCGTCGATTGCCGGGACGGTGCCCGCCATTGGCGACATGATCGGGGGGGTCATCACGATCAAGGCGACCGTCACCGATCCCGCTGGGGTGGATGCGACCTCGGTGGTGGCTGTGGTGGGCAACGGCGACCGCACCTTCGAGGTGTCCCTGGCCGCGGCGGCAACAGGTGGCGGTGTCTATTCGAATCTCTTTGACACGACCAAGCTTCCCTCCTACGCGCTCTTCCCCACGATTTCCTTCCGGGCGCGGGATGTCCTCGGCAACGAGTCCACGGCCAGCTACGAGCTCTCGCTCGACAACACGCCGCCCACCATCGATTTGGATCCTCCTATGATGCGAATGGTAAACACGGACGGCCAGTGCAGTTGGTCCTTCGATCCGGTTGGTCCCGACGCCGTGGATGACGGAAGCCTGGTCCCCCAGCTTTTCGACGTTCGGGTTCTTGCCGAGGACAACGGCAACATGCCAAGGACCGGACTGCCTGACTTCATTCCGATTGGCGGGGTGGATCAAAGCCAGGTTCAGCTCTTGATACTCAGCAATGTTTCGCGGCCGCTGGTCGTGGATACCAGTGACCCGCCTGACGGATACTGTGACGACATCAATCCTGAATTGGTGCCCACGACCAAGCCCCAGACCGATGTTGATGCACAGGTTGTGAACATGGTGCCGCTTACGCCGCGCCAGGGGGGCGACTTTAGCCCAGACCCGAGCGCGACTTGTCCGACCGGGACGGCCACTCCCCCCGACCCAGATTCCTTCTGCGCAACCACCGTGGATTTCAGCAAGGCCCAGTTTGCTTACAGCAAGACGGATGGCAGTGTCTCTGCCCACTCGTATTCGATGACCGAGGTGCTTTCCTATGCTGGAAAATTGCCCTCGGTCTACACGATCGGACCAATCGTGAATGATAACCTGCAGTGCGCCGGGCACCAGTTCGATTCCTCCAACAACCTGAAAGACGGCTGGGCCTGCCTGGCCGCAACCGCCACCGACAAACTCAGCAATAAACAGGTTTCGCGGCCCATCCGAATCTGCGTGGTGGCGACTCCGTTGAGCACGGCCTGTTCAGACTTCAAGCCGCTGACCGGAATTGTGCTCTCGGATCCCATCGAGATTCAGACCGGGGTCCAGCTGGCGGTCGGCGGCAAGGCCGTGGCTGACAATGATGAAGTCATTGTCTCGGGCGTGCTCGATGTCACCGGGATCAATCGCCGCTGGAAAGTGAAGCTACTTGATGACACAGGTACGCGTTTCGCCCTCCAGGGCGCTCATCCCCAAGCCGGCGCTCCTCCGGTCGCGGCCACCGGGCGCGTGGTGCCGGTTGCGGCCATGCCTGACTGCACCGGCACGGTCATCAAAGGGCGGACGGACGCCGGCCTGCCGGTGGTCGACTCCACCCGGCATTGCACCGAGTATTCAAGCTTCATTCCGGGTGAGCTGCGAGTGCAGTGATCGCAGGAAAGCCTGATCACCACACTTGCGTGTTCAGGCCGCGGGCCCCGCGGCGGGTCGGCGGCTGCTTGGGCGTGCGGCCGTACCAGGCTGTCTTGGCCGGCGAGACGGGCTCTAGCTCGAACGGAATGAAGAGCAGCTTGAGGTACCGGTTGCGACCGATGCGTTCCCACCCGAGCACGCCCAGAAGCGCTTCCCACATATAGTCGCCCGGTCGCTTGACCTGCGACTCCCAGAAAGGCACGAACCAGAAGTGGGATGTTCCGGCTTCGGAACCGAGGCCTCGGCTGTACCAGATGCTGGGGAAGATGTAGGTCCCTTCCCAGGTCGGGCGACGAACTCCAAGATAGAAGGGGAAAAGAATCGTGGTGCTGCGCTCTTGGCTCCAGAAGCGCCAGTACAAGGGAAACACGATTGTGCTGGCGTCGGTGGCGCCGCTGCGTCGGTAGAAGAGCGGCGCCATGGAATAGGTTTGGTTGCTCACCTCGTTCCGGTAGCGCAGGAAGAGCGGCAGCAACATGGTCAGCCGGCTCTCGTGGTACGAGTGCAGATCGTAGAAGAGCGGCAGCACCAAGGTGGTGGCCGAGGTGATGTTGGTGCGACGCCAGAACAGCAGGAGCCAGGTCTGAAACGAGCGCTCGGGATTGGAGCGGGCGTAGTGCAGCAGCGGCGGGATCACCCTGGTGCTGGTCTCCGTGGCCTTGTCGCGAAAGGAGAACCAGAGCGGGACGAGGGTGTGGAAACGGCTCACCGGTTTGTCGCGCCAGATGAAATTTCCCACGTACAACCACAGGCTGTCGGGCGTCTTGCCGAACCCGAAGAGTGCGGTGGCGAATGTTTGCGACTGGCGTGAGTGGTTCTCGTAGAAGAGGGGCATAACCGCGTCGCTGCCGGTCTCTTTCTCGCGGTCGCGCGAATACCAGAAGAGCGGCATGAGCCCGCGGGTGACGTCGCTGCCGTGGCGTGCCCAGAGGACCAATCCCGCCAGGTTGAACGATGTCTGCTCTTGCGAGTCGGCGAAATGCCAGTACAGCGGCAGGAGCATGGCGTGGCTCTTGTTGCCCTCGTGACCCTGCCACCACAGGGGGAAGAGCACGCGGCTGCTGGCGTTGGGGCGGCTGGATTGATAGTAGAGCGGCGCTACCACGTGGCTGGTCTGGGTCTCGTGGTTGCGATGATAGACAAAGAGCGGAGTCACCAGCAGGTGGCGTTTGGGGCTGTCGGCCGACACAAACAAGGGGACGAGGCCCGAGGCGCGGCTCGACCCTTCGTCGTTCCGGGTGTGGAACCAGGGGCCGACCATGAGGGTGCGGTGTTTCTGGTCGTGGCTCGACCAGAACAAGGGAAGGAAGCTGTCGACTTGGTAGCCACTGTCGTCTCGGCGGCCGAAATAGAAGGGGAAAACGTAGGTACCGGTCTGTCCCTTTTTCTGATAGTGCGCATAGAGCGGGAAAAGAATGCGCGTTTTGATGTTCGGGCCATCGACCATGAAGTAGGGGCCGAACATGCGGGTACGCTGGCCGGCAAGGGTGTGGTCGAGGTAGAGCAAAGGCACGCCACTGGCCTGCACGGTGTCGCTGCGGTACCAGAAATAGGGCAGGACAAAGCCGGCCTTCAGATCGGGACGGCGAATCCAGGCTGCCACGGGCGAGGCGAAGAGCGTGCTTTGGCTGTCACGGCGATAGTGCGCGAAGGGGAAAAGCGTGAAGCTGGTTTCGTCCTGGCCGCCCGGCCGTGCCCCGCGCCGATAGTGGAAGAAGGGAAACACGGCATCGGTGCTCTCGCCGCCCCACCGGCGGTGCAGGTAGAGTCCCGCCACAGTGGTGGTGCGATCGCGCGCGTCGTCGCGGAACTGCCAGAAGAGCGGAAAGAAGACGAAATGACTGCGCTGGCCGCCTGAACCCCAGAACACCAGGGGCAAAAGCCCTGCTGACGATCCGGTTCGATCCACGTCGCGGAAGAAGAGCGGAGCGACGATGGTGGTGGAGGTGCCGCGGCGGGAATCGGCAAAGTGCCACAGCAGGGGGATCTGGATGTGGTAGCTGGCCTCGTGGTCGTGGCCGGTGAAGAAGAGCAGCGGCAGGATGGCCAGATGCGAGCTATGGGCGTCGCGGGTGTGGTACCAGAGCGGCAGGGCCAATGTCGTGGCCGAGCGTTGGTCGGCAAAGTGCCACAGCAAGGGGGCCACGACCAGGTGCTGGCGTTCGCCGTGCTGGCCAAAGAAGAAGAGGGGAAAGAGGCCGCCGCTGCTGCCCCCGTCGGAGAAGCGGCGGTGGTAGACCCAAAGCGGGAAGATCCCGGCCGCGGTGGTGCGCTCGTCCGGGGAGTGGCGGTGGAAATAGAAGGGCAGCACGCTGTGAGCGGTCGCGGCCTGGGCGCGATCGTGGAAATACCAGAAGAACGGGAAGACCACGCGCGACAGTCCATCGGGATCGCTGCGCTGGTAGTAGGGCCCGATCAGCTTGGTGGTTGCGTCGCCGGGGATGTCGCGATAGCGCCAGTAGAGTAGGAGATACGAATCGAGCTCGCTCTGTCGGTCACGCCAGCGCAGGATGGGCGGTGCCAGCCAGGTCAGTCCGCGCGAGCCCTGGTTGTCGTCACGATGATAGCCCCCGAGGGGGGACAAATACAGCGCCTGCTTGCCGTGGTCGGCGTGGCTGGCGAGAAAAAGCGGCAGGATGAGCTGCCAGCTTGATCCCTGGTCCCGATCGCGTCCCCACCAGGCGATGAGGGCCGCCGACCCGAGTGACCACTTGCCGCGCCGAGCGTGGAAGACCGGTGGGATGACAGTGGTGGATTCCTCTGGTGAACGAAACGACCAGAGGAGGGGAAAGCCCACGTCGTAATTGAGTTCCTTGCTGCGGCCGAACCAGTAGAGCCAGAGGAACGCGCCGGTCTTGTTTTCGCCATCGACCGACGAGTAGCCGAGCCAGGATCCGAAGGTACCGCCCTTGGGGTCGGTTTGTCGAAACCCAATCGGAATGATCAGCAGGGTCGCATCCTGCTTGGTGCGCCAGAAGAAATTGAGCGGCAGGGCATAGGTGAAGGCCGAGTCTTTCGATCGCGAAGAAACGAAGAGCGGGCAGACGTCGAACTTGCTCTCCGGTGAGCGCTTCCAGAAGTAGAGGTAGCTGACCAGCCCGAAGGCGTGACCCTTGTCAGGATCGCCGATGGTGAACGAGCCCAAAAGCGGCGCGGCCCAGCCGAACTTGGTCGAGACGTAGAAGAACGGCCATAGCGCCCACGAGCGCGCGTCCGGCTCTCGGGTCTGCGAATAGAGCCCGACCACGGTGACCACACGCTGTTTTAGGTAGTCTTCGACCCGCCAATAGAAGGGCGCGACAATCCGGGTGTGGGCTTCGGGGCTCCAGAAGTGCCAGTAGAACGGGAACAGCACGCGGTTGCCCGGATTGCCCCGGCGCGACCAATAGAAGGGAATGAAGTCCAGCGACGCACCCTCCTTGCGGAAGAGCAAGAGGGTGAAGGCTCGTTCAAAAGCCTGGCAGGCGCCGTGTTCGCAAATGGTCTCAACCGGGCACTGATCATCCCTACTGCAAGCAATTGTCGTGGTCGTGGCCGCGACGGGCGCGTGCGAAGCACGCGGGGGCTGGCGGGTGTCCGACCCCGAGCCCCCGAAGGGGGTGGTCGTGGTCGTGGTGACGGTTGTCGAGGATGTGACCGATCCGCTTTGCTTGGCTTCTGCCGGCATTGGCTCCGGCTCGGCCTGTGCCGTGCGGAACGGCGACAGCACATTGATCCGCGCACTGTGGGCGAACGGATCCAGGTTGGCCGCGGCCCAGGCGTGGCCTGACAGCCCGATGGCGATGGCTGCAGCCGCAATCGATGCTGACGGAAAGAGACGACGTTGTTTCATGCGGAGGGCGACTCACGGCTGCGGCGGCAGCATCTTCCACTCGCCGTTCTCGCGCACAAAGACCACGTCACCGGTGTCCGATTCGTCGCCCTTCTGGCGCGTGACCTTGAGAGTGGCCGTCTCGCCCTTTACCGCTGAGTTCTTGATGGTGAACTTGGTCCCCTCTACTTCCTTCTGCATTTTCTTGAGGGCCTCGCCGGCTTGGCCCATCTGGGTGGCCAGCACGCCCTGGTACATGAGGGCGTAGCAGTCGATGACTTTCTCCATGTTGCCCTCGACGAGAGCCTTGCGCCAGCGCTCCAGAGTCTTCTCGGGCGTGGAGAATTCGGCCCGCGCCGGGGGAAGCTGGAAGGAGATGTCCTTGATCTTCTCCCTGGGCACCTTGACGGTTTGCCCCTGGGTTTCCACGGTGAACACGCCGTCGTAGTAGTGGATGAGCTTGCCGCTCATCTTGGTCTTGTCGAGCAACTCGAAAACCTCGGCGCGCGCAATCGGCGCCCAGGCGAGCACAGTGCCCAAGAGAACGGACGAGACGACCACCCGGCTTGAGGTCATCAAGGTCATCCCTTCACCGAGATGCCTGGGGCCGGGAATCGGCTGGTCAGCTCGCGCACCTCGGCCGCAACCACGGCTGCGTTTTCGTCGGTTGGGTTCGACATCACGCGATCCATCCAGGCCGCGATCTGCTTCATCTCGGCCGGGCCCATGCCCCGGCTGGTGACCGAGGGCGAGCCGAGCCGGATGCCGGATGGGTCGAACGGCTTGCGCGTGTCATAGGGAACCGAGTTGTAGTTGAGTTCGATGCCCGCCTTGTCGAGGGCCTTGGCCGCAACTTTTCCCGGGATGTTCTTGTTGGTCAGGTCCACCAGGATGAGGTGGTTGTCGGTGCCGCCGGAAACCACGTGATAGCCAAGCGCCATCAATTCGGCAGCGATCACCGCGGCATTCTTGACCACATTTTGCGCGTATTCGCGGAAGGCCGGCTGCGAAGCCTCGTGCAGGGCGACCGCGATCCCGGCCGTGGTGTGGTCGTGTGGTCCCCCCTGCAGGCCCGGGAACACGGCCTTGTCCACCGCTGCTGCGTAGGCCGCGCGACACAGGAGCATGCCACCGCGCGGGCCGCGCAGGGTCTTGTGTGTGGTGGTGCTGACCACGTCGGCGTGGGGAATCGGCGAGGGATGCGCGCCGCCCGCCACCAGGCCGGCGATGTGGGCCATATCCACCGCGAATCGCGCGCCCACCTCATGGGCAATCTCGGCCATGGCAGCAAAGTCCCACAGGCGCGAGTAGGCGGTTCCCCCGGCCCAGAGCAACTGCGGCCGTTCACGGCGAGCCAGGTCGCGAACCTCGTCGAGATCGATGCGGCCGGTGTCCTTGCGCACGCCGTACTGCACGGATTGGAAATAGCGGCCGGTGATCGACACGTTCCAGCCGTGGGTCAGGTGGCCGCCCATCGGAAGGGCCAGGCCCATGACCTTGTCGCCCGGTTTCAAGAAGGCGAAATAGACCGCCAGATTGGCCGGCGACCCGGAATACGGCTGCACGTTGGCGTGGTCCGCGCCAAAGAGCGCGCAGGCACGTTCCTGGGCCAGCGTCTCCAGCGGGTCAACGAATTGCTGGCCTTCGTAGTAACGCTTGCCGGCGTAGCCTTCACTGTATTTGTTGGTGAAGACGGAGCCAGTAGCCTCAAGCACCGCGCGCGAGACGTAGTTTTCCGAGGGAATCAGCCGGATCTTGTCGGCCTGGCGGCGCTCCTCGGCGCGTACGAGTTCTTGGACCTTGGGGTCGGACACGGACAGCGGTTCATCGACGAACTTCATGGCATCGCAAGCTATTCCGGCGGGGGGCGTGAGTCAACGCAAGGAACGCGCCAGCACTTTTTTTGTCGTTCGACAAGCAACTTTGCGACCGGCCAGCCGACAACACTGCGTCCGTCAACGTCTTTCAAGGAGGATAGAACATGAACCCGATTTCTCGACTGGTATTCGCAAATGTTTCGCTGCTGGCCCTGGCGCTCTTGCCCCTTGGCGGGTGCGAAGGCAGCGCTGCCGCTCCGTCGGTGGAGCAGGTCTCGCTGCACATCGAGGACGTGCCCGAGGATGTCGCCTGCCTGCACATCACCGCCACCGGCTCCAGCCGGGACATGGAGCGCGACCTCGACGTCACCGCCGGCCAAAGCGTGGTTGAATCCTTCTCCGGCTTGCCCATTGGTGCCGTGGTCTTTCAAGCGGCGGCCTATTCGCAGGCCTGCGACAAGGTGACCAAGACCACGGTGCCCTCCTGGGTCAGCGAGGATGTCCCTGTCACAGTGAGCCTCACGCACTCCACCAGTGTGTCGCTGACCCTGTACCGAAACGGCCGCGCCAAGGTCACGGTCGGTTTCGATCCCGAAGTCGACGCTGGCAGCCCTGACGGCGGCTAGCAAAGATGCGCTTGTTCCTCTCGACAGCCGCTCACAAGGGGCTGTCGAGAGGAGTTAGTGTGGTAGCGTGTCGGCAAAAATGTCGGCAGCTCGATCAACAACTGCGAAGAAACTTCAGGGCACCCGGCTCGGTGGCTACACCGTGGTCGAACACTTGGCCACAGGCGGAATGGCGGAAATCTTTCTTGCCAGTCACGAGGCGGCGGGCGCTTTTCGCAAGGAGCTTGTGCTCAAGGTTCTGCAGCCCCGTTGGGCGGAGCATGAGGCGGTGGTGGAGATGTTCCTGGGCGAGGCCCGCATCGCCGCCATGCTGACCCATCCCAACATCGTCGATATCTACGATGTCGCCTGCGAGGAGGGCCTGCACTTCATTGCCATGGAGTACATCCGTGGCAAGA
>Ga0265330_10002184_pt1 | contig 10789 bp, 7 predicted proteins | sample 41919metaG_FD_202083 | JGI IMG/M metagenome (GOLD analysis project Ga0265330, IMG submission 202083) | Rhizosphere microbial communities from Carex aquatilis grown in University of Washington, Seatle, WA, United States - 4-19-19 metaG | ecosystem: Host-associated > Plants > Roots > Rhizosphere >... | reverse complement strand
AGTAGAAGCGCGGGTATACGAAGTTGAGCGCCAGCGCTCCGAAGAACACCAGGGTGATCAGGGTCCCCCACTGGAAGTGTCGCTCGCCCTGATACATGCCGAAGGCGAGGTTGCCGAGCGCGGGCAGAACGGACGTGGCCAGGCCGCGCCAGGTCGAGGCGATGGGATCGAGCAGGCCGATCTGCACGCTGCCGGCTGCGGCCAGGCCCAGCATGACCGCCAGCACCAGGTACTTGATCTTGTGCGAGCGGCGCGGGGCGTTCTGTTTCACCCGGTCGGGGGGGCGCCGCTTGCGCGCCAGGAACCCCAGCGCGTGGTGCAGGACGCCCATGGGACAGATCCACGAGCAGAAGAAACGACCCAGGATCAACGTGGGCACGATGAGCACCAGTGCCCACAGCAACGTGTGATGCAGCGAATGCGACGCCAGCGCGGTGGTGACCGCAACCAGGGGGTCGAACTCCAGCAGCCACTGCACGTCGTAGCTGCGGATCAGGCCCGCGGTGGTGACCACCACGAGGAACAGGAAGAATCCGAGGAAGACGATCTGGTAGGAGCGACGCAACCAACGAAACATGGTCAGGCCCCCAGCTCTACGGTCTTGAGGTCCTGCCAGTGCGGCGTGCCCAGGCCAGCCTTCATGCCCTCGACGATAAAGCCAACATCGTTGGGATTGAGGCCCAGCAAAGTGGCGCCGAATGCGTCCAGCGCCACTTCGTCGCTGCCGGCCGCGATGGTGTCCATTTGTTTCACGTCGGCCAGGCTGCCGCCGGTGGGGCCGTTGGCCGTCAGGATGCGCGTGGCATCCAGGATGGTCAGGGTGGGTTTCACCATGGCGGCCAAGTCGATGATGGAGAGGTGGATGTTCTGGTGCAGCTTCACGCGCTGGCCGCCCAGTACGCCGTACCAATTCTTCAGCGACATGGATGCCAGCGAAAGCCCGTGCTGTTTGACGATGGGAATGTTGATCACGCGGTCGGCTTCCACGAAGGGGAAGAGCACATCGCCCGTGCGCAGGAGCTTGCCCGACACGTTCACCTCGCGGAAGGCCGAGGCATCGGGCCGAATCACGGTGGCGCCGGCCGCCTTGGCCGCCTTCTCGATGCCGGAGCGAGCGAAGCACTGTTCGGGCGTGTTGACCGAAGCGTCGGTCAACCACACCTTGGACGCGCCCGCTGCCACCACCAGGCGTACGACCTCGGCCACCACGTCGGGATTGGTGTTGGCGGCCTGCTCGGGCGTGCGATTCCAGCCGATGTTGGGCTTGATGACCACGCGCTCGCCGCGCCGGACGAAGCGGCCCATACCGCCCAATGCCTCCACCGCCCGGCGCACGTTGGCCGCGGGATCCGGCCCGCGCGCGATGGCCATGTCCGTGGCGCCGGCTGGTTTGTCAGCCCGGTGATCCTTGAGGACGGGCAGGGCGTGGGTCTTCTTGTGGCTGCCGCGGTCGCGCAGGCCCAGGCCGAGCGCCACCGACCCGACTGCCATGGCCGCAGTCACGCTCACGCGCAGAACCCCGCGGCGATCCATGCCCGCGGCGCCGGATGGAGCCGTTGCTGTCGTCTGACTGCCCTGCCCAGGCCTCACTTCAGGTACCTTTTCGTACGGGCCAGGCGGTCCGTTGCTGCTCATTTCATCTTCCCCTTGAGCGCCTTGGCCAGCCCAGGCAACCCGGCTTCGGCCTTGGCGTCGAAAGCGGTCAGCTTCACGTAGTAGCGGCCCGAACGAAACACGAACGACATGGGACCGGAGATCGCGTCGGGAAAGTCAGCCACCGGCTTGGCTGTGGCCGATTTCTCGGCAGTGAAGATCGACTCGGCATTGGCCGGCTCGGCCATGTCGTAGACGTCGCAAACCATGTCGTTGCCCTCTGCCGATGCCATCTCGGCCGCAGCCAACTTGCGGTAGTGGCGCTGGATGAAAATAGGCGCCGCACCGTCGATGTAGTCGAAAAGGCCTTTTTCGTCGTACAGGCCCACCTTGTCCTTGACCTTGGCGCCACCTAGGTCGCCCTGGAAGAGCGCGAGCAAGGTCTTGTCAGCCTCGGCGCTGGAGGGTCGAGGCTTACCGGCCGGTACCGCGGCCGGGGGAGGAGCGCGGCGGCCCTCGCGGACCATCCATCCAATGAACGCTGGCGGGATGAGGGCCAGCACGACGAAGAGCGAGATGCGCACGGCCCACGAAGATTACGGCGAACGCAGGGCGGCAATCAAGCGCGACTGCGTCGAGAAGTCTGTCGTTGCACGGCGGCGCAAGGCCGACAATAATTCCAGTGCGCCTCACTGAAAGAGGCCCGCACCACGTCAACCCCCGCTTGCTTGGAGGAAATCAAATGACTCGTTCAAGGTGTTTCAGTCTCTGCGCGTGCCTGGCGCTTTCGCTGACGGCCATCGCGTGCGGCAGCAGCAACAGCGGCGGGGGAGGGACCGCAACTTGGGACAAGGTGCGCATGGGCGACACGGGGATGGATTGGTTGTTCAGTGCGGTCAAGGGCGCAGACTACGTCTTCCTCGATATTTCCTATCCGAACAACGCAAACGACCCCACGATGAAAGCGGACGCGATCGCCTTTGCCCAGCATGTTCTGGGCAAGTACAAGGCCGGTGCGGCGCCGGTTTCCATGGTGCCGACGAGCGGCGAGGTTGCGGGCTGGACCTACAACCAGGATCCGACCTTCTCCAAGTCCTCGAACGGACCTGGGGTTGCGACCGACAGCACCAGCGCCGAGTTTCTGATCGACGGCGGCGCGGCGGCCTTCTTCAGCGGCAGTTACCAAGCCTCCGGTCTGGCCTGGGAGAACTACATCAACGGCAACTACTGGCTGGAACTGCAGGTCTGGCAGATGAAGAGCGCGGCGGACGCATCGCAGGTCTACGGCGATCTCCTCACCACCAGCGCCCTGTACTCCAACGCGACCTGGACCACCTGCACGGGGACCGACCCGGCGAATCCCTGTCCGTAGTTCGCTCCTCGCGCATGCCCGTTCGACGGGCACGCGCCCTCCTGCGGGCGCATCGCCTTCTCGGTCAGACCGAAACCAGCGAGAAATCCCTGCGGCCCAGGCCGGCGTTTACCGCGTTGTCGAGCCATACCGTCAGCTTGGGATCCACCGGGCCGAACTTCCCCAAAGTGAAGGCGGCGCGAATCTGGTTCAACAGGATCAGGGCGTAGCTGTCGAGCGCGACCGGGTCCAACCCAAGGAGAATCCGCTTGGGATAGGCGTCCTGGGGGTACTGGGTGTCCTTCTGGGTGGTAGCAATGAGCGCGTCCACGATAGTCAAGGAGATCGACTTGCGGATGGCCGGCAAGGCGTAGAGTTTGGGCAGGGAATTGTTGAGATGGTCGGCGTCGGTGCTGTCCGGGTGGTACTCGCCCGGGTTGTCGATGATGCCGTAGATGTTCTTCATGGCCCCGGTCACGCCAGACTGGCCGTGCACCTTGAACACGGGGCAGTTGATGGTGAGATCGGTCTTGTCGGTCAGGATGCGCGACAGGCGCGGCCAGTTGGAGGGCTGGCCTTTCAGGATGCCTCTCGGGGCCCCGCAGATCGGGTCGCCGTAGCCCAGTCCAGCAGGCGTGACGCTGGCCTCGGTCTCGGTTTTGTTGTCGAAAGCCCTGGTCCATGTTGCGAGGAGCTGGGTGGGAGCCAGAGCGTCAGCGCTGTAGCCGGCCTTGGTGAGTTCGGCCATGGTGCGGTCCCACACGATGATGTTCTTGGGATCGACCCCCAGCTTGTCGCGCAAGCTGGCGATGATGGCGTTCACGATGGCCGGCGAGGTGGGCACCCCGGGGTTGAGGCAGTTGATCTTGAGGCCGATGCGCAGGCCGTCGGTGTAGTTCGGCAGGAGAACCTTCCACGGGTTGTCGGTGCCGCCGCCCGATCCGGGCGCCCCAGCCTCGGCCGTGTCGCTGCCGGCACCTTGCGCCGGCGCTCCCGCGTTGAATAGGGCGACCTGGTTGGCCAGCGCGACCAGGCCGGCGTCGAGCATGGTCGCCACCACGTCAGGCTGGATGACGGCCGTCGTTCCGATCGTCACGCTTTCCTCGCGCTGGACCTCGACCACCGCAGGCGTGACCCCCGGAAACGTGCCCGCATTGGCGTTCGCGCCAGCGTCGGGGTCCGAGCACGCTGAGCTGGGCCACTTGCCGCCCACGCTGGGAAAGCAACCGGCCAGTCCCGCCACCGAGGCTGCGGCCGCCGCCATTGCGGCATCGGCTAGGATCTCTCGGCGGGTTCGGCCTTCGCTGCTTGACATGCAACAACTCCCAAGCAAGAACGCACAAAGAATAGCATGGGCAATGCGAGTCTTCTGGTAGAATCTCCCTCGGTCGGCAGAGGGCGGCGGAAACACCGCGGTGGCGCGGTCCCACTCTGAGGAACAATACATGACAGCCATTTCCCGACGCAGTTTCGTGGGCGGCTCCCTTGCGGCAGTCGCTGCTTTTCGCTACGGGCGTGCCTTCGCCGCGGGCGAACCCGACATCGTGGACGTGAGCGGCAGCGACCCCCAGAAGATGATCGCGGCGGTGTTTGCGGCTTTGGGCGGCATCGGCAAGTTCGTCAAGAAGGGTGACTTCGTCGTCATCAAGCCCAACGCGGCTTTCGCCAATCCCGCCGAATGGGGCAGTACGACGCATCCACAGACTGTGCTTGCGGTGGCCAAGGCGTGTTTCGACGCCAAGGCCAAGGGTGTCATGATCCTGGAGTATCCCCAGGCCAAGGGCGAGATGTGTCTCAAGCGTTGCGGCCTGACCGAGGCCATGGCCACGCTGCCCGCCGCCAAGATCAAGTTGCTGACGGGCGCCGGTGACTTCCAGAAGACCGCCGTCCCGGGCGGCGTGTCCTTGAAGAGCACGGACGTGGCCAAGAACCTGCTGTCGGCCGACGTGTTCATCAACCTGCCCGCGGCCAAGGCACACTATCAATCGGGTGTGTCGCTGGGGTTGAAGAACCAGATGGGACTGGTCTTCGACCGGCAGATCTTCCATACCGCGTTGGATCTGCACCAGGCCATTGCCGATCTCGGCCTGGTCGTCAAACCGAACCTCACCATCATCGACGGTACGCGCGCCCTGCTCACCAACGGCCCGGCCGGTCCGGGCGACACGGCGACGCCTGGTCGTATGGTGGCCGGCCGCCACATCGCCTCAGTCGATGCCTATGGGCTGACCCTGGCCAAGTTCAACAACAAGAGCATGACACCCGCCGACGTCAGGCACATTGAGCTCGCGGGCAAGGCGGGTCTGGGCGAGATCGATATCGCGAAGCTGAAGGTCAAGAAAGTTTCCGCCTAGACCGGCCCCCAGCGCCATGATGAGACGAGCGGCCATCGCCGCAGCCCTGCTGGCCTGTGCCTACGCGCCGTCCGCGTGGGCCCGCACCCCGCCCCTGGCCGTGGATCCGGTCGAGGGCATGTGGATTGGCGGCGGCGACGTTTTCATCTACCAGACCCAGGGCCGCTGGAGCGTGTTCCCGGCCGGCGCGAACGTGAACAAGATCGCCGTGGATGCCCAGACCGTGTGGGTAGCCACCGACGATGGCGTCATACGTTTCGATTCGCGCAGCCGGCGCTCCACCCGCATCACCATGGACGACGGTCTGCCCAGCCAGGTGGTCAGCGCGGTGGCGTTCGACGACCAGTTCGTGTGGTTCGCGACCAACAAAGGGGTGGCGCGCTACCGCAAGCTGGACCGCACCATCCGCGTTTACACGGAAAAGGACGGGTTGCCCTCGAAGGTGGTGAACGATGCCTTGACCGTGGGCCGCCAGGTGTGGTTCGCCACCCGCGAGGGCATTGCCTACTACAGCCCCGACGTGGACGGGCTGCGCGGCTTCGGTGAGACCGACGGGCTTGTCGGCACGGATGTGGCCGAGTTGTATCAGGTGGCCGATGACCTGTGGTGCCGCACTGATGCCGGCCTTTCGCGTTTTCGCATCTTGCAGCGCGTGTTCAGCAACTTTCCGCTGGCCATGATGAAGGCGCAGCAGATCCGCGCCTTCACCGTCGACGGCACTATGGTGTGGGTCGGGACCGACAACGGGCTTTTCACCCTGAATACCTCCGATGATTCGTTGTTGCCGTTCCCCCAGCAGGCCGCGCTGAAAGGCCGCACCATTACCGGCGTCGAGGTCGACCCCAGCTACGTCTACATCACGACCGACAAAGAGGTCGTCCAGTTCAATCGCCTGACCCAATTCATCCGGTTCTTTGCCATCACCGACAATTTGACCCGACAAGAAGGCAGCCTCGGCACGGTGCTCAACGGCACCCTGTGGACGGTGATGTTCACGGACGGCCCCGCGCAGGTCTACAGCGTAGCGGTCGACCATTTCGTGGAACGCAGGCTCGCGCTCACTGAGAGCAACGAGAGCAAGACCACCGGCCATGCCTTTGCCAGGCTGAACGCCCAGACGCCCTACGATTTCCAGAAACACCAGTGGGATCCCCAACGTTACGACACCGGGGACGGCAATCTTTCTTTCGGCCACAGCTTCTCGGAGGATCGCAACCTGAGCGCTTCGGCACGGCTGGACTACGGCACGCTGGAGATGCGTGGCGTTCGCACCCTGCAGTACAAAGGGGAATACCTGGGCGCACAGAACGACCTGCTGCGCGACGTGCGCGTCGAGGATCAGCTCAAATACCAGACCCTCGAAGAGGGCCTCGATCGGCCCCTGCTGTTGCAAGGTGCGTATGCGCGTGTCGCGACGCCGGGGGCGGATCCCAAGGCCAGCATGGCCGTCACCGGTGGGTTCCGTCGCGGGGAACTGGTGCGCGACTTCATCACCGGGCCTCGCCAGAGCGTGTACCAGCTTTCACGGAAGTACATCATCGCTGCATCCGAACGCGTCTACGTCGACGGGGTACAGCTCACCAATGGAACCGACTACACAATTGTCTATAGCGCAGGGCAGTTGTCCTTCCTCAATCCGGAAACCATAGACGACCTCAGTGTCATTTGGGTCGAATACGAAGCCGATCTCATGCCGGTGAAGGACCTGGGCAGCCTGTCCTTGCTCGACATGCTGCCGGCTGACAACGAGGTCGGCACCTGGGTGCAAACCGGTGGTGTCTCACTCATCACCGACCAGACCGGACTGTACAATCGCATTGACGGCGGCGCGCCCAAGTACATCGATCGGGGCTGGGTCAGCAGCGTGTACGTCAACTATAGCCAGGGTTCGCGCACCATCCAGGTGGCCATCCACGACATGGGCAACGACGGGGATGCCCTGGCCATTTACAATTTCGCCTTGCCACCCGCGCGCCTGGCCATCCCGGGTCTTGCCAACGCGGTGGTCGACCTGGGGCTGGCCAGCGCCTATGCCGCCTACGCCCATGTCAATCGTTTCTACATCGAGATCAGCATCACCGAGAAGGACGACGCCTCTCTCACCACGATCGAGCTGTTCTCCACCCAGATCATCAACCGCAAGACTCAGGCCGGGGCCAACTCCGGTGACCCCTTCAAGCAATGGATGGTGGCCGCGCGGGCCGCCGCCTCGCCGGTCCACGGGATGGAGGTCGGTGCGCGGGTGGTGGACATGCAGAACACGGGCGGCCAGCGACAGCCGGTGCTCGACCCGTTGACCGGACAACCCATGACCGATCCCTACACCGGGTTGCCCCTACAGAAGGTCAATCCTCCACGCCGGCTCTTGTCCGGGGTGGGCGACGCTCGCTATCAGCGGGCGGTGGGCCAGGGCGGATTGCTGACCGGCTATGGGGAATTTGCGGGATCGGATCGGCAGGATCCCGGCGCTCCCAACGGCTGGGCGGGCACGGGTTTTCTGCGCCTGTCCCACCCATCGCTGGAAGGCACGCTGTCGGGCCGCAAGGAATCGCAAGGGTTCACGCCCCTGGGAAACGACAGCACGCGTTTTGGGAAGCTGGACGACGAGCTGCGCCTGAGCGCAACCGGCTATCCGGTGGCCTGGTTGCCCACCACGGTCTTCTTCGACCGCCAGCGCTCCTGGGTGGAAGACCCCAGCGGCACCCTGACCGACAGTGTGGGCGTGATCCAGCACGCCATGGCGCGCATCCAGATGAACAAGAAGGGGCTGCCCATGACCAGCCTGCAGCTGGGCAGCACGATTCTGGAGAATCCCAATTTCACCACCAACCGCGTGCAGGCGGTGGGCCAGACAGACTACGATCTGGCGCAGATTCTCGGCTTCACCCATATCAAGCGTTTCAGCGTGCGCGGGCTGTACAGCATCTCGCAGGCGGAGACTGACAAGACCGGCACCTTTGCTTTCGTGGACCGGGTCCAGCAATCGCGTCTGGAAGGAAAGTTGTCTCCCACCAACACGGAATCGATTTACGCTCTGTTTCGTTCGCGTTTGCTCGAGCGCCAGGCCAACCGGGACGGAACCTTCGACCGCAGCCTCCTGCACTGGGAGCTGTACTCGGGCGCCAAGAGCACGATCGTTCCTGGCATCGTGCCCACGGTGAATTACACCGCCATCTACGACGACAACCGACTTTCCACCCAAACCTCGGGCACGTCGACCAGCACGAGCACGTCGACCGGGACGGGGACGACCGGCGGAACTCCCGTGCTGGCACCAGCGGCGCTGGGGAGCAACTTCAGACCGAACGTGACCGCCATGACCCCAGTCGGGCCGGGCGCAATCACCATTGTGCCACCCACGCGCACGGTGCAGGCCACCATTGGCGGCGGGTTGGGGATCTACCCGGGCCAATGGTCGAAGCTGCTAACCCCTGCAGCTCTCCAGCCGACAGTGTCAATCTCCGACAACGAGACCTCGGTCGACCAGACCAAGACGCAATACAATCGGATTTATCGTTTCGACAACCGCGCGGTGTGGGCGAGTGGGGGCAAGTTCGATCTGGAATTATACCAACTGCATCAGGTTTCGCTGACCGCGCAAGACCACCACGAGAACGCCGTGCAGACCTTGCTGCAGAATCGGTTCGTCTACCGGCCAATCTTTTCCAGTCCCATCACCTTGCGCCTCAACTACCAGGACACGCGTGCGCTCAACGATCCCGCCCTCGGGGCGGGGCCGCCTTGGGCCGATCAGACTCTCTACCAGGGCATCTTGCAGTGGCTCATGCGCTGGAACCGAGTGCTGACTACACTGTCGACCTTCACCTTCGACATCACCGATACCGCGAACTTCGCGAACAAGGATGTCCAGACGCTTGCGGTGACCTGGTACAACAACCGGCAGTATCAGGTCGGGCCGGAGGAGGAGTTCCGTTTCTACCCGCTGCAAGAGGCCGCAACCCTTTATCTCTATCAGCGCGATGGCGTGTTTCGCTGGTTCGGTCATGGCGAGGGCATGACCGACGGGATCAGCTTCTACATCGCCGCGGGAAGTATCTGGCGCATGGGCGACAAGATCTACCTCGATGGCGGCGTCGAATACGACCACCTCGGCTGCCTTTCCCAGCCGATTGGCTCGGCCTGTGTCACGGTGTCGCGGCTCGTCCCGCGGCTGTACCTGACCGTGAATCTCTAGCTCATCTTCTGATAGCGGGCGGCCGGTAGACCGCAGATGGGGCACTTCTCGGGCGGCTTGCCGAATTCCAGGTGGCCGCAGACCGGACAGAGGTAGACGTCCATCGCGTCCAGATCCTTGCCCGCCTGCAGGGCGGCCAGGGCCTGTCGGTACAGGTCGGCGTGCACGCGCTCGGCCTGGTTGGCGTATTCCAGCATGGTCTTGCCCTTGTGGTTCTCGCTTCTGGCCTGTTCCACCATGGGCGGGTACATCTCGGAATACTCGTAGGTCTCGCCGGAAACGGCGGCTTGCAGATTCTCGACGGTTGAACCCACGCCGCCCATGTTCTGCAGATGCGAGAGAGCATGGATGGTCTCGGCCTCGGCAGCAGCGCGGAAAAGCTTCGCGATCGTGGGATAGCCATCCTTCTCCGCTCGGCGGGCAAAGGCGAGGTACTTTCGATTGGCCTGGCTCTCGCCGGCAAATGCGGTCTTCAGATTCTCAATGGTCGCAGGCACGGGGAACTCCTGTGGCAGGGGGTGGCTCTGACTTGGCTGGAGTGGAAGCATAGGCGGTCATGCGCGAGGCGCGCAAGGGGGAGAGCGCAAGACGGTCGCTTGCACTTCCGGCGATCGCACCAGGCTTGCGGTGGGCGGCCCGATCGTGTAATGGCACAAGACACCATGGGCGAGCCACGCGAGGCTGTGCTGGGAGCGGGATCGGTCAGCGTCATCGTCCCCACACGAAACCGACCCGCCTTGCTCCGGGCGGCGATCCGTTCGGTCCTTCGACAGACCCGGCCTGTCGATCAGATTGTGGTGGTCGATGACGGTTCGGATTCGACCGGGTGGCTGGCGGAGGTCGAGACCCTGTCCCCCGCGGTCGAGGTGGTTTGCCGGGGGCGAAACGACGGTGTCTCCGCGGCCCGCAACGACGGGCTCGATCGCGCGCGCGGCGACTATCTGTTCTTTCTCGACGACGACGATCTGATCGCACCTCGATTCGTCGAGGAAGGCCTTGCCGTGCTGGACGCGAACCGGGGCGCCGACGGCGTCTTTTTCCGCTACCGGACCATCGTGTCGGGCGATCCGGAGGACGGGCACGAGCGCCTGACGCCATTCGCCGAGGGCGAGACGCGCGCCTTTCTTCGGCTCGCGCTGGCCGGCACGGACAACCCGGTGACACGTGCCGCGCTCGATCGTCGCCCGGTGGCAGCCTTCCTCCGCTACCTGCTCCCGGTCCACTCGGGATTCCTTCGACGCTCTGCCATCGGGGCGGCCCGATTTCCCGAGTCACTCCGTCAGGGCGAGGACACCT
>Ga0265330_10002181_pt1 | contig 10794 bp, 8 predicted proteins | sample 41919metaG_FD_202083 | JGI IMG/M metagenome (GOLD analysis project Ga0265330, IMG submission 202083) | Rhizosphere microbial communities from Carex aquatilis grown in University of Washington, Seatle, WA, United States - 4-19-19 metaG | ecosystem: Host-associated > Plants > Roots > Rhizosphere >... | reverse complement strand
AAACGGGTTTCGCGGATAGCCAGCCTTGATCAATGGCGCATGGCCGCTATCGTTGATGAATGCTGGAACAATCTGCATGAGTATCTGGCTGGCGAGGATGTCTTCGCGGTAGCCTATTGTCCGGTAAAAGTCGGTCAATCCGTTTTCCACCAGCTCGATGCTGCGTTGGCTGTTGGGCTCATGATAGCAGAACAGATTGGACAGGGAAGCGGCCTTAGTCATCGAACTTATTCCGTAAGCGTCCGGAGAATTGTAGATGTCCGACTTAAACAGCAGTTGGAAGCGGTTCAAACTGAAGGTCGTTTTTGGGGCGACGCGGATTAGGTCTTCCAGGAATTTTAGGGTCCGACTGCATTCTTCAAAAGCCTCGCCGGGGAATCCGTAGATCGTACAGTAGTGGTTGTTTATGCCGCTGACTGCGGAGTCGTGATGGATCTGCTCTACCAGCAAACGGTATGCCTCGCCAGATAGCATGGTTTTGTTCATCCGCCGCAGAGTGGCGTCGTTGATGGATTCCAGCCCGAAGATCAGTTCGGTGCATCCGCCGCGAGCCACTGCAGCGATGTGTTGTGCATTCCAGCGGGGATCGATCCGGGTCCGAAGCGACCACTTCGCTGCGCTGCCGCCATTCGGTGCCATAGCAGCTAACGCTACTGCGGCTTCCGGGTCGATCCCTTGATCGCAGAAAACTAGGAACGGAGAGATTTCCGAAAACTGACGCAGCCTTGCCGGCCATTTGGTCAGGTCGTCCGGCATCATGTCGCGATCACCGGTTCGCTCGGGGTGACGGCTGTTGTGGCGGCAGAAGGCGCAACGGCTCCAGTAGCAGCCCCGCGAGGAGAGCCGATGCAGGGTCACCAGTTCGGGAGAGAATATACGGGGGCGTTGTAGCTCCGCTTCCTGACGCAAGCGCGCGAAATCCAGTTCGTCTTCATTGTTATTTTTATCTTCATTCCGGGCGTTGCGCCGGCTGCTTTCATGGCCGCCGCAGGATGAGGCCTGGTCGCCGAAACGGTGGAGATTCTGAATTCCCGCCGTCGATCCCGTTTCGCCAAGTTGGTTGAAAGTTTCGGCTAGGCCATCTTCGGCGATAACGATGCCGTCGATTTGGCGGAGGAAACCGGCATAATCGCCGCTGTGTTCGACCAGGTAGTCGATGGCGAAATTTTCCCAGCTATGGCCGTGGATTAGCACGGTAGCGCCGGGCCGCCGGTAGCGGCCGCACAGGACACCGAGGTGCAGGATATCGGTATAGCTATAAGTTACGGCGCTGACGATTTCGGTTGCAAAGAGCTTGCGGATCGTTTCCGAGCGCGTCCGGTAGAAATCCATGATCAGGCTGCGATCGCTTCCGGCGAAGGCCAGTATCTCTGTGAGGGGGCGCTGCGTATCGTAACTCACACCGTAGATTGAGAGCCGTTGCAGGTTTCCGCTGAGTTGCCGCAGAAGGTTGGAGGCAACGGCCATGTATCCGCCGAGGTGGGAGATGGCAGCTACGTATCGTTCTGGATCGTAGAACTGTTTCCGGTCACGGAGCGTGGCGATTACGCCGGAGTCGATGACGGTCGAGAGAAACTCAATTTGCAGGGCTGATTGTTGGCCGAGATTCTTGTTCAGGAATCCGAGGAAATCCACGGAGAAAATGTATTCCCAGAAGAGCAGGTTGAGGTTCTCGAAGCGGACCTCGTCGCGAATCTTCCGGTTGAGCAGAGTGAACTCCGGATAAGCGTAGAAGGTGGTGGGGAAGCGGCCCGGAAGTACCACCGACTGGATCATAATCTCCTACATACCCGCAGACGCAATGTCGAATTATGTCCGGCGGAGACGGTCTCTACACTAGCAAGGTAACAATACAACCGTTCTAACTCAAAGCGGCGACGAACATTCCCCAGGGCATATCGGGGCCTGCGGCTTTGAATGCGGTTTGGAATCCGTTTTTGGTGAGGAATTCTTTCAGAGCGCCGCCGTGCAGATCCGCGTTGAGGTCATGATATTCGCCGACGATCTTTCGGATGCGGGAGAGAATTCGGGCCGGGGTGGAAAATAGAATCTCGTATTCGGCGCCTTCGCAATCGAGCTTCATGCAATCCACAGTTTTGATTTTGAAACGCTGGAATATGCGCTCCAAGGTGATGGTGGGGACTTTCTCGGTTGGGCGCGGGCTTCCCGTAGAGGAATCCCAATTGTGGTATTCCGGCCGGATGGAATGAATCCCGCCATGGAGTCCACGATAGAGAGTTACGTGACGGCTGCGGCCATCCGAGACCGCGTAGTGGTGAGCGGAGATGCGTTTGAGGCGATTGGTGCGGATATTTTCAGCCAACGCCAGGAAATTGTCGGAAGCGGCCTCGAAGGCGAAGATCCTCGCCGATGGGGCGTTCGATGAAACCCAAATCGAGTACAGCCCGACGTTCGCGCCAATATCAAGCACGGTATCTTTTGCCCCGATGCGAAAGGCAGACGAAGGCAGGTAGCAAGCGGATTCGAAAATCTCGGCAAACATTCCCCGGAACGGGACTGCGGGCGGTGCGGTCAGGATGGTTCCGTTGGAGAGGCGGAAAAAATTTCTGGCATCTAACTTTAGGAGTGGGGAAGGCTTCAGTTTTTTATTCTGACTCTGTTTCTTGCTCCGACTCTCTTGAATAGCCGTTCTCATGCTTGTTTGAGGGTTTTGCGGAAAGACTCCGACCCGTCTTTCAGTTCCTGGAACGTGCCGCTGGCCGATAAGCGGCCGGCATCGACGAGCTTGATTTCATCCGCTTCGCGAACAAAATCCATATCGTGGCTGATAGTGATGACGATCCTGTCTTGTTTCCACTCCTTCAACAATGCAGCCACCGTGGAGCGGCTGGCGGGATCGAGGGCCGAGGTGGGCTCGTCGAGCACCAGCACGGGCGTGCGCCGCAAGAGCGCGCGGCAGAGAGCTACAAGTTGACCTTGTCCGCCGGAGAGATTGCTGCCTAAGCGTCCAATCTCGAACTCCAGGCCCATGCGCGTCAGGCAATCGTTCAGCCCAGCCTCTTCGACAAAACTCAGCAGCGTCTTGTCTAGCAACCGGCTGGTGCGGTTATTACGGATGTCAACCACTCCGAAGATTAGATTTTCACGCCAGGTCAGATGGGGATGAACTGTAGTGGCCACGAACGGCTGCCATGCGTCCCCCAATAGTTGGCGGAGCACTTCGATCTCAGCGGCAAAAGTCTTGCGGCTCTCAGGCTGGCGCAACGCCTCCGCCCGTTCGTCGCAGGCCAGTTCGGCGAAGGAACTGGTAAGGGCCACAACGCACAGCGATGCTGCTTCTTTCGGCGACAGATTGGTTTTGTCGGCAAGATCGACCGAGGACGAACGCAACTTCCATAGGGGTTCGCTGAGCGCGCTCGAAGACAGTTGCGCATACACGTGATAGTTGGGAATGCTCAGCAGGTGGCGGTTCTCCCGCAGCGGACTTCTGCCCAATTCCACCAGCGTGGCGCCAGCGGAGGTTTGGGCGATAGTCTGCAATTTGCGAGCGGCCTTTTTGTCCAGCAGAAGATTGACACATTTTGCCCGGTCGCAGCGGCCAGTCAGCAGACACTCCAGCAACCAATGCTGGGCGTCGCTATGACCTTGCTCGAAGGACAACACCTCAGCTTCACACTCTTTCTGGATGCGCTCGCGAAGACTATTTCTCAACTCGTCGATGCGCGACGCTATCGCGGGCTGCTCGCCGGATTGCCCTGCGATCATGTCCAAGGCCTTGAGACGGCAAATCCTGCCCAAACCGGCGCGCTCGATGACGTCGAGGTCGGCAGCGGAAAGCTGTGCGTCGTTGTCTTTGTCGCTGTGCCCGAACATCAGGTTCTCGCGGATGGTGGTATTGAGCAGCGCCGTGGATTGGGGCATGATCGAAAACATGGCGGCGCGCTGGCTGTCGAGGAATGTATCGGACGGCGTCTCTCCATAGAGGACGCGGCCGTTTTGGGCTTTCATACGCCCGAGCAGAAGTTTGATCAGCGTCGATTTGCCGGAGCCGGCGCCGCCCACGATGGCGGTCCAGCGTCCGGGAACGAAAGTAGTGCCGATATCGACTACGCCGCCTTGTTGCGTACCGTCGGCGCTGTTGTAGCGGTAGGTTGCCTGTTGCAGGGTGATCGTCTGCGCTGTTTCCGGGTCGATTGCCGTTGTCACTGGGGCGTCAGTATCGGCGGCGTGGGTTTCATACTCGAGGAGACGATCCATGCTGGCGCGCGCCAACTTGAAATCCAGGCGCAGGAACACCAACTCCGAAGCCTCGTGGAAGAGACTGGGCAAGCGCAACACGATGACCGGAATCAGGGCGAGAGAAGCGCTGCTCATGCCGTGCTGCCGTATGTAATACACGACCAGGATCATGGACGCAAACGCCAACAGGTAGGAAACCGTGTCGCCGATGCGCAATGCGCCATTCAGCCGAATGTATTTCAGAAAAGTGCTGGTCCGCTCTTGCAAGGTCTGGCGGAAGTAGAGGCGGATCTTCTCGTAAAAGTTTGCGACTTGGACTTCGGGGGCAGTCCGCAGCAGGTCTTCGAAGCGAGACTTGATGCGATCGTCCTGGGCGCAGTAGTTCTCATCCATTTGCGCGACTGGCTTGGTGATGCGCAACGTCCACAGAATTCCGGCAACTCCGGCGACTATGGCAACTAACGCCAGACGCCAATCTTTGATGAAGAAGAATACGAGGTTACCGGTGAGGAGCATCGAACTCCACAAAACTTTCATCAATGCGGGGCGGCGCTCGCTGACACGGGACAGATCCATCCCCAGGCGATTGACCATCTCTGCCGGGGAGTGGCGGCTGAAGAAGGAGTCCTCTTTGCGCAGCAGGTGGAGAAGGATTTCCGTTTCCAGATCGTCCTTGGTGCGAATGGTAAGCTTGCCGTTCAAATGCGACTTAACGAAATCGACCGCCCCCGATGCTAGACGGGTAACTACGAAAAGCCCGAGCGCAAGGAAAGGCAGGCCGATTCGCAGCCAGCCGGCAAGGTGAGCAGCGAGCGCGGGCAGGCCTTGTTCGGGAGCTGTGGCCTGGCTCGGCGCCAGGGATTGGGTCAACAAATCCAGCAGATCGTTTTCGAAGTAGACGAAGACGGATGCAAATGTGCCGGTGAGGATCAAGCCAATCAGTTGGGCGCGATAACGGCGGTGCCAAAGAGCAAACCAGGAAGATAGTCCGGAGTTCACGCGGTTACCCCAGCTTTCGGAGCGGTCCCGGGGACTACGTGCAAGGCCCCCGATTGGGAGCCAGGGTTGGCCAGGGCGCGGTCGCGGATGCGCTCACGCAGCATCTGTAGAAAGCATTCGCAATATTCCATGTTTTTAAATTCTTTTGGTTGAAAGCGCTGCACATGAGGACATCCGCCACCACAACCGGGCAGCGCCGGACATTGCGCGCAGTCTTCATATTGTAGCCAGTCGTACATGAGCCAGGGAACTAGATTGGCGAGGTTCGGCGGCGCTGGCGTGCTATCTCCGGAGATGGAACCGTAGCTCCGGCCGGGCAGTCCGACATCTTGCGGACATTTGTAGAGCAGAGCGTCGGGTCCGATCACCATGCCGTGGCGCTTGGTCGCGAGGCAGCCGATGGCCTGTGGCTGGCAGCCTTCATCGACCGGCAATCCAAGCATCTTGGCGCGGCGGCGTTCGCGGGTGTTCACTTGCGTGAAGGTGGGGTAGGGCATGGCCGCGAAATGGCATCCGAGGGGGCCGCACTCCGGAGCAAAGACGTATGCGAAATTAAATTTTTTCAGTTGCTGGTGCAGTTTACGTTGCACCAGTGCGTCATAGAGTCGTTCGAATTCCGCCGGGTCATCGCGCACCATATTGATGCGAAGATTTACAGGAATCTTCCCGGCCGCGAAGGCCAGATTGTCCAATACCGCATCGATCGTGCCGCCTCCGCGCCAATCGCGCTTCTCGGAGGTGGGAATATCGACCGTGACCTGGATGTAATTCAGGCGGCATTTCTCGAGCACGGCAACTGCTTCGCGATTCAACAGAGTACCGTTGGTCACCAGCGTGGCGGAGTACTCCATCCCGGCCTGTTCGCAGGCTGGAATCAGCAGGGAACTGATGCGGGAAATTGTTTTCAGGCACAGCAACGGTTCGCCGCCAAACCAGCAGACTTCTAACACGCGCTTGCCGCTGGCTGCTTTGGCGATATGCTGGACAACCTGATTTTCCCGCTCCTCCGTCCATGCACGAACCGGGCTGAGGGATTGAGCATTGCCTTCGAAGCAGTAACTACAACTCAGGTTGCAAGCCAACGTAGGCACAAGAGTGACGCTCAGCCGCGAGTCGCGGAAGTACTCGGAAAGGTAGCGTACGCGGACCAAATCCAGTTCATCGACGTCTTTTGAAACCAGCAAACCCTGGGATTGGAGGAGTTCTAGATTCTCCGCAGACTTGTCTTGAAGGGAGGGGAACTCACAGCCGGGAACGAGATGACGCTGCCAGAATTGCGTGCCGATAACTACGAGTGCTCCGGTGAAAGTGTTGAGGACGGCCTTGCGCTGGCGCGGAAGATCGACTGCCAAATTGAAGCGCGACGGGACCCACACCTGCTGCGCCGCTGCTGGCATTTTTTCGCTGGGCCGTTTTCGTGGCAAAGCAACTCCTAACCCGTCGTGTCGAGATCCACGATGGACGACTGTTTCAGCCCCGCTGCTGCAATCGAACATGCGCCTTTTTGGAGCGCAGTGTTCCCATGCTGAAATCCATGCCTATGCGCAGAGGTGGCGCGGCATTTCATGCAAGCAAGTACGGAGAACCCCGATCAACCCCTGACACCGCCAATCGCCGAAAGACCGCAATCTTGTCCTTCGACCTCGCCCGCTGGCAGGCGTAGAACTTTGGCTAGTTCGTCAACCGAGACGGATTTTTTCACTTGCAGATCGGTCCCATCGGGAAATAATAGCGATACGCGGTTCCCGCTTTCGATAACGATTTTTACTTCTTTCTTGGCCATGATGAATGCTCCTTATGGTTGGATCGAAAATTTACGTTTGGGATTGTTCAACAGGTAACAAATAAACCCTCGCAACGCAATACAAATCTCATCCTGACTGGTCACGCCGGGAATCGAACAGTTGAACTTCATGCGTTACCTCCCGCGAAGATGGCACGGATCGCCCTCCAGCTTTCGGGATGGAAACATTGCAGCCAATAATATGTAACGGCAGCGCGGGCAAACTGTGCGCGCATCAAATCGCACCAAAGTATTTGAGTGAGGTCGCTACCGCTGGAGGGAAGCAGGCTGCACTTCTGGCATTGAAACGAGCAGCCGCCGCCGCACCACGAGAAGGCCCAACACTGCGCACATTCATCATCGGCAGGCACAGCTTCTCTGATCGGCAAGGCGGCTTTTGCATCCATGGTGGCGCAGTTGCCCAGCGATGGTACCTCGGCCTTCCCGTACAGTTTGGGACACGGGTAAATGTCGCCATGGGCATCTATATAAAGTTCACGCCAGCCGCATCCGCAAAGGCCGATGGGACCATCGGGCTGCGACGACACTAGCGCTGCGAAGCTCATGTCGACTTCGGGGCTGCCCGCAATCGCAGATTGGACAAAGTATAGGTAGAACTTTTTGCGCTCCTCCATTAAGGCGAGGACATCGGCCGCCGACCACGGACTGTGACCGTTCGCACCTGCCGTTAGATACAGGAAATTAATACGGCGAAAGCCGAGAGATTTTAACTCCTGGGCAATGGCGATCATGTCGATGTTGCCGGGGCTGAGGACCACTTGCGCATCGACTTTGGCGTCCTCACTGACGGCGCGCAAACGCCGCAGCCCGTTGAGGGCCGCTTGATACGAACCCCCTCCGTCAGGATACCGGCGATGTAGATCGTGGCCGGTTTGCAGGCCGTCGATACTGATCTGCACGCTAATGTCGGGGGCCACCAGTTCTTTTGCCAGCACTTCGTTGATTGGGGTGCCGTTGGTGACGATGCTGAAGTAGGGGTCTTTCCCGAGCGCGCCCGCTTTTCGGCGGATCTCGTCGATCAGAAACTTGCCTACAAACCAATTGAGCAGCGGCTCGCCTCCGAGAAATGAGATCAGCGGCTTGGTCACGGGAACTGCCAGAATGTAGTCGGCAATATGACGGGCGGTGGGCCGATCCAATTGATCGAGTGGTGCGCAATTGGCCGAATCAAAACAATAGTCGCAGGCCAGGTTGCAGCGGCCGGAAAGGCGCACCGAGAAGTTTTGCGGCCACTGATGTGCGGGGCATTCACGCTTTGGTTGCGCCGGGTGATTGACGGGACCGAAGGCTTTAAGAAACAGAGACTCCGGTTGCTCCACGGCAAAATTGAGCATGACCTCGCGAATGGGCAGGGTAGCGGTTGGCTCCCGCTTCGCAGCCTGCTTGCGCAACCGCGGTTTGGAACCCGGCTTGGCGCTGCGTCGCTTGGTTTTCGCGCCACTGATTCGTTTCTTCATGACCGCTGTGACTGCTGCCGCTTCAGGGTCCGTGTCCGTCAGCGGCTATCTTGCCCGCTTCCCAACTTTATATGTCTTATGCGAGAGTTGAAAGTTATCATACTCGCCGGCTAGCTAGATAAGTACAATGGTTCGACGCGATAACGATAGTTTGCCAGCGGTTCTTGACTTTTGTGTTGGGAAAGAATAGGCAATAGGAATCGGCACTCGAACGTTTTATTGCAAAGGTGGCATTTGACAAGTACAAGCTCGGTACTGGATACGTATCTCGGGATATTGTCCCACAGCCAGGAAGAAGCAATTCTTCGCCTGCTCATTGAATTTGGGGCGCAGTTTGTGGGCGCGCAAGAAGGATCGCTTCTGGTGCTGGACGAAGAGAAGAATGAACTTGTATTCGCGATGACGATTGGCAGCCGGTCATCGGAAAAGACCCTGATCGGCCAGCGCGTTCCTTTGGGCAAGGGCATCACCGGTTTGGCCGCGCAGATGCGCGAGGTGCAGATCGGCGCTCCCACCTTTAAAACCCGGCAAGCCAAGTCTCGCCGCGGAGCGCCCGAGGAACCACAAGCGGTGTTGGCGGCGCCCATGCTGATTGCCGACCGTACGATTGGCGTGCTGACGGCTGTGAGCTTCGAACCGGGCAAACGATTTACCAGTAAAGACGCTGCTATTTATGGGCGCATCGCCGCAGTTGCGGGCGTGGTGGTCGATCAATCGCGCCAATTGCAGACCATGCACGCTCTGCAAAGCGGACTGCCTTTGCCCCGTGGTATCGATGGCGAAGAGCGATTGGAGCACGAACTCGTTAGCGCCGTTACGCGCTTGATCCAGGCCCGGCCGCAAGCTAAAGCTCAAGTCGCGCAATTACTCACGGCAGTGGCGGACCTGCTGGAGAAATGAGCGGATCGAACTTGGCTGCCAAGACACTGCAAAACGCCCTGAAATACGGCCCGGGAAAACTCCAACAGCGCAAGCTGCAGCCGGTGACCGTGGCCATTGTGGACAGCGGCATCGACGCCACTCATCCGCAACTCAAAGGACGCATCGTCCACGCCGTATGCGTCGAGCCCCGTGGTACGAAGCAAAGGGTTGTCAAGACTCCGGTCCCACGCAATGCCGACGTTTATGGTCACGGAACCGCGGTAGCCAGCATCATTTGCAAACTCGCGCCCAACGCCAGGATCGTGGATGTTCGCGTGCTCGATACCAACAATCTTTGTACCGGAGAAACTTTGCTTGCCGGTTTTCGCTATGCCATCGAGTCAGGAGCCCGCATCATCAACATGAGCTTGGCGGCCAATGCCAAATTCGCTTTGCCATTGCGCGAACTTTGCGAGACTGCGTATCGCCACAACCAACTCGTGGTCGCGGCCCGGCGCAATATGCCGCTTACCGATCAGGGGTTTCCCGCCGAGGTGGCCACTTGTATTGGAGTGGATATCGGAAAGCTGAACTCGCAATTCGATGTGATTTTCCATAACGATAACATCATCGAATTTGCCGCCCGTGGCGAAGAAGTCGTGGTGGCCGCTCCCGGCGGCGGTGAAACTACCATGACCGGGACCAGCTTTGCGACTCCTGCGGTGAGCGGCCTCTGCACGCTGCTGGTAGGCGCCTATCCCGATCTTCGTCCTTTCGACGTGAAAAGCTTGCTTCGAGCTTTCGCCACCTAAAGCTGTCATGGTATTCCTAATAGCTGCGACTCCGTGTCGTACTATGTTCGGGACTAAGTTCGAAGTAAAAGCGGTACTGGCGCTGGTTGGATTCTCCGCAATCATCGGCCAGATCGTGCTCATGCGAGAACTCATTGTTGTTTTCAACGGGAATGAGATCTCCTTGGGAATGACGCTGGCCACATGGCTTTTATGGGCTGCTGCCGGAAGCAGCTTGGGCAGCCGCATTTCACCCGGTCGAAAAAACACTCCGAGGGCAGTTGCAGCGCTCCAATGCCTGCTCGGCGTGAGCTTGCTGCCGACAGTTTGGGTGTTACGCGCATCCAAGGCTTTCTTTCAGACAGTGCCGGGTGAATTGGCTGGGCCCGTGCCGATGCTGCTCACCTCTCTCATCTGCCTAAGTGTGTTTTGCGTATTGTCCGGGTGCCTGTTTGTTGTTGCTATCAGGCTATATAGATATGAGTACGGCGTATTCACTTATACCGCGTCCAGCTCGGCGTACTTACTTGAGGCTGCAGGCTCCGCCTTGGGTGGTATATTGGCTAGCGTTGTGCTGCTGCGTTATCTTGACTCGTTCCAAATTGCCACTATCGTTGTGATCTTAAATCTGTGCATGGCTGCGATTCTGTTGTTCGGAACGGATCGCAAGCGAGTTATGGCA
>Ga0265330_10002180_pt1 | contig 10797 bp, 2 predicted proteins | sample 41919metaG_FD_202083 | JGI IMG/M metagenome (GOLD analysis project Ga0265330, IMG submission 202083) | Rhizosphere microbial communities from Carex aquatilis grown in University of Washington, Seatle, WA, United States - 4-19-19 metaG | ecosystem: Host-associated > Plants > Roots > Rhizosphere >... | reverse complement strand
ATCGAATACGCAGTGAACGAATTCTGCCGTCTGGGGATCCCAGTGGTTACTCCCGCAGGAGCCCTCGGCGCACATATTGATGCGATGGGATTCCTTCCGCATGTGCCGCAAAAGGAGTATCCGGCCGGCGCATTGGCAGCCGCACTGTTCATTGTGTCGGGTTGCCGGGGCATGGAGCGAGGAACAATCTCAAGCGTCCGAGACGACCAGGGGAACGATGTCCTTGCAGATCTGGAGCTCCTCCGCCTGGCTTTCCCACGCAGAGTGTTTACGCTTTCACAGACGATGTTCCTCATCGACCGTGTCAACTGGCTCTTTAAGAACCGGAATCTCGTTGGCGGCTTGCGCTTTGTGGAAGAACCGCTCGTTCTCAGGTTCTTCAATGGACGATTGGAACCGACAAGCGACTGGCCTGAGAAGCTTACTGCAAAATTCAAGGCAGACTTTGGGGACAGTCTCTAGGGGCTGGTTGGCCCAGTAGTCGGTTCTCAGTCATCAGTTCCCGGTTCTCCGTTCCCAATTCTCCACGGACAGCTCATTGGGTCCATGATTCATGCGTTGGATTCGAGATAACGATCAGACGGGATGAGTCTGGTGGGGAGAGGTGCTCCATCCTAAAGATCTGGCGCGGAGTGTCGATATAGTTTGTAGAAGGCCATCGAATGAAGCGCGTCGGAAAGGGGGACGGGGAAGCATGAAGATCAAGCAGGTTGGCGGTTCTGCCACACTGTCGGCAGAGGCTGCAGAGAAGTTGGAACATCTGCTCACATGCAGATTTGAACAGGCAAAGAAGGCACGGCAAACAGCCGGCCTTGGATCGACGAGTTATAAAACCCGAAGAACGTTGCCTATCAGTGTTTGGGACCTCTCCTCTTCATTCATCAAAAGTGCTGGAGCCGGCTCTACTGCATAAACGATAGCCATCCATGGTGGGACAAAAGGCGGCACGTGGTCAGTGCCGCCTTCTTAATATTGACATTCCGCATATTGTGTCCTACATTGCCCTACCCCATAACCGGATCCCTCTTCTCTAGGAGTCTTCTTCATGTCCGGGTTCTCCTTCGTCCGTGCACTATGCGCCGCGGGCATGATTTGTGTCTGCGCAGCAACCATGTACTCCCAGGCAACATTGAGTCTTCGCCAGCCATTGCCGGGAATCCTGAAGCCCTCCGACGTATGGGAATTCACCCTTGTCAATACCAGCGGTCGCCCCATCAATGTCTTGCTGAAAGCCGAAATCGATCTGATCGGTCGCGGACCAGCACTGACGCTTAACACTGGCACGTTCATTCTTAACCAGGGAGCCCGCGTAGTCACCGCTGCGCAAGCATCATCCTTCCCCAACGTCGTCACGGCCATCCCTGATCCTGCCATCCGATCGGCACTCAATACACTGGGACAATTTCCCGCCGGTCGATACAAGGTGACAGTTCAACTCTGGATGCTCTCCGCGGTAGCGGGTGGACCAACATTGATCGCTACCGATGGGTTGGAAGGCTGGGTTGTGGAATCCACGGTTCAACCTGTTCTCCTCAGTCCGTCCGACGCATCGGAAAACTCTCTGCCTCTTCCTGTCTTTACCTGGACCATGCCGCTCACTGCCGGCGCAAGTCCCTTGCGCACCACGACCACTTACCGTTTGCGCATTGTGGAGGTCATCGGACAGCAGAGCCCGATCGCGGCAATTCAGAACAATCCATCCTGGTGCGAAGTGAGCGGCATTGCCGGCTTCGCAGTTCTGTATCCCGCGTCATCGCGGGCGTTTCTTTCCGGTCGTCGCTATGCCTGGAACATCACTGCTTTTTCCAACGGAGGACCCATCGGGACGAGCGAAGTGTGGACGTTCACCGAAGGTCAGGCGCAAAAGTATGCGATAACCAATACCGCCAAGCCAGCCGCGAAAGTCCAGGTCCTCATTGACGTGGACAGCGAGATGATGGGTACTTGCGCGTCGGAAGTTGCACGCTGATCGTTTACCACCATAATTGCAGGAGAACGACGTGAAGGGTGTGCGCCTCAGTCTATCCGCGTTGCGAGACCGCTTCCGCACGAAGGAACCGAAACAGTTCCATTTCTCTGATTGGGGGATGACATCCAGGGCAAGTCGAAGGATGTCGCGTCGGGAATGGCTGAACGCTGCCGGTGTGGCGGCGGTTGCAGCTTCTCCCGCGCTCAAGATTGTCCGTTCGACAGTTCTCGGAGGATTTGAACTGCGACAGAGTGCAGGACGAGTGGCTTTTCTTCTGAAGGGTGAGGAGCGTTGGGTCATTGACGCCTCGAGGTTTTCCGGGTCTCCTTCCCTTTCTGCCACAACGCATGCCGGCGTCGTAGAAGTGGTCCTGTGTCATGCGAGAATTCCCGGTACCGATGTTCCCGCCGATTTTACTTGCCGTATCAGTCCGGCTCTTCTCGGTTCACGAATAGAATTGTCTCTTTCCTTTGCAGGAAAAATGCAGGGAGTGTTCGAGTCGTGGCTGGACGGGCTTGAGTCGCTTTCGTGTACCATGAGCGTTGGGGATCGCACAATCTTCAGGGGAGTGGATCACCTGCTTGTCCTCCATGGTGAGACGTCGGCTGAGTTCTCGCCGGATTGGTGCCTCCGGTTGTCGGCGGAGCGTGCCGCGGTGTTCACGGCGACCGAGGGAGAGTTTGCTGCATCCGGATTGACCATCAGACTTCCGGATGATGAAGAAAAGTCTCTGCTCCATCACGCCCCGTTGCGTCGAGGAGTGGTCGAATTGGAATCCAATGCTGACCGATGGCCGCTTGGCGTGCACTTTCCCGGCGGCTGGCGCATTGCTGATCGGGATCGCTCGTTCGATCACATCCTTCTTGAAACAACGGAGAATGGCGAAGGAACACGTCGGGGGGCGATGGTCTTTGCCTCAAAAGGCGCGGACAGGCTGGTGAGGGTTGTCGCTCCGTCAGGTCTTTTTGCTCATACTGGGACTGCAGCAGAATTGCGGTTTCAGGATTTTCACTATGCCCGTGGAATAGGCGGAGATGGAGTCTCTCAGGCTGTCATAGGACGGTTCGCACCGTCGCCGGTTTGGGTTACTGATGGTCGCTCAAGCGTTGCCCTCGCCGGCGGACCGTCAACAAGACCTTTTGAACTGGTCGCGGATCGCGGTGTGCTGACGAGGATCTCGTGTGTTCCAGAAGCCCATCAAATTCTAGTGCCGGTCCCGGATGCTGTCTCCGTCCCGATGAAACTGAATGCGCCGATCCCCGTCGACTTGGGGTCAGAGCTGGCCCTCAACACCCCAATGGGTCAAAGTTCCATCGAGCTGTCCGACGAGAAACAAAAGGCGGCGCCCGCGAGCCAGGCAAAGAAGGTGGCGCTTCCCAAGACTATCGCCTCTATCATCAATGACAATATCGGGCTGCAGGTAATTCGTCCGGAGGATTTTCTCCTTCTGGAGTTCAAGTTCAAGAACCTTCATCTCGAAGGCGAAGGTTCCTCTATGAGGCTCGCCAGGTCTGATTCCCAGGGTTCTGCCTACATTGTCGTGACGCTTCCACCACAGCACGTGAATGAACAGGCTTTCTTTGAGACAGGGAAAAGCACAGAGACACAGGTTGAGAAGGATAACAAGATCACATACCCCGGCGGGGACGAACCAATTCAACCGCTTCCCGCTGGCGCAAAATTATCCGGGCCCAGCCGACTCGTCTTTGAACTGCCACCCAATACCTCCTCGGTTCCTTACACGCTCAAGGACCTTTTGACTGCCTGCAATGGGGCCGTTCTCGTGCTTTCTCCGGGTGCTTCTGTTCTGACGACGGCTCAGGAAAAAGCCAATGCGTCGGTTTCGTCTGTCGCCAACACGAGGTTCGCCTCATTAAGTGCGGCTGCAAATGTCCTTGCCGCAACGCCAGGTGTAAAGAGGAAGGGGCAAACCAGTATAGTGCATCAGGAATTGGCGGGGGCAACATTCGGGGCCGATGAAGTGTCGGCGAAAAAAAGGATGGATGCGCTCCTTTACGTGCTTGAATCTGACGACACGGCGAGTCCTGAAGTTCTCGATGCCTATGCCGCAGAGTTGGCGAGAGTTGCAGGATACGCGGCGGGTGAATCAGGTCAGATTGTGAATCCTGGGCTTTCCTCCTTCAAGAGAACCGGCGTTGCCCTGTTGCCGCAAGCACCGGTCGAGCCGACAGAGTTCGATACTTCCATTGAACTGCCATACCACCTCTACCTCGCCCCAAATCCTGCCTGTGTCTGGACCCATGAAACGGAGCCAAAGGCTGCGAACGAGCGGGTTGAGTTGTGGCATACAAGACTTGGGTATCGCGGACGGTTCGGACAGATCATCGAGAAGCCGCACCTGCTGCGCACCGTCAGGGCCATTTGGTCTCCCGATATGCATCAGCAGGCTGGAGACGTGCCCCTTCATTACAATAGTAGCACCAAGAATGACGCGTTTCGAATGACCTTGGACAAACGTGACAGGCACGAGATCGTCCATCTGAGCGCCAACTATGCCATGGGAAACGTCGATGGGACAGGAGACTATGTGCCAGTGCCCATCAATGTCAATCATCTTATGCTGAGCGGACTTGGCGGATGGATCAATGTCCGTGGAGATTGGAAACCGCCGACGGTTCTGAGCGTGGAAACCTGGGAACACCGCGGGACCATGGGAAGAGATCACTATGTCAGGGTGGTGTACGCCGGTTATCTTTTCCCATTCGGCCATCATGCCTCGCTTGTCAAAATCACCGAACGCAAATTTCAAAAAGTTGCCAGCGGTGAAACCTACGCCGTCCTTAAGCAACGGATGTTCATTGTTGTCCGCGAGCACGAAAAGACGTATCCGGCGTTGGGACAGCCGAATGATGGTCGTGCGTTCCCGTTCAAGCGTGTGACGATAACGACGGTATCCACACCCAATCTTGACAAACCCGAGGATGATTGTATAGCCAATGCTGCACAGTCAATGTTCTGGCCTCATGTCGCGGGGGCGCCTTTTGAATTCCATATGGAGGGCGAAGATGCCGACGGGCAAATTTCCCAATTCAAGGCGCCATTGATTTTCCTCGATCAGTCGGCTGCGTTCAATTCGAACAATTATGGTACCGCCAAACCATCGACTGGTGATAAGGCCAATGCCAAGAAAACCATTTGCGCAAGCTACAACAGCCGTGCAGGAAACAGTCCGCTTGCGTTCCACGGACAAAAACTGGCATTTGCAAATAGCACCGCTCCCGGCGATACAACCTTTGTCACTGATTCGGTGATTCTCTCTTGTGATCTTTTCTCCGGCGACCTCACGATGCTGCGGGGCGCGAAACAGCCGCCGTTTTATCCTGCCTTGTGGAGAGCAAATGTCCGCGTAGCGGCAATCGAACAGCTTGCGGGGGCGGATGCAACCTGCGAGATCAGCCTTCACCAGCCGTACATTGATTCGGGGTTTGCACCAGCGCAAAATATCGGGCAGGTCTTTGCCGGGTTGACGACGAAAATCAGCGTGGGGTTTGATGGCGATACCAGCCGCTCCGGCGGCCTTCTGACTCCCAACATCGACATTGGAGGGCTCTCCCGATCCCTTGGAGCTGTCGGCGGCGACATTCAAGCGCTTACCACCGGCGGCTTCAGTGCAAAGAGTTTTCTGGATGGAGCGAAGATCTTTGGGGCAATTTCCCTTTCGGATATTCTTGCGGATGTGACCCCATCTAACTTTGACCCTGCCCGAATTCCACAATTCCGATCGGAGCGTACCGCCGACTTGATTCGCACTTCGTATTACTGGAATCCAGTTATCCAGGGTGATCCGATAGGTTTTTTCAAGCCGGATCAGAAGTACTTCACACTGCAGGCTACGGTTCTCGCCCCCCTCAACGGTGGTTCGCCGAATTATGAAGTGACGGGATCCATGGGGCCATTTGCCCTTGTCCTCGTCCCGAAAGTTTTGGAGGTCCTGCAACTCGATTTCGCCTCTGCACAGTTCTCCATTTTGAATGGCCAGAAACCCGACGTCAGTGTCGATTTCTCGGGGATTACGTTCCTGAATTGTCTGTCCTTCATGAACGAAGTGACCCGCTATGTGCCGCTGGATGGATTCAAGGATCCCCCCGAACTCTCGGTCACCACCGAAGGGATCACGGCAAGCTATACCATAGGCATTCCGACTATTGCTGTGGGTATGTTCAGCCTGCAGCATGTGAGTTTTGGCGCGGGGTTTGAACTCCCCTTTACTGGAGCGCCTCTCTCCACACGGTTGCTCTTTTGTGAGAGAGAAAATCCGTTTACGCTGACGGTTGCCATCTTTGGCGGTGGAGGGTTCCTCGGCCTGATTGCGACTCCGAAAGGAATCGCTGTCGAAGCAGCACTGGAATTTGGCGGTTCACTGGCATTGAATCTCGGGGTGGCTTCTGGCAGTGTGTACGCCATGGCCGGCATCTACTATAGCAATGCGGGTGACGAAGTGACGCTTGCGGCGTACTTCCGGCTCGGCGGTGCAGTGGAAGTCCTCGGCCTGATCTGCATCTCCGTTGAGTTTTACATGGAGCTCGTCTACCAAACCGGAGGCACGCTGTATGGCGATGCATCCGTAAAGGTGAAAGTGGAAGTGATGTTCTTCAGCAAGACAGTTACCCTGCACACATCCAAAACTTTTGCGGGATCGCCCGGCGATCCGTCAATAAAAGAAACACTGACACTCAACGAGTGGCAATCTTATCGCGCAGCGTTTGCGTAAGCATGCAGGAGCAAGTGCAATGGAACAGACGTTTATCTGGACAGTTCTGCCAAACGGTGTCCGCACCGATACGACGGGAAGTTTTCTGAAATTCTCGGTGTTTGTGTCAATCCGGCTCCGGGATCCCAACGGCCAGGACTTCACGCTTGCGAACGTGCCGGATGTGCTCGATTGGCCCGCATTCTTGCGTCACAAGACAAGATTGGAAGTGGAGATCCAGGGACAGCCGCTCATTCCCGCCGACCAGGTAAGAGTCGATTTCTCCCCGCTTGACCCTCCGCTCTGGAGTGCATTGTTCCGCAAGGAACAATTGGTGAAATCATATCTGACGGAGGATCTGCGGGAGCGATTCATTCGGTCCTTCCCTGCATCACAAGTACAAAAATTCGTCGAAGATCTCTATGCGGGAGTTGGCCATGACCACGGCGTTAAGCCGCCCAATGCGGGGGATCTGGGCAAGATTCTTCAAGACATCAGTTTCAGAACCGACCTGACACAGCCGGGGGAAATGCAGGAGAAGGGATCACCGAGGGAAACAACTGCGATGAAGGGAACGCTGAAGGGGCAGGTCATACAGAAGCTGGAGGGGATTCGGGGGTCGGTCCGCACGAGTTTGGAGCGCGATGTGCATGCTCTCCTCCCTTCGAAGGGCGGAGTACTAAAGCCGGAAGGTCTGAATATTCTGAAGTCCATCGCAAAAGATCTTGAAGTGTATGGCTACGTTCACGACAGAAGCTACAGTCCCATGAAAGCGTTCATGCAGGCCATCATGTTTCATTCGGCGCATTCGGGGATGGTGGGTACGGACGCTTCAACGGTAAAGATGGCATCCAATGTCCCGACAGTGCCGGTATTTGATTTTCATGAGGCTCTGTCCTTGCTCGGCGAGCACCCCAGCCTGCTGAGAAAGCTTGGCCTCGTACTCGATGTTGAGTGTCCATTGCCCAATGCAGTGCCTGTTAACGGGATCATTCGCGTTAGGCCAGAGGGATCCAAGACCATAGGGAAAAACCAAACCCTTGATGCAAAGAAAAACACAAATTCAGGGCAAGCCGCAGTATCAACAATCCACGTTTCTCCCGGGACAGTGTTTTCCCACGATCAGAAGACGTTTCGTGCGAATCCCAAGACGGGGTCCGATATCAACGGGGGATTACTCGATCTGAGCGACGAAAAGAAGTTCCAGATTGTGAAACTTGATATCGACGGGAGCGCGATCAAACTTGTCAACCTTGCCGATCAGATGGACCGGGAAGGGTATATTGTTGATCAAGCAGAACCTGTTCTCCTTGCGTCGACTGGCAACGGCTATGTTACCGGACTCGATTTGAACAGTACCTTCAGTGTGTCCGAAGTCGCAGCGGTTGCCAAGTTGATCGATCCAGACCGGGCAACCCTTCCGGCTTTGCGATCGGCCGGTGTTGCAGTGGTGAAAGCGGCAAGAGATGGAAATGTGAAGTTGGCAATTAAGACCTCCATGGCACACGAGGAGGCGCTTGTTCCCAGTGCAGCCACGAAGAAATCACCCGCTGATCCCGACAGCAAGCTCATGTATGCCGACGATCTGGTACGGGGATATCGCGTCGACATATTTGATCAAATGTCAGGCAGGTGGCTCCCGCTCTGCGGGCGGACAGCCACATATGATTTCCTGCACGTTCCGAAAGGGGATTCAACAACAGAAGAGAGAACCATTGTCATTGAAGATGAGGGAATTGTCGCAATGGGTCTCTCTGAACCCACAGACAAGTCGACCGACGATCTTTTTGTCCATGAAGCCCTGTTTCACTGGACAGGGTGGAGTCTTGTGGCACCAAGGCCGGGCAAAGTGACGAATGATCAAAATAATGCTGTGGAGGCGGGCAAGGACACGCTACAGGATTTCGGTCTGCACATTTCTGCAAAAGCGGGAAACACTCAACTCCCACGCCTTCCCAAACTTCGTTTTGGAAACAAATATCGTATCAGGGCACGTCTCGCCGACATTGCAGGTAACGGTCCACTGTTGAGCGATTTCACTGCGGCAGATATGACCGGTGCGACAGGAGAGACGACCTATGAGAGGTTTGAACCGGTCGCTTCGCCAACCGCAATGGTGGCAACCACACCACAGTCTGGGGAGTCCCTGCATGTTGCTGCAGTCCGCAGTAATGGCGGAGTCTCACCCGACGAGTATGCTTCTGCCCATGGATTGAAGGTGAGCTCTCCCGAGCGGCTCATTGGCCCACCTGCGGCAATGCAACAAATGGTCGAAACTCATGGCCTGTTTGATGGAATGTCGGACGAAGATTCTTACAAGCTCATGGTGGAGCGCGATCGGCCGTACGCCATTACCAATGGTCCGGCCGTACAAGATACCAAGGGCCGCGCAAAATTCGGTATGCCTGTGATTACGGATGCGTCATTTGCAATTCCGTATCTTCCCGATCCCATGGCACTCGGCGTTGCATTTGTTTTCTCCGATCGACACGGCAAGGCTGTCGCAACAACACTGCCTCCGGCAATGTTTCGCCAGCACGGAGAGTCATGGTATGAGCCCGTACCTATGCGCGTGAGAGTGGTGGAGGGGACGGGAGAACCGTTCTGGAAGGATGACCACCTTCTCGTGGTGCCTCTTCCGAAAGCTGAGGCGTTGACGATGGCCTATAGTTCCATTGTTGGAGAGGCGGCACTTGATGCGCATGGCATCTGGAACATCATCGCATCAAAAGCGGGCGCAGAAATCGGCTCGCTCAAGTCGGCTGCGCTCAAGGGTGCCCATTGGATGATTACTCCATCGCGGACCATGCGCCTGGTGCATGCCGTGCAACAGCCCCTTGTGAAACCCGCGTTCTCGAAGTTGGTCCCCATCAAGACGCTTGGCGCAACATTCGCCGTGGTGCACGGCCATATGACATTCGACGGAAAGAGCTCGGCGGCGGTTGAGCTCCGCGCCACGTGGACTGATCCCATAGACGATCTTGCTGCGCCAAAACCGGACACGGTTACTGGTTTCTCCCAGATCTTCAATCAAACAGTGGACCAATTTGCCGACACCTATCTCTTTGGCGATCAAACGATCCAGCCTCAAGCGGAAGAAGCCGGAGGGGCGATGAAACTCTCCAAGGCTCCGTTGTCGGGCGCAGTGAACACATCCACAAAAAAGATGGTCACAACATTATACCAACACGAGGATCTCCAGAAGTCAACATACACAGGATTCGCGCTTTCAGATGCTGTTCGGGAAGATCAGACAAAAAAACGGATTGCCATTCAAAAGGCATTTGCGCCGTTGTTTGTCCCGGAAGATCCGAAGCGCCATGAAATTGGTGATACAAAGTACCACCTTGTCACCTACCAGGCCGTGGCGACCAGCCGGTTCAGGGAATTTTTTGTGGATTTGATCACTGAGGATCCGTCTGAGCAAAAATCTGACCCAAGGCATCATGCAGTGCAGCCCACCATACTCAACAAGGCGAAGAAACAGGGCCTTACGTTCACTCAGGAAGGAACGCTTCAGGTGAAGGTCCTGAACTCTGCAAGGCCTGCGCTCCCGAAGGTGCTCTATATGATGCCCACCTTTCAGTGGGAAGAAGAAAGGGATCCCAAGACAATTGTCCGAAGGCGGTGCGGTGGCGGCCTGCGTGTATATCTTGACAGGCCGTGGTATTCCTCCGGTGACGAAGAACTTCTTGGTGTGATCATCAAGAACGAGTTCGGCGTGTTTCCCGATTTCAGCAAAAGCGGAAATCCCAACCTCCCCATGAAAAGGGAAGCCCTGGAACACTATGTCTCCCACTGGGGATATGATCCCATATGGGATTCCCTTGGCGGACTCAAATCGGTGATGAAAGTCTCGGATTTTCAGAGAACTGCGCACAAGGGTGAATTTCTCCCGATTGCAGAACTTGACGGTGCCTATGTTGATGTCGCGGGCTACAAACCGGAATTTGACGAGCATCGGAAGCTATGGTATGCAGATATCGTCGTCGATCCCGGAACGGCATATTTTCCGTTCGTCAAACTCGCCCTGGCCCGATACCAACCGAATTCGGTGGACGGTGCACACCTCTCTCCAATTGTGACCTCGGAGTTTATGCAAGTAGTACCCGATCGC
>Ga0265330_10002173_pt1 | contig 10810 bp, 9 predicted proteins | sample 41919metaG_FD_202083 | JGI IMG/M metagenome (GOLD analysis project Ga0265330, IMG submission 202083) | Rhizosphere microbial communities from Carex aquatilis grown in University of Washington, Seatle, WA, United States - 4-19-19 metaG | ecosystem: Host-associated > Plants > Roots > Rhizosphere >... | reverse complement strand
TGACAAAAGGGCCCGGCGAGGCGCGCGAGGATAATTTCAATCTCGGCATCTATCGCATGCAGGTGCTGAACAAGAACCAAACTCTCATGCGCTGGCTGCGCCATCGTGGCGGCGCGCAGCATCACGCCCGTTGGGCGAAGGAACATCGCGAGCCACTGCCCGCCGCCGCCGTGCTCGGCGCCGATCCGGGGATCATTCTTGCGGCGGTGACGCCGATCCCCGATACGCTGTCGGAATATCAGTTCGCGGGGCTGTTGCGCGGCAAGAGCGTCGAACTCGCCGATTGCGTGAGCCAACCGCTGAAAGTCCCCGCCGAAGCCGAGATCGTTCTGGAAGGCGAAGTCTCGCTCGACGATTACCGCGATGAAGGCCCCTATGGCGATCACACCGGCTATTACAATTCGGTCGAGAAGTTTCCCGTCTTCACCGTCACCGCAATCACCATGCGGCGCGATCCGATTTATCTTTCCACATACACCGGCCGCCCGCCCGACGAGCCCTCGGTGCTCGGCGAAGCGCTGAACGAAGTGTTTGTGCCGCTGATCCGCCAGCAATTCCCCGAGATCGTCGATTTCTGGCTGCCGCCGGAGGGCTGTTCCTACCGCATCGCCGTGGTGTCGATGAAGAAGGCCTATCCCGGCCACGCCAAGCGCGTGATGATGGCGGTGTGGTCGTATCTGCGCCAGTTCATGTACACCAAATGGGTGATCGTGGTGGACGACGATATCAACGCACGCGATTGGAAGGACGTGATGTGGGCGATCTCCACCCGCGTGGATCCCGCGCGCGACATCACCGTGATCGAGAACACGCCGATCGATTATTTGGATTTCGCTTCGCCCGAAAGCGGGCTCGGTTCCAAGATCGGGCTCGACGCGACGAACAAATGGCCGCCCGAGGTCAAACGCGAATGGGGCCGCAAAATCCGCATGGACGACGAGATCGTGCGCACCGTGAGCGAGAAATGGCCGCGGTTGGGTTTGCCCGGCGACGGAAAGCCGGTTTGGAAATAGGTTGCTTGCCTTTACCGAAACGGCGGTCCAAATACTTGCCATGACCGCAAAGCCAAATCCGCAAGACTTGCTCCACGATCTGCTCCGCGCCGCCAAGGCTGCCGGCGCCGAGGCCGCCGACGCGCTGTTCGTCGAAAACGTCTCGGCCAGCGTCTCCTATCGCCTCGGCAAGCTCGAGGAAGTGGAGCGCTCCGAAGCCTCCGACCTCGGCCTTCGCGTCTTCGTCGGCCAGAAGATCGCCTTCGTCTCTTCGAGCGATTTTTCCAAAGAAGGCGTCGCCGCCCTGCCCGAGCGCGCCGTGGCGATGGCGAAGCTCGCGCCCGAGGACAAGTTCGCGTGTTTGGCGCCGCGTGAGCGGCTGGCGAGATCGTTTCCCGCTCTCGACACCGAGGACCCGGTCGAGCCGTCCGCCGACACGCTGGTCGAACGCGCCCGCGCCGTCGAAGGCGCGGCGATGGCGGTCAAAGGAATCACCAATTCCGAGGGCGGCGGGGCAAGCTACTCGCGCAGCGCCATCGCGCTCGCCACCAGTGAAGGATTTTTCGGGCGCCACGCGGGCACCCATCATTCCATCGGCGTAGCGGTGCTGGCGGGCGAAGGCACCGCCATGGAGCGCGATTACGACCACGTCAGCGTGCGCCATGCCGGCGATCTCGAAACACCAGAGGCCGTCGGCAAGCGCGCCGGTGAACGCACGGTGGCGCGCCTCGGACCGCGGAAGATCAAGTCGCAGGCCGTTCCGGTGGTCTTCGATCCGCGCGAATCCGCAGGCCTTCTGGGCCACCTGGCCGGGGCGATTTCCGGCGCGGCCATCGCTCGCGGCGTCAGCTTCCTCAAGGACCGGCTGGGCCAGGAAATCTTCGCGACCTCAATCACCGTCATCGACGATCCCCATCGCGTGCGCGGGTTGCGCTCCAAGCCGTTCGACGGCGAAGGCGTCGCCAACGCGCGCACGGCCATGGTCGAGAACGGCGTGCTCAAGACCTGGTTGCTCGATTGCGCGAGCGCCAAGCAGCTCGGCCTGCAGACGACGGGACACGCGGCGCGCGGAACCGGCGGGCCGCCGCATCCTTCGTCCACCAATTTCCACATGTTGCCCGGCGCGCTTTCGCCCGAGGAACTGATGGCCGACATCGCCGAGGGCTTCTACGTCACCGAGCTGATGGGCATGGGCGTCAATTCCGTCACCGGCGATTACAGCCGCGGCGCCACGGGCTTCTGGATCGAGAAAGGCAAAATCGCCTATCCGGTTTCCGAGGTCACCATCGCGGGGAATTTGAAGGAGATGTACCGCGCGCTGACGCCGGCGAATGATCTGGTTTTTCGCTACGGCACCAACGCGCCGACCTGCCGCATCGAGGGCATGACCGTTGCCGGAGCCTGATTACGCGTCAGATACGGCGCTGCTCGAAGCGGCGGTACGCGAAGGCGGAGCGATCGCCAAATCCTTCCTGACAGGCCACAACAAGACGCGCAGAAAGCCGGATGGCAGCCCGGTGTCTGACGCCGATCTCGCCGTCGACAGGTTTCTGAACGAGACGCTGCGCCCCGCTCGCCCCGATTACGCCTGGCTGTCGGAAGAAACCGAGGACGACGCCGCGCGGTTGACGGCGCGCCGCCTCTTCGTGGTCGATCCGATCGACGGAACCGTCGCATTCCTGAGAGCCAAGCCGCATTTCGTGGTTTCGGCCGCTGTGGTCGAGGACGGACTTCCCGTCGCCGCCGCGGTTTATAATCCGCTTACGGAGGAATGCTTCACCGCCACGAAGGGTCTGGGTGCCTGGCGCAACGGCGCGCCGATCCGGGTGGGTAGCCGCGACCGGCTGGAGGGCTGCCGCATGCTGGCGAGTCAAGAGACGCTGCGCAATCCGTGCTGGCACGCGGTCGCCTGGCCCCAAATGGTCCTGGAGACGCCGAACTCGATCGCCTACCGCTTCGCGCTGGTGGCCGGCGGCGCCTTCGACGCGGCGATCACCACGTCGGCCACCCACGATTGGGACCTTGCAGCCGCGGACCTCATCGTGCGCGAAGCGGGCGGGCTCTCCACCTCCCATGATGGTAAGCCGATGCGCTTCAACCGCGCCGACATCGCCCAGCCCTCGGCGCTGGCCGCCGGGCCGGCGCTGCATGCGGCGATTCTGTCGCGCCTCGAGCGTCCCGTCTTGGGCGACTCGCTCGGCCCCAAAGAGCCTTGAGCCGCGCGCTTTTCCGCTCTCGCCCGCCGACTCTGCCCATGCTAAACCCCCGCGCCATGACGATCGTCCCCAAAGGCCCCGAGGCCGTCGCTCTGCCAAGGACCGGCAGCCTCGCCATCGCGCGCCGGATCGCGCGCGACTATCTGGGCCGCCAGAAACGCACGCTCGCGGTCGCGATCTTCTTCATGGCCGTGGTGGCTACGACCACGGCAGCGCTCGCCCCACTGGTCGGCAGCGCATTCAGCCTTCTCGGTCAGGCCGGCAAGAGCGTCGTCGCTGTCGCGCCGGTCGGCCCCTATTGGCTGCTTCCGCTGGAAGCGCTCGGAATTTTGTGGCTGCGGGCGGTGGCCTCTTATTTCCAACAATCGCGGATCGACACGGTGGGCGAAACAGTCGTGACCGCCGCCCAGCGCGACATGTTCCATTCGCTGGTGCGCCGCGATCTCGCCGCGCTCAATGCTGTTCATTCGGGATCGTTCGTTTCCAACTTCCTGTACGACGCGACGCTGATGCGCGATGCGATCACCAAGGGTGTCGCCGGCGTGGCGCTCGAGTTCACCACGCTCATCGCGCTGGTCGGCCTGATGATCTATGCCGACTGGAAGCTCACCGCCTTCATCGCGATTTCCGTGCCGGGCGTCGCCTGGGCGATGGAGCGCATCGGGGCCTCCATCCGGCGCACTACCACGCGCAACATGGAGGAGACCGGTTCGCTTTCAACCGTGATCCAGGAAGCGCTCGACGGACGCAGGGTGATCAAGGCCTACGGCCTCGAGTTCCAATCCTCGAAGCTCGCGGACGCAAGGCTGGCGACGCGGCTGAAGCAACTCGTCAAGCTGGCGCGCACCCGCGCGGCGGCGGTTCCGGTGACCGATGTGTTCGCGGGCATCGTGGTCTCGGCCACGGTTCTCTATGCCTCCTATCAGGCGGCGCACAACGCGCTCGACGTCAAAATGTTCGGCACATTCATCACGGCCATGCTGCTTGCCTTGCAGCCGGTGCGCAATCTCAGCCAGTTGCTGCCCGTCGCCTCCACCGGCGTCGCGGCGGCGCAGCGCGTCTTCGCCATGATCGACGCCAAGCCGGAAATCGTCGACGCGCCAAGCGCCGCCACTCTTGCGGTCCATCCCGCGCCCGAGGGCGGAGCGGTGAAGTTCAAGAACGTCTCCTTCGCCTATGCCGCCGGCGACAGCAGCGCGGCCATCCGCGAGGTGAGCCTGGAGATCGCGGCGGGCAAGAAGATCGCGCTGGTCGGCCCGTCGGGCGCCGGCAAAACAACTGTGTTCAACCTGTTGCTGCGCTTTTACGACGTGGATTCCGGCTCGATTGAGATCGACGGCCGCGATATCCGCTCTGTCACGCTGCAATCGCTCCGCCGCACGATGGCCCTGGTGACGCAGGATCCGATCCTGTTCGACGAAAGCATCGCCGACAACATCGCGCTCGGCAGGCCCGGCGCCAGCCGCGAAGACGTCATCCGCGCCGCGCAAAACGCCGCCGCGCACGAGTTTATCATGCAGTCGCCCGAGGGCTACGACGCGCGCGTCGGCGAGGGCGGCTTGAAGCTCTCCGGCGGCCAGCGCCAGCGCATTGCCATCGCCCGCGCCATGCTGCGCGACGCGCCGATCCTGCTGTTGGATGAAGCGACCTCCGCGCTCGACAGCGAGAGCGAGCGCCACGTCCAGGAAGCGCTGGCGCGGCTGATGAAGAATCGCACGACCATCGTGGTTGCCCACCGGCTGAGCACAGTGGTCGATGCCGACAAACTCTATGTCCTCGATCACGGACGCGTGATGGAATCGGGCACGCACGCGGAATTGATGGCGCTCGGCGGGCTCTACGCAAGGCTCTACCGCCAGCACGATCTCGAGGGCGAAACCCGGCCCACCGTCGCGGAACAGGCCTGAACCATGGAAGGGCTGCCGTTCGGCATCATGCTCTATCGGCTTGCGACGAGGGCGTTGGCGCCCCTGGCTCCGCTGCTGCTGCGCCGACGCATCCTGCGCGGCAAGGAACACCATGAGCGCTCGGATGAGCGCCTCGGCATCGCCTCGCGGCCCCGGCCGCCGGGCGAACTGGTCTGGGTGCACGGGGCAAGCGTCGGCGAATGCCTGGCCGCCCTGCCCCTGATCGAGGCAATGCTTGCGCGCGAGGGGCGCAACGTGCTCGTCACCAGCGGCACGGTCACCTCCGCCAAGGTGATGACCGAACGCTTGCCGCCCGGCGCGCTGCATCAATTCGTGCCCATCGACACGCCCGGCGCGACGGCGCGGTTCCTCGATCATTGGAAACCGCAGGTCGGATTGTTCGTCGATTCCGACATCTGGCCGAACCTGGTGCTCGGCGCCAAGGAGCGCGGCGTCCGCCTGGCGCTGGTCAATGGGCGCATGTCGCAGCGTTCCTTCAAGAGCTGGCGGTTCGTGCCGTCGATGGCGGGCGCCCTGCTTGCGGCCTTCGAGACCTGCCTCGCCCAGGATGAAGAGATCGCCGAGCGGTTCCGCAGCCTGGGTGCGCGCGAGGTGCAGACCATCGGCAGCCTGAAAGCGGACGCGCCGCCTCTTCCCGCCGATTCGGCGAAGCTGGAGGCGCTGCGCCGGGCGATCGGCGGCCGTCCGGTGTTCCTGGCCTCGCAGACCCATTCCGGCGAAGAGGAAACAATCCTGCCGGCGCACGATGCGCTGCGCCGCAGCTTCGCCGAGCTGCTCACCATCATCGTGCCGCGTCATCCCGAGCGCGGAAGGAACATCGCCATGCTGTGCGGCACGCGCAATACGCGGCTGCGTTCGAGCGGGCACGGCCCGGCGCCCGAAACCGCCGTTTACATCGCCGATACGATGAACGAGCTTGGCCTGTTCTACCGGCTCGCTCCGTTCGCCTTCGTCGGTGGTAGCCTGATCCGCCACGGCGGCCAAAATCCGCTGGAGCCCGCCAAGCTCGACTGCGCGGTTCTTGCCGGGCCCTACACCCACAACTTCACCAGCGCCTATGAAACGATTTTCCAAGCCCAGGGAATAGGCCGCGTGACCACGTCCGGCGAGATCGCGGCACTTTCCGCCGAATTGCTCGCTGACCCGGCAAAGGCGCGCGCGCTAGGTGGGGCGGCTCATCGTGGCGCCGACAGCCTCGGCGGCGCCGTGGCCAAGACCATCGAAATCGTCGAGAAGATGCTCGCCGATGCACACGCCTGATTTCTGGGACCGCCAAGATCGCCGGTCGCAGCTTACGGCGGCGGCCCTGGCCCCATTGGGCTGGCTCTACAGCGCGAGCGTGGCGTGGAAGGCGAAACACGCGACACCGTTCCACGCCAGCGTCCCCGTCGTTTGCGTCGGCAATTTGAGCGTCGGCGGCACCGGCAAGACGCCGGTCGCCATCGCCATTGCGCGCGCGCTCGCCGCCCGCGGACGGCGCCCCTTCTTCCTGTCACGCGGCTATGGCGGAGCGCTGCCCGGCCCACTCCTTGTCGGACCCGAGCACAAAGCCGTGGACGTGGGCGACGAACCCTTGCTGCTAGTGGCCAGCGCGCCCGTCGTGGTTTCGCGCGACCGCGGCGAAGGGGCGAAGCTGGCGGTAGAGCACGGCGCCGACGTTATCGTGATGGACGACGGCCACCAGAATTTCACGCTGGCCAAGGATCTTTCTCTCGTCGTCGTCGATGCCGAGCAGCAGTTCGGCAACGGCTTCGTTCTGCCGGCGGGGCCGTTGCGCGAATTCGTCGGCCAGGGTCTGGCGCGCGCCGACGCGCTTGTGCTCGTCGGCGAAGGCGGACCGGCCTTGGAGAATTTTAGCGGGCCGATTCTGCGCGTCGCGCTGAGCCATATCGACATGCCGGAGCTGAGCGGACGGCGCGTCGTCGGCTTCGCGGGCATCGGCCGGCCGGAAAAATTCTTCCACTCGCTAGAGAGCTGCGGCGCCGAGATCGTCGCGACGGCGCAGTTCGCGGACCACCATAACTACACCCAGGCGGAGATCGCCCGCCTGAAATCCACCGCCGGCGCCGCAAACGCGCTGCTTGTCACCACCGAAAAAGATTATGTGCGCCTCAGCGCGCTTGAACGCGAGGGAATCACCGCCTTGCCGGTCCGCGTCGCCTTCACCAACCCCAAAGCTCTCGAGCTTCTGCTTGACAGGCTGTGCGCGGCGCGTTAGCGCGCCATCCACATGGACAAACGAGCGCCCCTAGGATGGTGGAAAACCCTGCGATATGGCGCAGAGTCCGCAGTCTTCTTTCCCTTCATGGCGCTGTTCAAGCTGCTCGGGATCGACGCCGCGTCGGCGCTCGGCGGCTTCATTGGAAGGAATCTTCTCTATTACCTGCCGCCCGTCAAAACGGCGCGGCAGAATCTGCGCGCCGCCTATCCCGCCATGAGCGAGGCCGAGATCGAAACCATCGTGCGCGAGATGTGCGACAATCTCGGGCGCGTCATCGCGGAATATCCCCATCTCGACAAGCTGACGATCGGCCCCGGCGGGCGCACCGTGCTGGAGGGGCGCGAGATCGGCGACGCCGTCGCAGCCAGCGGCAAGGGCGTGATGTTCATCTCCGGCCATTTCGCAAATTGGGAAACCATGCCGGTGATCGCGCCGCAGCTCGGCTACGAAAGCGCCTTGGTCTATCGCCCGCCCAACAACCCGTTTGTCGCGCGCTGGATCTCGCGCCAGCGCGCCAAGCTGGGGCCCAAGGAGCATATCTCCAAAGGCGCGCAGGGAACCCGGCGCATCTTCACTCTGCTGAGGCGTGGCAAAGCCATTCTGATGCTGGTCGACCAGAAGACCGGCGAAGGCGTGCCCGCGCCGTTCTTCGGCCGCGACGCGATGACGACGCCGGCGCCCGCCTCCCTCGCGCTCAAGCTGGGCGCGATCCTGCTGCCGGCTTCCGCCGAGCGCGTCGGCGGCGCACATTTTCACGTGAAGATTCACAAGCCGATCGAATTTGAGCCGAGCGGCGATTACGAGCGGGACGTCCTGGCGCTGACCGCGAAGATGAACGAAGCCATCGAGACCATCGTGCGCGCGCGGCCCTCGCAGTGGCTGTGGATCCACCATCGCTGGCCCAAACAGACGCCTCAGGCTTTGGGCGGTGCGCCGGTTGCCGCCGCCAGCGACGGGTCGAGCTTGAGCTGAAACCAGTTGAGGCCCCAATGGGTGTGCGGGCCGGTGGCGCGCCCCGTATGGCCGACCAGGCCTATAACATCGCCTTTGGCCAGCTTGTCGCCTTCCTTCACCAGGCGCTTGCTCTGATGCAAATAGCAGGTGGAGACGCCATGGCCGTGGTCGAGCAGCGTGAAGCCGCCGTCGAGGAAATAATCGTCGGAGATCGACACCACGGCGTCCGCCGCCGCATGGATCGGCGTGCCTTCGGGCGCCGCGATGTCGATGCCCAGATGCGGCGCCATCGGTTTGCCGTTCAAGACTCGCTGGCTTCCGTAAACGCCCGTGACGATGCCGGGAAACGGCCAGTCGAACGGCTCGGCGAAGCCGGCGCCGTCGGTTGCGCGCTTGCGCGCCTCGACGATCAGCGCATTTTCGCGCTCGATGCGGGCCTGATCCTCAGCCGAAGGCGTCACGAATTTCTCCGGCAGGCCGTTGATGGTCTGGACCTCATATTGGCGGACGAGTGGGGCCACATCGCTGGTCTCGCTGGTGCCGTCGGCGAATTTCGCGACGACGTGCACCGGCTTGATGCGGTCATAGGCCAGGCCGAATGCGAAAATGCCCTCGGGTGAGAGCAGCGCCGCCGTATCGTCCACCGTGACCGTGGCGCCTGCCGCCACATGACCGATCACCAGACCGCCCTGCTGCAGCGAGCCGCGAATCGCGAGCCGCGATCCTTCGCCCGCGCGCGACGGTACGAGCGCGAAGGCGGCGCCCGCCGAGAGGAACGTGCGGCGCGCGAGCTTCAAGGCGTCTTGCCCGTATCCTGGAAGCGTTTGAGGGCGGCGGCCGCGGTGGCATAGGCCTCCTGCAGGTCGACGCTCCAATAGCGCAGTGCTTCGAGCGGGACATGCACGCCCGTGACCGCGCAGACGACATAGGAGCCCGGCTTCACGACGCGGTATTCGCCGTCGAGAAACTCCAGTTCGGCCGGACCTTCTGGCCTGATCTCGCGTTCCATCTTGTTCATGTCAACATGTTCGGGCGGCTCTTCTGCCGGTGTTTTTTACGCGAGCGCGAGGCCGTGCGCCATTAAAACAAATCGCCTTGGTTGCCGGGCGTTTTCCTGCCGTGCGGCCTGGGTTTGGGCCCGCCTTCCCCTGCGACGGCGGGCACGGTGCCATCGCTGAACGTCAGGGATAAGTGCTCGCCGAGGCTGACGGAAGCGGCGCGCGGACGCAAGCTGCCGTCCGCGCCGCGCACCAGGGCAAAGCCACGGCCCAACACGGCATGGTGGCTGACGCCGTCGAGCAGACGCGTGAGGCCATCGAGCCGGGCCCTCAGATCGGATAGCCGCGCGTGCTGGCTGCGCGCCAGCCGCTGCGCGAGGGCGCGGGTCCGTTCGCCGCCGAGAGACAAGCGATTTTGCAAACCCGCCGGCCGCAGAAGCGACGACGCCGCGATAAAGGCGCGGCGATGGGTATCGACATTGTGGCGCAGCGCATGGCCGAGACGCTCCGCCGCCGTGTCGAAGCGCTGGCGCGGCTGGGCGAACAGCTGGTCAGCGCGGGGCAACAGACGCGACAACTGAAGCAGCGTGCGGCGGCGGTCGTCCATGCCTCGCGTGAAGCTGCGCAACAGGCGGCGCTCGAAATCGAGTGTCTGGGCGATCAGTTCGCTGCGCACAGGAACGGCCAGTTCGGCGGCGGCGGTGGGGGTGGGTGCGCGCATGTCGGCGGCGAAATCGATCAGCGTGGTGTCGGTTTCGTGCCCCACGGCGGAGATCACCGGGATCGGGCACTCGGCGACCGCACGCACGACCGTTTCCTCGTTGAATGCCATCAAATCCTCGATCGAACCGCCGCCGCGCGCCACGATCAGCAGATCGGGCCGCGGCAAGCCGGCGACCGGGAAATTCGCGAAGCCGCGAATGGCGGCGGCGATCTCCCCCGCCGCGCGCTCGCCCTGCACGGCGACGGGCCACAGCAGCACGCGGCGCGGAAAGCGCGCCTGAAGCCGATGCATGATATCGCGGATCACCGCTCCGGTCGGCGAGGTGACGACGCCGATCACTTCGGGCAGGAACGGCAGCTTCTTCTTGCGCGCGGCGTCGAACAGACCTTCGGCGGCGAGCTTCTTCTTGCGCTCCTCCAGCATCGCCATCAGCGCGCCGAGACCGGCCAGCTCCACCTCCTCGACGATCAGCTGATAGCGCGACGAGCCGGCATAGGTCGAAATCCGCCCGGTGCAGACGACATCAAGCCCGGCCTCGGGGCGCACCTTCAGCGCGCGCGCCGAACCTTTCCAGATGACGGCGTTGAGCACCGCCTTTTCGTCCTTGAGGTCGAAATAAACGTGGCCGGAGGAATGGAACTTGAGGCCGCTGATCTCGCCCCTCACCCGCACGAAGGGGAACGCATCCTCGACGGTGCGCTTCAGCGCCGCGGAGATTTCGCTGACGCTGAATTCGGGCAGATTGGCGTGCGGTGTGTTCGATTCTGACATGACTCA
>Ga0265330_10002170_pt1 | contig 10820 bp, 10 predicted proteins | sample 41919metaG_FD_202083 | JGI IMG/M metagenome (GOLD analysis project Ga0265330, IMG submission 202083) | Rhizosphere microbial communities from Carex aquatilis grown in University of Washington, Seatle, WA, United States - 4-19-19 metaG | ecosystem: Host-associated > Plants > Roots > Rhizosphere... | reverse complement strand
AGACCATGCAACAAATTTGTATCGGTCAGTACGGAAAAACCCACATCTGCCACTTGTCTTCTCTCAGAAAAAGAGTGGCTCAAGAAACCTCTATGGCAGTCGATTCATCCATGGAGCGAAAGATTTCAATACAAAATCTGGTATTGCGGCATACAGATGATTCTGCTAAAGTCGTCCCCGTTGCGTCCCTCCAGGATTTCACAGGCCGGCCGGCAGGCGCGCGTTCTTCCCGCGGTGGCAGTCATCGTGTTCCTACTGGCCGCGGTGGCGGTTCCCGGCCGGGTGCAGGCCCAGACCATCAAGAACAGCGGTCTCAACAACACGCAGGTCCGCCTCGGCTTCACCGGCATCGTGACCAACTCGGTGCTGATCAGCATCGTGGGGTTCGGTACCACCAACTTCAACAGCACGAACAGTTCCGCCATGCCCACCCACGCCCAGGGCACGATCAACTTCGGCACGTTCAGCACCCTGCTGCAACCGCCGCCCCTCAACGGCACCGGCTACCGGGTCGCGCTGCCCGCGCCAGGCGCCGTGGTGGTGGCCAAGCTGGATGCCACAATCGACTACAACGGCAACACCACCGCGTCTCTCACCGTTGGTCGCCGCTCGGCCGCGGGCGGTGCGCCCGACGTGCCACTTGCCAACCTGCGCGTGGCTTCGCCCGGGCTCGCGAACTGGACGTCGGGCAGCCAGGGCGTGCAGGTTCCCAACTTCGGCCTGCCTGCCTACAACATCTGCACCGCCACCGGCGACACCACTTGCCTGGCCGCCAAGTCCTACGTCCACGACCTGGCCGTCTACATTCCCGATTCGCAGGTGGCCGGCCCGTTCAGCACGGTCGTCCTGTACACGGGGACCATGCCATGAGCCGCGGGGGGAGCCATGCCTGCAGCCGCGGACCGCCCTGTCGGGGACCACCGGCTGGAGAGCCGGCGACAGTCAACCCAGGTACCAAAACTGAATAGTCCGAGATTCCAGCCAACCAACGCACAGAGGAAAAAGGGAGCAACAAAATGAAGCGCATTCAGAAGATTTTGTTTTTCGTCGGCACGATGGCAATTGGCACGGTCATGGCGCTGGGCTCGGCCCAGGCCCAGGTGACCAGCACTGGTACCACCACGGGCGCCGTGGATCTGACCCTGATGGGCACCATCCAGAGCTCGCTGGTGCTCGCCATCGACGGCACGGGCACCACGGTTCTCAACCCGGTCACGTCTGCCGTCATGCCGGCGGTTTCCACTGCCACAGTGGATTTCGGAACCTTCAGCACGCAGACCGCCGCGCTGGCCAACGGCAAGATCGTCCGCACCACGGCGGGCACCATCGGGGCATTCGCGGTCGCCGAACTGTCGGCCACGGCCACCTACAGTGGCAACGCTGGGGGCGCCGCTGCGGCCAACATCAACCTGACCTTGGGCGCGGCGGGCGGCAGCAGTCCGATCGTGGCCGGAAACACCAAGGTGCAGCGCACGCTGCCCGCCAACTGGACCAACTCGGCCAACGGCACGACCATAACCATCGCCGCCCCGGGCACGTCCATCTGTCCGAACGGCAACAACACCACCGGCAACTGCGCCAGCGGCGTGGGCGTCGGCCACGAGCTCGCCGTATTCGTCCCCGACACCCAGGCCGCGGGTAACTTCAGCCAGGTAGTGCGCTACACCGCCACCGCCAACTAACCGAACAGCCAACCGCGTTTCCTCTAGCGTTGGGTTAACCGGTGCCGGGTCGGGGCAAGCACAGCTCTGCAAGGGTCGCTGCAGGCGCAGCGATTCTGATGGGGTTCTTGCTGCCGGCCCGGCAAAGTGCTGGCCAAGTGACATCACGCGGAACCAACACCGGCGCAGTGGACATGAGTCTCTCGGGAACCATCACCTCATCAATCACCATCTCTGTCACAGGATCGACCGACCTTTCGGGAGGCGCAACGACCGTGGTCACGGGCAATGGCATCCAGGGTGTTGTGAACTTCGGAACCTACAACCTGGCGGGTCCGCCACTCACGGGTGACAAGCAGTACGTCAATAATGGCAGCGGAGGCCCGGGCAACTACCTCATCGCAACCCTGACTGTGAAGACCACTTTCTCGGGCGGCGGCACCATGCAGGCTGCAGTGGACATCCAGCGCACCAATGCCTGCGGTCCTGCGCCCGATATCGCCTGCGGCGCACCCGGGCGTCTCTTCTTTGCCAAGCAGGTGCCGCGCAAGCCGAATCAGAAGGTGACCTGGCCCACCTGGAAGAAGTACCCGGATGCACGCTACGGCGCGAGCGTGTTCGACATGGCTGATTCTGCCTACGTTCCGGGCGCCGGCAACATCGACAACCAAATGCTCAACGGGGACACGATGGATCACCAGGTGGCCATCTGGATCCCAAACTCGACCCCGCCCGGCCCGTTCTCCACCATGGTCACCTACACCGCTACGCGACTATAGTTAGCCCATCATGCACAGCCCACTCCGATCCGCACTGCTGGCCGCCCTTGCGGGGGCGGGCCTCTTCGTCCACTCGGCTCCCGCGCGTGCCGACGTTTCTCTGGGCGCCTCGCCGGCCTCGCTCGAGATGACGCTCGAACGAGGCAAGACTGCAGCCCAGACCGTCCTGCTCTTCAACCAGGGCAAGGATCCGGTCACCGTGACGGCCTACGCCTGGGACTGGTGGCACGAACCCGGCAATCCACGCAAGTTCGCCCCGCCCGGTACCCTGCCGCATTCCGCGGCCAAGTGGATCTCGTTCGTCCCTGAGAAGGTCACGGTGACACCGGGCAAGGGCGCCAACGTGACCGTGGTCATCGCCACGCCACCCGACGCCAGCGCCGGCAACTACGCGGTGGCCTGGTTCGAGGCCATCCCCGACGCGAAGGCGGGCGCCAAGGAACTGCGGGTGGGCGCGCGCATCGGCGTGCTGGTGCTGACCGAGGTGCGCGGCCAGAGCAAGCCAGCGGTCAGCGTGGACGAGTTGACCATCACCCCGCCCACGGCTTCGCAACCGCTCAAGGCCGCCATCAAGATCGCGAACTCGGGCGACGTGCACCTCTTTCCCAAGGGCACACTGGTCATCATGGACCGCAAGCGCAAGCTGGTGGGACACGTTGGATTCGAGAAGCAGCGACTTCTGCCCGGAGAGGATCGCAGCGTGAGCGTCAAGTACGGCGGCGATCTGAAACCCGGCGAGTACGAGGTGATTCTGACCGTGGACTACGGCGAGGCCGGGGCTGCGGTCAAGACCACCACCTTCACCGTGGAAGGAGGCACGAAGATCTGAGCACCCGCGGGCGCAGCCCCCGCTTCTGTCGCGTGTTCCCGGGGCGGCCAGGCGGCCGCCTGGGGGCGCGTGGTGTGCTCTGTCTCGTGCTTGTGTCGCTGGCGCCGCGGGCGACTGCCCAGCAGGAAAGTGCGCAGCGCCTGTCGATCTTCATCGGCCAGCCGCGGGTGGTGCAACTGGCCGACGTCAGCGCGGTCATGGCGATCGACAACCTGGTGGCCGAGGCCGCCCCCAGCGAGGGCGGTTTCACCGTCGTCGGGCGGTCCTCCGGCGACACCATCGTGCAGGTTTTCACCTCCTCCACCCTCCACGTCTACGTGGTTTCCGTGCAACCGCCGCCCCCCGGGCCGCCAGGACCGCCGCCGCCGCCCAACATGGCCGAGCACGGGCCCATCAACAGCTTCTGGGCCGACAATCGCTACCAGGTGCGCTACTCGCAGTCGTCGTACATGGGCTGGTACCTCGATCACACGCTGTCCCTTCACGGTCGCGCGGGCAAGGGCGAGTACCGCGCCATGGCTGAGGTCACCAACGGCGACCTCGGCAACGAGTTTCAGCACGGCACCGTGGGTTGGATCAGCGACAAGCGCGACCTCGCTTTCGACGCTGGCGATACCACGGGCAAGCTCTTTGGCAACGCCCTGGCGGGCGGTGTGGGGCTGCGCGGGGTGCGCGCCAACCGTGCCTACACACTTTCAGACGAGCGCGGAACCTGGGGCTACGAGATCTTCAGCGGAGAGCTGCTTGGTTCCGCCGACGTCAGAGGCACGCATCTCAGTCAGCCGGCAGCGGGCGGGAGCGTCGAGACGTCCTTGTCGCCGCGAAACATGCGCGACCTGCGCATCTCGCTCGGCTCCAGCGTGCTGGCCTATTCCACCGCGCGGACGTCCGACCAGAATCCCGGACAGACAGGGATCGTCGTGGGCGCGGTGGCGCGCGCCGTCCGTCAGAACGGATTCGGACTGGAACTCAAGTCGGGCGTGTCCACCAGCACCGACCATACGCCCGGGGCGCACCCGGAGTCCGCCGCCAGCTTCGGTGCGATGGCGCTCTACCAGGACGAAAAGGGTGGGCAGCGCATCGAGTACGAGCTGAGCCAGCGCGGCTTCGTCTCGCCGCAAACTGGGCAGCGAAATCCCGGCTACCAGCGCGTGTCGGCGTCCTTCTCTCGCACCATCCATGGCATCACCGGCACGGGCAGCGCTTCGTACGCGGAGACCCAGGATCTTGCCGGCCACTCGCTGGGCGGGCTGTCCTATCGGTTTGGCACCACCATCCCGGTTCACCGACAGACCAGCGTCACCCTGTCCGCGGGCGAGACCACCACGGCCACACCGCGCGCTGTCACCGGCGGAGGCCAGACCTTGATGGAATGGTCGCAATCGTTGGTCGGGGCGCGGCTCGATCACACCACCCAGAACGGCCGCATCGGCATCCAGTCGGAGATCGATTACTTCAGCACGCAGTCGAGCGACGGTGACGCGACCGGCACCACGGCGATGCTGTCGGTGCAACGGCGGCGCCTGGACAACTCGAAGTGGGACGTCGCTGGGGCGGTCAGCGTGAATGCCAGCCAGGCCCATCCCCATCAAGATGCAACCGCCGTGACCTCGGTCGTTGCCGTCGATCAACCGCCTCTCAACCTGGGCGTGGCACTGGGCGGCCAGGCGCGTGTCGTGCAGGGACCGTTTGAATCGTTCGGGGGCCTGAACCTGCAGACCACCGAGATGCCGTCGTTCCATGTGGGCCCGTCGGTGAACGTGGGCATTCGGTTCACGCCCACCGCGGCCCATCAGCTCGTGGGCATGTTCAACCTGATGCGGATGCCGCAGGGCGGGCGGTCGCTTTTCAGCACCACCGTCAACTACACCTTCCGCTTCGGCAATTCCATCCGCGCAGTGCCCATCTTCGAGTTCATGAGCTACGGCGTGGTCGAGGGTCGCGTCTGCTTCGACGAGAACGGCGACGGAGTCTGCTCGCCCGACGAGCCTCCGCTGCCCAACGTGCCGCTGATTCTTTCCAACGGCTACCGCACCACCAGCGACGCCAACGGGTACTACCGCCTCGAGAGGGTCAAGCCGGGCTTCTATCACCTGGAAGTGGACGAGGACGCCATTCGCGAGCGCGGCCGTCCGACCACCATCCTGACGGCGTCGTTCGAGATGCCTGTGCGCGGGAACGAGAGCCACAGCTTCGGAGTGGCTCGCGCCTGCCGCATCCAGGGACACGTGATTCACGACCTGAACCTGGACGGGCAGGGCGATCCCAGCGAGCCGCTGTTTGGTGGTCCACTGGTGGTCGCCAGCGGCGCAGGGGGCACGTTCCCGATGCGGGTGAACAACATAGGAACCTTTGCCGGCATGGTTCCTTGCGGCGAGTACGACCTCGAGATCGACCCCACCTCGCTGCCCGCGCTGTACTCGGTTGGCAGCGAGGCCACGACCCACGTCGTGGCAACCGCGACCCAGATCCCGGCTGCCAAGCTGCTCGTGACATCGATCCGCACCATTTCGGGCGACGTGTTTCTGGACCGCAACGGCAACGGCACGAAGGATGCGGACGAGCCCGCGGTCGAGGGCGCGCTGGTGCGGATCGGTCAGGCCGCCGGCCGCAGCGACGAGACGGGTGCCTTCCTGCTTCGTCGCCTGCCGGCTGGCAAGGGTGATCTGGTGGTCGATCCGGCCAGCCTGCCGCCCGGCGCGCGGGCGGGCGCGCCGCGCGCGTTCCTGCTCGGCGAGGACCCGACCGCGATCGAGGATGTGCACGTACCGGTGTTGCCCGCCCGGTAGGGTCGTCCCAGACCAACGAGCCTCGATGGCGCGATTTCAGCTACTTGAGGGGGACTTGTAGGCTCAAAAGCGCAACTTTGGCTGGCCAATCGATTTTCTGCGCTTGACACGAAAGCGCCTACCGTATATCACTCTTACGTAAACGTAAGGGTCCGATTGTGCCAGAAGAAACCATAGCAGATACGCTATCTCTACTGAAAGTTGGTGATATAGCGCGGCGAACGGGAAAAACCGTCCGGGCCATACACCTCTATGAAGAGTTGGGCCTGCTCAACCCAGCGGTGCGCTCCAAGGGCGGCTTCCGCATGTACCGCGGCGATGGGGTCAAGCGCATCGAGTGGATTCAGAAACTGCAGGACATGGGGTTCTCGCTGACCGAGATCAAGGTCTTCCTGCGCGTGTGGGAAGAGAGCGCCACCGCGCCCAAGGCCATGGCCACCGTGCGCGAGATCTTCACCGACAAGCTGCGGGAAACGCGCGAAACCATCGGTCGTCTTACCCGCTTGGCGGACGAGCTCTCTGAGAGCCTCGCCTTCCTCGAAGGCTGCCGTTCTTGCGATCAGGGCCAGCACCAGCGCGAGTGCGGCGGCTGCGGCCGATCGGACCACGAGGTTCCTTTGCTGGTGGATGGAATCGCAAAGCGCTGAACCATGGCCCCCAAACTTCCCATCTACATGGACAATCACGCGACCACCCCGGTGGATGCGCGGGTGCTCGACGCCATGTTGCCCTATTTTCGCGAGGATTTCGGCAACGCCGCCAGCCGGTCGCATGTCTTTGGCTGGAACGCCGAGCGTGCAGTGGAGCAGGCGCGCGAGCAGGTGGCAGCGGCCATCGGCGCCTCGGGCCGAGAGATCGTCTGGACCTCGGGCGCCACGGAATCCGACAACCTGGCCATCAAGGGCGCGGCTGACTTCTATCGCGACCGGGGCAACCACATCATCACCGCGGTGACCGAGCACAAGGCCGTGCTCGACACCTGCAAGCGCCTGGAAAAGTCGGGCTTCGAGGTGACCTACCTGCCGGTCGAGCGCGACGGCCGGGTGAACCCGCAGGCCGTGGCCGATGCCCTGACCGACAGAACCATCCTGGTTTCCATCATGCTGGCCAACAACGAGGTGGGCACCATCAACCCGGTGGCCGAGATCGGCCAGGCGGTCAAGGCGCGCGGGGCAGTGTTTCACATCGACGCGGTCCAGGGTGTGGGCAAGATTCCCTTTGACGTCGCCACCTCGCACGCCGATCTGGTTTCTCTGTCGGCGCACAAGATGTACGGCCCCAAGGGCGTGGGCGCGCTTTACGTGCGGCGCAAGCCGCGCGTGCGCATCACCCCCATCATCGACGGCGGCGGCCACGAACGCGGCATGCGCTCGGGAACGCTCAACGTCCCGGGCATTGTGGGGTTCGGCAAGGCGGCGGAGATCAGCGCGGCTGAGATGGCAGGGGAAGGCAAGCGGCTGCTGGCCTTGCGCGAGCGGCTGCGCCTGGGCATTGAGGCGCGGGTCAGCAATACCGTGCTGAATGGCTCGCTCGAGCACCGGCTGCCGGGCAGCCTCAACATGAGCTTTGCCTATGTCGAGGGCGAGGCCCTGATGATGGCGCTCAAGGACATCGCGGTGTCGTCGGGCTCGGCGTGTACGTCGGCCTCGTTGGAGCCTTCCTACGTGCTGCGCGCCATGGGCGTGCCAGTGGAGATGGCGCACACCTCAATTCGCTTCGGTCTCGGTCGATTCAATACCGAGGAAGAAGTCGACTACGTGATCGACCTGGTGGCGCAAAAAGTTAAGAAACTCCGGGAAATGTCGCCCTTGTGGGAGATGGCGCAATCCGGAGTCGATATCAACGGCATCCAATGGGCAGGGCAAAGTTAAGAAGCACTAGCGCGTGGGGATCCCGCCGGTTTCGTCGGCGGCGGACCATTGCGGTACAAAAGGTAGAGCATCATGGCGTATAGCGGAAAAGTCATCGATCACTACGAGAACCCGCGCAACGTGGGCAGCCTCGACAAAGACGCGCCCAATGTGGGGACCGGACTGGTGGGGGCTCCCGCCTGCGGCGACGTGATGAAGCTGCAGATCCAGGTGAGCGATACGGGCGTCATCGAAGACGCCAAGTTCAAGACCTTCGGCTGTGGCTCGGCCATCGCCTCGTCGTCACTGGCCACCGAGTGGATCAAGGGAATGACCCTGGAAGAGGCCATGTCGGTCAGGAACACGCAGATCGTTCAGGAGTTGAGCCTGCCGCCGGTGAAGATCCACTGTTCCGTGCTGGCCGAGGACGCCATCAAGAGCGCGATCGCCGACTACCGCAAGAAGCAGAACAGATCGCAGGCTCAGGCGGGCCAGGCCTAGGAGAGACCGTTGTCCATCGAAGTCACAGAGCGAGCAGTCGAGGAGATTCGCAAGGCCGCGGCGAGGCGCGCTTCGCCGCCCAAGGGCCTTCGGGTCGGTATCCGTGGCGGCGGGTGTACGGGGTTTTCCTACCTGTTCGAGTGGTCGGACACCGAGGCGCGTCCCGAGGACAAGGTGCTGGAGCTGGGGGGCGGCACGGTCTTGGTTCTCATCGACCCGAAGAGCTACCTGTTTCTCGACGGATCGACGCTGGACTATGCCAGCAGCATGATGGCCCGCGGGTTCAAGTGGACCAACCCCAACGTAAAGGGAACCTGCGGTTGCGGTGAGAGTGTGCAATTCTAGTGCACAGCCATGATCTGCTGGTCCTGTGAGAAGAATGCCGGTGACGGCATGCTCTGCGCCGGGTGCGGTGCCGTGCAGCCTCCCGATCGGACGGCCGACTTTTTCCGCGTGTTCGGCTTGCCCCGCAAATTCAATGTGGATGTCACCGATCTCGAACATCGCTACAAGGAGATGACCAAGATCCTGCACCCAGACCGGTTCGCGCGCGCGGACGGTCGGGCGCGGCGTGCGTCGCTGGAGCGATCGGTGCAGCTCAATCTTGCCTGGCGAACCCTGTCCCAGCCGGTGTCCCGGGCGGAGTATCTGCTGTCGCTGGAGGGCATCGAGGTTGGCGAGCCCGCGGGGAGCAAGAGTTCCGGGGCGGTCGACAGCCGGGCGACCCAGCCGGTGGACACAGCCTTGCTGGTCGAGGTGATGGAGTTGCGCGAGGCCTTGGCCGAGGCACGCGCCCGCGGCGACAGCGCAAAGGTCGCCAGCCTGATCGCTGGCGTGCAGGCCCACCACGACAGGGAAATGGCGGAGGTCGCCGCGGATTTCGCGGCCGGGCAGCCCAACCTGGCGGCCATCGCTGCGCGCCTGGTGGCCGCGCGCTACTACCGGCGTTTTCTCGAAGAGGTGTCATCCCATGGTGAAGGCGAAGCGGGCGCGGCCAGGTAGGCGACCGAACGTGCCATGCCGGTAGAAGCACTGTTCGACATCTCTGAGCCAGGCGAAGCGCAAACCAAGGAGATCTGCAAGGGGCGGGCGGTGGGCATCGACCTCGGCACCACCAACTCGCTGGTGGCCGTGGTCCAGGCCGGCCAGCCCACTTGCCTGCGCGACCAGCACGGCTCGCTCTTGCCGTCGGTGGTGCACTACGCGGCCGACGGTACGGTAGTGGTGGGCCAGGTGGCGCGTGCCTTGGCGGCTCAGGCGCCTCAGGACACAATTGCCTCGGTCAAGCGATTCATGGGCCGTGGGCCCGGTGACGCCGAGGCCACGCGCCTGCTGACGCCCTACCGGTTCGCGCCGGGTGACGAGAACGAGGCGGTGGTTCGCTTCTCGCTGCTGGGCGGAAAACGTACGGTGACGCCGGTGGAAGTTTCGGCCGAGATCCTGCGCGTGCTCAAGGCGCGCGCCGAGGCGGCGCTCGGGGGCGAGTTGGACGGCGCGGTCATCACCGTGCCGGCCTACTTCGACGACGGGCAACGCCAGGCCACGCGCGACGCTGGTCGTCTGGCCGGGCTGGAAGTCATGCGGCTACTTAACGAGCCCACCGCCGCGGCCCTGGCCTATGGCCTGGACAAGCAGGCCGAGGGAACTTTCGCCGTGTTCGATCTGGGAGGCGGCACCTTCGACATATCGATCCTGAAGCTGGAAGGCGGGGTGTTCGAGGTGAAGTCCACCGGCGGCGATTCGGCCCTGGGCGGCGACGATTTCGATCGTGCGCTCGCAGCCCACCTGCTGCGGCAGATGGGCCTGCCCGAGGATGCGGCGGGCGACCGCCACCTGATCCGACGCGTACTGGATGCGGCACGGGATGCGAAGGAGGCGCTGACCAAGCTTGGCTCGACCGAGGTCGTCGTCGAGCGGCGGCCGGGCGATACCTGGCGCGGTGCGATCGCGCGCGAGGAACTGGACGCGGTGGTTAGTCCGGTTCTGGCTCGCTGCGAACCGCCTGTGCGCCGGGCGCTGCGCGACGCCGGCCTGGAGGCGAAGCAGCTTTCCGGCGTCATCCTTGTGGGGGGCGCCACCCGCATGCCCATCGTGCGGCGCTTGGTCGCCACGATCTTCGGGCGCGAACCTCTTGCCGACATAGATCCCGACGAGGTGGTGGCTCTGGGCGCCGCCGTGCAGGCCGATTTGCTGGCGGGCAATGCGCGCAAGGATGTCGTGCTAATGGACGTGGTGCCGCTGTCGCTGGGCTTGGAGATGATGGGCGGGGTGGCGGAGAAGTTGATCCATCGCAACACCACCGTGCCGTGCGGTGCCGTGCAGACCTTCACCACCTATGCCGACAACCAGACCGGTTTCGACTTGCATGTGGTGCAGGGCGAGCGCGAACTGGTGGCCGACTGCCGCTCGCT
>Ga0265330_10002169_pt1 | contig 10821 bp, 5 predicted proteins | sample 41919metaG_FD_202083 | JGI IMG/M metagenome (GOLD analysis project Ga0265330, IMG submission 202083) | Rhizosphere microbial communities from Carex aquatilis grown in University of Washington, Seatle, WA, United States - 4-19-19 metaG | ecosystem: Host-associated > Plants > Roots > Rhizosphere >... | reverse complement strand
CCGTGCAGGGTCTTGATCGCCACGGTGCGGCCGAGATCGCGGTCGAGCGCCTTGTACACGCAGCCCATGCCGCCTTGGCCGACCAGGCCGACGATTTCAAAATGGTCTACGTGGTCGCCGGCGCGAAAAGCGCCAGGAGCCCTCTCGGCGACGGGGCCTGTCGCAGGGGTCTCGGATGGAGTGAGCGAGATGGGCACCTCCGGCGCTGGCGCGACGGCAAGCGGATCGGTGCGGCGGCCGGGGCGTTCTCCAGCCGTAGCGCTATCCCCGGTGAGGCTATCGGGCAGCACGGCGGTTGATGGATTGTCAGGCCGAGAGGCCGGCGTTGCCTTTCCCGCACCGTCCGGCGGCACAGGACGGTCATAAGACAGAGTGTCCGAACTGCCCTGCCCAGGCTTGTTCACGTTGTGCCCCTACGCAGTCTGCGCGGTACCGTCATGCGGTAAACGATGGCGAGGGAGGGAGGTCGAGTCAAGGGGTGTGTTGACCTGGCCGGCGTGCACCCCTCAGGTGTCTTTCCGCCTGAGCAGCCTCCCGCGTACGACGCTACCCCAAAATGAGATCAGTCATTGGCGCTCCAGGTCAACATCGAGAACGAGCGATCCTCCGGGTGGCGTGTTCCCATGGGCGAGATGGGCGGGTCCGCCGCCACAACCGACGATTCGCTTGTTGCCTGGGCGAATCATGCGCAAGATTCTGGGCAGGCGATAGCAGCGATGTCCGACACGTCCCAGTCAGCCAGTCCGCCCCTCCTCACGGAGAACGAGAAGGCTCTTCTGCGCCGCTGCTACCACATCAAGAAGATCACCGACGACGAGATCGTGTTTCCTCTCACCGCTCCGTCCATCGCCAAGGCAGCGTGGTTCACGATGTTCTGGTTCCTTCTTGCGCTGATGCCGGTGAGCGTCAGATGGGTAGACCACAAGCTGGGGCCTTCCATTTCCTGGCTCTTGCTTGGCGTATTCCCCACGTTTTTCCTCATTTGGCTGGCGGACCAGGGTCGCCGATTTTTGGTACTCAAGCGCGCTACCAGAACCATGCTCATCGACCTCGGAGATGGTCGGTGGACGATCGATCTTCCGCACGGCTGCTCGCCAGCGGATTGGGATTTTCCCACTGCCTCTGTCCCGGTGCGTATGACCTCAGACGAGGTCGAGCGAGTTGAAGCCTGGGCGATCCTCCAACGTTTCTCGGGCTCGTCGCTCAGCGAAAAGGGCGAAAGCAGCTATCTTCCCATTCTGGAGAAATGCGGCGCGGACCTGGTCGGCTACGACGAGGAAAGCATTTCCATCGCCAACTTCGGCAGCGCACGCCAATGGGTCGCGTGCGCCGGCGCGGCCATGCTCGCTGCGCCGACAATAGCCATGTGCTGTTACCTGCTTCTTCCAACCAACACACCGGCAATAGCCGTGGTGACCGGGATTCTGAGCACGCTGGGCCCATGCTGGATTGTCTACGATGGCCGTCGTGCCAGTGTGGCGACCTTCTTGAAGGGGAAGCGGGAGGTGTTTTTTCGACACAGGGGGACTGTGCGGACCTACGACGTTCACGAGGGTGCCGTTCGCGTGGTCGGCGATGGCGATGCAGGTGAACTCGTCGTTGTTCCTGGAGTCTTCTCTTCTTCTCCCCCCTGCGGGACCGCGAACCTGCTAGCGGGATTCCTGCGGAAGTACCTGGCCCCGCCGAAGGGAAAGGATCCTACTCCGGGTAGTTGAAGACCGCCGGCTGCTCTGGATACCGCCAAAAGGCGTGAGAAGATTCGTCTCACTCACAATCCGTGGACGTGGCCTTCCCCCGCCTTACCGGGCTGTGCCATCATGGTCCGCATGATGACAAGGCCGCGCTGGATCCCGTGGGTGGCGTGCATCGCCCTCGCTTGCGCGAGCGCCTGCGGCTCCGCGGGAAGGCACAACCATTCCAACCCAAGCTTGACCAGCGCAGCGCCCCAGCTCTACAAGGAGTCCGCCGCCACCTGGAAGCAAGTCGCGGTCGGCGAATCGACGGTCCTTGGCGCAAAGAACGACGGCTCGCTGTGGGTCTGGGGCTGGAACCGCCGGGGCGGCAATGACGCGCATCTCGATCTGACCCTTCACATCGAACACAACCAACCACCGGTCGCACTGCCGCCCACGCGCATCGGCAAGGCGAACGATTGGGCAAGCGTGACGGCCGCCGACGGCGGAATGTTTGCGGTGAAATCCGACGGGACGCTGTGGAGCTGGCCCGAGGATCTCGACCATGAAGATCCCGCGCGGCCCCAAGCAGAGCAAGTCCCCAGCGACAGCGTTCTCTTTCGCGAGCCCTCTCGCGTGGGCAGCGAGTCGGACTGGAGGCAAGTCGCGGCAACCCGCTTCCACACCATGGCCCTCAAGTCCGACGGCACCCTGCTCGGCTGGGGCGACAACAGCGACGGCGCGCTCGGGGATGGACCGCGCGAAAGGCGAACCGAGGTTCGTATGACGAATGACCGTTGGCTCTTCGTGGCCACCACTTGGCGTCACACCGTCGCCGTGCGCGCGGATCACACGCTGTGGATGTGGGGAAAGAACGTGTGGGGGAAACAAACGAAATACGACGAGGTTTCCCCACCGACGCAATTGGGCCGCGACAATGACTGGCAACAAGTGAGCTTGTCCGGCAGCCACTTGCTCGCCATCAAGTCGAACGGAACGTTGTGGGCCTGTGGCGACAATCGGGGCGGGCAACTCGGTCTCGGCTTTTCCGAATCAGGCGAAACGCATTTCTTGCCCGCGCAGATCGGCCACGACAACGACTGGGTTCTAGCAACGTCTGGCGATGAATTCTCGCTCGCCATCAAACGCGATGGCAGCCTCTGGAGTTGGGGGGAGAACCATTTCGGTCAATTGGGGGATGGTACGACCGAGGGCCATTCCGCTCCGGCGCGTATTGCGGGTAACACCACTTGGCGCTCAGCGTACGCGGGCCACGATCACGTGGTGGCCGAGAGCAGCGACGGCACCACCTGGACATGGGGCAGCAACCGCAATGGGCAGCTCGGCGACGGCCGGGTTCTGGCCACCCGGACGCCCTCGCCGGTGCAGCCCGGCAGCAAGTGGCGTTTCGCATCCGCCGAGAGTGGTAGCACCCTCGGCCTACGCGACGACAACACCTTGTGGCTGTGGAGTGGCGAGGAGTGGTCGTTTCCAGCGCCCAAGGTCGAGTGGAAGGTTCTCGAGCACTTCCGCGGCACCACGGTCTTCGGCATTCGCGCGGACGGCTCGCTCTGGGAGATCTCCTGGCCCAAGGGCGAATTGCAGCGTATCACCAGCCAACCCTTCGGCGAAGACCAGAGCCACCTGCGTTGGGCGCGACTGTCCGTGACCGCACACGGTGTCCTGGTTCTCGATGAGGAGGACAGTTTGTGGACTCTCGGCAAGGTTTCCGTCAACAACCAACGCGAGATCTGGGAACCGCGCCGGGTTGGCGAGCCCAAGGTCTGGAGCAGCGCCTTCGCCGAGATTCAGCCGACGGTCGTAATGGCGCAAAAGAAGGACGGAACGCTTTGGCTGGCTGACACCGCTTGGGGCCACAAGGCCCCGGTGCAGATCGACAAGAAGCTGAACTGGCAAGCCCTGATGGTGGGCGAGGCCGAGATCTTGGCCTTGGGGAAGGACGGTCGGCTGTGGCGAATCGACGGCGGGGACAAACAACGCATCGGCTTGCACTCCGAATGGAAGGAGGCCTCGACCGCCCGGCATCACTCTGTGGCCATCCGCAAGGACGGGACCCTGTGGTCCTGGGGCCAGGGCGAGGCCGGAGAATTGGGCACGATCTACTCGGGTGCGCAACCCTCCCCCGTGCGTATTGGCGGCGATTCTGATTGGTGGCATGCCGTTGCCGCCGACCATCACACCATCGCGCTGAAGTCCGACGGTTCGCTGTGGGCCTGGGGCAGCAACCTCAGTCGGGAACTCGGGGTGGGCACGCCGCTTTGTCGCCCAATCCCCAGAAAACTGGAGATCCCATGAGGCATCGACGAATCTCGACCACTGCGCTCCAGTTGGCCTTCGCCCTTGCCTGCGCTGACGCGAATGCCAAGAGCAACAACACACCCACGCCGGTCACTCTCTGCCCCACTGCCAAGGACTGCCTGGCGCAACTGCAGGCCAGGAAGGATAGGGAACGCGACACTACTTACGAGCCCGCGGGTCCCATGTACGGACTGGCGAGCCGCGCGGTCTTTCTGGGTGGCAAGGCAGCGTTCGCGCCCCTGGCTCAATTGATCACTGCCAGGAACGGCAATGTCGCCAACGCGGCCATTCGCGCACTGGGCGGCGCGGGGCCGCAAGCCAGCGCCATTTTCCCCGCGCTGGCCCGGGAGCTGAACGCGCAAAAGGCCACGGGATACAACGGTCCATTCAATGCAGAAATCACCTGGGCGGTCGCCGCCATCGACCGCCCACGGGCCATTCCCTTGTTGAAAGCGGCCGTGAGACGAGGCTATAGGCCCGCAGCCTACTACCTACGCACGCAAGAGCCGGAGATCTACCGCGAAATCCTCTCCTCCCCCAGCGCGAGCAAGGCCGTCGAGCTGCTGCTCTCCGACTACGGCGGTGGTGATGATTCCATTCCGCTCTACCAGCTGGCCAGCAAGAACTCCAAGCTCCCGCCCAAACTGAAGCAACGGCTCGCCTCGGCCCTGGCGGAGTCCGCGCCGCCCGAGTGGGGGCGCGCTCCCGCCAGCGCCCTGGACGAGGCCCTTCGCTTGCTCGCCGACACCGAATCGCCGCCCGCCGACGGTACCCTCAGGGATCCCTTTCGCGTGGTGGCACAAGGGCGAAAGAACTCGGCGCCGCTGGTACCACGGCTGGTCGCCCTGCAGAAGAACGCGCTCGCTTCGCTGCGTGCCACCTGGGCCCTGGGGGAAATCCCCGATCCGGCGGCGCGCGCGGCACTGACCGCATCGCTCGGCCAGCGCGAGAACTGGCGCGTGGCCCTGCTGGCCGCCAACGCCCTTGGCCGGCAAGCCACGGCCGCAGGCAATTCGGCGGACGCACTTCGCCGGCTGGCCACCGGCCATTGGCATCCCGTCGTGCGCGCCACGGCCAATTCGGCCGCGCAATCGGTTTTGGGCAAGTCCCCCCCGCCTGTCCCCATCGACAGCGTCGACGGGCCCGGGATCTACGAGCATGACCAGCATTGGGGTGAGTCGCGCGAATTGCTGAGCAGCGGATTTCGTTGCAGAGCCTCAGCCGCGTGGGGCAAGCCCTCCACGAAAGAGACCTGCCCCTTTCCGCCTGAGGTGGGCAAGACTGCTAGCTGCACACTCGTGCACCGTCTGGAAAGCGGTTGGTTGCGCATCGACGACCCGAACCAAGCGTCCGACCTCGGGTTCGGCGACGAGAAGAAGAGTCAACTCGGATTCCTGCCGGCCAATTACCAGTCTCGCAAGTCGATTCTCCCGCTCAAGGAGGGATATCTCCGCGGCGTGACGGGCGGGAGAAACCGCGCCTTCGCCGTGGAGAGCGAGCACGGTCAATACTCCCATGACGAGACACGCGGCCCCGGGCGCACCTGGCTGGACGGCTTCGAAAAACGCGGCGCCTCGTGGGAGCCTCTGCCCGCTGTCGAGTTGCCCGCCGGCTTGGCGGGCGTGACCCGCTTGCCCGATGGCGGACTACAACTGGCGTTTCCCAATCATCAGCTGGTCTTGCGCGTCGGCACCGACGGACAAGTTGCTTCCGGGGATTGCCAGCCCGATCCGTACGCGGATGAGCTCCCCGTGTCGGCCCTGCTGCAGGCCGTGCTCGACGACGCGACCTTCGCTGGCCGCCTCAAGTCCGCCGGGGCCGAGGTTCCACTGCGCGTGAGTTTCGATTTCGATGCGCCCGCGGATAGCGAGCGTCTGCGCTTCGCCGGACAACCTGTCGTGTTGGAAAGGAACAAATCCACCATTGCCGCGGGACGAACTCTCGCTGTCTGGGGCGTTGAACGGGAATTCCAGCGAGATCGCGATAGCTGGATCTTCGAATTGTCCGATGTGCTGGCCTTGTCGTACGCGTACCCGGCCATGCAAATCGAGGAGAAGTCTCACCTGAAGCAAGAGCGCGGGGTATGGACCGTGCTTCCGCCCGAAAGCGTCTCAGCGGAACAACCGTCGTCGGCAACCGCCCCACCCCCTCCCGACGTCCAGGCACCGCCGCACGACGCCCTGGTGACGGAGAGCGGATTGTCGTTCAAGGTCTTGCAAACCGCCGACACGCATCGCAATTCCGAGGAGAGTCCTGGTCCCGGCGCGTACGTGACAGTGGAGATCACGGCCTGGACATCCGACGGCGCGTTGTACTTTCCGCGTTCGGGGAAGACCCCGGCGACTGTCGAATTGCCCCTGTCCCTGGCCATGGGCGGATTGGGGGAGGCGATTGCGACGATGCGGAGCTCCGAACTGCGCCGCTTCTGGATTCCGGCCAAGCTTGCGCACGCGACTCCGACCGCGGACGCGAAGAATCTGGTGTTCGACATCCGCCTGGTCAGCATCGCGCGGGAGGAAGAGCCCTACCTTTTCCCCGACGAAATGGATGAATTGGAGAAAGCGAATCGAGCTCCGCGCGAGCTCGCCTCCCCGCCCAGGTCGGCGCAAACGACGCCGTCGGGGCTGAAGTATCGGGTTCTCGAGACAAAGAAAGGCCGTCGGGCCGAATCCGGGAACGAGGAAACCACTTCCTTCACTTTCAAGGCCTGGACCAAGGACGGCAAGCTGCTGGATCACGGCACCGTTGGACAGGGCTACCGCGGATCGGGTTCCCCGCAAGGCTCGCCGGCCCTGCTGCTCATCGATGGAATGGCCGAGGCGGTTCGCCTGATGCGGCCGGGAAAGCAGTATCGATTCTGGATCCCGGCAGCCCTGGCCTATGGCGACGATCCGCATCTACCCAATGTCCCGGCGGGAATGATCCTCGTCGATCTCGAAATGGCCCGCCGCTAGGTGCGGCCGGGGCGCTCGCAAGCGGTGGCGCCGTCCTCGGCGAGGCTGCCGGGTAGCACGCTGGTTGCTGGATTGTCAGGCCGGGCGCGCTCTTCGGCTTCACTTTTTCTGCGGAAGCAGGACTTGCCAGGACGAGCACTACAAGGCCGAGGGCCAACGATGAACCAAAGTGCGCCATGCCAAGCCATTTCTATACCGTGACGTCCTTTTCGACGAAGCAAGAGGCAGGACTCGTCGCAAGGACTCCGTCACCATCTTACCGTCCTTGGTTCGCGTCCGCGTTTCGAGCTGCTCTCCGTTTTGTCAGACGGCTCACCAACTCTTCTGGATCTGCTGGTTTTCGACGTGATGTTGTTTCGAGCGGCGCGGCACCTCCGGGTGGCGCGTTCCCATGGGCGAGATGGACGGGTCCGCCGCCGCAACCGACGATTTGCTTGTCGCCTGGGCGAATCATGCGCAAGATCTGGTCAGGCACTAGCAGCGATGTCCGACACGTCCCAGGCACCCAGTCCGCCCCTCCTCACGGAGAACGAGAAGGCGCTTCTGCGCCGCTGCTACCACATCAAGAAGATCACCGACGACGAGATCATGTTTCCCCTCACCGCCCCGTCCATCGCCAAGGCGGCGTGGTTCACGATGTTCTGGTTCCTTCTTGCGTTCGGAGTAGTGATCTTCAGGTGGATAGATACTAGGCCAGGTCCGTCGATTACATGGACACTGCTCGGGGTATTCCCCACGTTTTTCTTCATATGGCTGTCCGATCGGCGGGCCAGTGTTCTCGTGCTCCGTCGTGGTGACAGGAGCATGACTATCGATTTGGGTGACGGTCGGTGGGCCATCGATCTGCCGCACGGCTGCTCGCCCGTGGATTGGGATTTTCCTACTGCCTCTGTCCCAGTGCGGTTGACCTCAGATGAAGTCGAACGCGTAGATGCATCAGATCTCCTCGAACGCTTTTCGGGTTCCTCGCTCGGCGAAGGGGCCGAGAAGACCTTCCTTCCTCTCTTGGGCGAGTGTGGCGCCGATGTGGTTGGCTACGACCAAAACAGCGTGTCCATCGCGAACTTCGGCAGCGCGCGACAATGGGTCGTGGGCATTGGAGTCGGTGCGCTGCTCGGGGCGCCAGCTATCGCTTTGTTTTCTTTTGTCTTCGACGCCCCCTCAGCCTACGCACCTGGCATAGCCACGGCATCCGGAATTCTCAGCATGCTAGGCCCCTGCTGGCTAGTCTACGACGGCCGGCGCGCCAGCGTAGCGACCTTCCAACGCGGGAAGCGCAAAGTCTTCATGAGACATAGGGGAGCGACGCGGACCTATGATGTTCACGAGGGGGCTGTCCGCGTCGTCGGCGATGGTGACGCGGGGGAGTTCGTGGTCGTACCTCCTGTCTTCTCCTGTTCGCCGATCTGCGGGACGGCAAACCTTCTTGCTGGCTTCCTCAGGAAATACCTGGCCCCGCAAAAAGAAGCCTCACCTACGACGGAAACTTGAAAACTGTAGGTTCGTCCGGGTACCACTCGCCATTGAGGAGCAGGCGAATGCGAGCGATCGCCTGCTTCACAGGCGAAGCGAATTCTTGATGCCTGAATCTGTTTTGTCCCAGACACTCGGCCTGCGTCATGGGTGCCATTGTGCTTTGCATCGCGCCGGCGTCACTGACCCATTCAAGCCCAAGGTAGATTTGCGCCGGCGACTGGACGATGCGCGATTCGACCGTCACGTCGAAACCTGTGAGACCACATCGGATGTCTGCGTTCAATCCCACCAAGGCTCTTTGAAACGCCGTGACCAACTCGTCAAAGTTGGCGATGCGGTACTTCGATTCGCGCGCCCAGGGAGTTTGCTTCATCCAGTTTTCGAGCGGATCCTTTTCCAAACGGCGCACAGCAAGTTTCGCGCCAAGATCCGTTGCCGTTCCGCCGAGCACGAGCCAAGAGCCGATAGCTGCAAGGGCGAGAGGCCAAGCGGCCGTTGCCTCAAAGACGATCGTGGCCATGGTGCCAACAGCACCGAGAACATATCCAACTGTGACGGTGGCGTTGGCACCGACTGAGAGGTCGTAGGCAATAGCCGCATCATCGTCGTGTTTGCCTCGCGCGCTCTTTGCTTTGTTCGATGCCCCCCATGCCTCAGCCGCAGCGCCAACGAGTCCAAATATCTTCCCCACGGCCCCGATCGTCCTCGGCTGGTTGAACTTCTTCAGTGTCGCCGCGAAGCCTGCGGATCCGCCCCTCGCGCTCTTCTTGCCCGCTTCCTCGGCCAGCTCGGTGATCATTTTGTCGGTGACGATCAGGTGCTTCACGCCTTTCCGCTGCAACGTCGCTTCGATGGCGGCTGCGGCGGTGTTCAGGAAGGATCCCAGGGCGGCGACCACGGGTTTCATGTCGGTCTTGCCCTGTGCCTGTTCCCGACAGGCCATGATCACATTGTAGGCGTCGAGCACGACGAAGAAGGTGTTCCATTCCAGGTTGTTGGAGTACTTCTCGGCCAGCCGTGCCCTGCTGACAGGGCTGACCACCAAGCGTGGCCACTTGATGGTTCCATCGGGCACGCGCTTGGCCGCGCCGCCCTCCGCAGAATCGAAATCTACCAAGACCCCGAAGATCTCGTGGCCGAACCACTTCAAGTCCTTGGTCAGTCTGCGCGGGGCGATCCAGTCGATTTGTGCGAGGTATGCCTTGAACAGATACCAGTACGACTTCAGGGCCTTTCGCGCTTCCTTCCAACCCAGGGTCGCGGGTTGGCCGTACATGGCTTCAGGATGTCCGTCGAGGAATGCCTTCACCTCGCTCGACACCTGCTCTGCCTCTTGCTTGAAGAGCCTGGGGTTGTCCTGGAAAACCGACTGCCGGTAGCTGGGATCGCCACCAACGCCCTCCAGGCCGGCCTCGGCGTTGGCCTGAATCTCGGCGAAGATGGCACGGGCGCGCGGGTCGGCCGATGCCATGGCGTCGTCCCGCACGGCGAGATAGCGTGGGCTTTTCAAATAGCTGACTAGTGCCGTGCGCGCCCCGACCAGTTCCTCGGGTGGAAAATCTTCCTGCTCCTTGTCGTGCCTTTCCTCGGTCTCGAATGCGAGCTGGTCGATGATGTTCAGCATGTCCCGCTGAAAGCGCTCTTTGCCCACAAACGCTTCGATGGAGCGGACGTATGTCCGCAAAGTCTTGCGCTCGATGCGAGCTGTGTCCTTCAAGAAGCCTGACACCCACCGCTCCTGCGCGATCTGGAAGCAATCGCTGAGCGCCTGGGCGCGCAGCCATGGGCATTCCACGGACACTTCTTGGGCGAAAGTCTCGTGCTTTTCGTCGTAGGCGGGCTCGAAGTGGATCAAGTCGCGCGTGCTTTGTGCCCAATTCAAGAAACCTCCGTGGGGCTTGCCGTCCTTGACCTGGTCCGGGGCGATGTGCGGAAAACGCGACCAAGGCAACTGAAAGGGAGAGGTCAGAAGCCAGTGGTGAATGACGACCACCCCCTTGGTCGTCCGTTGCCCAGGTACAAGAGGCAAGGTCGGAACCACGCCGTCGCCCTCCAGAGCATAGGGTCGAATGTCCTTGCCGGCGTGTTTGGCCACGTCCACCTCGTGGTAGATGCCTTGCGCGTCGGCGTAGACCTCGTAAAGCAGCGGTCCGAGGGGATCGAATATGTAGAGCCAGCAGTCCTGCGCCACCACACTGTGCCGTTCCCTGGTTTTGTCTTTCACTGGCGGCAGGTCGCGATAGAAGCGGACCCCGACATCCCATCGCATGTCGTTGATGCCGCTCTGGGTGCGCGCGTGGACCCGGCTCATTCTGGTGCCTCGAAACCTGGCAGCATGTCTTCACCACTGACCTCGTCGTCGGCCAGGTTCTCCTGCAATCTGGCGGAGTGAGCCCGCT
>Ga0265330_10002166_pt1 | contig 10826 bp, 10 predicted proteins | sample 41919metaG_FD_202083 | JGI IMG/M metagenome (GOLD analysis project Ga0265330, IMG submission 202083) | Rhizosphere microbial communities from Carex aquatilis grown in University of Washington, Seatle, WA, United States - 4-19-19 metaG | ecosystem: Host-associated > Plants > Roots > Rhizosphere... | reverse complement strand
CGATTTTCTGCGGCTTCAGCAGATCGCCGGGGCCTGCCGGGCCATTGGTTCCTAGGACGATAGTGGCGTCAACGACGCACAGGCTCTGCCGGCGCAGCGTATTCAGGTCGGCGATGCACTGTGAGAGGAAGTCCACGTCCTCGTAACCGGTCTTGCCAGAGCCGCTGTGAAAGAAAGCGTTGGTCTCGTGATCGAGGCCGCCCATCATGTTCTTGAGATTGCCACTGAACAGGGTTCCGACATGGTGCTTGGCGATCGGGATGTTGACCAGGACATCCACGTCGAGCAGCTCGGGCCGAACCTTCCCCGACTTGAGCAGGACGCCTTTGGGGATCTTCGTCTCCACTGTCTTTCCCGAGCACTCTTTGATCGACTTGATCACTTTGGCGTGAGTCTCGCAAAGCGGCGAGCCGGTCCAGAACTTGGGCGCGAGCACCGGCAGGGTGACGACTTCCTTGGCTCCGGCGTCGAGGCACATCTTGGCGACGGCGAGTGCAACCTCCATCCGCGTGTGGCTTCCTTCGAGTTTCCAGTGCGGCGGGGCATTGATGAGCAGGCCCACGCGGTTGCCCTTGACGTCAAAGGGCTTCAGCCCGCCGAGCGCCTCCAGCGCCTTGATCGTGCTGGCGAAGGCGTCTGTGCCCTTGACCGCGACGATGTCGGGCCTGGCTGCAGCAGCCGCGAGGGCGCGCCCGATTCCCGTTGACTCAACCACGCCGACCGCGCCGATGGCGAGGCCAGCCTTGATGAACACGCGCCGATCCGTCTTGTGCATGTCGCCTCTCCTATCGATTTGCGGACAAGAAAGCGTAGCGGGTCCCGAAGCGGCTGCAAATGGTTTCACGCCCCCGCGGTTGGCGGCTGGCTACAAACTGCGAGCCTACTGTGGCGTGCGGTTCAGTCGCTCCACCTCGTAGCCCTGTGCCCGCAGCCGCCCGAGAATCCCCGTGTACACGGTGTCCTCCATCGTCGGCTTGCGGTTGAGGATCCACAAGTAGTCGCGGCTCGGGTGGCCAACCACCGCGTATTCGTACATACAATCACTAGAAGTATCCGCTCGCGACGAGGGCGTCATACGACGTTGTGGCCATCATCGTGGCGCCAGCGGGTGTGGGATGGACTCCATCGGCGGTGTCGGCCTTGTTGGTTGGATCGAAGCCACAGTCGTAGTGATCGACAATGAAGATCGGTGAGGATGGCGTGGCATTGGCCGTGGCCCAGGCCGGTGTCAGGGCCGCGGCCAAAGCGGCGACGTTGGTCAGGCAACTGCCGCAGCCGGTGGGACTCAGTTTGATGATCTTTGACACGAAGAAGATGACGTTTGGGTTGTTCTTGCGGAACTCGGTGATCACCGCCACGAAGGACGACAGGATCTCCGAGGTGGCGCGGCCATCCCAAATGTCGTTGGTGGCGAAGTGCATGAGCACGATCTCAGGCGCTTCGGCGGCCCAGGTCTGCAACTCTGCGTAGCTGCCGCACCCCTGGGGTTGCTTGTCGCACTTCCCCCGTGTGCTGGTTGCCGGCAAGTAGGTCACGCCGTACCCGCCATGGCCCTCGGTCTTTACGCCGGGGGTGTTGGCACCGCAGCCAGTGTTGTTCGCCTGCTGCGTTCCCACAAACTGGAAATTTGTGTGCTTGCCCGCGATGAGCTGCGAAGACAAAATCTGCGGATAGCAGGTGCCGGTGATCGAATCGCCCAGCATCATGACCTTCCACTGCCCGGTGTGTGTTGACCCGCCTCCGGCCGTCGTGCCGCCCGCGCCGGTTTTCCCACCTGCGCCTGTGGCGCCGCCTGCGCTCGTTGACCCGCCGGTTGCTCGATCCGTGGCTGCGTCGGGGGCGGCGGTACCGGCGTCGCGGCCGCCCGCGCCTCCCTGGGCCGTGGTCCCGCCTTGCGCCGAAATCCCGCCTTGGGCGGTTGTCCCACCCTGCGCTGCCGATCCGCCCTGCACTGCGGTCCCCCCTTGCTCCGACGATCCTCCTTGGGCAGTCGTGCCGCCCTGACTCGTCGTCCCGCCCGTGGCCGCGATCCCGCCGGTCGCAGGCAGACCCCCGGTGACGGCAGCGCCGCCGCTGCTGATCGTGCCGCCAGTGCTGGCCTGGCCACCGGCGGCTTGCATCCCGCCGGTCGAGGGAGGCGAGGCATCGTCGTTAGATTTGCTGGAGCAGGCCGCGCACAGCGCTGCTGCAAAGAAACATCCGGCCACAAGAACAGGGGCGGGGCGGAGAAATCGAGGCTGCGTGGTTGTCATTGGTTTCCTTTTACCTAGCGTCAAAAAAGGGCGGCAACCCGAAGAAAGCTTCCGAAAAAGCACTGGGTGACAGTGTAAAACAGACTACAGCCTATGGCCTCCCGCCTGTTTCAGCACCTCGATGCCCCGCTGGTCGAGGCCCATCTGCACCTGGAGCAGCTTGGCGTAAAGGCCGCGCCGATCAATCAGCTCGTCGTGCGTGCCTGATTCGGCAATGCCGCCCTTGTCGAACACCAGGATGCGGTCGGCCCTGAAAATGGTGCTCAGGCGGTGGGCGATGACGATGGTGGTCTGACCGCCGAGCAAGCCGTCGATTCCTTTCTGCACTTCACGCTCGGCCTCGGCATCCAAGGACGACGTGGCCTCGTCGAGCACCAGGATGGCCGGGCGGCGGTAGATGGTGCGCGCGATGGCGATGCGCTGCTTTTGCCCGCCGGACAGCGTGGCCCCGCGCTCGCCGACCATGGTGTCGTAGCCTTCGGCCAGGGCCGCGATGAACTCGTGCGCGTTGGCACGCCGGGCGGCCTCGCGAACCGCCTCTTTGTCGTAGTCCTCGCGGCCGTGCGCGATGTTTTCGTAGACGGTACCGCGAAACAGGATGGGCTCTTGGGTGACCACGCCGACCTGCTTACGCACGTGGCGCATGTCCAGGGTGGTCAGGTCGTGACCATCGAGGAGAATGCGGCCGCGCTGGGGCTGCACGAGGCCAAGGGCCAGATTCACGAAGGTCGTCTTGCCCGAGCCGGACGCGCCCACCAGGGCCACTGTGGAGGCGCGCGGGAGCAGGACGGAAAGGCCGGCGAAGATTGGCGGCCCGCTGCCATAGGAGAAATCGACCGTCTGGAATTCGAGCTGCCCGGCAATGGCGGCTGGTCTTTCTTTGCCTTGGTTGTGTTCCTCTTCCGAGGCGTTGAGAATTTCCTTTATCGAATAGATGGATTCGGCGAATTCGGTAATGGTCGGAAACTGGTTGATGATGTTGGTGACCGTGTTGGTCAGTTGGGTAATGTAGGTCAGAAACAGCACCAGCGATCCGATGAGCATCTCGCCGCGCACCACCAGGGTTGCGCACACGGCGACAATCAGCATGGTGAAGACCTGCGAGAAGGTCACCGTTATGATGCCAAACGAGGCGATGGTCTTGCGGATGGATTTCTGTCGCTGGATGATGTCGACGCTGCGCTCGTCGATGCGCTTGCGCTCGAATTCCTCTGCGCCGTGCAGTTTGCTCAAGAACGACGTCTGGATGAACTGGCTGATGGAATGGCTGAGATCCTCGTTGGCCACGCGAGCCGCGTGTTGCAAGCGGCCGAAGCGCACGTTGAAATAGCGATAGACCAGCAAGTAGAACGGAATGCACAACACATAGAACAGCAGCATCTTCCAGTTGTCGGTGGCCAGGACCGCCACTGAGAACACCACTGTGAGCAGCGACGCCAGCAGGGTGTTGAACAGCATCTCGGCAAAGCGCTCGGTGCGTTCCACATCGACGAGCAGCTTTGATACGAAACGGCCGCTTTCGTGGCTGGCGTGATACTGCAGCGACAGAAGCTGGAGCTTTTCAATGATCTGATTGCGCAGGTCGCGCGAGACGCCTTTGGTGATGGTGGTTTCGTACACCGTGTAGGCGCGATGGCAAAAGAAGTTGAGCACGCCAAGCAGGGCGACCACCGCGATGGTGCCGAAGATCAGGTCCAGCCGCCGCGCCGGGATGAAGCGGTCGATAATGAGCTTGATGAGGATCGGATAGAACAGGTAGGCGGCGTGCTTGATGGGAAACAGGATCAGGATCTTGGCGAGCGGACGCCGGTGCACGGCGATGCGCTGCAGATAGCTGCCCATGGCGCGCGAAATGGACTGGGGTGGCACGCCTGCTATTGTGCACCAGCTTCGTTGCGGCCGCGCCCCACTTTCGCAGCGAGCGCGACTGCTTGACCGCCGCCAAATGGCGGACCACAATAGTCAAGTGCCAACCTTGACTTTTGCCTCGATCCCCTACGCCGACAATCTGAAGGTTGCCGCGATCATCGACCGTGGAATTCCCGCCCGCGCACTGCGGGAGTTGGCAGAGGGGCTGGGCATGAGCGTGCCGGCTGTGGCGGCGGCCGTTCGGATTCCGCGGCGCACCCTCGAGCGTAGGGTGGGGCGTAACGCTCGGTTGACCTTCGATGAGACGGAACGCGCCGTGCGCCTTGGCCGCGTCATGGCGAAGGCGCGCGAAGTCTTCGAGGACGCGTCTGCGGCGGCGGACTGGCTCGCCGAGCCCTTGCGGGCGCTGGGCGGACACACCCCAGTCGAGCTTTGCGCCACCGATGCCGGGGCACGCGAAGTCGAGCAAACCCTGGGGCGAATCGAGCACGGCGTCTTCTCCTGATGCGCGCTTGGCGGCTGTGCAAACGTAAGTGGGTGGCCACTGCGTTCTCGGGGAACGGGGCAGCGGAAGCCCCAGGCAGATGGAATTCGCTCGGCCAAAAGGCCGTGTATTGCGCTGAAACCCAGTCACTCGCCATGCTGGAAATTCTCGCCCACGTCGGAAACAAGCGCTTTTTGCGGCGGGCCAGGTTCGTCGCCATCCCAGTCGATATTCCCGACGGATTGATTGCTTCTCCATCCAAGCTGCCGAGCGATTGGCGAAAACGCCCCCCGTCCCGGTCGACGCAGCACTTTGGCGACCGTGCGCTCGCCCATTCCGATTGTCCGGTATTGCGGGTTCCCAGCGCCATCATCCCGGGTGAGTTCTGTCTTGTCTTGCGCCCGGACCATCCCCGTTTTGCGGAAATCCGCATCGGCGCGCCCAAGCCGGTGGAATTCGACCCGCGAGTGGTCAGCGTCTGATTCGAACCTAGAGATCTATGGCGCCGCGGCGGCCGCGTCTACGGATTGCGGCGCTTGCGCACGCGCAGGTATTCCGCCCGCTGCTCGCTGAGAATCCAGGTCGGCTCGGCCAGGACGTCGTCGAACAGGGAAGTCATCGACGGTGGGCCGGCGGCCTCTTCGGCGGTGATGGCGGCACGGATTTCGTCGTCGATGCGCTGGCGGGTGGCGGTCTGCGCGTCGACCGTCAGGATTCCCTGGCCATGCAACCAGATGCCGAAGCGAAGCAACGGATCCTTATTCTGCCACGCCGCCGCCTCGGTTGGATCGCGGTAGCGTTTGGGATCGTCGGTGGGTCCATGGGTGCCGAGGCGATAGGTGACCGACTCGATGAAGCTGGGACCGTCGCCGGCGCGTGCCCGATCGATCGCCGCCTTGATAGCGGCGTAAAGCGCGAGCACGTCGTTGCCGTCAACCCGGGTCGACGGCACGCCAAAGGCCAGGCCCTTGATAGCAATGCTGGCCGCGGCGGTTTGGGTGGAAAGCGGCGTGGAAATCGCCCACTGATTGTTCTGGCAAACGAAGACCACCGGCGCCTTGAACACGGCCGCAAAATTGAGGCCCGACTGAAAGTCGTCTTCGCTGGTGCCGCCGTCGCCGACGAATCCGACCACCACCGACCGCTCGCCGCGCATGCGCGCCGCCCAGGCCAGGCCCGTGGCGTGCGGCATCTGCGAGGCCACGCTCGACGATCCAATGACATGGTGGCTGGCGCGTGAACCGACTTGCCCGGGCATTTGCCGGCCGTGCGCGGGATCGTTGACGTTGCCAAGCATCTGCGCCAGATAGGCCCGCAGCGGCAGGCCACGGTACAAGGCCGCGCTGCCCTCGCGCAGGGCCGGGACGAAGTAGTCGTCGGTGGCGAGGGCGTGGGCCGCTGCAATCACGCCGGCCTCCTGCCCGCGGGCATCGAGGTACATCCCGATGCGCCCCTGGCGCTGCATGGTCAGCAGATGCTCATCGAGCAGCCGGCCGCGCACCATGCCTTCGTACATGCGCACCAGATCGGCCGCCGACAACGCGGGCACCGGCCCGTGGGTGACGCCGTTCTCGTCGAGAATTTGCAGCAGCCCCGTGGCGCGCGCCTCCTCCGCGTCGGAGAAGGCCTCGATGCTTTCGGCCTGGCTTTGGCCGGATCGAGCCTTGCTGGTGGGCTTGGCCGACATCCTAACGGGACTCTAGGAAGAGCAGGCCCGGCGTCTCCAGCGAGGCCTTGATTTCGGCCACGAACATGGCGGCGTCGTGGCCGTCAACCATGCGGTGATCCACCGAGAGCGACACGTTCATGATCTCGCGAATCACGATCCTGTCGTCGACCACGGCCGGTCGCTTGGCGATTTTATGCACGGCCAGGATCGCCACCTCGGGGTAGTTGATGATGGGCGTGGCTGACAGGCCGCCGAGAGCGCCCAGGCTGGTGATAGTGAAAGTCGACCCGCCCAGATCCGACGGGGAAACCCGGCCGGTACGCGCCGCCGTGGCCAGCCGTTCCACTTCGCGGGCCAATTCCAGCAGCGAGCGCTTGTCGGCGTGGCGAATGACCGGGACCATCAGCCCCTCGGGCGTCTGCGCCGCCAGGCCGATGTTGTACTCGTGCCGCTGCACAATCTCGCCTGCCTTCTCGTCGAGATAGGAATTAAGCTGGGGCTGTTTCTTGAGCGCATCCACCGTGGCCCGGATGAAGAAGGGCAGGTAGCTGAGCCTGACGTCGTGGCTGGACAGGCGCGCTTCGGCTTTGCTGCGCAATTCAACCAGCTCGGTGGCGTCGACTTCCTCCATATACGTGAACTGGGCCACCTCGCGCTGGGTGCGCAGCATGTGCTCGGCGATCTTGCGCCGCACACCGCGGAACGGGATGCGCACGTCGCCTGTCACCGTCGGTCGCGGCGTGGGCGCCACCAGGCCAGCCGACACCTTGGCCGTGCGCACGTCATCCGCCGTTATCTGGCCGCCTGGGCCGGTGCCCCTGACCCCGGTGAGAGCCACATCCATCTCTCGCGCCAGCTTGCGCACCGCCGGAGTGGCCAGCACGGTTTCGGGTCTGGGGGTCGGCGCGTGTGCCACGGGGGCCGGCAGCGGCGTGGGCAGCGGGGTAGGGGCGGCAGGGCCAGGCGTCCGGCTCGCGTCGCTGGCGGTGTCGATGATGACCAGCACCTCGCCCACAGGACAGCGCTCGCCCTCTTTGAAACAGCACTGCAGCACCCGTCCGGCGCGTGGGGTCGCGATCTCCACCGTGGCTTTGTCGGTCATGATCTCGACCATGGGCTGGTCTTGCGTCAGCACGTCGCCTTGCTTGACCAGCCAGCGGACGATCTCGCCCTCTGCCATTCCCTCGCCGATATCGGGCAGTCTGAATTCGTAAGCCATGGTTCTCCTCGTCGCTATCCGGTGGTCACGCGCTCGATCGCATCCAGGATGCGCTCGCGGTTGGGCAGGTACTCGGCTTCCAGTGCGTAGGGGAAGGGCGTGTCGAAACCAGTCACGCGCAGAATGGGGGCTTCCAGGTGCAAAAGCGCGCGTTCTTGGATGCTGGCGGCCAGCTCAGCGCCGAAGCCGCAGGTGCGCGGCGCCTCGTGCACCACGATCACCCGGCCGGTCTTCTTGACCGAGGCGATGATGGTCTCGATGTCAAAGGGCAGCAGGGTGCGCAGATCGATAAGCTCGATGTCGTAGCCCTGACCGACGCCTTTTTCGACCGCCTCAAGCGCGGTGTGCACCATCGCACCCCAGGCCAAAATGGTCACCGATCGCGCCGATCGGCCGGCAGCCTCGTGCAACACCGCGGCCTTGCCAAGGGGAACCAGGTACTCGCCCTCGGGCACTTCCCCGCGCGCCGTGCGGTAGTGGCGCTTGGGCTCCATGAAAATCACCGGATCCTCGCCACGAATCGCCGAGGCGAGCAGACCTTTGGTGTCGGCCGGGTTCGACGGGTACACGACTTTCAGCCCCGGGGTATGGATGAAAATCGCCTCGGGCGATTGTGAGTGGTAGTGCCCGCCCTTGATGCCCCCGCCCGCCGGCATGCGTACCACTACGGGCGATTGGTACTCACCGCCCGATCGGTAGCGCATCTTGGCCAGCTCGTTCACGATCTGGTCGTAGGCCGGATACACGTAGTCGGCGAACTGGATTTCCGCCACCGGCCGCAACCCGTACAGGGCCATTCCGATGGCGCAACCGACGATGCCGTTTTCCGCCAGCGGCGTGTCGATGCAGCGGTCAGGGCCGAATTCTTCCTGCAGGCCGACCGTGGCACGGAAGACGCCGCCAAAGCGGCCCACGTCTTCGCCCAGCACCACGACACGGCTGTCCCGGCGCATCTCGACGCGAAGGCAGTCATTGACCGCCTGGATGATGTTCATCTCGGGCATGGGGAGTTCCGACGGGATTACGCCAGCCTTCGCCGGGAATCAAGCCCGACCCGACACCATAAGGGCAACTTATGGGGCGGCTGACGCGAGCGGCGACGGACGTAGAGCACTTTTGCGCTGGCTTGGTACACTACCGGTTTGGGGTCCTTCGCTCCCAATATAGGTTTTCGTCACGGTAGACGAAACCGGTGATATCGGCGATCTTCTTGGCCGTGAAGCTTCTGCGAAATGCCTGGATCGCGCTTGCGCTGGTTGGCTGCCTGGCCATCGGCTGCGCCAGCACCTACCGGGGACCCAAAATTCTCGGGGCAGTCGGCGCCGCGCTTCTGGTGGGCGGTGGCACGACCTGGGTGGTGGGCGAGCGCCAGAACCAGGGCGGAACCGCGAATGTTGGCCTGGTCACCGCAGCCATCGGCGCGGCCGCGGTGCTCGGTGCGGCGGGCTGGTTGGCCGCTTCCGTCGCGTGCGAGGAAGATCCCGATTGCCCGCGGGGCGAGGAATGCAAGGAAATGCCCGCCCTGCCGGGCCGCGTGCCTTACAAACAGTGCGTGCGCCGGGCGGGAAAGTAGTTCACTGCACCGTCAGCCCGAGGAAGCAGAAGTCGAAGGGCGTGGGGATGAATCCGTTGCCGCCCACGATGAGTTCAACCGCGGTGATGGCGGTGCCAGATGTGAACGGGCTGCCCATGCCATCCCAGCACTGCGAGTTGAGCGTCGAAAGGGGAAACGTCGTGGGACCAGATGTCGCCGAGAGATACGTACACCAGTAGTGGCTGCCGTCATACAACTGAAATTCCAAGGTCGAGCCACCCCGATTCAAGTAGTTCACGGTGACGGTGCTGCCGTTGAGCACCAGGGAACCTGATGACCCGCTGGCACCCGATTGGCCTTGGTTGACATTGAATCCGGCCCCAGCCCAGGAATTGTACGTGGGGTCGGCCGCCACCGTGCCTGCGGCGCAGAAGGAATTCGTGGTGTACGTCAACGAGAGTGAAGAGCCGGAGCCACTCATATACGAGGAGACGTGGCCGGACATCACGACCGTGCCTGTCGCGAGCGTCACGTAGCCGTCCGGTTGGATTGATGGGGTGCCCACCACGACCGATCCGCCGGTCGCCTTGCTGCCGCCAGAGACCGCGATGCCCCCAGTGGCTTTCACACCACCAGCCGCGCCACCAGTGGTTGCGATGCCGCCAGTCGCTTTCACGCCGCCGCCCAGGAAGCCCCCCAGGATCGACGTCGCTCCGCCGGTCACGGCCGTCCGGCCACCCGCGGCGAACCCGCCGTTGGAGAAGATTATCGTTCCCCCTGTAAGAATGATGCTGCCTCCGCTGGGGCCAGTGGTTGCAGTGGAGCCGCCGCTGCCTCCGCCGATCGTTCCTCCGGTCGCAATCCTGCCCCCGGCCGCCATGACCCCGCCCGTCCCCACGGTCCCGCCCCGGCCCGTCGCGCCCATGGCGTCATTCGTCTGATCGCCCGCATCGCTGTCGTCTTCTGACGAGCCGTGCGACCAGAGCGGAGTCCGCGCCGCGCAGCCAAGCATGAGCAGCGGCGCGATCGCGAGAAGTGCGGCCAAGGTCCTGCGCGGGCGCGAAGAGATAGGGCTGATTGCGAGCTGGGGTACGTTCATGGATCCGCCTCCTGGAAGATTATGAGTCACATGCGGTCCCGCGCAGGTCAATCTTTCACAGGCGCCCCACCTGAAGACCTGTCCATCAATTGGACGGGTCTTCAGCAGCCGAGCCAAGGGCTCGGCCGCAGGTGGGGTGAAGTCCGCGAATTCATTTCGCGGACGAGGGGCGGGCCGCGGCCCGCCCTTTCAAAATGTCAAAAGCTGACCCGCCGGTGTCGGGTCGGGACTCTCCCTTTGCAAGCAGGCTCGCTTCCCCCCGGTTCGATGCGGAGGCGATTTCGGCCGTTCGTCACGGCTGCTCTTGTCGATAGGAGGTCATCATGATTTGCCAGCGTGTTCTTGCAGGGTTTTCGTTCTCGCTTGCCCTTTCGGCCTGCGGCGTCGGCTTGGGCAAAGGTGCCAGCGCCCCACCACCCGCCGCGGGCGTTTCCCCGTCCCGCGCCGAGGCGTCGCGCCGCAATCCCTTTTTGGGCGTCGACTTCTTCCTCAACCCAGAATACGCGGCCAATGTCGAGGCAACCGCCCAGGCATTCCCGTCGGATGCGGCGGTCATTCGCAAGGTCAAACAGTATCCCACCGCCCTGTGGCTCGATTCCATTTCCCAGGTGGCCTCGATACCGAAGTGGCTCGACCAGGCCAAGGCACAGCAGCAGGCAAGCGGCCGGCCCAAGCTTTCACTCTTCGTGGTCTACGACAT
>Ga0265330_10002165_pt1 | contig 10827 bp, 8 predicted proteins | sample 41919metaG_FD_202083 | JGI IMG/M metagenome (GOLD analysis project Ga0265330, IMG submission 202083) | Rhizosphere microbial communities from Carex aquatilis grown in University of Washington, Seatle, WA, United States - 4-19-19 metaG | ecosystem: Host-associated > Plants > Roots > Rhizosphere >... | reverse complement strand
CGCCTGTGTAAGGTGCATGGGGGGTACTCCTTTCTTTGGTTTCGCAACCGAAAGTGGTACCCCTCTTTCCTTCCTAAGCGCTACGGCCTATCGGCCGGCGCCTGACACAAGACTTTGTACATCACCTCGCATAACCCACAGGTGGTACTTTGCAACGATATCCTGTAAGCTGGAACGCACAAAGAGGTTCTGCGTGACGGTTGGCGACATGCAAACCAGCGGCACTATCGACCAACTTGCTGATGGTATCGATCCCACCCGGGCTGCTGTGCCCGCGGAGGAAGTCGACGAAGAGCTGTCCATTCCCAACCCGGCGACCGCGCCTGGTCCCATTCTGACTCTCTCTCCCGAGGAGATCACTCGCTTTTTTCTCCGCGCTCGACGGGATCAGGACACCGAGCGCTGGGACGTGCGCCTCGACGCCGCCCTTCGCGAGATTCTCGAACGCGCCAATGAGTTCGTGCCCTCTGAGTCGGGCGGCATTCTTCTCGACGATCCGCGCGCCAAGCTGGCGGGCGTGCGAACCCCGCGGCTCACCTTCATCGCCACCTATGGCCCGGGCACGTCACAGTTGCTGGGCAAGCGCGTTCCCAGCGATCGGGGATTTGTCGGACAGATCTATCGCACGGGAACGCCCTTCCGCAGCGACGATTTGTCGCCCGAGGATCCCCTGTCGCTCGCGATGCCCGCGCATGGTGCGGGCCAGCCCATCGCCTCGGTGATTGGGCTGCCGGTGATCGTGGGCGAATCGATTTGTGGTGTCTTGCAGCTCATCAACCGGCGCTCGGGCGGTCCCTACACTGCGCGTGACAACGAGCTGCTGCGCATCTTCGCGGCCTACATGTCCTCGTCGATCCAGAACGCCCTGGACGCCATCCGTGCGCGCGCCCTGGCCCGCCTGGATCACCTGACCGGCCTGTTCAACAGTCGGTATTTCCACATCCGATTGGAGGACGAGATCGCGCACGCTGACCACAACGCCACGGATCTGTCGCTGCTGTTCATCGACCTCGACCACTTCAAAGAGGTCAACGATCGCTACGGCCACCTGGCCGGGAGTTGGACTTTGCGGGAGGTCGCGCGCCTCTTGTCCGAGAATGCGCCACCCGCGGCGGTGTTGGCTCGCTACGGTGGCGATGAGTTCGTGGCCATTCTTCCTGGCAGCGACATTCACCGCGCGGTGCAGACCGCCGAAGATTTGCGGCGGGTCATCGCCGAGGCGACCATGTTCGATGCTGAAGCAGAAGGCGAGCAGACGGCTCAGCCTTTGCCGGGCGTACGCGCTTCAATCGGCGTGGCGTCCTATCGCGAACACCTGGCCCCTGGGGGCAATCAACGCCGCCGTGAGAATTTGCTTCTGCGCCTGGCCGATGCAGCCATGTATCGGGCCAAGACCAACGGCCGCAACCGTGTCGAGATGGCCGACGCGGAAGAGTGAACCGCGAATCGTCTGATATGGGAACCCTGAAAGGGTTCCCATGCCCTCCCACGATGGTGCGCCGCCGGCGAAGCCGGCGGGCTCCCCACGCGACTAGTTCTGTCTCAACGCCCGGACCAGAATCTTCAGTGCCAGCTTCTGCGGCTGGACCTGGTACTGCCCGGATGCCACCATCTGCCGCAGCTCTTCGATTCTTGCCTGCCGGCTGACGTCAGCGCCTTGTGCGCCAATCGCCCCGGCGAAGTCTTTGGCTGAACTCGTCCGCGACCGACTTCGGGTTGTGAGTGCCATACACACACACATCGGCCATTCTCACGAAAAGTTAAGGCCTATCTGCAGATTTTCTTAATTCACTGCAAATTCGATGAGTTATGCAGCTGCAGAATCCTCTAGGTCACCCAGCGACTCGCGCAGTCGGCGCGTGGCCTCGCCATGGATCTGGCAGACGCGCGACTCGGTGACGCCGAGCACGTGCCCGATCTCTTTCAGGTTCAGGTTCTCGCAGTAGTAGAGCGAAAGGACTTGTTGCATCTTCTCTGGCAGGTCGTCGATGCCGGCCACTAGGCGTGCCAGTGTCTCGCGATGGGCCGTCATCTCGAACGGGTCGGGCTGGCTGTCGTCGCGCGTGCGATCCAAAAAGTCGGGGCCCGCATCGTCGATGCCCACTACCGAGGATCCAGACAACTTCTGCTGGCGGGTGTACAGCTCCTGCACATTCAGTCCCAGAGTCTCAGCCAGCTCCGTGTTGTCCGGCGTGCGGCCCAGCTGCGTCTCCAGCTTGCGGGTTGCTTCGCGCAACTCATTGGACAGCCGGCGCATGTCGCGCGAGAGCGTGTCGCGCGAGCGCAAGTCATCCAGCATGGCGCCACGAATTCGGAACTCAGCAAAAGCTTCGAAGCGATCGACGCGCTTGGGATCGAACCGCTCTGCGGCTTCCATGAGCCCAATCACGCCGGACGAAATCAGATCGTCCATCTCGACATGGGCAGGAAGACGGCGCGCAAGTCGGCGAGCCACTTTCTCGATGTAGGGAAAGAACTTGGCTGCGTATTCGCGACGGCGTGCTGCCAGAACCTTTGCCGAAGGCTTCCGCTTCGCACGCCCCTTGATTTTCTTGCGCTTGACCATTGGCATGTGGGGCGACTGATGCAGTCGGCATGCCAGAGCCGAGGGAATCCTAACCTCCCAAGATCACGAACGTCCAGGGGGCGACGAGTCACGTGATCGTCATAGCAATGACGTTAAAACCGCCGAAGCACCGTCAATCGGGTGACAGTAGCCACGTGATCGATCGAAGGTGTGGTGCCGTGGGTTACCTACCTGTGGGTCGGCGCGGGCGGCTTTCCGGTATGGGCTAGCCGACGGTTTTTCGGCGCAGCTTCTCCACCAGGGTGGTGCGATTCATTCCCAGCAGCTCGGCCGCACGATTCTTGTTTCCGCCAGTCCGTTGCAGCGCCTGCTCGATCAACCGATCCTCGAGCTGGGCGAGCAACAGGCGCAGGTCAACACCGTTCGGGGGCAGGTCGACCAGGGCCGGCCCAAACTCGTTGACGTCCGTGCGCAGGCTGGCGGGCAGGTCGTTGACAGTCACGGCCCGGTCCTTGGTCGCAGAGACCAGACGGTCCACCGTGACGCCCAGCTGGCGCACGTTTCCTGGCCAGGCACAGGCACCCATGCGGACCAAGACCTCGGGCGAGAACCCGGGCACCGTGTGGCCTCGGCGCGCGTTGGCCGAGCGTCGGAAATGGTCCACCAGGCTGGGGATGTCTTCGGGCCGGTCACGCAAAGAGGGAATCTCCATCGGGATGACGTTCAGGCGATAGTAGAGTTCCTCCAGAAACTGCCCGTCGCGCGCCACTTGCTCCATGTTGCGGGTGGTGGCGGCCACAATGCGCAGATTCCGTCCCGAGGACTCCGACAGGTTTCCCCATTCCTTCATCACGCGCAACAGACCAATCTGGGCGTCGCGCGACAGTCCCGCGATGTCGTCGAGGAAAAGCGTCCCACCCAGCGATGCCAGAACATTGCCCATAGGCTGCGCTTCGGCGGCGCCGAACGCCGCTGGTTCCGCAGCCAGGCTTGGGGTGTTTCCCGGCCGGACCGTCACAAAGGGGCCTGCCCGCCTCGCCCCGCAGGCGTGGATGAGACGGGCAATGACTTCCTTGCCGGTGCCTTCGTCGCCCCGGACCAACACGCTGGCGCCAGACTCAGCCGCCTGACCAATGCGTTCCAGCACCACCCGCATGGCCGGGTGGTCACCAATCAGGCAAGCCCCAGTGGTTTGCTCGCCCAGGGTACCGCTGGCCCGCTCCTGCAGCACGCGCCGAATGATCGCCACGGCCAGGTCATGGTGGAACGGACGGGGCAAGAATTCCGTGGCGCCCGCGCGAAAGGCCGTGAGCACCTCAGCGGCAGTGCCCTGGCCAGCCAGGGCGATAACCGGAACCCACGGTTGGCACCCCTGCGCAGTGGTTATCACCTGCGCTCCACTGTCGGTGAGATTCAGGTCCAGGATGCATAAATCGAAAGGTTCTGCCCGCAGCAGGGCACATGCTGACTCTGCAGTCGTCGCCACAACGGCTTCGCCCTCCAGCGATGTTGACACCTGCTGGAGGGCTGTCTGCACGACGGGATCACCGTCGACGAGAAGGAAACGCTTTGCCATGCCTTTCCGCGAATATCGGCGGAAGAGATCTGTGGCTGAAGCCACAGGACCCGCCTGAACTGACGCCCACGAGAGCACATTCGGCGCTGAGAAAGCAACAATTTCGCTCGCCAACCCCGTGTTGCGCAGCGGTACCCGGCCCGTTTGTCGCCGGACAGGCAACGCCGCCTTGACGGAGGGCGCGTGACGACGGAGATTTGCGCGAAAGCGGACAGGGAGCCAGGCGACCCGATGCCACTCGAGTTTTCCCAAAAGTCGAAGCAGCAGATCGAGCGATTGCTCGCGCGCTATCCCACCCGGCAAGCCACCTTGCTGGGCGTCCTGTATGTGGCCCAGGACGAATTCGGCTATCTGTCGCAGGAGGCGCTGGAACTGGTGGCGCGAACCCTGGATCTCCCGCTCTCGCACGTCTTTGGCGTGGCCACCTTCTACACTTTGTTCCGGCTGCAGCCGCCGGCGCGCTACCCCTTGCATGTGTGCACCAATCTCGGTTGCTCCCTGCGCGGCGGTCACGATGTTTTGCGCCACCTGGAGAAGCGACTGGGCATCGAGCCCGGCCAGACAACGCCCGACGGGCTGTTCAGCCTGGGTGAAGAGGACGGGCTGGGCGGCTGCGCGTATGCGCCCACCATGACTTGCGGCCCGCACCACTACGTCAGCCTGACCCACGACAAGGTGGACAAGCTGATCGATGAGTTGCAGAGACAGGCGAGCGAAACCGATCAGCGTGGGTTGCTGTCGCTGCCGCCGGCGCCAGGCGTGTCCACGCTGCCGGCCTGCGGAACCTCGGGCAGCGGCTATCGCGAAACGTCGGGGCTCCAGATAGTGACCAAGAATTTCGGTGTCCCCGATATCCAGAAGCTCGACGTGTATCGGGCGCACGGCGGGTGGCAGGCGTTCGAGAAAGCCCTGGGCATGGGGCGGGAAAAGGTGGTGGAAGAGGTCAAGAAGTCCAATCTGCGCGGCCGCGGCGGCGCGGGATTCCCGGCTGGGGTCAAGTGGGGCTTTCTGCCCAAGAACGCAGAGCGCGTGTATCTAGTGTGCAACGGCGACGAGTCAGAACCAGGGACTTTCAAAGATCGCGTGTTGCTGGGCGGCGACCCTCATCTGCTCGTCGAGGGCGTGGCCACCTCGGCGTTTGCGCTTGGGTGCACCCACGCCTTCATCTACATCCGGGGCGAGCTGCGGCGCGAGGCAGACATCCTCCAGGAAGCAATCGACCAGGCGTACGCGGCGGGCTGGCTGGGACAGGAGCGGCAGAGTGCCCACGGCTCTTTCAAGTTGGACATCACCGTGCACTTGGGCGCCGGTGCCTACATTTGCGGCGAGGAAACCGCCATGCTGGAGTCCATCGAGGGCAAGCGCGGGTACCCGCGCAACAAGCCGCCCTTCCCCGCCATCAAAGGCCTGTTCGGCCAGCCCACCGTGATAAACAACGTGGAAACCCTGATGAACGTTCCCGACATCGTCACCCACGGCGGGGACTGGTTCGCCAAGGCGGGCCTGGGGAAGTCGGGCGGCACGCGCCTGCTGTGCGTGTCCGGGCACGTGAAGCGGGCCGGGGTGTACGAGCTGCCCATGGGCATTTCGTTTCGAGATCTCATCTACGACGTGTGTGGCGGCATTGCGCAGGGGCGGGCCCTGCGCGGCGTGATTCCCGGAGGCAGCTCCATGCCGCCGCTCGATGCGAGCGAAATCGACGTGCCCATCGAGTTCGACGCCTTGACCAGCGATCCGCGCATCAAAGATGTGGAGCTGAGACCCGGCGTTCCCTTCGAGATGGGCAGCGGTCGCCATCTGAAGACCATGGCCGGCTCGGGCGGCGTGGTGGTGTTCGACGACAAGACCGACGTGGTGGGCCTATGTGCCCGCATCATGCGCTTCTATGCCCACGAGTCGTGCGGGCAGTGCACGCCCTGCCGCGAGGGCACGGGTTGGCTGGCGCGGGTGTGCACACGCCTGGCTGAAGGCGAAGGTCGACCCGGGGACATCGATCTACTGGCCGACGTGGCCAACGGGATTGCCGGCAATTCCATCTGCGCCCTGGGCGAGGCCGCTGCCTGGCCCATGCTGGGGTTTCTCACCAAGTTCCGCGCCGATTTCGAGGCGCGACTGGCCAAGGCCAAGGCATCATGAACTTGGCTGCCCATAGCGCGAGCACGGCCGAGACCATCGTGTTTGCCATTCTGAGCGCCGGCGTTCTTCTGGGCGGGCTCATGACCATCACCCGACGCAATCCTGTGAGCGCCGTGATGTCGCTGGTGCTCAGCTTCGCGGCGCTGGCCGGCCTCTTCGCCACGCTGTCGGCGCACTTCCTCGCCGTGTTGCAGATTCTGGTCTACGCCGGCGCCATCATGGTGCTGTTCGTGTTCGTGGTCATGATGGTCAACCGCGAGGAAGTCACGCCCATTGCCCGGCAGGGGCTGGTCACGCGCGCCGCTGGGGTCCTGGCGGCTGGCTACGTGTTTTACCGGGCCGCCTGGCTGGTGGGTCGCGAACGCGCCATGCCCTTGCTCGCCGCCTCGGCCACGCCGCCGGTGAAGGATTTCGGAACCGTGTCCTCGGTGGGGGCTTTGCTTTTCTCGGACTTTCTCTTTCCTTTCGAGGCGATTTCTCTGTTGCTCCTGGTGGCTGTGATCGGCGGGGTGATGCTGACCCGCCATTTTGGTGAAGATCGTTCATCGCGGGCTTCTTGATGCCAACCTACGCCTACATCCTGGTCTCGCTGGCCCTGTTCTTCGTCGGCACGGCCGGCGTGCTTCTGCGTCGCAACGTCCTCATCGTGCTCATGAGCGTGGAATTGCAGCTGGCGGCGGGCACGCTGGCGCTGCTGGCTTTCTCGCGGGCACTGGGCGACCAGCGGGGACATGTGTTCGCCTTTTTCGTGCTGGCGTTGGCTGCGGCCGAAGCCGCGGTGGGGTTGGCCATCGTAGTCAGCGTGTTCCGCACGCGCCGCACGGTCAGCCTGGATGACGTGAATGCCTTGAAAGGGTAGGGCGGCGATGCTTTCCCAACTGCGCATCATTCCCCTCTTGCCCTTGCTGAGCGCCGCCTACCTGATCCTGGTGGGCCGGCACCACAGCCGCAGGGTGGTCCACCACATCGCCTGCATGGCGGTGGGAGCCGCGCTGGTGGTCTCGGCCGACGCGTTCTTCTTTGCCTTGCCGGCGCTGGTCGAGTCGGGTGGGTTGACCGATGTGGTGGGGACCTGGTTCGCCAGCGGCGATCTGCGCGTGGACCTGGCGCTGCGCATGGACGCGCTGTCAGGCTTGATGTGCCTGGTGGTCACCTTCGTGGGCACGCTCATTCACATCTACTCGACGGGCTACATGGCTCACGACCAGGACTACGCGCGCTTTTTCGCGTACCTCAATCTCTTCTGCGGCGCCATGCTGTTGCTGGTTCTGGGCGACAGCCTGCCGGTGGTGTTCATTGGCTGGGAGGGCGTGGGCCTGTGCAGCTACCTGCTTATCGGTTTCTGGTACGGCGAAACCGCCAACGCCAGCGCAGGCAAGAAGGCCTTCATCACCAACCGTGTGGGCGACCTGGGTTTTCTCATCGGCATATTCTTGCTTTTCCGCGCCACCGGCACGCTCGACATTCCTGCCCTGGTGGACACCGCCCGCGCGGGCAGCCCGACGCTGACGGCGACGCTGTGGGGAGGCCAGCCGGTGGCTTTCTGGGCGGCGCTCTTCCTGTTTCTGGGCGCGGCCGGTAAGTCAGCACAGATTCCGCTTTACGTGTGGCTGCCCGACGCCATGGCCGGCCCCACGCCGGTCTCGGCCCTGATTCACGCGGCCACCATGGTCACCGCTGGCGTGTACATGGTGGCGCGCCTGGGCGCTCTCTATCTGCTGGCCCCGGCGGCGCTGGCCATCGTAGCGGGCGTGGGCGCTCTGACGGCTGTTTTCGCTGCGGTTGTTGCTCTTGGGCAGAGTGACTTCAAGAAGGTGCTGGCCTACTCCACCATCAGCCAGCTTGGCTTCATGTTCGTGGGCGTGGGCACGGGTAATTTCGCGGGCGGCATCTTTCACCTGTTCACCCACGCCTTCTTCAAGGCCGGCCTTTTTCTTTGCGCGGGCTCGGTCATGCACGCCATGGCTGGCTCGGGCGACATCACGCGCATGGGTGGTCTGGGCAAGAAGCTGCCCTGGACCAGTTGGGTGTTCCGAGTTTGCTGGCTGGCCATCTGCGGGGTTCCGCTCTTCTCTGGCTTCTTTTCCAAGGACGCCATCGTCGCCGGCGCCTTTGCCAGCGAGGTATTCGGCCCGCGTCTCGCCTGGGTCGGCCCCACGGTGGGCACGGCTTTGCTGGCCGCCGCGTTGGGCACGGCTTTCTACATGTCGCGGCTTTACTATCTGGTCTTCACTGGCGAATGCCGGGCCGACTCGCACACGCGCGAGCACCTGCACGAATCGCCCATCGAGATGGTCGCGCCGTTGGTGGTGCTGGGCCTGGGCGCTCTTGTGGCCGGGCTTGTGGGCCTGCCGTCGGGCTTCCCGCACGGCGAGATCATCGGCCATTGGCTGGCGCCAGCGGTGGGCCGCGGCCTGGAGGTGTCGAGCAGCCTGGAATGGCGGGTGATGCTGGTGTCGACTGTCATCGCTTTCGCCGGCATCGGACTGGCCAAGATGTTCTTCGGCGGCGGCGTGCGCGAGCCGGCGCGTCGGTTCGTCGCGGCTCTGCCACGCTTGGTGGCTGCTGTGCGCGGAAAGTTTTTTGTCGACGAGATCTACGACTGGCTGGTGGTGCGACCCCTGCGGGGCCTGTCGCGGGTGTTCTTCTTGGCCATCGATCGCATCCTCATCGACAAGCTGCTGGTGGGCGGCTGGACCGCTCTGGTCGACACCGTTGGGCGTTTGTTGCGGCTCGTGCAGGCAGGCGATGTGCAGCGCTACCTGGCCATCTTTGCTATCGGGCTGGCTGCACTGGTCTATGTGATGGCCCGTCCCGCCGCGCCCTCTGATGTGAAGATTCGTGTCGACGGCCGCAGCGCCGCGGTCGAGTTGAGCGATGGCGAGGCCGCCGCGGGCAAGCTCGATTATGGCTTCGATTTCGATGGCGACGGACGAGAGGATCGTTCTGGCCCGATTGCCAACGCGACCTGGTCCTACGCCCGCCCCGGGCACTACCGGCTGCGCATCCGCGTGACGGATCCGCAGTGGAACACCTCTCGCACCCTTGAGCGGACCATCGACATCCGGTAGCCCATGACTGATCTCACGTTGACAGTGCTCATTCCCCTGGTCGGCGCCATTCTTGTGCTGCTGGTGCCGCGGGGCGAACGCACCAGCCGACCCATCGGCATTGTCGCGGCCTTGGTCAGTCTGGGGCAATCACTGCTCGTGCTGCGTGCTTTTGACAAGAGCGACGGTGCGTTTCAGATGGTGGTGGATCGCCCCTGGGTGTCCTCGCTGGGGATCCACTTTCATCTAGGCGTGGACGGCATCTCGCTGTGGCTGGTGCTGCTCACCACGTTGATGGTTTTCCTGACGTTGCTGTCGCCGCAGGCCATGGGCTTGCACAAGACGCGCCCCCGGGAATTCGTCGTGGCCATGTTGGTGCTGGAAACCGGCATGTTGGGCACCTTCCTGGCCATCGATCTGTTCGCCTTCTATGTGTTCTGGGAACTGATGCTGATCCCGATGTACTTCATCATCGGGATCTGGGGCGGCGAGCGGCGTCTGTACGCGGCCATCAAGTTCGTCATCTTCACCTTGGCAGGATCGCTGCTCATGCTGGCAGCCATCCTCTATATGTACGCTCAGGTGCATGCGGTCACTGGTCAGTGGACTTTCGACTACGCGACCTGGGCCACCATCGCGCTGCCCCGTCGGGCGGAACTGCTGTGTTTCTTGGCGTTCACTTTGGCCTTCATGATCAAGGTGCCGCTCTTTCCGCTGCACACCTGGTTGCCCGACGCCCACGTGGAAGCGCCCACCGGTGGTTCGGTGATTCTGGCAGCGGTGTTGCTGAAGTTCGGCGCCTACGGGTTCTTGCGTTTCGCGCTGCCGTTCTTCCCGCTGGCGGCTCAGCAGACAGCGCCGATCATCGCCTGGCTGGCCGTGGTCGGCATCATCTTTGGTGCGCTCATGGCCTGGGTGCAGGACGACGTGAAGAAGCTGGTCGCCTATTCGTCGGTGTCCCACCTGGGCTTCGTCGTGCTCGGGATCTTGGTGCTTTCCGACAAGGGCATCCAGGGCGGCATCTTCCAGATGTTGACCCACGGGATCTCGACAGGCGGCTTGTTCCTCGCTGTGGGGATTCTGTATGACCGTCGCCACACGCGGAACTTGGCTGATTTCGGCGGATTGTGGAAGAAAATGCCGGTGTTCGGCGCGTGCTTCCTGCTGATGGTGTTGGCCTCGGCCGGGCTGCCGGGATTGTGCGGCTTCGTGGGCGAGTTCCTGGTGCTCGCGGGCACATTCACCGCGGGCAAGGACTGGCAGGCATCGGGTCTGGCAGCGCCGATGTTCGGTCATCCGGCGCTGCTGGCTGGCTTGGCCGCCACGGCGGTCATTCTGGCCGCTGTGTATCTGTTGACCATGTACCAGCGGGTGATGTTCGGGCCGCTCGACAAGCCCGAGAACCGTGACCCGCGGGTGCGCGATCTGGGCCTGCGCGAGCGTCTGGTATTCGGTGTCTTGGTGCTGGCGGCGCTGGTCATGGGACTGGCTCCGCAGCCCATCATCGAACGCACCACTGCCTCGGTGCAGACGTTGAC
>Ga0265330_10002164_pt1 | contig 10828 bp, 7 predicted proteins | sample 41919metaG_FD_202083 | JGI IMG/M metagenome (GOLD analysis project Ga0265330, IMG submission 202083) | Rhizosphere microbial communities from Carex aquatilis grown in University of Washington, Seatle, WA, United States - 4-19-19 metaG | ecosystem: Host-associated > Plants > Roots > Rhizosphere >... | reverse complement strand
GCTGCGCCAGGCGCGCCGCGTCTCGGATTCCGACGCGAGCGTGCTGATCTACGGCGATTCCGGGACCGGCAAGGAGCTCCTTGCCCGCGCCATCCATCGCGCGAGTCCGCGCCGCGACGAGGCCTTTGTCGCGGTCAATTGCGGCGCGATCCCCGAGCCGCTGCTGGAATCCGAGCTTTTCGGCCACGCGCGGGGCGCGTTCAGCGGCGCCGTCCAGGCGCACAAGGGCCTCTTCCAGGCGGCCGACAACGGCACGATCTTCCTGGACGAGATCGGCGACATGCCACTCGCGCTGCAGGTGAAGCTGCTGCGTGTCCTGCAGGAAGGCGAGGTCCGCCCGGTCGGGGCGACGCAGTCGATCCCGATCGACGTCCGCGTGATATCGGCCACGCATCGCGATCTCGAAGCGCAGAAATCCTCGGGACGCTTTCGCGAGGATCTGTATTACCGCCTCAATGTCGTCTCGCTGCGACTGCCGCCGCTCGCGGACCGGCGCGAGGACATTCCGCTGCTGGCGACGCACTTCCTGCGCAGGCTCGCGGAACGGTACAAGAGACCGGTCCCGTCGCTGGCGCCCGACGCCATGGCGCTGCTCGTGGCCGCCCCGTGGCCCGGCAACGTGCGCCAGCTGCTCAACCTGCTGGAGCAGGCCGTCGCGCTCGCGACGACGACGATGATTCCGGCGAGCCTCGTCCAGAGCGCGCTTCGCGAGGACGCGAGTGCGCTGGTCCCGTTCGAGGAAGCCCGCAAGGAGTTCGAGCGGGACTATCTCGTCCGGCTCCTCAAGATCACCGGGGGCAACGTGACGCAGGCGGCCCAGCTCGCCAAGCGCAACCGGACGGAGTTCTACAAGCTCCTGCAGCGGCACCGCCTCGAGCCCGCGATGTTCAAGGAAGGCAAGCCGGGCTGACGTTTGCGCCGGGGTCGCCCCGTGCGGCGCGAGCAATCGAGGGGAGCTGTCGTGGCCCGGCTGTCTCTCCCGCTGAAGGCCGTCATTCCAATGTCATGATCTGCCGCCGTTGTGCGGCGCAAACTCCATTGGCTGTCGCCGATCGGAGACAGAGAAAGTCATGCAAAAACAGGCCATTAACAGAAATGACACATAGCTTGTCGGTTCGCCGCGACAGATGCGCGATGTTTCGCATCGCGCGCGCATTTCGCGGCCGGCGCAGCGTCCTTGACGTTGTCATAGGAGAAAGTGAATCGGGTATCGCAGATTTCGCGTGGAACTTCGTCGGTGGCATGGAACCTGCTTTGTGTCTGGCAGGAAGCGGACGCCAAGAGACACACGATCATGCCCACGTTCTCACCCGAACTTGCTCCACGCTGGCTCGAAAGCCTCGGGTCGACGCGAAGCGATGCGAGTGACGACGGCGAGGCCGTGTCGCCCGCGCAGCAGGAGACGCTCGAGGCCCTTGCCTATCGGATCAGCGCCGCGCGCGCGATTGCCTGACGCGCGCGACGCGCAACAAGATTGACCGGCCGGCGCGCAGCGCCCGCCGCATGCGGACCGACATCGAACGATGCCGCCGCACTCAAGTCCCCCTTGCCCGCTAACCTCCTCCCGGCGGGCTTCTTTTTTTCAGCTTGGCCTTGCCGGTGCTCTCACACGCCGCGCGCGCGACTGTGTCCGCGCACGGCACGTTGGCCTTGCTGTCCGTTCGAGCTTCCGCATCCGGTCCGCGCAAGTGCCTGGGCAGCGTTCCGCCATGCGGTGGCCAGAGTCCGACAGTCCCCTCGGCCTGACAGGCTTTCGGTCACACCGGCCGGACGCAGCGTCCGCCTTCGAGCGGACGCTGCATGCCGCGCCTGGATGTCAGCTCGCTTCCTTGACCGGCGGGATCTTCCAGCTGCCGTCGAGGATGGAGGGCGCCTTCTCCTTCGGCCAGTACAGCCGCATCATCAGGATGAACTGGTCCTTCGGTGCAGGCAGCCAGTTCTCCTCCCTGTCCTTCCCGGGCGACTCGTTCTGGATGTAGAAATCGACCGATCCATCGGCGTTGGGCTTCAGCTTGTTGCGCTGGCTCACCGTATAGCGATTGATCGGATTGGGCACGAAGAAGTAGCTCGCGTCATACATCGTCAGCGACCAGAAGCCATCGACCGGCGGCAGCTCGCCCTTGCTGAAGTGCAGGACGTACTTGTTCGCGCCGCTGTACTTCTTGAGGACGTCCGGCCCCTCGGACGTCGGATAGACCGCATCCTGCGGGCGATTCGCGCCCAGTCCGATCGCCGTGACCAGTGCGCGCTGCCGATAGCTCGTGCCGTACAGGCCGGTCTTGGTCGTGAACGCCCAGCCGTCGATGAGCTTCATGTCGCCGGCGACCACGCCTTCCTTCATCCAGGCCATGATCTTTTCCTGCGCCGGCTTTGGCGCGGCCGCGAGTCCCTTCGCGACCGCCGGGTCGAGCTTCGACGCATCGAAATCCCGTCCCGGCACGATGCCGATCTTGGCGAGCTTCGCCACCATCGGCGCGTCCTCGGCCACCGGCGGATTGGCCTTCAGCAGTTGCGCGAACAGCTTGAAGTACGAGGCCGCGTCCATGGCGTTGACCTGATCACGGATCGAGGTCTTCATGTCGATAACAGGATCAACCGTCCCCGGTGCTGCCGTGTAGGGCTTGCCATAGGACGACAGCGGAACTGCGGTCATCTGATCCTGCAGCGCATGCACCGCCTTGTAGTCTTCCGGCGTGCCGGTGCAGTAGATCCGGCCCAGCAGCCACACCATCGACGTCGCTGACTTGTATTCGGTGACCCCGGCCGGGAGCGTTCCCGTCCAGCCCGGACCGGTGATCGCGAATTTCTGCGCGGCGGTTCCGGTGGTGCGCTTGCCGGGATCGGCAAAGACAGTCGTCCACCCATCCAGCATCGGCAGCAGGAAGAACCGGCCTTTCATGTCGGGGGCGCTGACGATCCACGGCTCGTTCGCGACATCCAGCCAGATCACGGTGTAAAGAGTGTCCGCGTTCGGTGCCGTGACCGTATGGTCATCGACGGCCGGATATCCGCGCAATTTCGCGAATTGGGCCATCGGCGCCTTGCTGCCTTCCGGAGCGACGACGTTCGTCGACACGCGGCGCGTCAGCTCCATGGTCACCAGCGGGTACGCGTACATGTAGGCGTCGATGCCTGTCTCGCGCGCTTCCGTTTCCTTCACCAATGCCTCGGCGTCTCTGGCCGCGGCGGCAACCTTGTCCTTGGCTTCGGCAGCCGCCTTCTCGGCGCCGCTATCGGCCTTCTGTCCGCAGCCGACCAGCGCCGCTGCGGCGAACAATATGCATAGTGTCGATCGAACTGTTTGCGCCTTCACACATTTCTCCATGGTTTAGTGTCGGATGCTGCCAGGCGATCCGGGAAACGTCGTCTCGTTCCGGCAGGCGGGCAGCAGCGGCGGATTTTCATTGCCCGGCCGCTCCGGAGTCAAGTGCGGCGGGATTGGCGCGGCGGGTGCGACGCCGCGGCCTTCACGGGCCCCGATCAGACCGCGACCGGCGCCTTGATCGCGGGATGCGGATCGTAATCCTGAAACTCGAAATCCTCGAACTGATATTCGGCGATCGACGCGGGCCGCCTGCGGATGCGGAGCCGCGGCAACGGACGGGGCTCGCGCGACAGCTGCAAGTCGACCTGCTCCAGGTGATTGAGGTAGAGATGGCAATCGCCGCCGGTCCATACGAAATCGCCGACGCCGAGATCGCACTGCTGCGCCACCATGTGCGTTAGGAGCGCGTAGGACGCGATGTTGAATGGCACGCCAAGGAAGATGTCGCAGCTGCGCTGGTAGAGCTGGCACGAGAGCTTGCCGCCGGCCACGTAGAACTGGAAGAACGCGTGGCAGGGCGGCAGCTTCATCTGCGGAATCTGGCCGACGTTCCAGGCCGACACGATGAGCCGGCGTGAATCCGGATTTCGCTTGATCTCGGCCAGCACGTTGGCGATCTGGTCGACGTGGCCGCCGTCCGGCGTCGGCCAGCTGCGCCACTGATGGCCGTAGATCGGGCCAAGCTCGCCGTTTGCGTCCGCCCATTCGTCCCAGATCGTGACGCCGGCTTCCTGCAGCGACTGCACGTTGGTCTCCCCGCGCAGGAACCACAGCAGCTCGTGGATGATCGACTTCGTGTGGACCTTCTTGGTCGTTAGCAGCGGAAACCCGGTGCCGAGATCGAAGCGCATCTGGTAGCCGAAGACCGACAGCGTGCCGGTGCCCGTCCGGTCCGCCTTGCGGTGGCCGTGGTCGCGCACATGGCGCATGAATTCGAGGTATTGCTGCATCGTGACGGGCCTGTGCCGAAAGCGCGGTCGCGGGTCGCCGGGAGACGTCGGTGTCCATGCCGCCAGGCTGGATTGTAGCGTCCGGTGTGCCGCCACTGCGCGCCTCCACTCCGAAACCGTTCGGGTAGCGACCGTTCGTCGGACGCGCCGCCCTGCGCCCGGTCCGGGTCTTGACAGCCATTGCGGCGCCGCTAGACTATGAAACTACATGACTAGCCCGTTAGTTATGTCACGGGCCTGGAACGCGACAACGATCGATGCGACAGAGCTATGCGAAGGCGATTCCCCGCGCGTGGCGCAGCACAGCGGGCATGTTCGTTGCGCTGGGCCACGCGCATCGGCAGCGGATCCTGCTGATGTTCGAGCCCGGCGAGCGGCTCAACGTCGGACAGATCGTCGCGGCATCGACGCTGTCGCGCTCGGCGGTCGCGCATCATCTCAGGGTGCTGCGCGAGGCGGGGATTCTGGCGAGCGAGAAGATCGGCAAGGAAGTCTGGTACTGGACCGATCCCGACGCCGTGCGCGCGGCACTCGAAGCGGTGCTGGAGTATCTCGACGAACAGAAGCCGTGAGGGCAAGACCATGCGACCATGCGTTCCGATGCACAATCCGCGAGCGCTCGAGCTTTTTCCCGGGCGGGGCAACGCGTCCGGCGGCACCCGCCTCGCGACCAGCGTGTTCGAGACGCGCTCCTTCTTCACGAACCCGTCCTGAAGGCGCAAGACGATGCACTCCCCGAGCCAGTACGACCTCCTGCGCGAGCGCCGCTTCGCACCGTTCTTCTGGACGCAGTTCCTCGGCGCCGGCAACGACAACATCTACAAGAACGCGCTGATCATCTTCGTCGCCTTCGAGGCGGTGCAGATGACTTCGCTCGACGCCAGCGCGCTGGTCAATCTTGCCGGCGCCGTCTTCATCGCGCCGTTCATGCTGTTCTCGGCGACGTCGGGCCAGCTCGCGGACAAGTACGAGAAGTCGCGGCTGATCCGGTGGATCAAGATCCTCGAGATCGTCATCATGGTGATCGGCCTCGCCGGTTTCTGGCGCCACGACCTCGTGCTGCTGTTCGCCGCACTCGCGCTGCTGGGCGTGCACTCGACGCTGTTCGGACCGGTGAAGTACGCGATCCTGCCGCAGACGCTTGCCACCGAGGAGCTGGTCGGCGGCAACGGCCTTGTCGAGATGGGCACATTCGTCGCGATCCTTCTCGGCACGATCGTCGGCGGCCTCGTCGTCGCCATTCACCCGCACGGGCCGATCATCGCCGGCGTCGTCGCGGTGGTCGTCGCCGTTGCCGGCTATCTCGTGAGCCGCGCGATCCCCGTGACGCCGCCGGTGTCGCCCGAGCTGAGGATCAACTGGAATCCCTTCACCGAGACGTGGAAGAACCTTCGCTTCGCGCAGGGCAATCGCGTCGTCTGGCTGTCGATGCTGGGGATCTCGTGGTTCTGGTTCTACGGTGCGATCTTCCTCGCCCAGTTCGCCGGGTTCTCGCGCGAGATCCTGGGCGGCGACGAGCACGTGGTGACGTTCCTGCTCGCCGCATTCTCCGTCGGCGTCGGTGCGGGATCGCTGCTGTGCGAAAGGCTCTCCGGCCGCCGGATCGAGCTCGGCCTCGTGCCGTTCGGCGCGATCGGGCTCACGGTCTTCGCAGTCGACCTCTGGCTCGCGAGCCGGGGATTGTCCGCGCACGGGCTGGCGGGGCTCGGGGCCTTCTTCGCGGAGCGCGCGCACTGGCACGTCGCGGCCGACCTCGTGCTGATTGGACTGTTCGGCGGCTTCTACATCGTGCCGCTGTACGCGCTGATCCAGGAACGTTCGGAGCCGTCGCACCGCTCGCGGATCATCGCCGCCAACAACATCCTAAACGCGCTCTTCATCATCGTGTCGGCCGGGCTCGCGATCGGGCTCCTGAAATCGGGCCTCACGATCCAGGAACTCTTCCTCGTCACCGGGATGATGAACGCGGCCGTCGCCTTGTTCATCTTCGGCCTCGTGCCGGAATTCCTGATGCGCTTCCTCGCGTGGCTCCTGATCCACACGTTCTACCGCGTCGACAAGGAGGGGCTCCGGCACATCCCGGAGACGGGGCCCTGCGTCGTCATCTGCAACCACGTGAGCTACGTCGACGCGGTGGTCATCGCCGGGTGCGTGCGCCGGCCGATCCGGTTCGTGATGGACCACAAGATCTTCCGCGTGCCGGTGCTGTCGTTCATCTTCCGCACGATGCGCACGATTCCGATCGCGTCGGCGAAGGATGACGCGGCGCTCAAGGAGCAAGCGTTCGCCGACGTCGCGAAGGCGCTCGCGGCAGGGGAGGTCGTCGGCATCTTTCCCGAGGGGCAGCTGACCACCACCGGCGAGATGGGTGAGTTCCGCCCAGGTCTCGAGCGCATCGTCCGCGATACGCCCGTGCCGGTTGTCCCGCTTGCGCTGTCCGGCCTCTGGGGGTCGTTCTTCAGCCGGTCATACGAGGGAAAGGCGATGCGGCGACTGCGCGGGATCTTCTCGCACATCGCGCTGCGCGCGGCACCGGCGGTGCCGCCCGAGCAGGTTTCGCTTCCGGCGCTGCGAACCACGGTGCTGGCGCTGCGCGGCGCGCGCAAGTGACGCAATCCAGGGACACGGGGAGGGATCCATGGCGGCGCTGATCGGGCTGGTCGTTGGCGGATTGCTGGGCGCGATGATGGACGGACGCAGCGGCGCGGCGTTCGGCGGATTCGTCGGCTTCGTCATCGGCGTCATCATCGCGATCCGGCGCGAGCGCAGGACCGCGGTGATTCCGGCGATGGCGCCGCGTGTGCCGGAGCTTGCCGCGCCGTCCGCGGATCCGGCGCTGGCGCTGCGCGTCGCGGCACTCGAGCGTCGCGTGGCGAACCTCGAGAACGTGCTGCGCGGAAGGGCTGCAGCTGCAATGCCAGCAGCGGCGCTCGGCGAATCGGCGCTCAGCGCGGCACTTGTGGATTTCCCGCCGTTGCCTGAGATTCCTTCTGAAGCACCCAGTCCGGCACCGCCATTCGTCGCGACGGCGGCGCAAGCCGCGCCGGCCATTGCGGAGCACGCAGCGTTCAATCCCGATGGCACGCTTACGCCGGCCGCACGCGCGGCGATGGCGGCCGATGCATCGTCATCCGTCGCCGTGCCGGCCGATGGCCCCGGGCGTGGCGCTGCGCCGCCGCCGCTCTTTTCCGAACGCGTCGCGGTGCCGCCGAACCCGGTTTGGGCGTGGCTCGTCGGCGGCAACACGCTCGCCCGCCTCGGCGTGCTGCTGCTCTTCATCGGCGTCGGCTTCCTGCTGAAATATGCCGCCGAGCACGTGCACGTGCCGATCTCGGTGCGGCTCGCCGGCGTCGCGCTTGGCGGCGTCGCGCTGCTCGTCGTGGGCTGGCGCCTGCGCCTCGCCCGGCGGGCCTACGCGATGGTGCTGCAGGGTGGCGGCGTGGGCGTGCTCTATCTCACGGTGTTCACCGCGCTGAAGCTCTATGCGCTGGTGCCGCCGGTCGCCGCGTTCGCGCTGCTGTTCTGGATCTCGGCGCTCTCGTCGTGGCTCGCGATTCGCCAGGACGCGATCTCGCTCGCCGCGCTGGCGGTCCTTGGCGGCTTTCTCGCGCCGGTGCTGACGTCGACCAACAGCGGCAATCACGTGATGCTGTTCAGCTACTACGCGCTGCTCAATGCGGGGATCCTCGGCATCGCGTGGTTCAAGGCGTGGCGCTCGCTCAACCTGCTGGGATTCGTGTTCACGTTCCTCGTCGGCACGTTCTGGGGCGTGACGCGCTACCAGCCGGATCATTTCGCGACGACCGAGCCATTTCTCATCCTGTTCTTCCTGTTCTACGTCGCGATCGCCGTGCTTTACGCGCTGCGCCAGTCGGTCGAGGTGCGCAGCTACGTCGACGGCGGCCTCGTCTTCGGCACGCCGCTGGTCGCGGCAGGACTGCAGAGCGCACTGGTGCGCGACATCGAGTACGGCATGGCCTACAGCGCCCTCGCGATGTCGGCGGTGTACCTCGTGCTCGGGCGACTCCTGTACGCGCGGCACCGTGACGACATTCGCCTGCTCGTCGAGAGCTTCCTGGCATTGGGCGTCGTGTTCGCGACGCTTGCGGTGCCGCTCGGTCTCGACGCGCGCTGGACCTCCGCGGTGTGGGCGCTCGAAGGCGCGGCGATCCTCTGGGCGGGCATCCGGCAGCAACATCGCGTGATGCGCGCCTTCGGGCTGCTGCTCGAGTTTGGCGCGGGCATCGCGTTCATGCTGGGCCTCTCGGTGTGGACGCCGGACACCGCGCCGGCGGCGATTCCTTTCGCCAACAGCGCCTTCGTCGGCGCGATGCTGGTCGCGATCGCCGGCCTCTTCAGCGCGTGGCAGCTGCAGCGCGACGCCAGCGACCTTCCCGACAGCGAGCGCCTTTTCGCAGGCGTCACCTTCGCCTGGGGCGTCGTGTGGTGGCTCCACGCGTGGTGGCGCGAGGTCGACCGGTGGCTGCCGATCGAGATGCAGGTTCCGGCCATCGTCGTGCTGCTCGCGGTCACCGCAATCCTGTTCGCGGTGATGCAACGGCTGCTGCGCTGGCGCATGGCGCGAATTCCGACGCTGCTGCTGCTGCCGGCGCTGGCCGTCACGGCGATCATCGCGATCGGCGACCGCTGGATCGCCACGGAGCACCTGTTCGCCGACGGCGGCTACCTTGCGTGGCCCTTCGCGGTAGCGGTCCTCGCCGCGCTGCTCCACCGGTTCGATCGCGACGAGCGCAGCGCTGCGGACCTTGCGGGCATGTCGGTGGAACCGTGGCACGCGGGCAGCTTCTGGCTCGTGCTGCTGCTTGCCGCGCATGAACTCGCCTGGCAGGGCGGCCGGATCGGATACGGCACGGGCGTGTGGGCGACCGTGCCGTGGGGTCTCGTTCCCGCCGTCGGTCTCGCCGTGGTGTGCGCGCTCGTCGCGGGCGAGCGCTGGCCTTTCGGCGTGCATCGCCGCGGCTACCTCGTTCAGGGCGGCATTCCGGTCGCCGTCGTGCTCGTCATCTGGTCGGTGCTGTCGAACGTGCGCGGCGACGCCGATCCTTCGCCGCTCCCTTATCTGCCGCTCGCGAATCCGCAGGACGTCACCCAGGCGATCGTGCTCCTCGCCGCCATGCTGTGGGTGTTCCGCGTCCGGCGCGAGGACCCCGGCGTGTTCGACACGCTGCCGCGCGGCGCCGTCGCGACGGTGCTCGCAGCGGTCGCGTTCCTGTGGATCAATGCCGTCGCGCTGCGCACCATTCACTTCTGGTACGACGTCCCGTATTACCCGCATGCACTGTGGCGCTCGCCGCTCGTGCAGGCGACGCTGTCGATCCTCTGGTCGGCGATCGCGCTGGCGACAATGGCGTGGGCCAACCGGCGGCAGTGGCGCACGCCGTGGTTTGCCGGCGCGACGCTGCTCGGCGTGGTCGTCGTGAAGCTATTTCTGGTCGAACTGGCGCAGGTCGGCACGATCACCCGCATCGTATCTTTCATCGGCGTGGGGCTGCTGCTGCTCCTGATCGGCTATCTCGCGCCGGTGCCGCCGCGCAGGGAGGACACCCCATGATCGGTCGCCTCGTTCTCGTCGCCCTCGTCGCCACCGGTGCGCACGCGGAGCGCCCCTCGGAGTACGCGTCGGGCATTCCGGTCATGCCGGTGGGGAGCATGCCGTTCCAGCGCGTCGCCGTGCCGGCGACGGTGTACGAAGGCGCGGCGCGCCCCGACCTCGCGGATCTGCGTGTCTTCAACGCCGACGCCGAGGTCGTTCCGTATGCATGGCTCCCGCGTGCGGCCGACACGCATGCCCGCGCAGACGCGATCGCGCTGCCGCTTTATCCGCTCTACGTCGATCGCGACCGGCGCGACGTGTCGGGACTCGTCCTCCACGTCGTCCGCGATGCCTCGGGAACGGCCGTCGACATCCGCTCGGACGACGCCGCGCCGGCCGCGGCTTCGGCAACGACGCTTGCCGGGTTCGTGCTCGACGCTTCCGCGCTCACCGAAGCGCTCAACGCGCTCGTGTTCACGCTGCCGGCAAGCGTCGGTGCGGCGACGATGCATCTGCGGATCGATGCAGGCGACGACCTCGCGTCGTGGCGGCCCGTCACCACCGACGCGGTGCTGGTCGATCTCGAGTACGGAGGAAGACGCCTCGTGCGCGACCGCGTCGAGATCCCGCCGACGCGGGCAAAGTACCTGAGGCTGTCGTGGATGCCGGGCCAGCCCGTCATCGACTTCACCGCCGTGAGCGGCGAAGCCGCGGCGCGTATCGTCGAGGCGCCGCGGCAATGGCGTATCGCGGCGGGCACGCCGGTGCCGGACCACGAAGGCGAGTTCGACTACGACCTCGGCGGCGCGTATCCGGTCGACCGTATCGACGTCAGCCTCGCCGATCCGAACTCGGTCGTGCCGACGCAGATCCTCGCGCGTGCGAGCCCGACGGAGCCGTGGCAGAGCGTCAATTCGACGGTGTTCTACCGTCTGCGCCAGCCCGAAGGCGAGGTCACCAGCGTGCCGGTGCCGGTCATCGGCGGCGCGCGCCGCTACT
>Ga0265330_10002163_pt1 | contig 10828 bp, 8 predicted proteins | sample 41919metaG_FD_202083 | JGI IMG/M metagenome (GOLD analysis project Ga0265330, IMG submission 202083) | Rhizosphere microbial communities from Carex aquatilis grown in University of Washington, Seatle, WA, United States - 4-19-19 metaG | ecosystem: Host-associated > Plants > Roots > Rhizosphere >... | reverse complement strand
CGACCGCAGGTCGCCCCTACGGGAGCGCTGCCGGCTGGCGACTCCGCCGGGGGCGACCGCAGGTCGCCCCTACGGGAGCGCTGCCGGCTGGCGACTCCACCGGTGCTCTAGCACGCGCCATCTTGGCCATCAGCTTGTTTCTGGCCGCCGATCGCCGCAACTCTGCTGCGAACGCGCATCCACCCCCCCTTGTGATGGGTCCGCATTGTGATAGAGAAGGTCGTAGCTCTATGACAGTGGGCGCGTTATCCGAAGCGCGCGGGGGGGGGTCGCCGCTTCTCTTTGCCTTGCGCCGAGAGCGACGCACGTGGAACCTGCATCACCCAAACGACATCCTGGCCATGACGCCGCAGCAGTCTGACGGGGATCTCGCTGGCGTGGAGGTCGAGCGCAGGCGCATCGAGCGACTGTACGCGGTGCTCAGCCAGGTCAACGAAGCCATCGTCAGGACGCGCGACGAGCAGGCGCTGTTCGTCGAGGTTTGTCGAATCGTCGCCGAGCAGGGCGACTTCCCCTTGGCCTGGATTGGGCTGGTCGAGGAGCGTGCGGTCGTGCCGGTGGCCTCGGGCGGACCAGAGGTAGCCTACCTGGCCGAAATCAGAGTCGAGGTCGAAGGAGAGCTGGGCATGGGCCCGACCGGAACCTGCATCCGTGAGGACCGGCCCGTCGTGAACGATGACTTCGCGATCGATGCGAGAACCTTGCCCTGGCGCGAGCCAGCGCTTGGCCATGGCTTCCGCGCTTCAGCCGCGTTCCCGTTTCACAAGGATGGCAAAGTCAGCGGCGCGCTCACGCTCTATGCGGGACGACCGGGCGCCTTCGATTCGGCGCAAGTGGGGCTGCTCAAGGCGTTGTGCGCGCATCTTTCCTACGCGCTCGCGGCCATCGCGGACGAGCGGCGACGCAGCGAAAGCGAGCGGGCGCTGCGCGACAGCGAGGCACGCTACCGGGCGTTCTTCGAGAACCTGCAAGAGTTGGTCGCGGTTTGCGAAGCCATCTTCGACGGCAACGGGAGGGTGGCAGATTTGCTTCTTCTCGATGCCAACGATCGTCACCTTGACACTTTCGGCCTCAAACGCGAGGACGTCATCGGCCAGCGAGTGAGCGCGGCCTTCGAGCAAGAGGCGATCGCCAAGCTCGACCTCTTCTCGCAGGTTCTGACCACCGGCGAGCCGGTCTCGTACGAGAATCACGTCCGCGGCCGGGTTTTCTCCGTCAATCTGTTCAAGGTCGACGGCAAAACGCTGGCCCAGACCGGGACCGACATCACCGAGCGCAGGCGTGCCGAGGAAGCCCTGCGAGCGGCCTATGCGCGACTGGTCGAGGATGACAGGCACAAGAACGAATTCCTGGCGGTGCTTTCGCACGAGCTGAGAAACCCGCTCGCTCCGATCAAGAACAGCCTCTACATACTCGACCGTTCGGCGCCCGGCGGCGACCAGGCGCGCCGGGCCCAGGCGGTGATCGATCGCCAGATCGGGCACATGGGCCGGCTCATCGACGACCTGCTCGATGTGAGTCGTGTCAGCCAGGGGAAGATTCAACTTCAACGTGAGAAGGTCGAGCTTGGCGAGTTGGTACGGCGAACCGTGGACGACCATCGCGCCACCTACCTGAACGCCGGTGTCCAGCTCGACTGCAAGCTGGCCTCCCAGCCGATGTGGCTCACCGCCGACGCGACTCGCATCGCGCAGGTGGTCGGGAATCTGCTCGGCAACGCGGTCAAATTCACGCCACGCGGGGGCCGGGTGGAACTCACGCTCGAACAACAGGACGGGGCAGCGCTGTTGCGCGTGCGCGATTCCGGCGTCGGCATGACCGCCGCGGTAGTCGAGCGAGTGTTCCAGCCCTTCATGCAGGCAGATGAGACGCTCGACCGATCCCGCGGTGGCCTTGGCCTTGGCCTTGCTCTGGTCAAGGGGCTGGTCGAACTGCATGGAGGCTCGGTCGACGCTGCCAGCGAGGGGCCAGGTCGCGGCGCCGAGTTCACCATCAAGCTGCCGTTGGAAGGGGCGCCCGAGAAGGCAGCGCCAGCGCCGAACGTGCGCCCGGTCTCGCGGCGCAAGGTCCTGGTGATCGAGGACAACGTGGACGCCGCCGATAGCCTCAAGGAGGTTCTGGAGTTCTCCGGCCACCACGTCCAGGTCGCCTACAACGGTCCCGAGGGGATCGCCAAGGCACGTGAATTCAAGCCCGACGTCGTTCTCAGCGATGTCGGACTGCCTGGGATGGACGGCTACCAGGTCGCGCGCGCCTTCCGCGCTGACGCGGCACTCAGAAGCACCTATCTCGTCGCGCTAACCGGCTACGCATTGCCCGAAGACTCGCAACGGGCCGCGGAAGCCGGGTTCCAGCGGCACCTCGCCAAGCCACTCAGTTTACAGGCGCTGGAGGACTTGCTCGCCGCGCCCGAGACAGGGTTGCCCGTCGCAGGCGAGACGTAAGCTGACTGACACATCTGCCCGTTTGTGACATCTAAGTCACGAATGAGACATCAGGCCCGCGTTTTGGCGGCACTCTGGACAGGGTGCCTCGCGGTTTCGCTGGTGTGGAACCTGCACGAGCAGCGAGCCAAGACCGTCGAGATCGCGCGCATCAGCGCCCAGGTCACTTTCGACAACGACGTTCTTTACCGCAGATGGGCGGCGCAGCAGGGCGGCGTGTACGTGCCGGTGTCGGAGCACGCGCAGCCCAATCCCTATCTCAACGTCCCCAATCGGGATGTCACGACGACCTCCGGCGTGTCTTTGACACTGCTCAATCCCGCCTACATGGCCCGCCAGGTGAACCAACTGGCGCAGCAGATCCGCGGCAGCCGAGGCCACCTCACCAGCCTCAAACCCTTGCGCCCCGAGAATGCACCCGACGCCTTCGAGGCGGCTGCGCTGACCTCCTTCGAAGCCGGATTCACCGAGGTGAGCGCGTTCGAAAGCAAGAACGGGCTGCAGGACCTACGCCTGATGCGGCCTTTCGCGATCGAGAAACCCTGTCTCAGATGCCACGCCCAACAGGGATACAAGGAGGGCGACATCCGGGGCGGAATCAGTGTCTCCGTGCCGATGGAGCCAATCCTGGCCATCGAGAGACCGCAGGTTGTGCGCACGTCGATCGCCCACGGATTGGTTTGGCTGCTGGGTGTGGTGGGGCTCACGTTGTGGGGCAGAGGGCTGGAGAAGCAGGTTGCCGCACGAGAGCGGGCCGAGACGGCGGCCAGGCACAACGCGGCCGAGTTGGAAGCCGCGTTTGCGGCGACCACGCATGGGATCATGGTGTACGACGCCGCAGGGTCGATGGTCCGCGCCAACGCTGCGGCGCGGGCGCTTTATGATATCGACCCAGTCGGGGTTGACATCGAAACCCTGGCCAAACGTCTGTCCTCCCGCCGGCTCGACGGGCGTCCGCTGGTCCGCGAGGAGCTGCCAACCCTTCGTGCCCTCAAGGGCGAGCGAGTTGTGGGCGAACGATTCGTTCTCACCCGATCGGACGGGCAAGAGATGGTCGTATCATTTTCGTCCGCTCCCTTGCAGCTGGGCGGTCAAGCCAACGGAGCGGTCACGGTCTGCACCGACATCACCGACCTGATTCGAACCCAGGAGGCGCTGCGCGAGGCCGACCGGCGCAAGGGCGAGTTTCTCGCGGTGCTCTCCCACGAACTGCGCAACCCGCTGGCGCCCATCCGCAACAGCCTTTTCATTCTGGATCGCGCGGTCCCAGGTGGCGACCAGGCGCGCCGGGCTCAGGCCGTGATCGATCGTCAGGTCGGGCACCTGGCCCGCCTGGTCGACGATTTACTCGACGTGACCCGCATCGCGAGGAACAAGATCCGGCTGCGGTGCGAGCCGCTGGACTTGACCGATCTGGTCCGGCGAACCGTAGAGGACCATCGCTCGCTTTTCGAGGAGAACGAGGCCCACGTCGAGGCCGTCCTGCCCGCCGAGCGTATTGTCGTGGACGCCGACCGGACACGCCTGGCGCAAGTGGTGGGAAGTCTGCTACAGAACGCGGCCAAGTTCGGCCGCCGAGGCGGGCGCACCCAGGTATTCGTCTTCGTCGATCCGGCGACGAAGCGCGCCGTCATCCGGGTCGCGGACGATGGCATCGGTATTCCACCCGAATTGCTACCGCACGTCTTCCGACCCTTCATGCAGGCCGATGCCACCCTGGATCGGAGCAAAGGCGGGCTCGGGCTTGGACTGGCGTTGGTCGAGGGGCTGGTCGGGCTGCACGGCGGAGAGGTCAGCGCGCACAGTGAGGGGATTGGCAAAGGTGCGGAGTTTGTCGTCCGGCTCCCGCTCGCTGGCGGGCTCGCCGCGTAGTCTCTGCTGCCCCTCGATCCTTCGTTGCCTTCGTCGTCGCGTGAGAGGACATCCAGCGTGCGCGCGATCGGTGGCGGGAGCGTGACCGCCCTCGCCCACGCGCCCCCACGACCCGCGGGCCGGCCCTTCGGGCGGCCCGCAATTTCCCGGCAGGCTCTAGCCGCCGTTGTTCCCGTCGGAACCGGCCTCGCTGGTTCCGCCGTCATTGGGCGGCACCGGCGGCCAGGTGCACATATCCGCCACGAAGTTCACTGCCGGCGGCAGTTCGCGAAGAAGCTAATGCGTCAGCGCGGAGCCATCATGTTTGCGGAGACGCAAATCCCGACTCCGTGAGGCGGGCCGGCGCTGGCGCCGCCGGACGCACCGATTGCGCGATCTCGGCTTCTCTGTCGAAGGCAACACCCGATGCTCCGATGGCGAGCCGCCCGCATCCTATCACTAGGAAGCGTCGTAATTCGCTGGAGGGCTGCGACGGGCAACAGATGTTCTCCGGCGGGGAGGTAAGTGACCATGAGAATCCAGAACGCATTGATGTTTGGGGCCGTTGCGCTTTTTGCTGGGGCGGGCTGCGCCTACAGCGCGCCGTACAGGACCTCAGGGGTGTCCTTGTCGGATGAAGGCGTGCAGGTGGGGATCACGGGGGTCCGCTGTTGGGTGAACCGGGGCTCCGATCCCATGATCGAGACGACAAGTGATGAGGACCAGGTCGGCGTCGATTTGAAGCTGCTGATCAATAACAGCTCGGACCAGATCGCCGAGGTGAATGAAGACCAGATTCGCCTGGCGGACGCCGACGCCCCAGCTACGACCGCGGCCAAGCCCACTCGCTCCAGGGTCATCGACGTCCTTCCGGGCGAGACGAAGCAGGTTCGCCTGGCGTTCGTGCCTACCGGGGCCGCCGACTGCCACCGCAATTTCGCGTTGGAGCTAGGCAACAGCGTCGAGGTCTCAGGTTCGCCGGCCGCGCTGAACCCAATCGATTTCGAGGCGAAACGCTGACCGCAGTTGCCATCGATCGTGCATCTAATTCCCGAACCCAAAGACTCGACGCCGGAAGAAGGAGGAGACTCATGCGAGTGATGGATCTGATGAGCAGGAACCCAGTGACCTGCAAGATGGACGACACCCTGAGCGCGGCCGCGAGGCTCATGTGGGACTGCGACTGCGGTGCGGTTCCGGTCGTGGGGGAGGGCGCTTGTGTCAAGGGCATGATCACCGATCGCGATATCTGCATGGCCTGCTTCACCCAGGACAGGCCGCCGAGCAGCATCTCGGTTCAAGAGGCTATGTCCGACGGTCTCTTCTTCTGCGCGCCGGACAGCAGCGTCGCGGACGCGGAGCGGATCATGCGCAGGAACCAGGTGCGCAGGCTGCCGGTCCTGGACCGCTGGGGGAATCTGGTCGGGATTCTCTCGCTGGCAGACATTGCCCGCGAGGCCGATCGCGAGCGGAGCCAGGGCAAGAGGGAGATCGCGCCGGAGGAACTCACCGACGTCCTGAGCGACATCTGTCAGCCCTGGCAGGTCGTGCTGACGCGAACCCAGTGATGGCGCGAGACCGGCTGGAAGTGGTATTCTTCCGGTGCAATGGCCGTTTCGAGCAGTCTTTCCAACCTTGGATCTCCCTGCCCCGACTTTCGCCTTCCCGCGACCGACGGAAGGGTCTACGGCCGGGATGATTTCGCGGAGGCACCTGTCCTGGTGGTGATGTTCATTTGCAACCACTGCCCCTACGTGAAGGCGGTGGAAGACCGCCTGATCGGCCTGGGCCGCGCCTACACGCCCCGCGGTGTTCAGTTCGTGGGCATCTGCTCCAACGACGCCGCGACTTATCCCGATGATGGGTTTGACAGGCTGAAGGAGCGTTGGGAACTCAAGAAATACGGGTTCCCCTATTTGCACGACGAATCGCAGGCCGTGGCCCACGCGTTCGATGCCGTGTGTACTCCGGACCTCTTCGTCTACGACCGCGAACGGCGTCTGGCCTACCGCGGTCGTATCGATGATTCCTGGAAGGATGCCACCAAGGTGACACGTCGAGATCTGGCAGAGGCGATCGAAGCCCTCCTCGAGGGCAAGAGGCCGTCACCCGAGCAAACGCCGTCCCTTGGATGCTCCATCAAGTGGAAGCAGGACTGATTTAAGGGCCGCGTTTCCATACGGTGGCACTGCCAGGCGATCGCGCTACCGATTCGTAGCGGCGCACGAACCGACGCCCGGTCAAGCGGCGGTGGCGTGGCCTGGGATCGCCGGCACGCGCCTGCGAAGTTCGATCCGCCCGGCAACCCGCTGGCGCGCCAGGATCCGTGAGAGAAGGAGATCAAGTTCCTTTGGGTCCTCAATCGAGTCAATCACATCCTGAACCGAGGTCCACTCGGTCCAACCGGATCCATGCACCGGGATCACGGCAAGATCCTTGGCCCCGCGCAAGAGCGCACCGTGCAGCGGGATCGCCGGCATTTCGAGACAGGCTGTCGCAGCGGCGCTTGCAAGCGAGGGCCTTCCCGCCCAAAGGCACGCCACCGCCTCGGCCTGCATCGGCAACTGGCGCGCAGCCAAGTACCATAGATGCTCCACGCGAGCCACGACCGTCGACGTGTCCCACAGCGCGCCGGCCGCCGCAGGTTCGGGAGAGGCTCCTGCTCCCATCCGCGCCACCGAAAAGATACGCCCGCCCAGCGGCTTCCCCGGTTCGATCCAGGCTCGACTCGCGCTCCGGTGGCGACCCGCCACCCCGAGGAGAATCACCGCGGCCCGGTCCAACGCTTTGCACGCGGCGACCACCGATTTCACCAGCGCCTGGGGGCGAGGCACGTAGCAATCGGCTGGCGTCACCACCACGCGAGCGCCGGGCGAACGCGAGAAGACGCGTCCCAGCGACAAGAGCAGGTCGAGACCCGCGCCGCAGGCCGCTGGCCGAGCGATGAGATCGATGCCGGGCCATTCGCGCAACTGCGCGCGTGCCAGCTCCTCCTGCGCCGATGCCACCACCACGACCATGCGTTCGGGGGGAATCTGACCGGCGTAGCGGGCGACCGTCTGCTGCAACAGGGAGCCGCCACCCGCGATCGAGGCAAACTGCTTTGGAGTGTCCGCTCCATCGAGCGTCTGGGTGAGCGACTTGAGGCTGCGATCCTCTCCGCTAGCCAGGACGATCGCATAAAGGTTCTCGGATTTCGACATGACCAGTCTCCTTGTGACGGGTGCGCTGGGATTCGCAGTCGCACTCGAATGCAAGACCGGGGCCAGTGGAACAAGGTGCACCTACCAGGTAACGCGCCATCCGCGATCGGGCGCGAGCCGCCGGACTGACAGGAGGCGAACATCAGATCCTGCTGGTCCTGCGATGGTCTTTTCCCCGACCCTGAGTCATCCAACCGCCGGAGGCAGCCATGTCCGAACCAGGTCCGCTCAAAGGTCCCGACCTTGCCGCAGGAATCTCGGTCGAACAACTTGGGGATGGAATCCCTGTTGCGGGTCACTTTCAGGGCGAGCCCGTGCTCCTGGTGCGCCACCGCGACAAGCTCTCGGCCATTGGCGCTCGCTGCTCGCACTATGGGGCGCCGCTGGACGAAGGGCTGGCGGTCGGGGACACCGTGCACTGTCCGTGGCATCACGCGCGCTTTTCCTTTCGTAGCGGCGAGGCGCTGAGCGCGCCGGCATTGAGCTCCCTCGACTGCTTCGAGGTGGAGCGCGTCGGGAATCGGGTCTTCGTCGGGGGAAAGCGCGGCCCGATGCCGGCACGCACGCCGGCATCGATTCCATCCTCGATTGTCATAATCGGGACTGGGGCAGCCGGAAGCGCCGCCGCCGAGATGCTTCGGCGCGAAGGTTACCCGGGCCCGATCGCTCTTCTGGGCGCCGATCCCGAGATTCCCTGTGACAGGCCCAATCTCTCCAAGGACTACCTCGCAGGTAACGCGCCCGAGGAATGGGTGTGGCTCCGCCCTCGTGAATTCTACCAGCAGCAGCGCATCGACCTGCGCACAGGCACGCGGGTGACGAGCATCGACGTTAAGGCGCGCAAGGTGGTGTTGGAAGGCGGAGGGTCCCTGCCCTTTGGCGCCCTCTTGCTGGCAACCGGCGCGCAGCCCCGCCGCTTGCCCATCCCCGGTGCGGATCTCGGTCACGTCCTGACCCTGCGGAACGTGGCCGATAGCAGAGCCCTGATCGAGCGAGCCAAGACGGCAAAAGCTGCTGCGATCGTTGGCGCAGGGTTCATTGGATTGGAGGTCGCCGCCTCGCTGCGGACCCGCGGACTGGAAGTGCACGTCGTCGCCCCAGAGGCGCGCCCATTGGAACGGATTCTGGGCGCGGAACTGGCCGACACGATCCGGACCATTCATGAGTCTCACGGCGTGGTTTTTCATCTGGGCCAGAAGCCCGCCGCCATCGAGGGCACCCAGGTCGTTCTGTCCGACGGGACCCTACTTGCGGCGGACGTGGTGGTGATGGGGGTCGGCGTTGCACCCGAGACAGATCTGGCGGAGAGAGCGGGTCTGGAAATCGATCGTGGTGTGAAAGTGAACCCGTACCTGGAGACGTCCGCGACCGGCATCTTCGCCGCGGGAGACATCGCAAGATGGCCCGACCCGCACACCGGCGCTCTCATCCGCGTCGAGCACTGGGCCGTGGCCCAGCGCCAGGGCCAGACGGCGGCGCGCAACATGCTCGGCGCGCGCGAGCGGTTCGAGGCCGTGCCGTTCTTCTGGAGCGCTCACTTCGACGTGACGATTGCCTATGTCGGTCACGCGGAGGACTGGGATCGCATCGAGATCGACGGCGATCCCAAGGCCCACGACTGTTGCGTGGAGTATTGGAAGGGCGACAAGCGGCTCGCGGTAGCCACGGTCAACCGCGACCGCGCCAGCCTGCAGGCCGAGGCCGAGATGGAAGTGGCGACAACCGTTAATGGGGGGTAATGGAGTCGGCTCTCAGTTTTCGCGGATTGCTGGGAGCCTCTGGTATCGGCTCTCCCGCGATCTGCTGCTGCAAGGCGTACAGGGCATCCTGGCACGTGAACATCGCCTTGCGCTTCTGATCCAGGGACATGGCGAGCGAGCGCACGTTGGTGTTCTGGCGCGAGAGCGCGAGGATCTGCGTACGTAGTTCGCTGAATCGTGCGTAGCCGGCGCGGGCGCTCGCCACATCGGAGTCGGTGCGGAGATCGGGCTGTGCGGCCAGCCCGTCAAGACCCGCGCGCACCTGGCGATCGTCCTTGTCCATCAGCGCCTCCATCTCGTCCATCCTTGGGTCGCTCAGCTCTGCGATGTGCGGCGGCAGGCGCGTCTCGAGGCGAAGAAGCGCCGCCTGGGCGCCGGCCGCGAGCAGCAGGGGTTTCTGCGCCGAAATCGCATGCTTGGCCAGAAAGCGCGACAGGGCCGAGTCGGTTTCTTGCGCCGCCTGGGCCGCCGGGCCGAATGCCAGAGCGAAGGCTTTGATGTTGGTATTCTTGCCCGTCAGGGCCAACAGATCGCGGTCGATGCGCAGAAAATTGGCGAAACCCCGGGAGAAGGTCGCGAGCAGGTCCTTCTCCTTCTGGCTGGCGCTGGCAGCGAAGCTCTCGCCCAGCGCTTGGCGCAGACTCTCGACCTCGGCGGTGGCAGCGCGTGCCTGATCGGCAAAGGTCTGTGAATCCTGATCCGTCACAGCCAGAACCGCGCTCTTTTCTGCCTCGGAGGCCGCGGCCAAAGCGTAGCGCATGCGCCCAACCATATCGGCCTTGCGCGCTTTGAGCTCGATTTGCTGGGCAGGGCTGCGTTCGCGTTGGTAGTGAAAAACCAACAGAAACAGGACCAGCATCACGGCCGCTCCTGCTCCCATGCGAAGCAGGTCTGCGAAGGCCAACTTGAATTTCACAATATTCCTCACTTCCGTGCGAAGTGGTGCCATAGCAGCAGGAACAGGGCGACCTGCGAAGCCACGGGCAAGATGAAGGTTGTGGCAATGTAGCGGGCGATGCGTAGGCTGCGGCGCCAACGCGTGACCGGCTGCAGGCGGTCCCGCAGGCCGGACACCGCAACCCGTTCGGGATGATCGAGGTCCGCTTTCATCGCTGCTGCGCTGGAGTAGCGCTCGCTTGGATCGCGCCGCAATGCTCGCAGCACAATGTCCTCGGCCTGGCGGGAGATGCCTGGGTTCAGGCTGCCTGGCGCTGGCGGATCGCCAAGCAGTCGAGTACTGGCCACGGCCAACGGATCGTCTCCAGGGAATGGCGGCTGTCCAGTCAGCATTTCGTAGAGCATAGCGCCAATACCATAGATGTCCGCGCTCTTGCGCCCGCGTTTGCGTTTGATCTGCTCGGGCGCCAGATAATCCGATGACCCGATCGCAGGTGGAGCACCGGACAACGTGAAGCGGCCTGTCTCCGCGGCGTGGGCCAATCCGAAATCGATGAGACGGATTCCCCCGTCAGGACACAACATCACATTGGCTGGGTTCAAGTCGTAGTGCACAAACCCGCGATCGTGAATGTGATCGAGCGCTGTGCAGATCTGGCTGGCAATGGACAAT
>Ga0265330_10002154_pt1 | contig 10857 bp, 7 predicted proteins | sample 41919metaG_FD_202083 | JGI IMG/M metagenome (GOLD analysis project Ga0265330, IMG submission 202083) | Rhizosphere microbial communities from Carex aquatilis grown in University of Washington, Seatle, WA, United States - 4-19-19 metaG | ecosystem: Host-associated > Plants > Roots > Rhizosphere >... | reverse complement strand
GCCCCGCCGCTGGCGGCTTTTCCATCGTCGCTATGCGGTATGTAACCGCGCCGTTGCGTACCCTGCCCAGATACATGGGAGCGACATTCTTCTGGTTGGGATCGAAGACCATGCGCCCGGTTACGCCGTCGTACTCGAGGATATTGGCCAGCGCGTCGTGAATGCGGGCGCGATTCAGACCAGCCTTGCAGATGGAGTCAAGCAGCGCGTTCATCGCGTCATAGGCCAGCGAGGCAAACTGTTCCGGCTTCTCGTGGAAGCGGTCCTCAAAGCGGCTGTTGAACTCCAGCCAGCGCGGCTCCTTGCGGTTGGGATCGTAGGGGAATACAGCCTCGAAGCCTTCGGCGGCCGGTCCCGCCTCGGCCAGCAGCGTTGGTCCCAAGGTTCGATAGGAACCGAAGACGGGCTGCTTCATGCCCGCGGCGCGCATCTGCTTCAGAATCGCGGCGGCGGGAATCTCGTCGGTCCACAGAACGATGGCGTCGGCGCGCGAGGAGCGGATCACCCGGAGTTGCTGCCTAAAATCTGTATCGCCAGGCAGAAACTTCTGCTCGATGACCACCGGATGGCCCAGCCGGCGGGCGGCATCGCGGAACTTGAGTACGCCGAAGCGGCCGTAGCGGCTGTTCACCCGGAGCAGCGCCACGCGCTTGAGGCCGAGTTCGGTAAAGATGCGGCGGGCCAGCGTCAGGCACTGCACCCGGTCGTCCTGCAAGTCGGTGAAGTACCAGGGAATGTAAGTCTCCGGAATCGTCGGGTCCGTGGAGGCCGAGTTGACGATGGGAATCTCGGCGCGCAGGGCCACGCGCAGCGCGATATGCGTGGACTCGGAGCTGATCGATCCGAAGATCGCCCAGTCTTTATCGTCGTAGACCATCTTCACCACTTCATTGGAGGCCGAGCCCCAGATGGTAGGGTCGGTGGGCCGGTCCTCGCCGTAGACCGCCTTCGCCTGCCAGTTGTCGTAATCGTTGTGCAGCATCAGCCGGAAGGGCTTGCCCCCGTATCCTCCACGTGCGTTGGCCTCTTCCACGGCCAACTGCGCGCCGTGCAACATGCGCAGCCCGAAGACCGACTCCGGATTGTGCTCGATGGGGCCGAAGAAACCGATGCGCACCTCGGTGAGGTCTTTCGGCTCCGGAATATCTCGCGCCGCGCCGGAGTAGATATTGGGATGGATGTAGTTGAGGTCGTAGGGCGTGGCAAACTTGGCGTAGGGGCTCAGGTCGGCGGGCTCGCCGGCATAGGGCGCGACGGCGCGATCCTTGGGAGGCCCCGGCGGATGCGCGCCGCACTCGCAGGCGCTTTTGTTCTGCGCCGCGGCGCCAGCGGCGGCCATGGCCAGAACGCAGACTCCGGCAAACAACCATCCCTTGCGCATAACGTCTACTCCTTGCCGGCGGCTGCCTTGTCGGAACGGAAGATTGCGATGGCCTCAATCTCGATCAGCAGTTCCGGGCGGCAGAGATGGGCCTGGATGCCGGTGGAGGCAGGCAACGGATCGAGCCCCTGCTCCTTGAAGAAGGCCGTGCGCCCGGCGTTGAAGACGTCATAGTCGCGGTCGATGTCGCGCAGGTAGCAACTGGTGCGCACAATGTCGTGCCAGGTGGCGCCTTCGCTCTGGAGCAGCCCGGTGATGTTGTCGAAGGTGCGCCGCAACTGAGCGGGAAAGTCGCCGATGTGAACGCTCTTTCCGTGCTCGTCGATGGAGGCTGTGCCGGAGATCAGCAGGATGACGACGCCGCCGATATCGATTCTCATGCCGCGCGAGAACGAGCTTGGCTTGGCGTAGGCGTAGGCTTCGTTGAGCACGCCGTGGTTGGTCATGGCGCGCTTCTCGATAGGCGCGTGCGCGATGGCTTCCAGAATATCCGCAAATGCATTCATAGTGGTATTGCTCCTTTTGTTCTTATCGTTGCTGACGTATTCCATGAGTTAAACCTTTGGCCGTAGCTACCCAGATGTCGTCGCCCTGGAAGTCGATGCCGAGAACGTAGTTGTGGGCCGGCGCGGTAGAGACGGCAACCGGCGTCACTTTGCCTTGTGCGTCGCGTACCGTCATCTCCGGCTTGCCGTCTTTCAGCGAAGGGCGATAGACGGCCCAATTGACGCCGTCATAGTAGGCCAGTCCCTTGTCGGTGCCGAACCAGGCGCGATTGGCGTCAACGCCCTTCACGACATTGGTGAAGTTCGAGGGAAGCCCGCTGTCTTTCGTCAGAAAGTTGTGCCAGTAACGGCCATCGTAGCGGCTGTCGCCGAAGTAGGTAGCTACCCATACGATGTTATCCACGTAGCTGACGGATGTCGTGATCTCGTGGATGAGGCCCTGATCCTTGAAAAGCACCATCTCGGTTTCGCCGTCCGGATCGTCGTACTTGTCCCAACGCCCGGTATTCTGGTCGTATTCAAGCACACCGCTGCCCCACACGGCGTAGTAAACCTTGGTGGGCGTAGCGGAAACCGCGTAGGTCCAGATCTCGGCCATGGGCGTGTTGCGCTCGTTGTAGAGCGACCACTGGCCGGTGCGCGTGTTCAGCCTGCAACCGCCGGCGGCTGTCGCCACCCACACGTTTTCTCCCTCCACCGAGACGCCGTAGACCACGTCGTTGCTCAGCCCGGAGTTGAGTTGCGTATAAGTATCGATGCGCCCGCCTGAAACGCGGCTCAAGCCGCCCATCGTCCCGGCCCACACGTCGCCGGTGCGCTTGTCCAGGGCCAGCGAGAGCACGGCGCGATGCGCCAGGCCGTCTTTGGCGGTGTATGTTTTCCAGGCGCGATTCTCGTATACCGCCAGTCCGTTCTCCGTACCCGCCCAGACGCGCTCTCCATCCACCAGCACCGAATAGACGTGATTGTCGGGCAGGCCGTTGGCGGTGGTGAAGTTCTCGAAGTGGAAAACCGGCATCGGGGGCGGCGCGGGCGCCTGCGGCGCGGCAAACTCCGCGAACGCGGCCAGCAACAATGCGATCAGGCAAGACTTCTTCATCGCGTCCTCAGATATTCGATCAGGTCGTTCAATTCATCCTTGGTCAGGTCGTTGGTGCGCCCGTGCTTGTCGCCGGGGTTGTAGACCGTCCAGATCTCTTCGAGTGTGCGCGCCGAGCCGTCGTGCAGGTAAGGCGCGGTGAGCGCAATCTCTGTCAATGGAGCCGACTTCAGGAGACCCGAGTTGTCGGTAGTCTTGCGCGTCCCCACGTCGAAGAGCTTCTGGTTGGTGCCCTTGGGGCCGCTGTGGCAGAAGGAGCAGCGATTGGCCTCCGGAATCGGCGTTCCGAACTTGTCCACGGCCCGCTCGAAGACTGCCTTGCCGCGCTCCTGCGCCGGCGTCATCTCGCCTTCCGGGAGCTTCCAGCGATTGGGCCGTGTGGGCAGATTGCGAATATAAACCGTCAAGTCGGCAAGCGTCCGGTTGTCGAACTGCTCCGAGCGCCAGAAGTATTTCTCCGTCCGCGGCCCGCACTCGGTGGGCAGGTTGGGATTTCCGCCGTTCCATTTGTAGGGCTCGGTATCCTTGACGCCCTCCAGCATCTTGTTGTCCACAATGTCGCGGCCAAAGCCGTCCGGCTCCAGGTCCCACGTCAAACCGTCGAAGGTGGAATCGATGTGGCAACTGGAGCAGCCGATCTGCCCCTGGAAGCCGTAGCGCGCGGTATAGAAGGTCTGTTCGCCGCGGCGGAGCACGGAGATGGTCTTGGGCCCAGCCAGCGCGATGGTCGATGCCACGCGATTGGTCCGCGTGTCGATCACGCTGATGGTGTCGTCCAGCCGGTTGGCGACATACAAGCGGTGGCCGTCGCGGCTCAGCGCCACACCGCGTGGATTGCGCCCCACCGGTATGCGGGTTACAACGTAATTTGCGCTGGCGGAGAGGTCCTGCGCGAATGGACCGGAATGCGCGTGGATAAAACGCAGCAGCCGCGGCACATCCACCACGGTCACAATCTCCGAGCCGCCGCTGGTGACGTAGATGCGCGACTTGTCCGGCGCGATGGCCACGCCGAAGGGCTGCGAGGCGTAACGCTCCAGTTCGTCGAGCGGAACCTCGACTGGCTTGCCCACATCCGTGCCAAACAAGGTAAGCGTATCGGCGAAGGCTCCGCCATGTTCCAGATGCGCCAGCGGGACAAGATTTTTGGGATGCAGTTCGGCCGCAACGCCCAGGCGGCCGTCGGCGGAGAATGCTACGTGAAAGACGCCGGCAATCGCGTCGAGCGGGATGCGTTCGGCGACCACGGCGCGGGCCGCGTCGATCAACGTAATCTCCGACTCCGGCGCGGTGCGATTTTCCAGGCCCGTCCGCCGCGGCGGCGGATTGGGATAGATGTGCGTCGCGTAAATCCGGCTGCCATCCGGAGAGAGCGTGAGATAGCTCGATCCGCGTCCGGCCAGGAGGCGCTTCTCTTCCGCCCCGGTCCGGGCGTCGAGCACGGCGATGTCGTTGGAGATGCGATTGGCGACGAAGAGGCGCTTGCCCGCCCGGTCCTCGACCACGCTCGACGGCTCCGCGCCCACCGGCCACGTTGCCGTGACGGTCAACGTGCCGGTGTCGATGACCGAAAGTGTGTCGTCCCATGAATTCGTGACAAACAGGCGCGTGCCGTCCGTCGATAGCGAGAAACCGCGTGGCACGCGTCCAACCGGAATGTCCTTGATTACGGCGAAGCTCGCCGCATCCAGCACCCGCGCCTCCTGGCTCTGCTGGCAGAGCACATAGAGGCGCGCGCCATCGGGCGAGAGCAGCACCTCGAGCGGCGATGCGTACTCCAGCGCATCGTTTGCGCTGTCCCGCGCATTGGCGTGAGCAGGCCGGCCGGTCCAGAGCGCAACCACGGCCAGCGCCGCTGCCAGCGCAGCGAACGCCGCGACGGCCGAGACTGGAATCCGGCTATGATCGCGCCAGCTCACTTGGGTTCCTCCACGGTGAGCACACGATCCACGGCGAGCTTCTCCAGCGTCTGCTCGCGTCCGCTTGGCCAATGAACGATGAGCTTGTCGATGGCGGTTGCGGCGCCCAGCCCGAAGTGCAAGCGGGCATCGTCTTGCGAAAGATACCCCGATCCGGCGACGTGTGCCGCCGTCTGGCGCTTGCCCGCCGCAAAGACTTCAACGCGCGCGCCGATGCCGTCGCGATTGCTCTTCGTTCCCACCAGCTTGAGGGCGATCCAGTGTCCGGCATTCGTAGAGACGTTGTGGACGAGCGTACCCCTGGCGCCCAGGTTGACCACGAAGGCATCGACCTTGCCGTCATTGTCGTAATCGGCAAAGCAGGCTCCGCGCGCGGTGGTGCGCACACTCATCACCGGGCCAGCAGCTTCGGATACATCGGCGAATTTTCCATTGCCAAGCCCGCGAAAGAGGGTGTGCTCCTGGGGGATGAGGTGAATCAGTCCGCCGTGGAAGATGAGAATGTCGAGCAGGCCGTCGTTGTCGAAGTCGTAGACACCGGTGCCCCAGCTCACGTACTGCGCGTTGGTCTGCGAGACGCCGTTGGAGGCGCCCATATCTTCAAAAGCGAGTTTTCCGGTGTTATGCAGCAGCCGGTTGTAGTGGCCGTCGGTCACCCACAGGTCGAGTACGCCGCGGCCCTCGAGATCCGCAAAGACCGGACCCATCGACGAGGTTGATTCTCCATTCTGCCCGAAGGCCGTGCCCGTATCGTTGCCGATCTCCTCGAATGTCCCGTCGTGCTTGTTGTGAAAGAGGAAATTTTCCGTCCGGTCGTTGGCCACGTAGATGTCGTCCCAGCCGTCGTTGTCGAAATCCGCCGCCGTGACGCCCATGGTGCGGCCCACGTAAGCGCCAATGCCCGATTTATCCGTCACATCGGTAAAGGTGCCGTCGCAGTTGTTGTGATAGAGCCGGTTGGTCTCGCCCTCGTAGTCCAGCGGCCCCGGATAGTTGTCCGCCGCGTAGTAGGCGCGGTATTTCGGATCGAACTTGACGTAGCGGCCCACGAACAGATCGACGCAACCGTCCTTGTCGTAGTCCAGCCAGGTGGAACTGATCGCCCAGCCGTCCACCTTGATGCCGGCCTTGGCGGTCACGTCGGTGAAGTGGCCGTTGCCGTCGTTGTGATAGAGAATGGTCTTGCCGTAGCCGGTGACCAGCAGATCGACGAAGCCGTCGTTGTCGTAGTCGGCCGCCGTCACGGCCATTCCGTACATATCCGGATACAGTCCCGACTGCTCCGTCACGTCGGTAAAGGTGCCGTTGCCGTTGTTGCGATAGAGATGATTGTGCGGCGGCGTGGCCGGCTTTTCCTTGAGCGGATAGGGATGCATAAAGTCGTCGAGCGGGCGGCCGTTGACGACGTACAGTGACTCCAGGCCGGAGTTGTTGTAGTCGAACCAGATGCATCCGGCGCCGGTGCCTTCCAGCAAAGAACCCAATTGGCGCGAGCCGAAGCTGTGCGTGAAGTGAATGCCTGCCTTGTCACTGGCGTCTTCAAAGCGAATCACCGGCGGCTGCGGCGCGGCAGCCACCGATTGCGCGGCAGCGGACGCCGCTGGGGCGGCTGGAGTCTGTGGAGCGGTTTGCGCCGCTGCCATGGAAACGGCGCCAAATAGCAGAAGAAAGCGTACCAGCATTAATTTCCTCCCGGCGCGGGACTCTTGGCTGCGCCGTTTGCATTCGCGCCTGAAAGATCAACCGGAGTGGTGGTGCGCAGCAGCACGGCGGGCACACGGTTTTCCGGCGCGCGCTCAGGCCCGGTGTGGCAGCCGATGCAGATGCGCTGTTCGCCGCGGCGAATCCAGAACCAGCCGCGCTCCTGGCGCAGGACTGCGCCTTTTTCATCCAGCAGCGCAAAGCGGATGGGTTGGTCGGCCGGTGCCTTGACAAAAAATGAACCGTCCCGCTCGACTGGCGCCGTGCCCATAACGACTGCGCGGCCTTGAGCGTTCCGCGTCTCCAGCCGCACCGATGCCGGTGTGACTTTGAGGTCGCCCGAGCGCGACTGGCGCGCGTCCAGAGCGAGAAGGTTGGCGTAGCTCCAGTCGTGCAGCCCCGAGGGATGACGCTTGGGCCTGGTGCGCGGGGCCACCACGACCGGCTCGACCACATCTTTTCCGCTGACGGTCAGGAGGGTCTCGAACGCGGCAGTACCGGGCTTCCACAGCTTGAGCGCGTAATGCGCGTCGGCTCCGGTCCTCGCGCTCACCAGCCAATCTTCCGACGCGGTCTCGGCGATCGCGCCCGCATACTCGGCGTGGGGCGCAACGATGGGCGCCTCGTGCGCCAGCGGCGAAGTGAAGCGCGCCAGGGAAGCCCCGTGCGTAAAGACCACATCGCCGGAGGCCAACTGCCTGCCTCCCCAGCGAGCCGCACCGTGATCGCAGCGGTAGGACTCGACACCGCTTCCGTCGGAATAGACCAGGAACAACTCGGGCGTCGAGCCGGAGCCGAGCGGAAAGCCGACTTCAAACAGGATGCGCCCGTCGGCCAGCACATCGGCGGGAATGGCGCTGGCTTGCAGATAGGAGAGCGGAACGAGCGTCGAGCCCGCGTTTGCATCCACCGGATCCCACGCCGACGAAGCCTCCTTGCCCGCGACCGTCAGTTGAAATCCGGAGACCGTGCTCTGCGCATAGACAATGCGCCCGGCCGGCAGATAGAACGGACGAATCGCATCGCTCACACCGGCGATCAGCTTGCGCGCGGATCGATCCTTGAGGGTCAGCTCCCAAATCTGCCAGGGATCGCCAACGGCCTGTTTCCCCGCGAAGAGCACCGTCTTGCCGTCGAACGAGAGATTGGCGTCGGCGGTGGCCGCAAAGCCAGGAAGCAGCGGCTCCGCCTTGCCTGCATGAACCAGCACCAGTTGCGCGCCCTGGGGAAAGCGTTCCTGTCCGCGCAGCGCCGCCAGCGGCCGGTAAGCGGGCGCAACGGTGACGATCACATCCACATCGGGCTTGTCCGCCATGCCGGGCATGAACCCGCAAACCGGAATCAGGGATGCAGCGGTCACGGCCATCGCCAGCACCCTGGCCGGCGCTCTCATCGCACCTCCTCCATCAGCCGCGCGCCCGCCGCTTCGCGCCGCAGCAACTCCGACCCACGCAACGCAATCCACGGATCGAGCGCGGCCATCATCTCGTCGAAGCCCGCAAAATCCAGCGACTGCCGGCCGTCGCTCCAGGCTTTATCCGGATGGGGATGCACCTCGACCAGCAGGCCGTCCGCGCCGGCAGCGACGGCGATGCGCGCCAGCGCGGGAACCAGTTCGCGACGCCCGGCCGCATGGCTGGGGTCGGCGATCACCGGCAGGTGCGAAATCTCTTTGAGCAGGGCGATGGCGGCCGCGTCGAAGGTGTTGCGCAGCGCGGTCTCGAAGGTGCGAATGCCGCGCTCGCAGAGGATCACGTGCGGATTGCCATGGTCGAGAATGCATTGCGCCGAGCGGAGCAGATCGGCAATCGTGGCCACCATGCCGCGCTTGAGCAGAATGGGCCGTCCCGACCGCGCCGCCGCCTCCAGCAGCGAGTAGTTCTCCATGCTGCGCGAGCCGATCTGCAAAATATCGGCATACTCGGCGACCATGGGAACGTCGTCCTCCGAGATCACTTCGGTCACGATGGCCAGGCCGCTCTCCTCGCGGGCGCGAGCCAGCATCTTCAGGCCTTCGAGGCCAAGTCCTTGAAATGCGTAGGGGGAACTGCGCGGCTTGAATGCGCCACCGCGGAGGATGCGCGCGCCGGCGCGGCGGAGATGATTGGCCGTTGCCAGGAGCTGGAACTCGGTCTCCACCGAGCAGGGCCCGGCCATGGTGACGAACTCGCCGCCGCCGATCTCGATCTCCAGCACCGGCACAACCGTCTGCTCACGCCAGGCGCTCTTCAGAACATCGGGGGTCTCGGCAAACCGCTCGGACCAATCTTCGCGCACGTTCAGCGCTCCGTTCCGGGGAAGCCTCAGGCTACCGCGAACGGTCAAGCCACGCCTCCATCCAAAGGTGGAGACGCAGGAACTACTGCGCCATGGGCGGCGGGCGATAGCCGAAGGCCGCATCCACAACCGCCGCAACGCCCAGCGCCGTCTCATCGTGAAAGGGACGGGCGGCGATCTGCACACCGATGGGCAGTCCCTCCGGCGACCTACCCACGGGTACCACAGCAGCGGGAGCGGCCAGCGCGTTGAACCATTGCGTGTGCCGCACGGCGTCTAGGTATTCCACGGCTTGGCCCTCGACGATCCAGGACCGCTCGCCGTGGCGGAAGGCGGGAATGCTGGCCACCGGGCACAGGAGCACCGGATACTCGCTCATCGCTTCAAGAGTTTTGGCGCGCAGCACATCCAGTTCCGCCCACGCGTCCAGAAGCTCCACGGCGGTCAGCGGCGGCGCGGCCTCTGCGATGCTTAGAAATTCGCTGAAGATGGGACTCAGCCGGTCGCGCTTGCCGCGAATCTCCGGCGCATAGAACATGGCCCCGCATTGCACAAAGAACCTCCACCACAGCTTGCGCAGCGGCTCCAGGGTGCTGGGCCGGAAGGGTTCCACGCGAAAGCCCGCGTCCCTCAATGCAGCCGCCGCGTGATTCACCGCGGCGCGCGTCTCCGGCGTCACGGGGACCAGACCGTCGTCCTCGAAGAATCCAATCCTGTTCGACCGCAACTCAACCGGTTTTGGCTCGTGCAACTCAACCGGCGGACTCACCGGATCGTGCGGGTCCTGGCCGCTGAGGGCGCGAAAGATAAGCGCAACATCACTCACTGTGCGCGCCATGGGGCCGATAACGCCGAGAATCGAGAACGGCCCCACGCAGGGCGGCAGATGGCCGCGGCCGGGAAAGCGCCCCGGCGTGGGCTTGAGCGAGCAGATGCCTGTAAAGTGCGCGGGCACGCGCACCGAGCCGCCGCTGTCCGAGCCCAGACCGGCCGCCGAGAGTCCCGCCGCGATGGCCGCCGATTCGCCGCCGCTCGATCCGCCCGGCGAGCGATCGAGCGCCCAGGGGTTGCTCGTGCGGCCATGCAGCAGGTTCGCGGTCTCGTAGGCCATCAGAAACTCCGGGCAGTTGGTGGTGCCCAGGATCAGCGCTCCAGCGGCGCGCAGCCGCGCGACAACGGCCGCGTCTTCGGTGGGCACATCTCCCTTGTGCAACAGGCTTCCGATCTCGCACTTCATCCCCCGTGTCGCGATCGACGACTTCACCGTGACCGGCAGCCCGTGCAACGGTCCGCGTGGCGTCTCCTGCTCGTCCAGCAGCCGTGCCTGCTTACGCACGCGATCCGCATCGAAGTCCACCAAAGCATTCAAGGACGGATTCAGCCGCTCAATCTGCCGGATGTGCGCCTCGGCCAGTTCCGCCACGGAGATCTCGCCGGAGCGCAGTCGCTCCAGTTGCCGGACAGCCGGCGCAAGCACCAAATCGTTCATGGTTGCGTTGCCTCCTTTACCATGGGCACGCGATCCTCCGCTGGAGTGGACGGCATCTGCCGGTACTCGAAGCGATATGACCGCAATGGCTCGCCGGAGTCGAATCTGCCGTTCCAGTTCAACTGGTAATCGAGCGCGTCGCCGTTGTCCGGAAACTTCTCGTTTGCCGGATAGGGATAGGCGCTCATCGTATGAAATGGCAGTTGCGCCACGGTGAACGGCGAGGCATCCCACCAGTCCATATCCTTGACGAATCCGTTGGCGTAGAAGAAGTAGTCGCGCTTCCAGTGGGCAGGCAGAGCGGGCAGTTGCGACGCATCGAACTCCGCGGCAATCTCCTCGCCGCTGCCGAAGATGACAAAGCGATCGTCGATGCTCTTCACCAGCGCTGTCACGTCGCCCATGCGCGTATAGTTGCCGCGTTCGCGCTGAAAGGGCCCCGTCAGGCTCACGCGGTCGTAGTCGTACTCCAGATCGCCGGGACT
>Ga0265330_10002153_pt1 | contig 10858 bp, 9 predicted proteins | sample 41919metaG_FD_202083 | JGI IMG/M metagenome (GOLD analysis project Ga0265330, IMG submission 202083) | Rhizosphere microbial communities from Carex aquatilis grown in University of Washington, Seatle, WA, United States - 4-19-19 metaG | ecosystem: Host-associated > Plants > Roots > Rhizosphere >... | reverse complement strand
GGTTGAGGAGAGCGGAATTCGGGAGATGCGCAAATGCAAAGGCTTTCACGACGAACCGCTAAAGGGCAAGCTGCAGGGGCAGAGATCCGTGCGCTTGAATAGGGCTTACCGGGCGATCTACGTGGAGCACGAGACGGGTGAGGTGGAGCTGAGCGAGGTTTTGGAGGTGAACAAGCATGAGTACTGACAGGCACAAGGCATTCGGGCCCAAGGACTTGGCGAGGCGGCTGGGCAAGCTCACCGTCGGTGAGTTTCTTCACACCTGGCGGATTTCCGAGGAGATGAGTCTTGCGGATTTCGGCAAGCTCGTCGGCATGTCGGTTGCCAACCTGTGCGACATAGAGAAAGGTCGCAAGGGCGTGAGCCCAGAAAAGGCCGAGCAGATCGCCAAGGCGATTGGTGTCCCCGCAGGACTCCTTATCCGCTTGTCCATCGAGGAGAATCTACGGGCGGCAGGGCTGAAGTACACGGTTGAGATCAAGCCAGCAGCGTAGTCATCCAGCTCACCCCACCAGGGACAACCCCGGTCAGCGACCGCCCGACCCTCACGCTGTACGCGCGCGCGGGCAAGGGCGAAGTAGCCCTGGGCCGCTGGCCGACCCTTGCGTAGAGAAACGACTTGAGAGATGCTGCCCGCCTCGGGGCGCAGTGGGTTTTCGTGCGACCGGGAACGGAGGGTTCTCTTGCTGAAGAATGGCGTAGCTCACAGAACACGGGCGAATACGAGCGCAGGCATCGCCTGGTTCGCCGGGACGACAAGCGGCCGGTGGATGGTGGTCAGCCTGTCGTTCTTTCTGACCTCTTGTTACTCGTTCATCGGTCGCTATCAATTGACCACCACCGGGCAACACCCGTATTCCGACGGCGCTCGGAACTACTGGTACGTCGATATCGCCAAACGAAATGTCGACCGACGCGAAGACTATACGCGGGAACTGTTCTCGTCGAAACCCGCGATGGGGGGCCTACTGATGCCCAAGACGGCCCTTTCCCCGCTGCAGCGCAAGGGACAACCACGGGACGTCTCGGTCCAGGATGCAAGCGAAGGAACCCTGGTGTTTCGCGTCGGTCTTCTCAGTGATGTGCACATTCGCCAGTCCTCAACAAAGCTGTTCAACGACCGGGAAAGCCGCGAGCTTCGCTACGTCATCGACTCCTTCGAGCGCAACGGGTATCAAGAAGCGTTCGGAGGCGCCGTGCTCGCCGCGACGATTTCCGCGTTCAATCAGCTCGACAGCGTTGACGACAAACCTCGCTTGGTCATGAATGGCGGTGATGCCATCGATGCGGGGACCATCGAGGAGGCCTATGATTACGTTTCCGCTGCCCACTATCTCCGGTACCCGTGTCTCTACGCTCTCGGCAACCACGACAGCGCTATCTTCGGCAACTACCAGCACCGGCTCGGCTATACCAAAGACGCCGGACCGTCGTTCTATCCGATCGGAGACCGCACTCGATTCCTGCGGACCTTCAATAACTTGCGAAATGTGAGCGGCTTCAGCGATCGCCTGATCCCCATCCCGGACGACTACCCCTCCAGTCAACTCAGCGCCAGGTGGGCTTTGCTCGACGTGCTACGCGAAAACGATCCAGGCGTTGAAGACGAGATGGGGATAATGAAGAACACCTGCCCAGGAGGCGCGTGCCGGCAGGCGACCTTCTGCAGCGGGTTTGACCTCAATGGCCCTGCGCCGACCAAAGCTTCTCGCTGCGAGACATACGCCGGGTACTACGCGGTCGTCGTCCCGGGGACGGACGGTTCGAGGGTGCAGCTCGTGGTTCTCAGGACCGCGCGAGATGACAAATGGGGGGCGGATCCGGAGTTCGACGACAAAGAGCGCGACTGGCTGGCCGCGGAACTGAAGGTGCCTGCAGATCTTACCATCGTACTCATGCATCACCGCCCGGATGCCATCAACGAGCTGGACACGATGCTGAGCGCAGCCGGCGCCTCGCGCCCGCTCGTCGTCCTGTCTGGCCATTCACACGGCCACGATACCAAGTGGCACGATCACTACTGGGAGTTCAATACCGGCTCCTTGGTCGAGTTTCCGCAGTGGTCACGGGTCGTCGAGATTCGTCGTGGTGCCAATGGACGGTACTATGTGAATGCGCGGACATTGCGGCCTCGGCTGTCGATTTTCGTTTCCCCGCCCGACCTGACCGCCTATGGCGTGCCTCGTTTCCTTTCCCCGGAAGACTGGGATTCTCTTCCGCGAGGGACTCTGCGTGGCCTCGAACCTTGGTTCGAATCTCAGTTCGCAGCCTGTGACAGGGTGGCGGCGCTGCCAGCGAAAGATGAGTGTGCGGTTTGCTCTCAGGCATTCGGAGGCAAGAGCCTTCTGCACGATTCCGCCCAGTGTGGCTACCTAGGTGCCCTCTATGACCATTTGCTGGTCCCCTATGCAGTCTTGCACAAGACGAGCCTTCAGGCAGGCGCGGCAGCTCGCCAGGTAGCCAACGTCGTTCTCGATATCTCGCCCTAGGAGACCATCATGGCCAATGAGGAAGACCCAGTACTCGATCTATTGCAACGTACGGTGGAGTGTTACGAGGGGATCCTGGCTCTGCTATGCAAGCAGCCTGCACACGTGGCAGCCTCCCACGGTGACATCGGTGGGGGACCCTGGATCTCCCTGATAGGGCAGGTAGCCCAGGACGACCGGTCTGAGCTGGAAAAACGCGGCGACACTGTCGTCCTCAAGAACCTGGCGGCGTCCATTGGGGACAAAAGCGGCATTGCGTCGGTATCTTTCCAGCTGGATTCGTAGTCCAGCGTGTCCCTTTGTGGACGATCCCGCCGAACGCGCGGAAATCGATCGCGCTCACTGCGATCGCCGGCCCTGCTGGTTGCTTCGATGTAGAAGCTCCCCATGATCGCCGCTGACCCAGCCACCGGCACTTTGGACACCACCCGATCGCTCGGTGTGTATGTCCATTTTCCATTCTGTCGGGCGCGTTGCCCCTATTGCGACTTCGCCACGGCGGTGCGCGAGCCCATTCCCCACGACGACTATGCTGCTGCGGTCGTGGCCGAGCTTTCGGCGCGCGCGGGCTGGTTCCGTAGCCAAGGCGCGCCCGACTTGCGGTCGATCTATTTTGGCGGCGGCACGCCCGGGCTGTGGCAAGCGATCACGCGCGTGATCGCGGCCACGCGTCAGCTCTTCAGTGCAAGCGGACCCCTGGAAATCACGGTGGAAACCAATCCGGGCGAGGTGACGGTGGAATCCGCAGCGGGCCTGCGCGCGGCCGGGGTGAACCGGGTGTCGCTCGGTATGCAAGCCTTTCAGGATCACTTGCTGCGGGCGATTGGTCGCCAGCACAGTGTGGCCGCGATTGCCACGGCGGTCGACACTGTACGCGGGGCCGGCATCGACAATTTGTGTGCGGATTTGATGTTTGGATTGCCCGGTCAGTCGATGGATGACTGGCGCCAGTCACTGGATGCCCTGGTCGCGCTTGGCCCGGATCACATCACGGCCTACGCCCTGACCATCGAGCGCGGCACGCCGTTTGGCGCGCTCGACCGGGCGGGCAAGTTGCTGCGGCCCGATGATGACACGGTGGCTGCGATGTATGCGACCGCACACGACGTGTTGCAGGCTGCGGATTTCGAGCACTATGAGATCTCGTCCTACGCGCGGCCGGGCCGGCGCGCGGTTCACAATACTCTGTACTGGACCGGCGGCGCGTACCTGGGCGTGGGCGCGTCTGCCTCGTCGTTTCGCCCGCTGGCCGATGGAAGTGGTTGGCGCTTTTCCAACCCACGCGCGCTGGAAACCTATCTCCGCTCGGCCGCTGCTCACCAGGGGAATCCCGTCCCGGCCAAGGTCGAGCGCCGCACAGCCGAAGACCTGGAAAACGAAGGCCTGTGGCTGGCTCTGCGCACATCCGATGGGGTGGACCGCGCGGCACACGCGCGCCGTTACGGACGTGACCCGCTGGAGTTTGCCGAACGTGCTGCTGCCGCTCAGAAGTGCGCGAACGCAGGCTGGCTGGCCGTCACGCCGGATCATCTGCGCCTGACCGTCACCGGCTTCTTGTTCGCCGACGAGGTCGCAAGCCTGCTTTGGCTCGGGTAGCCGCCCCGGCTCGCTTCTCCCCGCCGCATGCAGGGTTCGGGAAAATCGAGGCCACGGGTGGCTTCCCCGGACGAAAGGAAGGGGCTAGCACTACTGATTGAAATTCGGACCGAGACCTCGGGAGCGAGGAGGACCGATGACGACGCGCGACGAGGGATGATACTAGACGTATCTGACCGAGGAGATGGGAAGCAAGGAAGTCAGCGGTCCCCGCAGCCCCGAGGGTGACGGGAGAATTTCAATCAGTAGTGCTAGGATGCCGACTTCTTCCAGGAGACCCCATGCTTTCACTGCTCACCCGCGCGGGCCGCTACCGCTGGCTCATTTGCACCCTGCTTTTCCTGGCCACCACGGTCAACTACATCGATCGCCAGATCCTTGCGCTGCTCAAGCCCATGCTTGACGAAAGGCTGCACTGGACCAACGCACAGTTCGGATTGATCAATTCGGCTTTTCAGGCGGCCTACGCCGTGGGGCTATTGTTGTTTGGTGCGTTCGTGGATCGCTTCGGGGCGCGCATCGGCTACGCGGTGTCGATTGCGGCCTGGAGTCTGGCGGCCCTGGCGCACGCGGCGGTGAGCAGCGTGTTCGGGTTCGGGATCGCGCGCGTGGCGCTGGGTCTGGGCGAAGGAGGGGCTTTCCCGTCGTCAATCAAGGCGGTCGCGTTGTGGTTCCCCAAGCGGGAAAGGGCGTTGGCCACCGCGCTCTTCAATTCGGGCGCCAATGTCGGGGCCATCATTGCGCCGGCATTTGTCCCCGCGATGGCTTTTGCCTGGGGTTGGCAGGCCCCCTTTGTGGTCATGGGTGCGGTTGGGCTGCTCTGGCTGTTGTTGTGGATACCGTTCTACGACGAGCCCCAGAAGACTGGGCGGGTTTCGTCGGCGGAGTTGGAGCATATTCGGAGCGAGACTGACGCGGGGGAGCGCAAGGAGCGCATGTCTTGGCTCTCCATCATGCGCCATCGACAGGCCTGGTCATTCGCGGTGGGCAAGTTCCTGACCGATCCGGTCTGGTGGTTCTTTCTCACGTGGCTGCCGGACTATTTCAAGAAGACCCGCGGGCTGGACATCAAGACCAGTTGGGTTCACCTGGTGACCATCTACTCGATTATTACTGTGCTGAGTATTGCGGGTGGCTGGCTGACCGGATATCTCGTGCGCACCGGGTCGAGCGTCTCGCGTGCGCGCAAGACCGCAATGTTCATTTTCGCTTGCGGCGTGTTGCCCATTCTCTTTGTGACCAGGACCAGCGATTGGGTCGCGGTGCTGCTCATCGGGATCGCTGGCGCCGCGCACCAGGCGTGGATGGCGAACCTCTTCACTACTGTGTCGGACATGTTCCCCAAGAGCGCCGTGGCCGGGGTGGTCGGATTTGGCGGGATGGCTGGCTCGGTCGGCGGCTTTATCTTCCCCATTTTTGCCGGATGGTTGCTCGACCGATTCAAGGCGTCCGGCAACATCACGGGCGGCTATGCCATCCTGTTCGCCATCTGCGGGTCAGCGTACCTCATCGCATTTTTCGCCAACCACCTGCTGGCCCCCAAGTTCGAGCCGATCAAGTTCGCGGACCAGCGCCCATAGGCGGCGCTGCGGACGGCATAGGCTGCCGACTGTAGGCCTTCTGCTAGGGAACTCTGCCCGGCGGTGGCTGGCCAGGGCATCCGAAGAAGACCTCAACCTGCTGGTAGGTCCCGTCCTTGATCCCATCACAGTAGCTGCCGTTTAAGGTGACCGTCACACTGTCCGCGCTCAACGAATAGCCCTCCGACGGGTCGAGCGGCACCTTGTTGTCCTTGTCCAGGTAGACACCCATGTTTCCGGGATCGGGCGGAGCGTCCGTCATCTTGAAAACGCAACTAGCCACAGTGACAATAATGGAATTGAGGGCTGCGGTCAGTGCGTCGGGGGAAGTCGCGGGGAAATAGGTTCCGGTTCCGCCGGCCTGGGCGAAGTTGTCCAGATTCCCCGCCGATGGTCCGATGCCGATGACGTAGGTCTTGATATCAGCCGTGGCTGCGGCGGCGATCGCTGCGGCGGCGTTCGCCACTGAGGTCGTGGTGACAGCGCTATTTGACCCAGGGTCGCAGTTGGGCTGGCCATCCGTGGCAAGGAGAATGTAGTGGGCCAGTCCATCATTGACCGTGCTGTAGTAAGCCACGGCCGCGTTGATCGCGGCGGTGGTGGGCGTCTGATTTCCTGGTGAGTTGCTGGTCATGGCGCTCTGGATGCTGGCGGCAGTTCCTGGCCCCACTCCAACCTCCGCCCCTGGATTCACGGTGCAGCTACCCGTCGTCTTGGGCGAGGTGAAGAACTTCAGACCCCATTGGACGCCGGTGGGCGAGGTTGCAAGGACTTGTGTGAGAGACGTCGTCATGGTGGACCATTTGGTCGTACAGACGGCCGCGTCACGGCCGCGACCCCCACCGCCGGTGCACGCGCTGTCGGTGGTGATGTCGTAACTCATTGACGACGAGCGGTCGAGAACCAGAAGCAAATCGACCGCCTGCGGGGCCGGGTTCTTGGTTTGCGTTCCGCAGTTGGCATCGGGCGAAGCCAAAGCAGCGTCCAGGCCGGTGATTATGGGTGGGCCGCTGTCGATGTCGGGTGGCACGACGATTATTACGCTACGGGTACCGCCGCCGCCTGCCCCCCCGGCCTGCGACGGCGTGCCAGAGGCACCTCCTCCATTGCCTCCACCCGCCGTGGGCGCAATTTGAATGGGATCAACTGGTCCGCATTGGAGCCACAGTGTACCCGCAAGCACGAACGCAACCATTGAGGCAATAGTTCGGGCATTTGCTGATCTTCTCATCGGTGCTTACCTCCCGAAACGGAAAACCAAGGTCCGACTCCCGATCCCAATCGCGCTCTCAAGTCTTGCACGCCGGCTTGTCAATGATCGGGAAATTGCGACGTCTATGCCTAATCAGTGCACGTTGCCAGAAATCGCGCAAAAGTCCAGGGGCCTGACTCCATCCAGCGTCGGCGAAGACGGCCAGGTTGACGCGATTCATAGTCTGGCCGCAACTGACCCACCCGGCCAGCGAATTGCCCGGTCTTTCGCCATGCATTGCAAATAGGATGGGCCATCCAACCCTGGTTAGGCGGGGGACCGCCGCGAACCGGCCTAGCGGCGCCAGAAAGCTCTGACGACGCGCTCCCACTCATCGGCCATCAATTGATGTCCCGCGTAGGTCGGGTGCACCCCGCCCCAGATCCAGTGGTTGGGATCGGCGCTGGGCCCGCGGCCCCCGTCGGTGATCGAGTCTCCTTGAAAGAGGATTCGGGCGCCCTTGCGAAAGCCTGCGGGAAATGCGCCAGCCGCTTTTGCAGACCGCGATAGGACCGCAGAAACCAGAGCAAGCGCGAGCAGTTGGCCGAGAATTGTCTTGGTCATGGTCATTCCTCCCACTCTTCAGAAACGCTCCATTCTATCCCGGAACGCAGGCTTGGACTCATCCACCACAGCGATTGGATGCAGCCGACGTTCCAGGTACAGTGATACAGATTGGAATTCGCCTATAAGGCGCGTCTACGGAAAGGAAGCTGCTCGATGACTAGCTGGATCAAACGAGGGGCGACGTTGGCCCTGATGGCAGGACCGCTATGCTTGCTTGGTTGCGGCGGCAGCGGAAAGGGAGGTGACATGACTGGCGGCGTGACGAGCGGCGGGGTGCCGATCGCTGGCGGGGTGACGAGCGCAGGCGCGACGAGCGCGGGCGGGATCACAGGCGCGGGCGCGACGAGCGCGGGCGGGATCACGGATGCGGGCGGTGCGCTGGCGGCTGGTGGCGCGGCCAGAACCGGCGGGGTGATTGGCACGGGCGGCGTTGTCAACACTGGTGGGCTGGGGACGGGCGGCCTCGGCGCCGGCGGCTTGCCCACGGGCGGGGCAGGCATGGGCGGCGCGACTCGCACAGGCGGCGTGGGCGCGGGCGGAGCTGGCCTGGGCGGAACGAGCACGGGTGGAGCCGTTCGCAGCGGTGGCGCGGGCATCGGTGGGGCTGCCATGGGCGGGGCAGGCTCGGGCGGTTTGGCCGCAGGCGGAAGTGGGGCTGGAGGCGTAGGCACGGGCGGCGTGGCCAAAGGGGGCGCAGGTGCCGGCGGAGCCACCGGAGGCACAATCGTGTCCGGCAAACGCGAGATGGAGAGTCTCGACCGCGGGGTCATCGCCATCAATCAGGGCGGCGGAAAGATCTATGTTGGCTGGCGGCTGTTCGGGCTCGACCCGGGCAGCGTTGGATTCAACGTGTACCGCTCCACGGCAGGCGCTGCGGCGGTCAAACTCAATGCTTCACCCATAACCGCCACAACCGACTACGTCGATTCTGGGGCTGACGTCAGCAAGTCAAACGCCTACTACGTCACGGCCGTGGTCGGCGGGGCAGAGCAAGACCCGAGTGCCGCCTATACACTGGCCGCCAATGCTCCGGCACAGCAGTATCTCTCCATCCCGTTGAAAGACGGGGGGCTCAATTACGCGCAGGCAAACGTTGGCGATCTCGACGGCGACGGGCAATATGAATTGGTGGTCAAGTGGAGCCAGTCAGCCAATGTCGACCCCGGATCTCACACCACGGCGACGGCAATCGTGCATGTCGATGCCTACAAATTGGACGGCACCTTTCTTTGGCGTGTCGATCTGGGCTGGAACCTGGAATCGGGCAGCGACTTCACACCGCTCTTGGTCTACGACGTTGACGGTGACGGCAAGGCCGAAGTCATTACCAAGACCGCCGAGGGCACCAAGGACGGCACCGGGGTGACCATCGGCGACACAGACGGTGATGGCAAGACCGACTATCGCAATTCCGATGGTCGCGTATTGAGCGGACCTGAATTCATGTCGGTATTCCGGGGCACGGACGGTAAGGAATTGATCCGAACCAACTGGATTCCGCGCGGCAGTGTCAGTGACTGGGGCGACAGTACGGGCAACCGGAGCTGTCGTCAACAGATGGGCATTGCGTACCTCGACGGGGCCCATCCCAGCATCATCATGTCTCGCGGGGTTTATGCCTATCAAGTCGTGCAAGCCTGGGACTACCGCGGTGGCGCTCTCACCAAGTTGTGGGCATGGGACAATGGCGGCAAGGGGCAATCGGGCGAATGGTATTCCTCGGCCCAATGTCTGCGCATGGGCGACGCCAATGGCGACGGGTACGATGAAGTCCTGAAAGGACCGTCGGCCATCGATCACACCGGCAAGACCCTGTGGGACGAGAAGCTGATCAAGGGCCACGGCGACTATTTCCACATCGGCGTCCTGAATCCCGCCCGAAGCGGTCTTCAGATCTTTCGAATTTTGGAAGCCGCGCAGGACAACGGTGTGGCCATGCTCGACGCCGCCACCGGAACCGTGCTTTGGGGCAAGACCATTGCCGGCGATGCCAGCCGGGGCTACGCGTCGCACATAGATTCGCGACAGAAGGGCGTCCAATGCTGGGCCGGACAGATCAATGATGACCTCTTGAATTACGATGGCAGCGTGATCTGCAACGGAACCAGTCCTTCCAAAGGAGACCACTGGGCCCCGATATGGTGGGAGAGCGACCTCACCCGTTCAATTACCGACGAATTCTCAGGCAACGACGGGGTCCACATCAACAAGTGGAATGGCGCGAGCTGCAGCCTGACCGAGTTGATGAAGACTGGCTCGGGCACAAGAATCACGCAGACCATAGCCGACATCTTGGGCGATTGGCGCGAGGAATTGGTGATTGGCCTGCCAAACGAGGTGCGGGTCTACACAACAACAATTCCGGCAACCAATCGGCTCTACACCTTGATGCACAACCCGATGTACAGGCTGAATGTGGGTCAATCGGCTCAACGCAATTTCGGTACGTCTCTTCCGGACTACTACCTCGGCACCGGCATGACCACGCCCCCAACGCCGGACATCAAGTACGTGGGGCCGCCGCACTAGCTTGGGCGGGCTGGCCCAGCTTTTCTGTCGAGCAGGGGAGTGACAAGCCCGGCTTGCCGGGGCACAATGGCGGAAGCTCATGAGTGCTCCCGAAAGCAAATACACCCAGGACGAGGTCAACGAGATCATCAGACGCGCGCTGAGCAAGCAAGCGATCGATGAGCGTGTCCTTAGCCACTCCGAGCTGGTGGAGATAGCGGCCGAGGCTGGCATCGAGCGCGAGTCCCTGGAGCGCGCCACTGTGGAGTTGGCGCAGTCGCGCACGCAAGAGCTGGCCCAGCAATTGGCGTCTCGGGAGATCGCGGCCGAGCGCTCGGTGCAACTCAAACGCTTCGTGGCCTCGGCCGTGAGCCTTGGCGCCCTCAATGCCTTTCTCTACTTCGTCGCCACGCATTTCCACGGAGGTACCTGGTACGTCTGGCCGTTGGCGGGCAGCGGGGCGCTCTTGGCATTGCGGCTGCGCCACGTGATCTTCCCCCACGACAGGATTCTGCGGCGCAAGCGACGCGAGGAGAAGCTGCGCGCCCGCGCGCTTCGCCGGGAGGCCTGGAAGCGCAATCTGCTCCCGGACAGCGATGCCGTGGGCGATCGGGCCAAGGAATTCGAGGGGGCGGTGCAGTCTGGTGTGACGGCGCTGATCAAGATCGCGGCGCGCAAGCTGGAAAAGCACGTCGAGCGCGAAGAGCGACGGCGCGCGCGGAAACTGTAGATTGGGCAACGCCTAGTGCCGCCGGTCAGAATTTCTGTCAGGTTTTGGCTGGCGATCCATCCCGGCCGGCGGCGTTGCTCCTCGGTCACAAAGGGTTGACTATGCTCCCACGTCGCGCCATGCCGGCCGGGCGCCA
>Ga0265330_10002152_pt1 | contig 10860 bp, 8 predicted proteins | sample 41919metaG_FD_202083 | JGI IMG/M metagenome (GOLD analysis project Ga0265330, IMG submission 202083) | Rhizosphere microbial communities from Carex aquatilis grown in University of Washington, Seatle, WA, United States - 4-19-19 metaG | ecosystem: Host-associated > Plants > Roots > Rhizosphere >... | reverse complement strand
TTTGACCACGTTGATTCTGGCCGCGCCCGCGGTCACGCCCGCGCCGCACGCGATTACCAGCACCTGGCGCGGATCGGCCGGAATCAACGTGGTCAAATGCCCAAGCATGAGCTGCAACCGCATGTCCTGCGGTAGGCTGGACGCCTGGATCTTTCCAGCATTGCGGTAGCTCATGACCCCGTTTACATCCAGGGTCACGGCCGGCGAGGAATTCATCCCTTCCCCGACATAAAGAAACGTCTCTTGCGTGGTTCTTTCCAGCGCGAAGAAGCGGCCATGCCCAACCAGCATCGGGGGAACCGGAATCACATTGCGCGCGAGCACCACGGCCAGTGCGACAATGGCCAAAGCCCCGGCCGCGTCCCGCCCAGTGAACCGCGGCGCCGCGCGGCCCGGCAGCAGCGAGGGAACCAGGGTCAACAGGGCCACGGCAGCGGCCAGCGCAATCAGCACGCGTTCGCCGTTCTGCGTCCCGATTGTGGCAATCAGCACCAAGCTGGTGCCGAGTGCCCCGACAATGGCGCCCACTGTGTTGGCCGCGTAGAGGCGGCCCACCACCACACCACCGTCACCTCCATTGCGGGCAACCGCGGCCAGGGCCAGTGGAAAGCTGGCGCCCCACAGGCAAGCTGCCGGCAAGATTGCCCACAGGCAGCGAACGAAATCGATCTGAAACTCGGCCCATGGCGTGCCCGCCAGGCGCGGGTTGACCGGCCAGTAGGGCAGCGCACTGGTGATGTTCCACGAGGTCCAGGCGATGGCCACGACCAGCGCCAATTGAGCAAAGCCGAGGGCGCGGCGCGGATTGGGTGTTCGCCGCGCGACAAATGATCCGGCGCCACTGCCCAGGCCAATGCCAATCAAGAACACCGCCAGGATGATCGAGAAGGTATAGGTCGTGCTGCTCAGAAGCAGTCCGAAGAGGCGCGTCCAGATCACCTCGGCCCCGAGCGCGCCCATCCCGGAAATCCCTATGGCGACATAGATGATCCAGGCGGGCGTGGTTGGGGTGGAAGCTGCAGCAGCCTTTGCACTTGCCTCAGGCGGCGTGGTCAACGGCCGGGCACGGGCCAGGGCAAACGCGCCCAGCGCCACCGCAGCGTTCAGGCTGACAGCGAAGAAAGTCGCACTGTGCGTGTCGTGTACCCGCAAGAGATAGAAGCCGGCCAGCAAGCAGCCGAACACCGCGCCCAGGGTGTTGCCGCCATACAGGTATCCCAGCCACGAAACCCCACGCGGGCTGAGCTCGATCCAGCGGGAAACCGCGGGCAGGGTCGCCCCCATCATCACTGTGGGCGGCAGCAGACAGATCGCCGCAAACAGCCCGCGCAGAAGCAGCCCCGGAATGCCATGCCCGACCACAGCGGTGTAGACGTACTCGACCAGTGGCATCGCCACCAGCATCAGGATCCCGCACACCCCGATGGCAATTTCCAGCACGGCATAGACGCGCAAGGGGTGCCAGTGGCGGGCAAAGCGCGAAAGCCCCAGGCTGCCGAGGCACATCCCGCCCATGAAGGTGCCGAGCAGCACGCCGATCGACACAGCCGACGATCCGAGCACCAGCTGCAGCATCTGGAACCAGACGATCTCGTAAATCAGCGCCGCGCACCCACTGGCCACAAACAGCAGCAGAAGAAGCGGAAACGGCCGCTCGTCCGCACAGTCTGGTGAAGCGGGCAAGGGTTCGCGACGGCGTGTCATGGAGCCTCCATCGGTCAGGGGAGCCAGCGTAGCAGGCAATATGATTTGTCTGCAAACATCGTGTGATCCTGCTCACGGGGGTTGCCCGATGATCTCTTGGCAAGCCGATCTTGTGCTAGAGACAGCGCTGACATGCCGCTCTTGAGAACGGATCGAGCGCTGCTCGATCGATTCCGCGCCGGGACGCCGGAAGCCCTTGCCACGGTCTACTGGGAATACGTTCGCAAGGTCGAGTGCCTGCTGAGCGCGGGGTTTGAAATCCGCGGTCGGGGAACCCGGGTCGCTGGCGTCTGCCGTCAGCCGGAGGACCTGGCCGATTTGGTTCAGGAGGTTTTTCTACGGGCCTTTTCGGAAAAGGGCCGGCGGGCGTACGATGGCCTGCGTGACTACGGGCCGTATCTTTACGCCATCGCCCGCAACGTTCTGGTCGACTGGGCGCGGGTGCGGGGTCGCGAAATTCCATCGCCCTGGCGAGAGCTGGAAGCGGCAATCGAGACGGAGCCGCTGGCTGAAGAAGCGGCGCCATGGGCCACGCCCGTGACCATGCAGGTGGTCGAGCAATACCTGGTGGCGCTTCCGCAAGACCTGCGCGACGTTCACAAACTTCGCCACGAGCAAGGCCTTTCGCAGGAACTAGCCGCTGAGAAATTGGGCGTGGGCCGCCAGACCTTGCGGACGCTGGAGCGGCGCTTGCGAGACGGGCTGGCGGCTGCCCTCGACGCTGCGGGAATTTGAATGGACTGCCAACCAGAATTCACCCAAGCCCGAAGTGAAAAGGGGGTAGCTGCGTCAGAATGAAAAAGCGATCAACAGAGGAACTCGACTCTTTGCTCGGACGCGGCAGCATGGGCGCCGCTCGCCGCGACGCAATTTTGCAGACAGTTCTGGCGCGGGTCCGGGCCGAGGCCCCGTCCCGGAGGAGCTGGCGCTGGGCTTTCGCGGGATTCGGGGCCGCAGCGACGGCTACTGCTGTGCTGCTTTTCGTCGGACCGCGTTTTGCGTCGCCTGCGTTGTCACCATTTCGCGCAAAAGGGACGGCGAATTCGAGCGCACCATCCGCAGAGATCGACTGTCTCGGCGCGACCCTGGCAGCCTGTCCGACCGGATCGCTCCTGGTGGTCCGGGTGGCTGGCGTGCGCGGGTACGTGTCCGCGTGGGCCGAACCGGTCGGCGGGGGCGAAAGAATTTGGTACTTTTCGGCCGAGAGCCGCTCGCCATTGGTGGAGCCCGCGGCCATGGTCTCGGCTGCGACCAGTCGCGCGGTCAAGATCGGCCCCGAACACGCCGCCGCGACCTACCTGGTTCAGGTTCGCGTGACCGAGCGCCCGATGGGGCGCGATGATCTTCTGCGTCTCCCCGAAAGTGCCGCGCTGGCGAGCCGCCAGGATCGCTTGACTGTCACGTTGCCATGAGTCGCACCCTGCTGTTGGTCTTGGTCTTGGGACTGGCCTCGCCGCAGGCCCGCGCTGCCACGGCACTGTTCTCGCTGGCGGTTGGCCACAATGGACTCCCCGTTGATGCGGCGACCTCCGGTGTTGGTGTGCTCAACTATGCCGATGACGACGCCCTGGCGGTACACGAGCTGGCCCGCGCAGTCGCGCGTCGATCGGTGGTTCTGGCCCTGCCGGATCGCACGACCCAAGCCCGCTATCCGGCAAGTGGCGAGACGCGGCCGCCATCATTGGTCGAGTTGCGCCGGGCCCTGGCCGAACTGAGCAGCGACATCAGGCGCGCCGCAGGCGCTGGCGACGAGGTCACAGTGTGGTTTTTCTACAGTGGCCACGGTCAGCTCGACAGTGACGGCCGCGCCAACCTGACCCTTGCCGATGGTGCCCTGTCGCAGGACGTGCTGTACAACGAGGTGCTGCCCGCACTCGCTGGTGGCACGGTGCACCTGATGATCGATGCCTGCCATGCCGAGGCGCTGATTCGTCCGCGCGACGTCACCGCCGAAACCGTCGAGGTATCTGCCTCGGACGTCGCTTCAGCCTCGCTGCGCGGTCGGCTGGCCCACCTTCCCAACGTGGGCGCCATCATGGCCAGTGCCAGCAACACCCAGGCCCATGAATGGGACGAATATCAAACCGGGGTTTTCACGCACGAGTTGCTCTCCGGTTTGCGGGGCGGGGCCGACGTGAACGGCGACGGACGGGTCGAGTACAGTGAAATTGCCGCCTTTTTGGCGGCCGCCAACCGCAAAGTCACTGACCCGCGCGCCCGCCTGACCACCCTGGTGGTTGCACCCAAGCTTTACCCACGGATCGCCATTGTGGATACCCGCAGTGCCCGCACTGTGGCCCACCTGCAAGGGCGAACCCATCATCTTGGCCGTTTTCAAGTAGAGGATCAGCGTGGCAATCGCCTGCTCGATTTGCGGACAGAATTCAATTTCACGGTCGATGTTGTTGTGCCCGCTGGCGAGCCTTTGTTGGTGAGCAACGACAGTGGCGAAGCGACCATCATTCCCCGCGTCGACCAGCCCACTCGGCTCGAAGACCTGGTGCTGGAGAAGGGGCGCCTGCGGTCCCGCGGCGTTATGGCCGAATCCATGCGCCGTGGTCTTTTCGCTGCGGAATTCGGCCCCTCGTACTACGGAGGCTTTGTCGACAGCGCCGACAAGCAGATGATCCCAGTGGACCTGTCTGCCGCTGCGGTTCGTGCCGTGGCCGGGGGGTCTCCGCGAGGCGGACACAACCCGGCCGCTTGGTCGGCGTTTGCTGTGGCTGGCGCCTCGGTGGTCACGGCCGGCGTATTCGCCGCCTTGGCGGGTCGGGCCTACAGTGACTTTCAGAACGCCGATTTTGAACGACAGTCAATAGACGCGCGCGACCGCTACCACCGCTACGGCGCCGTCGCGCTCAGCGCTGCTGCGGTCGGCGTTCTGTCCGGCGCCCTGGGCTACTGGCTGTGGAATCGCGACAACGCCCACAGTGGCATGTGAGATTGAGGGAAGCGATGCGAGCAGTTTTCGCCGCTGTTGTGCTACCGCTGGTTTTTGCGGCGTGCCTGCCCGGCCCCAAGATAAGTTGCGGCACGACAGATGATTGCGCCCCAGGCCGAGTGTGCGTGGTCGGGACTTGCCAACCCGCGATCCCCGACGCCGGCCCGGACACGAGGTTCAAGAGCGAATCTTCAGGGGATGTGGCCATCGAGCGCTCGGAAAGGCCAGGAACGGACGATGCCGACGTCGCGCTTGACCTGGCTCCGCCGGTCGACGGAGCGCTGAGTGACCAATCCGTTCCGTGGATCGACGCACCCGTCGTCTCGACTGGTATGGACGCGGGCCTAGACGAAATTCCCTCAGAAAGGCCGAGCCCCGATTTCGCGAATGTCGCCGAGGTGGGGCCCGATTCCACCTCCATGCCGGTCGACACGGCGCTGGATGTCTCCACGGTTCTGGCGATCGACGCCCCAGCAGACTGGCAACTATCCCGGAACGGCATCGAGGCCGGCGACGCGCTATTGGGAGATGCTGGAGGTCTTTCGCCGGCGCCCGTGTCTTGGGAAGATTTTCGCGCCCAAAGTCCCCGTGAACCCTGGCCTGGCGGCCGATACATCGTAGACGGTGATCTGGCGCTCGATGTTGTCGGCCTGCGCGCCTACTACGACGCGTGGATTGCGGCCGCGGGCGCGACACCCGCAACCCTGGCGCCCATGGGATTCACGGTCACCTGGCCATTCCCCGCGTGCCTCTCTCTGTCCTACTGTATCAGCAGCCTCTTTGGCGACAATCTCCCCGTGATCGAAGCGGCGATGCAGATCGCGACCGCTTCGTGGAGCGACAGCGTCGCGGTCGGTTACGCCTACCTGCCTGAAGAGAACGCCAGCTGCGATGCTGGCAATGCCACAGTCACGTTCGACGTGCGCCCGGTCTCGGGCGCCGGATATTCGGCTGTTTCGTTCTTTCCCGACAGCCCGCGGTCCGCGCGATCGTTGCTGATTGACAGCAGTGCACTGGCCGTTGGTCCCGATGGAGTGGACCTTGAAGGAACCCTTCGTCACCAGCTTGGCCACACCCTGGGCTTCCGGCACGAAAACCTGTGGCTCGATCCGGCCTGCACTTCGGAAGATGGCCGACTCGCCGTCCAGGTAGCCAACTACGACGTCGATTCGGTCATGCACCTGCCCACCTGCCGCCCGAGCGAGATCGGCGGCACCGTGCCGACGGAAGGGGACCTCGCCGGGGCCATCGCCCTATATGGCTTGTCTCCCGTCCTGATAAGTGTCTCCGGAATGACCCAATGAAATTTCAGCCAATCGTAGCCCATAGATAGAAACACTGAGGAGCAAAGACATGACCAAGAGCAGCACGAGGTTCGGCGACAAGAAGAACAAGAGGCGGGTCATCCTGGTTGCGCTGGCGACGGCTTGCGTTCTGATGGGTGCGAGCCGATCCGCACTTGCAGTCAATAGCCCGGTCACGCAACTCGAGTACCTTTCAACTACCAACACTCTTATTATCCAGATCACCAACGCGGGCAACTTCGAGTACTACAAAGCCCAGCTCACCTCCCCGGGCTGCAACATCGCGGCAACCAGTATCGACACCATCAAGATCTGGCTCTCAATAGCGCAGGCCTCGCTCCTGTCAGGCAAGAACGTCACATTGTACTCGACAACCTGCAACTCCCAGAACTACCTATACGACATCGTTCTGGCCAGGTGATGGGCCGCCTTTGGCGAACGCAACGTGAAGAAATCGCCAACCAAGATTCGCCTGGTCCCGTAGTGAGAAGCGGGTCGAGAGAAATTGGGCGCTCGGCTATCGACCAGAAGAGCCGCGCTGGGCGTCAGTTCGAGACACTACGGAGGCACCATGACCGTTTTTCGAGAAGAAGACCTAGTACTGCGGATATCGAAACTCGCAAGGGCTGCAGCAGGCGCTGTCCTGACACTGACAGCCATTTCCTGTGCGGGACCCGAAGACACCGAGCAGGAAACCGTCCAAAGCAATCTCTTTGTCCAGACGGGCAAGGTCCTGTGGAATGGCGCGAGCGTTTCCAACCAGGCTGCGTTGGGAACAGCGGCGGCTATACCGGTCTGCTTTGCAGTGAGGCCAAGGATTGACTCCAAAAAAACGACTCAGTGCCCACTGCAGAGCAGCCAAAACGTGGACTGTCAGGGATGGGCGACGACATCAAGGACGGCACCCTTTCCCAACCAGACGTTCAATTCAGCAGCGTTTCGACAGAACATCAGGAGCGTGATAAGCAAGACGTGGGTGCATTCAGCGAACATTGACTTCTACAACTGGGGTGACTGCCCAATTGACGCCGCAACCGGCAAGCACGATGATGCCCAGCTCACGAAGACGATTGTCATTCAATTCCAGCAGGAATGGGACCCGCCGCCGAATCAGAAATGCACGAGCGACGCAAACTGCAGCGGCACACCCAATGGTGCCGTCTGTGGCAGCGACAAGATTTGCCATGCCGGAGGCGTCAATTGGTCAGGGCTCGGCATGTCCAGCACCGCTCCGACCGTCATTCAGTACAATTGGCCGGCGATTGCGCTAGGAATCGAGGACCACAATATCACGCACGAGTTCGGTCATGCTTTGGGATTTACGCACGAGTTCGCTCGCTCCGACTATCCGAAGACCTGCGCGGGCGATATCGGACAATCGGCATTTGGCACCGAGCCCATAGCGAACTCAATTGCCCTTACGTCCTTTCCGGATACGGCGTCGGTGATGAACTATTGCAGCAGCGGCCTTCTATCTCCGGGTGACGTCCTCGGTGCGCAACGCGCCTATGGTCGAAAGGGCACGGGCTCGCTGGTGTCGTCCGACGGGTGGTGCGCCGACATTTCGAATGCTTCGTCAACGGCCGGCGCGTCTGTGCTCACGTATCCCTGCTACAGTCGCTCCAACGATCTCTGGTTCCGGGACAGTGGGAGCCAGCGACTTCAGGCGAACCTCAGCTCCTCGATACAGCGTTGCCTGAACGTGAAGGGCGGTACAGTGTCAGGAGGCGGCCCAACACCTGTGGTTAGTTGGACCTGCGATTCGGGCACCAATGAGCAGTTCTCGTTCACCGGTGTGCAATGGCGGGGCATGGGAAACATGTGTGCCACAGCGGTTGGGTCATCTGTGCAAATGAAATCTTGCGACAATAGTCTGGCAACGCAGAAATGGACTTTTCTGGACGGTGACCCGAACACGTCCCTGCGCTACGATCAGATCCGTTCTGATAGCACTGGACTCTGCGTCTCCACCTCCACTGGGACTCTTGGAGAACAAGTTACTCTCAAGACTTGCAGCGCAACGGACACGAAACAGCGGTTCGCCTTTTCGGGTCAGGGTGTTATTGGATTTGGGAATCTCTGTCTAAACGTCTTGGGTGGGTTGCCGAATGAGGGCAGCGCGATCGGGTTGTGGGACGGTTGCACGACGACTCCCCGACAGATCAATGGGCAGTTCTCCGTGTCGGGACCAGTGACGTCTCTCGGGCAGTGTCTGGACAGCAGCAATACCAGCCAGGTCTCGGTGTCGCCTTGCTCGTCGGGTAGCGCGAGTCAAACCTGGGAGTACTATTTCTAGTCCTATGCCGTCGACCCGATGGTGCCCCTCGTACACCCAGGGGCACCGGCCGGGGAGATGGGGACGTGGTCGCGACTTCTGGCGGTGCCAGCAATTTGGGCGGCACGACCAGCAACGGCGGGCGCACTGGCGGTGGCACGGCTGCGGCAGGCGGCACCGGCAGAGGAGGCGCGTTCGCTCTTGGCGGTACTGTGGCAGCCGGGAGCACGACCGCGACCACCACCTCCAGTTCGACTGGTATCCCCAATCCGGTAAAACTGGAAAGAGGGGGGAACTTTGGCGCCTGCGTCGCTCAAGGCCAATTCAGGGACGCTATCATCCGACCCGACGACGCCGGCGCATTGATGCTCACCGGCTCGATCCACCACTCACCCGAGTCTTCGTCAAGTCAGGCCGATCCCTTCGGTCCCATCGCACTGACCAGCGATCAGATCGTACACTTCCAAGCGCTCGTGGCGGCGAACGCCGCATCCAATGGCCTGGCAAAGAAGCCGCCCATGGGCTGGAACAGCTGGAACAAGTTTGGCTGCGGACCCGACATGACAGAATCGAAGATCAGGGCAGTCGCCGATGCCATGGTCAACTCGGGTATGCAGAAGGCCGGCTATCAGTACATCATCCTCGATGATTGTTGGCAGCAGGTGAATCGCGATTCCAAGGGCAACGTCGTGCCCGATCCGAACTTCACCACGAACATGTCTGCACTTGTGAACTACGTTCACAACAAGGGCCTCAAGTTCGGACTTTATTCGGATCGGGGCACGAACACCTGCCAAGGTAGGGCTGGCTCCTACGGCCACGAGACCCAGGATGCGAAGACCTAATCCCTGATACGATTCCCAGCCACATGACAGGCATGAGCGGGAAATCGAACGGCGCAGCGACCGGTGGCGGTCACGTCTGCGCAGGACGAAAACACTTCCACTTCCTGCGGACGACCGCGTGGAGGCGTGTGACGGTGATCACTTGGACGAGGTTTCCTGACGGGTAATCCCCTTCCTTTTCCGGGGGTACGATGTGATCATGTTGTTTCGACGCAGAAAACCAGCGTCTGGCGTACGCAAGGATGCCGATTCTGAGGAAATTGCGATGGAACCGCAGGCTTTGCTAAAGGAGATTGCGATGGAAACTCAGGCTTTGCTAAGTATGCGAATTGTAGCCCAAGGATGCATGGGGCTGTTTCTGGCCGGCACCATCGTCTTAGGGCAAGGCTGCAGCTCACATAGTCGAGGGCTGGAGGCGGCGGGCGGAGCCCAAGGTGGAGCCATAGGCGCGGGCGCAACGGGGGCCGGGGGCTCGAGCGCGGGGACCCGCGGCCCGGGGACTGCGGGCGGCTTACTCGGCGGAGCCGCGACTTCTGGCGGTGCCAGCAGTTTGGGCGGCACGACCAGCAACGGCGGGCGCACGGACGGTGGCACGGTTGCGGCAGGCGGCACCGGCAGAGGGGGCGCGTTCGCACTTGGCGGTACTGTCGCAGCGGGGGGCACGACCGCGACCACCACCTCCAGTGCGACTGGCGTCCCCTATCCGGTGAAACTGGAAAGAGGGGGGAACTTTGGCGCCTGCGTCGATCAAGGCCAATTCAGGGACGCTATCATCCGACCCGACGACGCCGGCGCATTGATGCTCACCGGCTCGATCCACCACTCACCCGACTCTTCGTCAAGTCAAGCCGATCCATTCGGTCCCATCGCATTGACCAGCGATCAGATCGTACACTTCCAAGCGCTCGTGGCGGCGCTGCCCCCGGACCCATGCCCAGTCGTCAGTTCGCCCTGCGATACCTGCTGGGGCACGACCATCACCATAGACAGCAAGCGATACGTGGACAATATGTGCCAAAGGTGTGACTACAGCTTGACGGTCAACCTGCTCGGGGAGTTTTTCGATTCACTGGCCAGCCAGGGAAGTGCAACTCCTGACCTCGATGGTGGCATCGACCTGGCGGAAGCCGGAAATCCCGATCGTGCCCCATCCTTGGATGCGGGCGGCCCTGACCTCGACCGAAACGCGTCCTGGGACGCTTCCCTTGCAAGACTGGACGTTTCACGCAGTTTCCCCGAACTGTTTGAGGGAATATGGCTTTTCGGCTGGTCGGGCGGGTCAAACCACTTTTCCTGGATTCGTTTCTCAGCCTTGTCCGCCGACCCTGCATCGCCAGGTACTGGGACCGTGGACATCTTGGCGGGCAAGGACGCTGTGGTGAGCAACCTCGGCTTTTGGCCGTGCGATGGCCAGGGTCACTGGTTCATCACCCAAAGGCCGGACACCATCAGCATCGAGCTTCCCCCGGCGTGTCCTCCTACCAGCGATCAGACATACACGATCACTGCCATCCAAGACGGACCGGGCACCTTCCTCCGGCCAGGCAGTGCACAACGTATCGCCCTGAGCGGAGGATCCCTCGCGCCGGTCGAGGCGTTCCGATATCCAGACAGTCAGTGCGATGCGGCCATGACAGCCTGCACGCCGGTAGACCCCGTGAGAAAGTTTGACGCCGCCGCGATGTGATGGCCTAGTGCCGCCGGTCAGAAGATCGGCCATGTTTTGGGTGGCGAGGCGCCCGGCCGGCACGGCGCGACGAGGGAGCATAGTCAACCCTATGTGACCGAGGA
>Ga0265330_10002150_pt1 | contig 10866 bp, 9 predicted proteins | sample 41919metaG_FD_202083 | JGI IMG/M metagenome (GOLD analysis project Ga0265330, IMG submission 202083) | Rhizosphere microbial communities from Carex aquatilis grown in University of Washington, Seatle, WA, United States - 4-19-19 metaG | ecosystem: Host-associated > Plants > Roots > Rhizosphere >... | reverse complement strand
GAAAACCAGTTCGTATTTGGGGATTGATATCGGCGCCGCCGGCATCAAGTTGGTTGAATTCCGCCAAGACAGGGGCCGGGCCAAGCTTCACACATACGCTTATACCGAGCGCGCACCGGCCGATCTCTCCGTCAGCCTGATCGATGACGTCGCGGGAACCAGCGCCATAATAAAGGCGATGTTGAAAAAGTCAAAGGCAACGGCGGTCAAAGCGGTGACCGGCCTGCCCGTTTCTTCTGTTTTTTCTTCGGTGCTTTCAGTGCCCAAACTGGGCGAAAAAGAGCAAAAAGGCGCCATTGAGATCCAGGCCAGGAAGATCATCTCCATTCCGCTCGAAGAACTGGTGTTGGATTCGAAGGTGATCACCCCCCCCGAGCTTTTGAAGGCCAAGGGTCCTGATTCGCTTAAGAACATCCAAGTCCTGCTCACGGCCGCTCCCAAGAATCTCATCGCCAAATATCTGTCGGTCTTCCGCGCCGCGGGATTGGAATTAACCTCGCTCGAGACCGAGGCCTTCGCTCTTATCCGGTCGCTCGTGGGAAAGGACAAATCAACGCTCATGGTGATCGACATCGGCGCTTTGCGCACTTCGGTCATGGTGGTGGTGGGCGGCATTCCTTATCTTTCGCGCTCGATCGATGTCGGCGGCGCGAAACTCACCAAAGCGGCGGCCGCGGCTCTTGGCGTGTCGGATGCCGAGGCCGAGGCCATGAAGAACGATTTTCGATCGATGGGCGTCATGTCGGCCGGCGGCATCCCGCCGGTGTTCGAACCTCTGGTCGATCAGATCGTCGCCGAAGTTAATTTTTCACTTAAACTTTTTTCGGGACTCGATACCCAGATTTCGGCCGACAAAACCGCCGCGCCGCCAAAAACCGTTGAAAAGATAATTTTGACCGGCGGGGGATCGCTGCTTCCGAATCTTGATACGTACCTCGCGGGGAAGCTGAACCTGCGGGTTTTCTGCGGCGATCCTTGGGCGCGCATCCTTTACCCCGATGAGATCCGTCCGCTCTTGGACGAGATCGGACCGCGATTCTCGGTAGCCATCGGTTTGGCCATGCGCGAGTTTGAATCGTAACAAACCGGCACCATGCCTGACGAAAAACAAAATCAACCCGACCTCGCACAAACTCCGGCGCAACAACCCGCCGACCGGGTGGGCTTGCGCGTCTCGCTCATTCCGGCCGAAGAAACGGCGCGGCAGGATCCGGCGCGGGGGTTTCGGCGTTTTCTTATCGCCGTAATCGTTTTTACCGTCGCGATCGGCTCCCTTGCCGGTTATTTGTATTTAACGGTCAATGTGAACGCCCAAGCGATCGCGAAACTTGACGCCTCCACCCTTGATCTCGCAAAACAATCAAAGGACATCGCGCCGCTCGTCAAAGACGCCAAAAACGACCAAGCTCAACTTAAAGCGCTTTCCGCGCTTCTTTCCACCCACAAGACCGGCCTGCGGGTCTTTGGTTTTTTGGAAGCGCATACCTTGCCGGACGTTTCCTATTCTTCGGTTTCAATGAGCGACAACGGCACGGTCAATTTGACGGTCTCGGCCGCCTCGTTCGAGTCGTACGCCGCCCAATACGGCGAGTTCCTCGCTCAACCCGAGGTTAAAAGCTTGACCGTTTCCAGTCTTAGTCCGAATTACGACCAAAATAACGTTCTGACCAATGTCGATTTTTCCTTGACCCTTATTTTCAATCCCGCGATCTTCCTAAGCCAATCGCCGTCAAGTTGACCTTAACGCCTATGTTCGCCGACCGAGAGTCGACAACCACCCGAGAAAAACCTTTCGCCGTTGCGGTTCTGCGCATCGGTTCGCATCCTTTGCTATATTCGATCGTCACGATCTTGGCGATCGGCGCGCTCGTCTTTTTTCTGGCCATCGCGCCGCTCGTGCATATGCTGCAGACGGGCGGCGCGGCCTCAAAGAGCGACGCGCTGGCGCGCAACAATACCGCCCAAAACGCTTTGGCCGCGCAAAAGAAATTGACCGACGCCGCCTTGTCGATTTCTTCCGCCGATCGCGAGATGTTGAACTACGCCTTGCCCGACGCGCCGGACGCACCCGGCCTTGCGGTGATCATGAAGTCGCTCGCCGCCGCCGCCGGGGTCAAGCTGACGAGTTTTGACGTGAGCGAGCCGTCCGCCTCCGACGGAAGCTCATCCGGAGCCGTCAGACAGGCGGAGATCACCATCGCTCTCGACCTTGTCACCTATGACCGTCTTAAGATATTCCTTACCTCGCTCGAAAACAGTTTGCGGATATTCAACCTCAAAAGCCTGACCTTTTCGCCGGCGAACGGTTCGGCCGGCCTCCAGATCGAGTCCTATTATTTGAATAACACCTAAATGGCATCAAGGAAAAGCACCAATGTATCGCTTATGATCTTGGGCGCGGCCTGTCTCGTCGCCATCGCTTATTTCGTTTGGCTGTTCCTCGCGCCGCCGCCCTCGTCGCCGGCGGTCGAAAATAATATCATCACCGAGCTTGACACGAGCGTGGTCGGGAGCGGCGGATTCCAAGCGCTGCGGGAATTCGTAAAATTGCCGATCCGGGCGGGATCGGTCGGCCGTCCCGATCCCTTCGCCTCTTTGTCTCCCGCTTCGTCCTTGAACGCGAATTCGCCGGTGAACGCCCCGCTTAACGCGAACACCTCTCAATAATCCATGCCTGTCACCATCGCCGAACAACAGCTTTTGGATGTTTTGCGTTCCGACGGCATTATTGACGCCGACGTTGTCGCGCGCGTGAGCGAAGAGGTCGGCCGCACCGGCGTTTCGGCCGTCGACATTTTGAAACGCGACCGCTTGGCGACCGAGGAGGCCGTGGCGATCGCCCGTTCCAAGATATTGAACATTCCTTTCCAAGACCTTTCCGGCAAGGTTCTTTCCGAAGAACTCATGAATATCGTGCCGCAAGAGGTGGCCGAGACCTTCAAGCTGGCTCCCATTTTGACCAAAGAACACACTCTCGTCGTCGGTCTGGTGAATCCTTCGGATTACCGCGCCATCGAGGCCATTGATTTCATCGCCCAACAACACGGCTACGGCGTTCAATATAATATCATCACCGAGAACGGCTGGCGTTTCGCCATGCGCTCGTACGAATCGGGGCGCAAGGAGGTCACGCAAGTGGTGGAGCAGGCGCGAGCGAACTTGGCTTCCGGCGTCGCCGCCGAGCAGATCAAAGGCGAAGAGGAGGATACCATTGAGAGCGTGGTCAAAGGCGCGCCCGTTTCGCGCATTGTTTCCGTCATGTTCAAGACTGCGGTCGACCAGAACGCCTCCGACATCCATATCGAGCCGTACGGCAACGTTTCGCGCGTGCGCTTCCGGGTTGACGGCATTTTGCGCACCGCGATCACGTTGCCGCTTTTCCTCCATGCCGCGGTCGTTTCGCGCGTCAAAGTGCTGGCCAACCTCAAACTCGATGAGACGCGCATTCCGCAGGACGGGCGTATCCGCATGGAAGTGAGCGGCCGGCCCGTGGATTTTCGCGTTTCCACCCTCCCGGTCGTTGATTTTGAGAAAGTCGTGATGCGCATTCTTTCGGCCGACTCGGCCGTGCCCACTCTCGAGGCGCTGGGGTTCCGCGCCGAACACGTCGAGATCATCAAGAACGAGATCAGGCGTCCGCACGGCCTTTTTCTCGTTTCGGGTCCGACCGGCAGCGGCAAATCGACCACGCTCTACACCGTGCTTTCCATGCGCAATGAAGAAGGGGTTAACATCATCACGCTTGAAGACCCGATCGAGTATTATCTCAAAGGCGCCAATCAGTCGCAGATCCGCCCGGAGATCAATTACAGTTTCGCCACGGGTCTGCGCTCCATCCTGCGCCAAGATCCGAACATCATCATGGTCGGCGAGATCCGCGACGGCGAAACCGCCGAGCTGGCGGTGAATGCCGCTCTTACCGGACATCTCATTTTCTCCACCGTTCACACGAATGACGCCATGGGCGTTACTCCGCGGCTCATCGACCTGGGCGTGGAGCCGTTCCTTTTGTCGGCGACCCTTAACGTGGCCGTGGCTCAGCGCCTGGCCAGGCGGGTTTGCCAGCATTGCCGTGCCCCGATCGAGGTGCCGCCCGAAGTTCGCGAATTCGTGGTCTCCGAGCTCCGCCTGATCCCGAAGAAGTTCTTGGCCGACCGCGACCCCGAAGCCATTAAGCTGTTTCAAGGCGCGGGTTGCACCCATTGCGCCATGACAGGTTATCTCGGCCGCCTCGCCATTTGCGAAGTCATGATGGTCACTGATAACATGCGGAAGATCATCGAATCGGGTTTCCCCAATGAAGAGGCCAAAAAAGAGGCCGCGGCCCAGGGGATGCTCACGATCAAGCAGGACGGCGTCCTCAAGGCGCTTGACGGATTCACGACGATCGAGGAGGTCGTGCGCATAACCAGGGAATGAAGACAATATGCTGTTTAAGATGAAGGATAAATTAAAGCCGATCATCGTCGACGCCCCGATCAGGCGGCTTTCGTTCGTTTCGATTTTTTTTAATTTGGCGGCTTGGATATTGCTGGTTGCAAAACTGTTTCCGCTCGTTGCGAGCGGTCGTCTCATCGCCCTGCATTACAATGTGTATTTGAAGGTGAATGATATCGGCCCGGCCGGCCTGGCTTTGGTTCCCGCGCTTATCGGGACGCTCATCATCGTCATTAATTTTTGGCTGGCCGCGCGCACTTACAGGTCAAGCCGCCAAAACACCCTTGTCATCCTCGCGATCACGGCTTTTTACGAATTCCTGATCGCGCTCGCTTCGTTATTCATCATTCTCGTTAATCTGTCCCGTTAATGGATATTATCGTGCTTAAAATCTTCATTTTGGCGGTCGCTTCATTCGCGCTTTCGTTTCTTTTAACGCCGGCATGGTCCGGTGTTTTGTATCGCTTCAAGCTGGGTAAGAATATCAGGGACGCCGCGGCCGCGCCGGTCATGGCCGCGCTTCACGCCAAGAAAGCCGGCACTCCCACCATGGGCGGCGTGCTTATTTGGGCGCCGGTCACTTTGATCGCGCTCGCGGCCGCCCTTGCCTCCGCGCTTCGTGCGTCTTGGGGCTGGTTCAATTTTCTTTCGCGAAGCGGGACATGGCTGCCGCTTTTCGCCCTCGTCGCTTCCGCGTTCGTTGGGCTTGTTGACGATTATTGGAATGTTAAGCGCATCGGCCCGCATGGCGGCGGCTTGCGCATGCGCCACCGCTTGCTGTTGTACACGGCGATCGCCGCCGTCGGCGCTTGGTGGTTCTATGCAAAACTTGATTGGAGCATCGTTCATTTGCCCTTTGCCGGGAACATCGATCTGCATTGGCTCTTTATCCCTTTCTTTATTTTGGTCATCGTCGCCACTTCGTTCTCGGTGAACGAGACCGACGGGCTCGACGGTCTCGTCGGCGGCCTTCTCGCGGTTGCTTTCGCGGCATACGGCGCGATCGCTTTTTACGCCGGCAAATACGATCTGGCCACTTTTTGCGCGGTGATCGTCGGCGCGCTCGTCTCGTTCCTCTGGTTCAACGTCAATCCGGCGCGGTTCTTCATGGGGGATACCGGCGCGATGTCGCTCGGCGTGACCCTCGGGATCGTCGCTTTTTTGGTGAACCAGGTTTGGCTTCTCCTTATCATCGGTTTTGTCTTTGTGATCGAATCGCTTTCGGTCATCATTCAGCAATTCTCAAAAAAGTTCCGCCACAAGAAGGTTTTTCTTTCCACGCCGTTGCATCACCATTTCGAGGCCAAGGGTTGGCCCGAGCAGAAAGTGGTCATGCGTTTTTGGATCATCGGCGTAATTACTGCCGTTTGCGGCCTGGCGCTCGCGCTGTTGGACAAGACGTTGTAAAATTAATGAACGATGAACTATGAACGATGAACGATTCCATCACGCATAGTGGGATAAGATTTGTTCATTGTTTATTGTTCATAGTTCATAAATGAAGCCCATGCCCCCTAAAAAGAAAATTGAAAAAAAGTTAGAAGAAAGCAACGCGCCCAATCCGCCCAAGACCCTGCCGCTCATTTTTTTCAAGGATGTCGTCATGTATCCGCGCCTGGAGGCGCCGTTCGCGATCGTCGGCGCAAAGTCGCTCAAGGCGTTGGAGGCGGCGGAAAACGGCGACCGTCTTGTTTTTTGCGTGACCGTTAAAACGCCGGCCAAAGAGCCGGCGGCGAACGATCTCTATAAAGTCGGCACGGTCGCCAAGCTGGTCGAGACGATGAAACAGCCCGACGGCACGGCGCGCGCCTTTCTTCAGGGCCAGGAGCGGGCCAAGATCGCGCAATTCACAAAGAGCGATCCGTACCTTGAGGTCGTTTTTGAGTCGTATCCCGAACCCGAAGCCAAAAAGAACGAGCGGTTAGAGGCGCTCATGTATTCGGCGGTAAGCGAGCTTAAGGCGGCGGTGGAGTTGGGCGCGGCCGTGCCGTTTGATTCGCTTCTCGCGATCATGAACATAACGGATGCGAACGAACTCGGCGATCTTATCGCCGTTAACGTCGATTTCAACGGCGCCGAGCGGCAAGCCATTTTGGAAGCGTCTTCGGCCGAAGAAAAACTTAATTTGACCGTCGCGGCTTTGGGCCGCCAAATAAAGGTTTTGAAAGTGGCTCAATCGATCGAAGAGGAATCGGGCAAGGAAATGGGCAAGATGGAAAAGGAAATGATGCTCCGCGAACAGCTTAAAACCATTGAAAAAGAATTGAATGGCGTTTCCGGAACTTCGGAGGCCGAAGAGCTGAAAAAGAAAATAGAAAATGCCGGCATGCCCGCCGGCGTCAAGGAAGCGGCGCTTAAAGAGCTTGCGCGCTTAAGCACCATGCCGAGTTTTTCGCCGGAAATAAGCTACATCCGCACCTACCTTGATTGGCTTTTGGAAATACCGTGGTCCAAGAAGGATCCGGCGCCGGTCGACGTTAAAAAAGCGCAAAGAATTTTGGACGAAGATCATTACGGTTTGGAAAAGGTGAAAGAACGGATCTTGGAATTCCTTTCGGTGCAAAAATTGACCGGCTCGTTGCGCGGACCGATCCTTTGCTTTGCCGGACCGCCCGGCACGGGCAAGACCTCAATAGGCAAGTCGATCGCTCGCGCCTTGGGCCGCAAGTTCGTCCGCATTTCGTTAGGCGGCGTGCGCGACGAAGCGGAAATTCGCGGCTTCCGACGCACCTACGTCGGCGCTTTGCCCGGGCGCATCATCCAAGGGCTGTGCACGGCCGGCGTGAAGAATCCGGTCTTCATGTTGGACGAGATCGACAAGCTGGGTTACGACGCTTTTCGCGGCGATCCGTCCTCGGCGCTTCTCGAGGCGCTCGACCCCGAACAGAATCACGCTTTCAGCGATCACTATGTCGAGGAGCCGGTCGATCTTTCGGACGTCATGTTCATTACGACCGCGAACCTGCTCGATCCGGTGCCGCCGGCGCTTCGCGATCGCATGGAAGTGATCGAATTTCCCGGCTACACCGAGGATGAGAAGTTCCACATCGCTAAAAAGTATCTGGTGCCCAAGGAGTTTGAAGCGAACGGCCTTGCGAACAAGCCCGTCACCATCGCCGATGAAGCATTGCACGCGATCATCGGTTCTTATACGCGCGAAGCCGGCGTGCGCAATCTCGAACGCGAGATCGGAACCGTTTGCCGCAAGGCGGCGCGCTCGTACGCCGAGGACGGCATCAAGCCAAAGAATATTGCCGCAAGCGACCTAAAGACGATGCTTGGCGCCGCTCATTTCCATCCGACCCTGGCGGAAAAGAAAGACGAGGTCGGCGTGGTTACGGGGTTGGCGTGGACCGAGGCCGGCGGCGAGATCTTGCCGATCGAGGTGAGTAAGATGCCGGGGGTTGGAAAGTTGATCCTGACCGGGAATTTGGGGCAAGTTATGCAAGAATCGGCGCAAGCGGCCTTTTCGTACGCACGCTCGCTCGCGGAAAAACTCAAGATCAAGGATCAGTTCTACAAGAATTCCGACGTCCACGTTCACGTGCCGCAGGGCGCGATCCCCAAGGATGGCCCGTCAGCCGGGGTTGCTATGGCCACCGCGCTTGTTTCCGTGATCACGGGCATTCCCATCCGCCGGGGCGTGGCCATGACGGGCGAGGTTACGTTGCGCGGAAACGCGCTCGAGATAGGCGGAGTCAAGGAAAAGGTGCTTGCCGCGCATCGCTCGGGAATTAAAACGGTGATCCTTCCGAAGGATAATGAAAAAGATCTCGAGGATGTTCCGCTCAAAGTTCGCGAATCGATGCATTTTGTTTTCGCCGAGACGATGGGGGATGTGCTTAAAGCGGCACTTGTCAAACCCCTGCAGTTGTGAACAATGAACTATGAACGATAAACGATGAACGATTAAAGCTTCGCATTTAATCCGATGGAGTTGTTCATTGTTCATTGTTCATGTAGGTTGGTAACATGAAAATACTTGAAGCTTTCGGAAATAGAATAAAAAAGGACGAACCCCTAAAAAACCACACCACCTACAGGATCGGCGGCCCCGCCGATCTTTATTTGGAAGTTAAGAGCGCCGCCGAAGCGGCAAAGGCGGTTAAATGCGCAAAAGAAGACGGTCTTAATATTTTTGTCTTGGGCGGGGGAAGCAATATCCTGGTTTCCGACGCGGGTTTTCGCGGATTGGTCTTGGTGTACGGCGGTCGCGAGATCAAGATCGAGGGCAGCCGGCTCATCGCCGATGCCGGGGCGATAACGTTTTTGGCCGTTAAAATGTCGACCGAAGCCGGGCTTGCCGGGTTTGAGTGGGCCTCCGGAATTCCCGGAACGATCGGCGGCGCGATCCGCGGCAACGCCGCCGCCTACGGCGGCGAAACGAAAAACTCGATCGAAACCGTTGAAGCGGTGAATTTGAAAACAGGAGAGATGCAAACCTTCGATCGATCATCTTGCCGCTTTGGTTATCGCGACAGTATTTTCAAGCACGAGCCGTGGTTCATTACCCGCGCCGCTTTCGCGCTCGCGTCCGGCGATCGCGACGCCCTGGCGGCGAAAGCCGCCGAGCTGGTTTCGATTCGCCGCGGCAAACTGCCGCTTGAATATGGCAGCGCCGGCTCTGTTTTTAAGAATTTTATTTTTAACGATCTCTCTGAACTTTCTGAAAAATTGCAGAACGCCTTGCCGCCGGAATACGTCGAGAGCCGCCGCATCCCCGCCGGATTTTTTACGAACGTTCTCGGCCTCAAAGGCAAGAACATAGGCGATGCCGTGATCTCGACGCAACATGGAAACTTTTTCGTCAATGCCGGCACGGCGAAGGCGAGCGAGGTGCGCGAGCTGATCGACTATGCTAAAATGAAAGTTAAGGAAGAGTTTGGCGTCACATTAGAGGAGGAGATACAGTATGTTGGATTTTAACATTATGAACTATGAACTATGAACGATGAACGATGAACGATTCCATCGGATAAATGCGAAGCTTTAATTGTTCATTGTTCATTGTTCATTGTTCATTGTTCATTGTTCATTGTTTATCGTTTATCGTTCATAAGAAAAACACTATGCTAAACATCGACATTCGCGGCGAAGAAATGGGATTGACCCAAGCGATAACCGACGCCATCGAAAAAAAGCTCGGCTCCCTTGGAAAATACATGGCCACCGTTGGCGATCCGAAAACCTTGCGGATAAATGTCGGCAAGTTAAGCGACCATCATAAAAAAGGCGATATTTTCAAGGCCGAGGCCGATCTGCTTATTCCCGGGCATAAAATTCATGCCGAGATCGACGCCAGCGAGCTTTATGCCGCCATCGATCAGTTGAAAGACGAATTAAAAAATCGCCTCATCAAACTGGTCGATACGGCCACCGCTCATCACCGCGACGGCGCTCGCGAGGCCAAGGAACGGGGGACAGAGACGGAATTGGTTTAAACATTGATAAAAAACCCGTTTTCGCGTACAATCGTGGAACGGGTTTTTGTTAATCTAATGGCGTGAATTTTTTGTCGAGCCGAGCTCAACGGAATTGTTCATTGTCCATTGTTCATCGTCTATTTCGTCTAAATTATGTCTCTAATCACCAAAATATTCGGCGATCCAAATGTCGGGGCCGTTAATAAATTCAGACCCAACATTGAGAAGATCAACACTTTGGAACCGGAGGTTATCAAGCTTTCGGACGACCAGTTGCGCGCCAAAACAACGGAGTTTCGCAAACGGCTTGAAGACGGAGCAAAGCTCGACGACCTACTGCCCGAGGCCTTTGCTTACGTGCGCGAGGCCTCCAAGCGAACATTGCATCAGCGCCATTATGACGTTCAGCTCATCGGCGGCATGGTCTTGCACTCCGGCGCGGTCGCGGAAATGCGCACCGGTGAAGGCAAGACGCTGGTTGCCACGGCGCCGCTTTACCTGAACGCCCTTCCGGGGAAAGGCGTGCACTTGGTCACGGTGAACGATTATTTGGCGCGCCGCGATGCGGTTTGGATGGGGCAGGTATACCATGCTTTGGGTTTGACCGTTGGGGTGATCAATCATGAAACATCTTATATTTACGATCCTCATTTTGAAGCAAAAGAGGCACCCGTCATTGATGCGAACGCCGCCGAGGTTTCGCCTCAGCCTCAGGCGAGCATGTTCAAAATCGAGTATTCAAATCTTCGCCCGTGCACCCGGCAAGAAGCGTATCGGGCCGACATCACCTACGGCACCAACAACGAATTCGGTTTTGATTTTTTGCGCGACAACATGGCCACCCGGCCCGAAGACCAATCCCAGCGGCCGCCGTATTTCGCCGTCGTTGACGAGGTCGATTCCATTCTTATCGACGAAGCGCGCACGCCGCTCATCATTTCGGCTCCGGCTGAAGAGGCGACGCAAGCGTATTACGAATACGCCGATATCGTAAAGCACCTGACGC
>Ga0265330_10002148_pt1 | contig 10875 bp, 11 predicted proteins | sample 41919metaG_FD_202083 | JGI IMG/M metagenome (GOLD analysis project Ga0265330, IMG submission 202083) | Rhizosphere microbial communities from Carex aquatilis grown in University of Washington, Seatle, WA, United States - 4-19-19 metaG | ecosystem: Host-associated > Plants > Roots > Rhizosphere... | reverse complement strand
TGGCGCTTCCGCCGCTCGACCTGCAGCTCGCCCGCGACCTCATCGAGCGCACCCGTGTCTCGCGGCTGTTGCGCGCCTATCGGGACGTGCCGGCGGCCAAGCAGGACGCGGTGGCGATGGTTCTGGTCAAGCTCGCCCAGATGGCCGCGGATATCCCCGAGATCCGGGAACTGGATATCAACCCGTTGCTCGCCGACGAGAGTGGTGTGCTGGCCGTCGATGCGCGCATCTCGGTCGGGCAGGTCGAGCAGAAGTTTGCCGGCACGGGTCCTTCCAACTTCGCGGTGCGGCCATATCCGTCGCAATGGCAGCGTCACATCGAGGTCAAGGACGGCTGGCGGGTCTTTGTGCGACCGATCCGTCCCGAGGACGAGCCGCTGATCCATGAGCTATTGCGGCACGTCACCGTCCATGATCTGCGGCTCCGGTTCTTCGCGCCGATGAAGGAATTCACCCACGAGTTCATCGCCCGCCTGACCCAGCTCGACTACGCCCGGGCGATGGCCTTCGTGGCGTTCGACGAAGCCACCAATCAGATGGTCGGCGTGGTTCGCATTCACTCCGACTCGATCTACGAGACCGGCGAATACGCGATCCTGCTCAGGTCCGATCTCAAGGGCCGGGGGCTTGGCTGGGCGCTGATGCAGCTGATCATCGAATACGCCAAGTCCGAGGGTCTGAAAGCCATCTCCGGCGACGTGCTGAAGGAAAACACCGTCATGCTGGAAATGTGCCGTCATCTCGGCTTCGAAGTGAAGGCCGATCCGGTCGAACACGACATCTGCGACGTGAGGCTCAAGCTGTAGGGCATTGCGGGCGCGTCGCAGACGTGAACCTCGGATGTGCGATTGCACGTCGGGGAATCCCGAGATTCGTGTCTGCGACACGCCCCGGATGGCGAAGCCTACAGGTACGTCACCGACACGACGCGGTAGGTGTGCATCTTGCCGCCCTCGTTGATCGAGACGTATTCGCCGAACACGAACCGCTCGTCGGCGAAGTGATGTCCGACCTCGTCCGGCGTCCTAGGGTAGCTGAACGCCCATCCGCTGCCACGGTGAACGAGCTGGCCGTGCTGGTCATCCTGTCCCGGCCGCATCCGCGTGATCCGGCAGGCCTCGCGGTGTTCCCGCCACAGTTTCGAATCGATGCGGTCGTCGGTGTCGAGCGGCGCAACGATGACATAGGCAAAGCCGGTGTCGCCCTCGGGATGGCCGGGTTCGCGCGCAAGCTCGATCCGGATCTGGCGAAACTGCGGCGGCAGGGATGTATTCAGGATCGGCTCGGGATTGCCTTGCACGGTATAGCTCCTCGTTGAAGGGTTTAGCGCCGTTATTTCTCTTGCGTGGCGGCTGCTGTCGCGGCGGCCGGTTTGGCGGCCGGCTTCCGAAGGCTCTTGACGATGATCGTGATCAGCGGAACGATCAGCAGCGGCAGGACACTGTTGAGCGGATTGTGAATCGCCCCGGACACCTGCGACTGCACCGCCCGCGCCTCGATTTGCAGCGCGTCGATCGAGCTGCCGTGGATTTCGGTGGCGAGTTCCAGCTCACGCCCGCTCGGCTTCCTTCCGGCAATCAGGAACAGGATCGCGGCAATCGCGAAGTTGACGGCGCCGAGGATGGCCGCGGCCGATATCGCGCTCCATATCTGCACCAGCGCGAAGTACGCCGACAGCTCCAGCATCAGGAGGCCGAACGCGGCGATCAGTGCCGCAAATGCCCTCAAGCCGAGGCCGATCAGCATATGACGCAGCTGGATTTCGGCGATAATCCTGTCGGTGCGCCAGAGTATACGCAAATGTTTGACGATGTTTTCGGTATTCACCTTAATGTCTCCTCAGCATGAAGCCGACCACGGCGCCAAGCGCAAAAGCGGAAGCAAGCGATGTGATCGGCCGCTCGGATATGATGCCTTCGAGATGTTCTTCCTGCTCGCCCAGGGTTTCGCCGAGTTCATTGAGCGCTGCCTTGATCTGATCGGCGAGAGCCTCGGCGCGATTCTTGGTGGTGTCGAAGATTCCCTCGCTCGTCGTGTTCAAGAGGCGCGATACGTCGCCTTTGAGCGCTTCCAGCTCATCTCTGAGTTCGTTTGAGTCGAACATCTTTCTTGCCTTTGCTGCATAATCCAGCCGAAATTCAATGCGAACCCAATCTAGGCGAGCCTTGGACAGGGCTATTGATTTGCGTCAACAGGGCAGTACCGGGCGGCCGTTTCGATTTGAGGCAGGTCAATCCCGCCGCCGCGCCAGGGCCTAGTAAGAGGCCTTGGGAACGGAAATTCCCTCGAAATTAAGGAATCGATATCTTGGCGTCTCCACCCCTGTTAACGGCCACCCCGTCAGGCGATGTGCTTGAACTGCGTCCGGCCGGATCCTGGACCTCGGCCAATGTGATCACCCTGCAAGCCCTCTCGGACAGCGTCGCGGATCAGCTTGACCGGTCGAAAGCCGTCAAAGTGGACATGGCCGGGGTGGGCGAGATCGATACGCTCGGGGCCTGGTTGCTCGAAAAGATATCGCGGCGCGCTGCGTCAGCGGGTCATCATACCGAGGTGGTCGGTATTGCCGAAAACTACGCCGGGCTGGTCGAGGAGGTCCGTCAGGTCAATCGCCATACTCCGGCGCCGGTGCCCGCCCTAAGTCCGATCGTGGCCAGGGTGAACGACGTCGGCCGCTTCGCGGTCGGCTCGAGGGAAGACATCAGCATATTCCTGCAGATGCTCGGCTCGCTGTTCCTGGCTCTGGTCGGCGTGCTGCGCAGGCCGCGATCGCTGCGGCTGACGTCGCTGATCTATCAGTTATACAAGGTCGGCTTTCAGGCGATCCCGATCATCATGCTGATCACTTTCCTGATCGGCGCCATCATCGCGCAGCAGGGCTTCTTCCATTTCCGCAAGTTCGGTGCCGAATCCTATGTCGTCGACATGGTCGGCATTCTGGTGCTGCGCGAACTCGGCGTGCTGATCGTCGCGATCATGGTCGCGGGACGTTCGGGCAGCGCCTACACGGCCGAACTCGGCTCGATGAAGATGCGCGAGGAAATCGACGCGCTGTCGACCATGGGCCTTGATCCCGTCGACGTCCTGATTCTGCCCCGCATCATTGCGCTGGTTTTCGCGCTGCCGATCCTGAGCTTCATCGGATCGATGGCCGCGCTCTACGGCGGCGGTCTGGTGGCGCAATTCTACGGCGACATGGGCCCCGCGATCTATATCGCGCGCCTGCATGACGCCGTGTCCGTGACCAGCTTCAAGGTCGGCATCATCAAGGCGCCGTTCATGGCGCTCGCGATCGGCATCGTCGCCTGCAGCGAGGGGTTGCGCGTGAAGGGGAGCGCCGAGTCGCTCGGCAAGCAGACGACCACCTCGGTGGTGAAATCGATCTTCCTGGTGATCGTGCTCGACGGGCTGTTTGCGGTCTTCTTCGCCTCGATCGGGATGTAGCGATGCCGCAAGCCGCTTCGGAATTCGCCATTCGCGTGCGCGACCTCGTGGTCGGCTTCGGTCGCCAGATCGTGATCGACCATCTGTCGCTCGATGTCCGGCGGGGCGAGATCCTCGGCCTGGTCGGCGCTTCCGGCGGTGGCAAGACGGTGTTGATGCGAACCATCATCGGGCTGATTCCGCGCCAAGGCGGGGAGATCGAGGTGATGGGCAAGGCGATCGGGCGCAGCGGGGATCGCAGCACCCAGAGTGCGGCGGGTCGATGGGGCATCCTGTTTCAGCAGGGCGCGCTGTTTTCGTCGCTCACCGTGCGGCAGAATATCCAGTTTCCGCTGCGCGAGAATCTGGTGCTGTCGCAGACGCTGATGGACGAGATCGCCACCGCCAAGCTCGAAATGGTCGGGCTTCTGCCGGAGGACGGCGACAAGTTTCCTTCCGAATTGTCGGGCGGCATGACCAAGCGCGTGGCGCTGGCCCGCGCGCTGGCGCTCGATCCGGCGATTGTGTTTCTCGACGAGCCGACGTCCGGGCTCGACCCGATCGCCGCCGGCGAATTCGATGCGTTGATCAAGACCTTGCAAAAAACGCTGGGGCTTACGGTGTTCATGGTCACCCATGATCTCGCCAGCATGTATACCGAGTGCGATCGCGTGGCGGCGCTCGCGGACGGCAAGATCGTCGCCATCGGACCGATGCGCGAACTGCTTCAATCCGAGCATCCCTGGGTACGGGCCTATTTCCACGGCAATCGCTCCCAGATGCTGCAACCCAGAGCGAGCTAAAAAGATGGAAACCCGCGCTCCCTTCGTCGTCGTCGGCGCCTTCGTGCTGGCGACCATCGTCGCCGTGTTCGGCTTCGTCTACTGGCTTCACAACACCGGCGGGCTCGGTCCGCGCACGGCCTATCATGTCCAGTTCGACGGCTCGGTGCCCGGGCTATTGATCGGCGCCGGCGTGCTGTTCAATGGCATCCGCGTCGGCGAGGTGACGGATCTCGCGCTTGCTGCGGACAATCCGCGCCGCGTCAATGCGACGATCTCGGTAGCCTCGACGACGCCGGTGCGCGCCGATACCAAGGTCGGCCTGGAATTCCAGGGCCTGACCGGCGTTCCCGTGATCGCGCTGGAAGGCGGCACGCAGCTGGCCAATTCCGGTCCGGTGCCGACATTGATTGCCGAACCGGGGGCCCTGCAGAGCATGACCCAGGCCGCCCGCGATGCGCTGCGCAAGGTGGATACGGTGCTCAGCGAAAATTCGGAGCCGCTGAAGAAGACCTTTGCCAATCTGGAGACCTTCACCGACGGACTGGCGCGCAATACCGGAAAAATCGACAGCATCCTCGCCGGCCTCGACAAGACGATGGGCGGCGGTACGCCGGCGCAAAAGATCACCTACGACTTGCGCGCGCCGCAAAATCTGGGAGCGCCGAGCAAGACGCTCAAGGGACAGTTGGCGATCCCGGAGCCGACCGCCGTCGCGATGCTGGAGACGCAGCGGTTCCTGTTCTCGCCTGCCAAGGACTATCCCGGCTTTGCAGACTCGATCTGGGCCGACGCCATTCCGAAATTGCTGCAGGCGAGATTGATCGAAAGTTTCGAGAATTACGATATTGCCCATGCGCCGCTGCGGGTCGCGGATCTCGGCCAGTCCGACTTCCAGCTTCTGGTCGATGTCCGGCGCTACCGGATCGCGACCGATGCGGGGCCCGTGGCCGAGATCGGATTGTCGGCGCGGATCGTCGACAAGAACGGCAAGGTTGTCGCCTCGCGCCTGTTCGAGGATAGCGAGAAATTCGACAAGCTCGAGCCGTCGGCGGCGGTCGCCGCGTTCAACGAGGCCTTCGGCCGGATCGCCAGGGAGATGATCGGCTGGACCGTGCAGGGGCTGTCGTAAGGCCGCTAAAGCATGATCCCGAAAAGCGGGCACCGGTTTTCCCTCGACAAACGCGAAGCGTTTGCCCGGAGATCACGCTCAAACAAGAAGATGGACCACGGGTCTGATTCAGCTCGGCTGAATCAGACGCGCCGGTACTATTCGAGGGTCTTCAGGAATGTCAGCAGGTCGTGGATCTGGTCGGGATTGAGTTCGGCCTCCGGCATCGTCGGATGACCGGTCGAGATGCCCTCGGCGAGCGACTCGGCGAGGGTTTCGATCGGGTAGCGATTGTGCAGGGCGCGGAACGGCGGGGCCGTCTGCAGCGGGCTTTTCGACACCCGGTCGATGGAATGACAGCCCCCGCAGTGCCTCGCCGCGTAGGCCTTTCCCCGCTGTACGTCGGATGGGGCGGCCAGCGCCGGCGTCATCAGCATCGAGGTGACGAGGGCTTGGCGCAGGGCAAATCGCAGCATTTAGGGACCGGTCTTTCGTTCAATGGCGGTTAGGGATAGAGGATAGGGTGGTCAAGTGGACCGCCTTTGATCTGCATCAACCGCCATTCCCGCGATCGGTTAAGATGCAATTCGTCGGCAGGCCCGGCGCACGATATGCTTGCTGCCCGGCCTATCTCGGAGTGTCGCATGAAGATTTCCCTGGTTGCGGTCGAGTCCCATGGACAGCAGCCCTGCAATGATTGCTCGGTACGCCAGTTCAGCCTCTGCGCTGCGCTCGACCGGGCTGAATTGCGCGAACTGGAGCATCTCGGCCGCCATGTCCATTTCGGCCCCTGCGAGACGGTGTTTGCTCAGGAGGAATTGACGACGTCATTCTACAACGTGCTCGAGGGCGTCATGCGGCTTTACAAGCTGCTGCCCGATGGGCGCCGGCAGATCGTCGGATTTGCGTTGCCTGGCGATTTTCTGGGCATGACTGCTTCGGTGCGTCACAGCTTTTCCGCCGATGCGATCGGGCCCGTCACCATCTGCCGTTTCTCGCGGGCCGGGTTTGCCCGGTTTATCGAGGACAAGTCGCATCTGCTGCGCCGAATCAACGAATTGGCGGTTCGCGAGCTGAGCCAGGCCCAGGACCACATGGTTCTGCTCGGACGCCGTTCGGCGGAGGAGAAGGTCGCGACCTTCCTGATCAGCTGGCGCGACCGGTTGGGCCGGTTTGGCGCCCCGGCCAAGACGGTGCCGCTGCCGATGAGCCGCCTGGACATCGCCGATTACCTTGGCCTGACCATCGAAACCGTCAGCCGCACCTTCACCAAGCTTGAACGGGACGGCGTCATCGGAATCCTGCCGGGGAGTATCAGCCTGCTGGATCCCGCCCGCGCCGAGGCCCTGGCCGCCGCGTGAGCCAAGGGCTGATTCCGTTTCCCCAGCCAATTTCCGTGCATTGATCCGGATCAAAGACCGTCTTTCCCGGCCCTGAATAGATGTTCCAAAATCTTGGGCAGGGGGAGGTTTTATGCCGGTTGATGCGATGATGGTAAGCGCAGGAGTACTCTTGATGTTCCTGGTGTTTGCGGGCGTGCTGCTGTGGGGCGATTATCAGACCCGCTTAGACCGGCTGAAGGCCGATTCGAATGCTTCCAAGCGCCGCAGCTCCTAGATAGAGCTGCCCGATATACCACAGCTCGCCGCTAACAAGCCTTTGTGCCGGCCCTCGCCATTGTCTGCGGGGGAGGGGCGTCGCCGATGGTGGCGCGGGCGGCGCGATCAAGCTTCCCTGATCCCAAACAGCTGCGCGGCGTTGTCGCCCAGGATCGCCGCCCTCTGTCTGTCCGACAAGGTGGTGGTGGCGAGGACGTGGTCGACCGGATGCTTCTCCCAGGGGATCGGGTGATCGGTCCCGAGCATGATCTGGCTCGCGCCGACCTGCGCCACCAGATGCCGCGCGGGCCCTCCGCCGTGAACACCATGGCATCGAAATAGAGCTGGTTCAGGTATCGGAGGGCTTCTTTTCCAGCGTGAGTTTCGCGCTGCAATCTTGCGGCGACACGAAGCATGCGTGGTCCGGAAACCGGCATTTCTCCTGGCCGGCAGATCGAAAAGTCAGCCTCTTTTGATTCTCTGCCGAACAGATTGCCAAGCCAGGAGCGGGAGGGCAATCATTCCGGAAGAGGTCGCGGCCGCTGACGCGGGAACGTGATCCAGTTCGCCAGGGGGAAGTCCGGGATGCGTCTGTTTGATCCGCTTGTTGCGGTGCTCGCGCTGCTGGCCGGTTCCGGAGTGGTCGCCCAGACGGCCTACCCCGAACGGCCGATCAAGATGATCGTGCCCCTCGCGGCGGCGAGCGCCGTCGATGTCGCGGCCCGGATCGTGACCCAGAAGATGGCCGAAAATATGGGCCAGCAGATCGTCATTATCAACCAGGCCGGCGCATCCGGGCTGATCGGCGCCGAGCAGGTCGCGAGAGCCGCGCCGGACGGCTATACGATCGGCGGCTTCAATGACAGCGTCATGACCATGGTGCCCAACCTGCACTCGAAGATGCCTTGGGACATTTTGAAGGATTTCGAACCGGTATCGCTGGTGGCGACGGTGGAGTGGGGACTGATCGCCGGCAACGATACCGGCTACAAGACCGCGGCCGACCTGATTGCCGCCGCCAAGGCCGCACCGGGCAAGGTCAATTACAGCTCCGGCGGCCCGGGAAGCCCGCAGCATCTGGCCATGGCGATGTTTGCGTCCAGCGCCGGCATATCGCTGACCCATGTGCCCTACAAGGGCGCGACGCAGGCGGCAACCGACGTCGCCGCCGGCCAGATTCCGGTCGGTTTCCAGGGGCTGGGGACCGTCGCTGCGCTGGTGCGCGGCGGTCAGCTCAGGCTGATCGGGGTGACCACCGAGAAGCGGCTGGCGCAATTCCCCGATGTGCCCACGGTGTCGGAGTCCGGACTGCCCGGGTTCTTCTTCAATTCCTGGTTCGCAATGCTGGCGCCGGCCGGCACGCCGAAGGACATCGTCGCCAGGCTGAATGCCGAAGTCCTCAAAGCGGTTGGCGATCCCGAGGTGCGCCACAAGCTGGAAGATCTGGGTTTCTCGGTGCGTGGCACTTCGTCCGCTGAACTCGGCGTCCTGACACAACAACAGCTCGCCAAATATGCGCGCGTGATTAAAGAGATGGGTATCGCCGTCGAATAGAGCGTATGACGGAAAGGTTCACGGCGGCCGCATTCTGCTGCCGCCGTGGGCAGCCATCGTCTCCGGGGTCTTCGTCTAAAATTGTCGTCTAATTTTTGCGCCCGCAATCCTGCTGGGTGACGATTTTCGCGTTCGAATTATTGTGGCCGCCGCAGACGTTGCAAACGCTTGTTCTGTCGCGATCTTTCGTTAATCTGAAGCAGGTGGATGAAGGAGCCGAGGGTGTTTTGTCAGGTCTGTCGCTCGACCCTCAAGGCAGGCGATTTATTTTGCTCGTCGTGCGGGGCGGCGGTTCCGGAGCAAGCGGTGAAGCCGCAGGCTGCGGAAGTCCGCGGCCGTATCGCCGGCGAGCGGAAGTACCTCACCGTGCTCTGCGCCGACCTGCAACGCTCGACCGATCTGATCTCGGAACTGGATCCGGAGGCTGCGATTTCGCGCCTGGAGCCGGCCCTGGTCGCCATGCGCATCTCGGTTCGTCGCAACCGCGGAATCGTCAGCAAGGAAGGCGGCGACGGGCTGATCGCGCTTTTTGGTGCACCGCACGCGGATGACAATCATGCCGTCATGGCCTGCCATGCGGCAGTCGAACTGGTTCGCCGCGTCAAGCTCCTGAACGATCCGGCGCTGCGGGTCCGGGTCGGCATTCATTCCGGCTATGTCGTTGCCCACGTCATCGAGGCCGACCTCTCCTCGATCTATGAAGCCGGCGGTCCGGCTGTCCATCTGGTCAAGCGGCTCGAGAACGCCGCGCAGGCTGGTCAGATCCTGGTGTCGGAGTCCTGCCAAAGCCTGGCTGCGGGGCTCGTGACCTTCAACCCCATGACCCCGAAACGGCTGGAGGGGTTTTCCGCACCGGTCCCGCACTACGAGCTTGTCGAAATCAGCGGGCTCACCCGCTGGCGCGCCCGGTCGACCAAGGGGCTGTCGTCGTTTGTCGGACGCGGCGAGGAGATTTCGCTGCTCGAGCGGATGGCGGAGGACGTCGTCGCGGCCGGGCAAGTCGTTGCTCTGGTGGGCACGGCGGGTATCGGAAAATCCCGTATAGCCCACGAGTTTGTCGGAGGGCTGCGGCACAAGAACTGGCAGGTCCTGGAGGCGGAGGGCAACCCGCTGGAGCAGGCCGTTCCCTATGGCCTGGTGAAGAAGCTGCTCCAGAGCGCGCTGGGCGTGGGCAACATCGCGCCGGAGGACAGGCCTGACTTGCCCGAGGGGTCGCCGCCGGCGCATTCCGAGCTTTGGCCCGCGGCCCTTTGCGCCGTACTCGACCAGCCGGTCGGCGATCTGCGCTGGAACGATCTCGAACCCCTGCTGCGGCGTCGCGTGATCACGGACGCCGTGTGCAACACGATCGACAGGGTCGTCTCGACCCGCCCGACCATCCTGTTGCTGGAGGACCTGCACTGGAGCGATGGCCAAAGCGAAAACGTCGTCGAGGCCTTGATGTCGCTCGCGGCAAGCCGTCCGCTTCTGATCCTGCTGACATGGCGGACCGAAGATACGCCGGGATGGCTGGCGCGGCTCGACGTTCGCAGGATATGGCTGCGATCCCTCGATGTCGCCTCGGCGAATGCGCTGCTCGGCGATCTCCTGGGCTCGGCGCCCAATCTCGACGCCCTCAAGGCGCACATTCTTCGCCACACCGGCCAGGTTCCGCTCTTCATCGAAGAGGTCGCCCGCCAGCTCGTCAATCGCGGCGTCCTCGAAGGCGATGCCAGCCGGTTTTTCGCCAAGGCGCCGTGGGACGCGCTGGGAATTCCTCCCACCGTGCAAGGAGTCATCGCCTCCCGAATCGATCGTCTCTCCAAGGAGGACAAGTCCCTTCTCCAACTCGCTTCCGTCGTCGGACCGCGGGTTTCGCCGGCATTGTTGACGGCCGTGACCGGCATGCCCGCCACGCAGCTGCAAAGCCGCCTTTGGTCGCTGGAGATCCTGGATTTCCTGGTCGAGGCGCAATGGCTTGGCTCCCCGGAATATGGCTTTGCGCACGATCTCATCCGCGAGGTCGCCTATGACTCGATTCTCCGGCCTCAACGCGAGGAATTGCACCGGAGGATTCTGGCGGCGCTGGAGGCGATTTCCCGGGGGCGCGAACAGGAGGCGGCCGAAGCACTTTGTCATCACGCGGTTCAGGCGCGTGACTGGGCGAAGGCGGACCACTATGGCGAGATGGCAGCGAAAAAGGCATGTGCCAGATCGGCGTTTCGGGATGCTGCGGAATATTTCGAGATTGCGATGGACGCCGTCGACAAGCAGCCGGCTTCGATGGCGCATGAGCAACGCGCGATCGATCTGCGCATCGAGGCTCGCATGGCCTATGTCTCGCTTGGAAGCATCGAACGATGGTTCGAACTCGGCCGTGAAGGCGAGGCTCGTTCCGAGAAAATCGGCGACGAAGGCAGGCGGCTTG
>Ga0265330_10002147_pt1 | contig 10875 bp, 7 predicted proteins | sample 41919metaG_FD_202083 | JGI IMG/M metagenome (GOLD analysis project Ga0265330, IMG submission 202083) | Rhizosphere microbial communities from Carex aquatilis grown in University of Washington, Seatle, WA, United States - 4-19-19 metaG | ecosystem: Host-associated > Plants > Roots > Rhizosphere >... | reverse complement strand
CCTCGATCGACGTAGCGCGATTTGAGCTTGTCGAACTGAGCCACGATGTAGTCTTCCTGACCCCAGTCGTCCCTTCCCGGAGAAGCACGACCCCAGGAATGGGTCTGGCCCATGAGCGCGTACAAGTAGGGGTCATAGCAGTGAACCGACAAGATCAACCGGTTCTTCGCCGAGTCGGTCGGTAACCTGAAGCCCTTGAGAGTTTCATCGATGTTCGTGTTGTAGCCGGGGACGATCAAGTGGCGCTTGCCATTGTTGCCGCCACTTGCCCGCACCAGATTCACAAAGGCCTGATCGAGGTCATTGACGATTTCGATATGACGAGGATCGGCCTTGCCATAGCCGTCGTGGACTTCGTTCACGGACTCAAACATCAGCTCTTCACCCTGATTGGCGAAGTACTTGGCGATCTGCGTCCACACCGCTACGAACTGCGCCCGCACCAGGGCATTGTTTTCCGGGGTGGTATTGCCATTGGCGTCTTTGAGCGACAGCCAACCGCCTTCGTGGTGCGTATTGATGATCGAGTAGAGTCCAGCCGAGCGAGCGTAGCCGACGACCTCTTCCACCCGCGCGAGCCAGTCCGGATCGATGACATAGCTCGGTGCTGGCCCCAGGTGCTGCGCCCAGGTGACGGGAATGCGCACCAGGTTGAAGCCCGCCTTCGCAACCGCGACGAAAAGCTCGGGTGTCGCCATCGGGTTGCCCCACGCCGTCTCGCCGTTGGGCACGTCCAGACTGTTGCCGAGGTTCCAGCCCAGGCGCAACTTCGCGAAAAGCTCAGGGGACGTGCGCGTGAAATCGCCGAAACTGGGCGCGGGTGTCGCTCGTAGTGGGTCCGAAGGCTTGCCGATCCCTCTGGCGGCAGGCGGGGTGAGGCAGGAGACTGCGAGCAGTGCGAGGCAAGCGCTCAAGAAGAAGGCGGCGGTCGACGCGTGATCGCGAGTGAGATTCATCCGCCTGCAATACTACGAACCCAGCATTGTTGACGAAAAAACCGCGCCTACTTGGAACCCTTGCCGGCGGCTGCGGGCGCGGGACCGTTCTTGGTCGGCGTGACGGTATCGATCCGGCCATTCGCGTCGAAGGTCAACTCGTCAATGCACACCGAGCGGCGGAAGGAGTTTCCGTTCGAGAGTTCGCTCGTGTGATAGAGCACATACCATTTGCCCTTGAACTGGACGACCGAGCCGTGTTGCGTGACGCTCGTGGCGTGCTCCATCACCTTGCCGGCGTAGGTGAACGGTCCCATCGGGCGATCGCCGATGGCATAGACCTGCGTGGCGGTGGGCGCCCAGCCATCGGAATACACGAAATAGTATTTTCCCGCCCGCTTGAAGACGAAGGGGGCTTCGCCGTAACCTTCGGGCAAGATCGGGTCCTTGCCGGGCGTCGCCAGCGGAACCGGCTTCCCCTGCGCATCAAGAAGGGAAACGGTCTGAAGTTCGCCGGCCAGCTCGGTGAGGGAGGGACGGAGCTTCACGACCTTCGGCTGACGGCAACCAAAATACAGAAAGGCTTGGCCGTCATCGTCCTGAAGCACGGCGGGATCGATCGGCTCCGGCCCCGCCTTGGTCGTCGAGGTGCCGTCGACGAGCGGCTTCCCGATGGCATCCTTGAACGGCCCTTCCGGCTTGTCGCTCACCGCGACGCCGATCTTCGTGCGGTCCACCGGCAGAAAGAGGTAGTACTTGCCGTTCGCCTTGACGCAATCCGGTGCCCAGGCCCAGCGGGTCGCCCATGCGAAGTCCTTCACGCGAAAGATCGAGCCGTGGTCTTTCCATTTGACCAGATCGGCGGTCGAAAGCAGACGCCAATCCACCATGTCCCAGTAGGTGGCATCCGGCAGATCGTGCGAGGCATAGACGTAAAGCCGTCCATCAAAAACCCGGCCCGAGGGATCGGCGGTGAAGATGTTTGCGACGAGCGGATTGTCGCCCAGCGCGACGGACGAGACGAGCGAACTGCTCAGGAGCAACCAGAAGGAATGTCTTAGGAATCTCATGAAAGGTGCATCGAGCATAATCATGGCGAAGGCCCCGAGGCAACCCGTGGCCTTCCTCCAGATACGGACGAACTCGACCGCGAGTTGGCCCACCGTGGACACCCCTTCGTCCCGTATGCTGGCACGCAACAATACACGAAGTATTCTCTTGCCTGCACCCGACCAAATCAGGGAAACTCCGCCCTCGGCGGCCCGCGCCAGCTGTTGGCTCTGGTCCGCTCGCGAAATAGCGAGGGATGACAGCGCTTGATGTTGTCCGTCGCCAGGTAGATCGAGAGGAGACAAACTGATGAAAACTTTCTGCCATACGAGCACACGCGTTGTCGGGCTCGCCTTCCTGGCCGGTCTTTGGGTAGCAGCGTGCACTCCCAACAACAATAACTCCACAGGCACTGGCGGCAAGGCGAACACCGGCGGCTCGATTAGCTCCTCCGGTGGCAACAAGACGGGTGGAACCACGAGCACCGGCGGGAGCGCGAACACCGGCGGGAACGCGAACACCGGCGGGAACCCGAACACCGGCGGCAACGCGAACACCGGCGGCGACGCGAACACCGGCGGCAACGCGAACAACGGCGGTAACACGGACACCGGCGGGAACGCGAACACCGGCGGGAACGCGAACAACGGCGGTAACACGGACACCGGCGGGACCACGAGCAGCGGCGGGAACGCGAACAACGGTGGCAACGCGAACAACGGTGGCAACGCGAACAACGGTGGCGACACGAACAACGGTGGCAACACGAACAACGGTGGCAACACGAGCAGCGGCGGCTCCACGCGTAGTGGCGGGGCTACGGGCGGTGGCGGAGCCTCTTCTAGCGGTGGCTCGCCGAGCGGCGGTTCGACGGCTGCGGGCGGTTCGGTGTCAGGCGGTGGCAGCGGAGCAGGTGGATCTGTGGCCAGCGGGGGAACCGCCTCCTCTGGCGGCGCCACGAGCACGGACTGTCCCATCATTTGGGATTGGGAAGGTACTACCGTGGACGGCTGGACGACAGACTCCGACGTAACATTGGCGGTATCCACGACTCAGAAGTTCACCGGCACGCAGTCGCTCAAGGTAACGCTTCCCGCTCTGACAAGCACGGCCGGCAACGACGGCGGCACTGCCGCAACCACTGCGATGAAGGGGCTCTACATGACCCCTCCCCCTGCGACCTCCAATATGTGGCCCGGCGCGGCAATTACGGTTCACGTGTGGGTTCCTACAGGAACGACCGGTGCCTGGATGCAGTTGTTCATGCAGTCCAACAATTGGACTAGTTGGAACCAGTCCACAGGAGTGAGTCCCACCGCGGGTGCCTGGACAACACTGACATTCACTGTGCCCGCGGCTACAGCGGTGTTCCCCGGCGGCATTAACCAATTGGGCATCCAGTTTGGTGTCAGCGGTGGCGGCTCGTTTGCGGCCGGTGACATATTCATTGACTCCATCACTGTCTGTGGGGGAACCCAGGCTTGTTCGGGTACAGGCACCGGATCATCCGATTTTGAGACCTCGGGCTCGACGGATGGCTGGGCCTTCAAGGGCGCTACAGGAGTTACAGATACCGTTGTCACTCAGTCTACGGCCCAACATTACGGCACTACAGGTAGCGGTTCACTCAAGGTTGCCATGACAGCGATACCTGTTGCACCCGCGGCCGGTTCGACGACGAGGCGAGTGGAACTCGCGAACGCCAAAGCGTATTGTGGTCAGACCGTCACGTTCCATGTGATGGCCGACAACGTCACGGCACTCAACATCCAACCCTACGCTGCAGCGAATGGTTGGGCCGACTCTATGGGAACGGCCGCAACGCTGACCGCCATCAACACTTGGACAACGGTCACGTTGACACTCCCCGCGACGATCAATTTCCTGGGATTGCAGGCCATTGGACTTCAGTTTGGCAACACGTCCACATCGGCCACCTATACCGGAAACGTGTACGTCGACGGGGTCAGCTGGTAGTAGTCACGCCGCCCAGGCTTGGCCCCGCGCTCCCGTTCTCGGGCCCCCGCGGGGGCAAGCCTGGCCACACAATCCGTCGCACCACCTGGAACGCCTCCAAGAGCGATCGATATCTTTCGCGATTTCGCGAAAAGAGGTCGGCGTGTGTTGTCAACGCGAAAGCACACCAACCTGCTGACTACTTGCCGACCGGATCCCCGTAGAACGTGCCGCGTCCGTGGGTGCCCACGTAGACCCGGCCGAACTTCTTGGGATCTCCCGTGATGTGCAGGACCAGGCCCCACTGGTGCCGATCGTCGTTGATGCGCACCCAGGTGGCGCCGCTGTCCGTTGACCGGAAGAAACCGCGCTGGCCTTGCACGGTACCCACTAGGTAGAGCGCGGAATATTTGGCTTTGGGAGCGGCCTTGCCAAAGCCGAAGGCATGGATCTCTTCCACGCCCGGCATGCGATCGAAGCCCTTGGCCTTTGAGTGGTAGAGGCCGTTGAAGGCGGCCAACCAGAGATCTCCCTCGTGGCCCGGGGCTGCGTAGATGCGGTCCTGGCCACCGCGATCGTCGCCGCGATCGCTGCGGTTGTCGGCGCCACTGCCGCCTCGCTTGGGCAAGCCATCCGATAGCACCAGGGGCTGCTCCGTGAAGTGAGCTGCGCCGTCCACGCTCTCGAACAGCTTGCCCTCGAAAAGGGCAATGCCATAGAAGCGCTTGGGATTCACTCGGTCGGCGACAATACGCGTGTCCATGGGCGCACCCGCACAGGCGGTCCAGGTCGCACCCTTGTCCGTGGTGACATAGGGGACATTGTGGCGAGGCGTCCACACCCAGGTCTCACCGTTGGATGAGACGGCGATGTGTCCCTCGGTGGCCTTGGGATCGGGCACTGAAGCGGGTTCGTGCCAGGTCTTTCCACCGTCCAGGGAGTAGCCCAGATTCTTGCTGCCTGGGCGGGGGCGGCCGATGCGCACGATCGCGTTCGGATTCAATTCGCCGCCACTGACATCGTGGGTGTTTCCCAAGAAGGGCGGCTTTGGGTTGCCATCCGGCGCGGGCTTGTCGAGATCCCAGTGGACGAAACCGGAGTAGTCGCCGACGGCCGTGATCACGTGGGCACCTTTACTGGGACTGTACAGCGCCAGGGCCACGGTCTCCTCGATGCCGGGGCTCATCACGGTCCAATGGGTGGCAAGATTCTTGTCGAGATTGGTCAGGTCGTACGTCTCCCAGCCGCCGTAGCCAGTGGTGAACATGGCGTGATCGGAATTCGCGGGATCTATTTCAACGTCGAAAAGCCAGTGGATGTCGGTGTCGCGCACATACGGTGCCAGGCTGTAGTCCATAACGCCGCCGCTTGCGAAGACGGGCTTCCAGGTGGCGCCGCCGTCAGTGCTACGGAAGACATCCTCGCCCTTGGGGCGGTAGAAGGAGCTGGCGATCAGGGTCCTGGGATTCTTCGCGTCGACGGCCACGGCGGCGTAGCCGAACCTCCGGTCCCTGTCCGGTTTGTCTGGAGTGATATTGGTCCAGGCGCCGCTCTTGAGATTCAACTTCCACATGCCGCCATCCACCATCTGCATGGGGCCGGGATCCGTGCCGTAAGTGATGAAGAGATTCCCGTCAGAAGCCAGGACCGCGTGGTTGGGGCGGTACTGCGTGGGCTGTCCTGCAACCGCCCTCCAAGTTCCGCCACCGTCGTCGCTGCGGTACAGGCCGGGCTTGCCCATCACCGAGACCCCCGCGAACAGCGTCTGGCTGGCCTTGCCCTGGGAACCGCTGGCCGGATCGAATACGACGAAGACGATGCTGCTGCGGCCGCCGCCGCTCCAGGCGGGCAACTTGGCTTCTTCGGGCGACAGCTTCAGGACATCGGCGGGGAAGCTGTCCACCTTGCTCCAAGTCACAGCGCCGTCCGTGCTCTTCCACAGGCCACTGTGGCGCGTACCCAGAAACAGGATGCGGCCATCGTTGGGGTCCACGGCCATGCGCTCGCCATTGCCACGCCCGGCTTCGTTGCCGCCGAACTTGATGGGCACGTTGCTGCGCTGGAAGGTGTGGCCCCGATCCGAGGAGCGCAAGATCGCGCCGTCGGGAACCTCAGGAGCCGTGTATGTGCCGCAGGCCAGGTAGACCTTGCTGGCATCCGAGGGATCCACGGCGATGCTCTCGACGCCCATGAGGTTCAGATCCTTGTAGGGAATCCAGTCGAGCATCGGCTCCCAGCGCCTGGTTTGCGGATTCCTGCGATAGGCGCCGCCCATGTCCGTGCGGGCGTACAAGACATCCTTGGCCGTGGGATGAAACACGAAACCATCCACGAAGCCGCCACCCACAATCTGCACGCTCTTCCAGGTGTAGGGCACTGCCTTGGGTTTCTCGGCGGCTGACACGGGAACGGTAAACAGAAGTAGTGCGCAGAGGGTGTTACGGAACAAGCTCATGGTGGTGTGCCTTTTCGTAGAGGGAAATGCCTGGGCCTAGCTTCTTCGTGTGTTCTTTCGCGAAGACTCTACATCGCTTCGGGGTCGGATCGATGACCGCGCCAGCGTGGTGGTCTGGTTCTCGAAGTTCAGACCAGTTTGCACGGTGGCCCGTAGGCCGCCAGCTCCCTGTCAGCGGTCAGGAGGATGAGGTCCTCGCTCTGTGCCTGTGCGAGGAGAATCCGGTCGAATGGATCCTTGTGTAGAGCTGGAAGCGCACGAACGGCCAGCGCGTGCTCGCCGGTGATGGGCAGTTCCTCGTAGCCGTGAAGCAGGAGCCCGTGGCGCAGGCGCCGCGCGTCCACCTGGAAATCGGATCGGCCGAGGCTGTCTTTGATCACCACCTCCCAAACGCTGGCCGCGCTAAAGAAGGGGGCGGTATCTCGAGCCTTGAGGATGGAGAGGGCGGCCTTGGACAGGCGCTGCGGAGAACCGGCCGCCCACAGCAGCAGGTGAGTGTCGAGAAGAACCCTCATTTGCCGGTGCCGAACAGCGCGACGATCTCGTCACGTCCCATCTGGTCGAAGTCCTTGGGAACTGCCATCTCCCCTTTCATGAAGCCAAGGCGATCCCCGGGAGATTCCTTGGCCTCGATGGGGATCACGCGCGCAAGTGGTTTGCCTGCCTTGGCGATGATGAAGGACTCTCCTCGCGCAACGCGGGCCACCAGCCGCGAAAGCTGCGTCTTTGCCTCGTGGATGTTCACGGTGGTCATAGCTGCTATTGTGGACTAACCTTGGTTAGTTCACAAGCACGGATTCGCGCGGTGGCTTTCTTGTTCTTGGAAAATGCGCAATAGTACGCAAAGCCAACTACCGTGGAAAAGCAATGACCTTCACTGAGTGTCGCTTGCCCCTTGCCACGCTGGTCGTCGGGTTCGCTTTGGCGAACGGTTGCGGGCGCACCGAGATGGGTACGCTTGTCCGCGGGTCGGACAATGCCGGCGGGACGACTGCCGGACAGACAGGGAGCGAGAGCGGCGGCGCTTCCGGGGTTTGCGCCGAGGCCCCCTGTCTCGCGTCGCTTTTCCAGGATTGCGTGCCCGAGGGAAGGTGTTCTGCGGAAAGCCACGCAAGCCCCAGCGCGACGTTCAATACAGCCTGCTATTCAAACGGGGTCGCTGTGTCTTCTTTGGCTACCTACAGCGGCTCAAACGTGATCGGGAGCGTGACGGTCGCACGCAACGGAACCCGTTGCTACAGCATAGATACGTCGGGGCCGATTTCTGGGAGCGCTGTTTCCTATGTGTTCTCCGACGCCAACGGCCAGCAAGTTGCGACCGGGACCACAGTCGACAAGACGGGATCCGTCGTCGTGACCTGCAACGGCAGCACGGCGACCACGGTCAGTGGCGCCTGCGCGCATCCCAGCGGCGATAGCAGTGGGTGCGTTATGGGGACGTGTCCCTAGATGGCCTGCTCCCGTGTGCCGGCAGGTGCAACACGGTCTCCCACCGCTTTCGACCAGACCAATGTCCTAGCGTGCTAACTGGCCGCGTGAACCGAAACTCCTTCAGGCGCTACTACTAAGATGGCAGGTTCCTCATGACGCGGGGACGCGACTCACGCCGATCAAGGAGATCGAGAGCTTGCCGGCAGCAAGCCCTTTCGGACATGACTCTCAAGACAGGAAGTTTCGAGATGACTTCTCTTTCTCAGCATTCGATTCGCCCCGCAGTAGTGGCAGTTTTCTCACTGGCACTCGCCCTGGGCGCATGCGCCAGCAACAGCGGTTCTGGGAAGGGAACCGGCGGCAGCCCGGGGGGCGGCACCCTGGTTGCAAGCGGCGGTAGCACGAGCGCAGGGGGCACGGCGGCGACTGGCGGCAGTACGTCGACTCCGCTCACAGGAGGGACGCTCGCGACTGGAGGAAGCATCCAACCTTCCGGTGGTTCGACCGGCGCGGGCGGCAGGACCAGCGCAGGAGGCGCAACGACGAGCGGCGGTTTCACCGCCACCGGCGGCTCGAAAGCAACGGGGGGCGCGTCCGGAGGAACCAACGCAACAGGCGGCAGCACGATGTCCGGAGGGACCACCGCAATGGGCGGCAGCACGGCCAACGGTGGAGCGGCGGGCGGCACGGCCGCGGGTGGACGAACGGGTGGCACCACGGCCGCGGGCGGATCCATTGCCACGGGCGGGACCACGGCCGCAGGTGGCACCACTGTCTCCTTACCCAGCTTCTCATTCTACGTGTCCCCGACAGGTAGCGGCACCAACGACGGCGCGACCGCCGCAACCCCGTGGAACACGCTGGAAAGAGCCAGGGACTACATCAGAACCAATAACCTGAACAAGACCGCGACCGGCGATATTGTCGTCTACCTACGCGGTGGCACATATCCTCGGGCCACGACGTTTACTCTCACGAGCGCCGATTCGGGCCCCGATGGGCATTACATGATCTACCGAGCCTATCCAGGAGAGATCCCCATTATCGATGCCGGCAAGGCCATAACAGGCTGGACGCAGGTTGCCGGAAAGCCCTACTTCGTGGCCGATGTTTCTGTCTCCGCGGGATACGCAGGCTACTTTCGCCAATTGTATGTGAACAACGTGCGGGCCCAGCGCGCGGGGACGTTCCTGCCGCAGGACGGCTGGTGGGACGATCCCGCCACAGCATCGTATGCGCAGGACGGCATCAAGTTCAAGAAGACCGATCTGGTAGCTCTTGCGAATCCAGCGGCAGCGGTCGTCACCTTCTTCAGCGTTTTCAAGACGGCCGAGATTCCTGTCATTGGAATGTCGTCGTTCGATGCAAACGACTGGATACTGAAAGTCGAGAACCCCGACTTCAATAAATGGAGCTCGATGGGCAGGGCCACTTCCACCGAATGGGTGGAACTGTCCAATGTGCTCGAGTATCTGGATGAATATGGAGAATGGTACTTGGACGCCGCAAACGGCAAAGTGTACTACTATCCGCAGCCCTGGGAAGACATGGCTACGGCGAGCGTCTATGCTCCGGTGGTTGACTGCCCGTGGAAAATCGCCGGGACCAGGGCCGCCAAGGCCAGTCGGATCGTGCTTGACGGATTGACCTTCGAGCACAACAACTGGTCGCGCACGAAAGACCGCTGGATCGGCGGTTCACAGGCAGAAATGCTGTGGGGACTGGACAACGCGGAATACACCGATGAGGTGCCGGGGGCCCTGGTGCTGACCCACGCCGATTCGAGCGTGGTCAAGAACTGCGTGTTTCAGCACCTGGGGACCTGCGGCGTTCAGCTATACGACGGCTGCGACGGCGCTACCATCCAAGGGAATTACTTCTTTGATTCTACGGCAGCGGGCATCATCGTCGGAAGAAGCGCCCACCTTGTTACCAGCGATCCTAGTTCGGAAACGCAGCGGAATACCAACACATTGGTGAGTGACAATGTCGTGCGCAATACAGGCTTGGACTTCACGCAGGCAACCGGCATCGATTGTATCCACGTCGAAAATGCAAGAGTCTACAACAACGATGTTTCCGACGTCCCGTTCGCCGGGTACCACAATCGGACCGGGCAGTTTAGTGCGCATTTCCCCACCCCGGCCATCGCGGGAAAGACAGAAGTGTTCTACAACCGCTCGTCGCATGTGGGGACCTATCGCCGGTATTGTTCCGGGGACGCGGAACCGGATTATTATACCTTCGGGCCGGAGCCGATTCACTTCAGCAAGAACTATGCGTACGGTCAGGTTCCGATAGGTTTGAGCAATTCGGCACAGATCGACGATAATTCTCTTAACACGCTCATGGACTTTTGTGTGCTGGATTCAAAACTGTCCCGGAATTCCTTTTTGTCCTGGAGCTCCGGAAATGTCAATGTGGCAACTGACAACCTTTGGTCCAATAATGCTAGCTATCAAAGCACGAATTGCGTGACGACCAACTACCATTATGTCGCGGGGGCATGGCCGTCCGACGCGCAAGCGGTCATTGATGGTTCCGGGGTGGAGGCTTCCTACGCTGGTTTGGTCGGCGGCACCTACAGCGGCGATAATATTGCCTTGAAGGCGGTGGCTTCGGCCTCATCGTCGGTTTCCGGTCATGCGGCCAATCTCGGCAACGACCTGGGGAACAAGACCTATTGGGAATCCGGAAGCGCTTCGAGTAATCCCTGGTTCATGCTCAACCTCGGCAACGCGTACGTCATCAAGAAGTTGGAGCTGGAGCCGGCACTTTTGACGGACGTTGACTTGAGCAATTTTGAGATCGAAGCGTCAAATGACGAGGGCTTCGTGACATTCTCGGTGCTTGCGGCCCAGAATGCGACGCAGTTCAGACATAGGACGGACGTGGGGTATAACGACAAGTTCTGGTACATCGAGCATGATGAGAACGCCTACCGGTACATACGGGTCTATAAGACCACGGGCACCCAACTGGCATTGGCCGACCTGCGGGTTTACGTCAAGGGCTCAAGTACAGCGGCCGTCGGGCCATAGGTAGGAC
>Ga0265330_10002145_pt1 | contig 10877 bp, 9 predicted proteins | sample 41919metaG_FD_202083 | JGI IMG/M metagenome (GOLD analysis project Ga0265330, IMG submission 202083) | Rhizosphere microbial communities from Carex aquatilis grown in University of Washington, Seatle, WA, United States - 4-19-19 metaG | ecosystem: Host-associated > Plants > Roots > Rhizosphere >... | reverse complement strand
ACCTACGTCTTCGGCGGGATAGATTCGATGCAAAATGCTTTCGACGATCTGTGGGAGTGGGATGGCAAGACTTGGACCGAGGTTGTCACGAATGTCCAGCCTTCCGCCCGCTCCGACGCGGGACTGGCCTACGATCCGGTCAGGAAATCTCTGATCCTCTTCGGCGGCCAAAGCTATTCAATGGGGGGCATGTATTATCAAACAGCCCTGGGCGATACCTGGGAGTGGAGCAGCACCACGCGACAGTGGACGCAGCTTTACCCCCAATCGAGCCCCGACCCGCTCTACTCACATGGCATGGTCACAGACACGACCCGCAACAAGATCCTCCTCTTCGCCGGGATGAGCAACTACACCGACTATGTGCTCCCGCCGGAGCCGAATATGCCGAGTGGCTACCAAGATCCGATGCGTAACGATGTCTGGGAGTGGGACGGCAGCAAGACGACCTGGACCAAGCGCACGTTGGTTGTCGGCGCAAGCGCGCCGATTCCTCGTCAATATCCCATCCTTGCCTACGATTCGGCTCGCCAGAAGCTCTTCGTCGAGGAGACCTCCATGTTCGGCTACTACGGCAGCAGCGGCAGCAGCAACAGCACCTTCTGGGAGTGGGATCCCGTCTCGGCGGGATGGGCCATGCACACCACCAGCGACTACCTCGACTATGGCACGCCCTACTGTGCTTCCTACGATTCCACACGACGGCGCGAAGTTATCTTTGGCGACCTCTGGAGCCAGACCACGGGGAACCACGAGACCTGGGAGCTCGACGCCAAGGGCCCGACTTGGTACGTGCGCTCGATCGTCGACTCGCCCTCTGCGGGCTACGGCATCGCCATGGCCTTCGACTCCGCACGTGGAGTGGTGGTTCTCTTCGGCGGCAATGCCAACGGCACTCCGTTGGACGAAACCTGGGAATACAGCGTATCCGGCCTGGGCAATGGCGAGGGTTGCTCCGCCAGCACCGCTTCGACCTGCGCATCCGGCAACTGTGTCGACGGCGTGTGCTGCGAGAGCGCATCCTGCACCGGTCCCTGCAAGTCGTGCAGCGTGAGTGGCCACGAGGGCACCTGCGTTCTCGCCCAGGCCGGCACCGAGGTTCCCGGGAGTTGTTCGAGCGGGCAAGCCTGCGACGCCAGCGGGAATTGCAAGACCAACAATGGCCAAGCGTGTAGCAGTGGCACCGCGTGCGCCTCAGGTTTCTGCGTGGATGGCGTGTGTTGCAACAGTGCCTGCAATGGCACGTGTGTGTCCTGCAACCAGGCCGGGCTTGCCGGAAAATGCAGCCCTTACGCCGTCGGGAGCGATCCGGAAAAGGAATGCGGCAAGGGCTCTGGAACCTGCAAGTCCACTTGTGACGGGGTCGGCGCATGCCAGTTCCCATCGCAGGGAACAAGCTGTGGTTCTTGCCTACTTTGCGACGGCGCGGGCTCGTGTGACATGTCGGATCCGTCGTGCTACGGCTACGGCGGCTACGGCGGATATAGCGGCTACGGCGGATATACCGGAGCGACCGGCTACGGCGGCTATGGCGGAACCACCTATCCAAGCTCGACTGGTTACGGCGGCTACGGCGGAACCACCAGCTATCCAGGATCGACCGGTTACGGCGGAACCACCAACCGCGGCGGAACGACCAGCTACGGCGGATCGACCGGCTACGGCGGAATCACCGGCTACGGCGGCGTCACTGGTTACGCGGGCGCGACCGGCTACGGCGGCGTCACTGGTTACGCGGGCGCGACCGGCTACGGCGGCGTCACCGGCTATGCTGGAGCGACCGGTTCCGGCGGAACCTCTGGCTCATCTGGTGGCGCAAGCGGCGGAGCAACCAATTCCGGTTCTCAGAGCAACACCGGACACCTAAGCCGTGCGGGTTGCACTTGCACATTGGGAAACGCGTCACCTCCTGGCTTTGGCACAGCAACTCTCCTCTTCGTTGCCGGGATCGCCGTCTTCTCGCGCAGGATTCGAAGAAGGCGCTGACTGCGGTAGCGCCGAACCCGCGGGGGCTATGGAAACCATACAGGCCGGGCTGCGGTCGTAGCCCGGCCTGCCGTTGTTGGCGCCCAGTGCTTCAGTCACAATTCCGGCCAGGTTTGGGCCGTCCATGCATCCCGTCCTGCGTCGTTGCTCCTCGGTTGCATACGTCGAGTATGCGCCCTCGTCGCGCCTCGCAGGCCGGACGCCTGAACGTCCGAAACCTGACCGATCTTCTGACTGGAGGCACTGGATCGCATTGCTCGTCGGGCTTCTGAACCCCGCCATCGCCGCAATCATCCACCGCACCCGCCACGCGATCGCGTTCACCATCCCCCATTTCCTGCAATACCAAGTTGGCCGAGATGCCACCCATGTTGGCGGGAAGGAGGACTTGTGGCGATGAATGCTGGATGTCTTCGCGGCACGCGTCTTGCTGTGAGCTGCACGGAGGGTCTTCATGGCGCGTCTCACTTTACGTTTCTCGTCCCGCGGCCATTGGCAACAGTTGCATTTGCGGTTGGCCTTTGTTCTGCCCGCGGCTCTCTGCGCCTGCGCGTCCCGCGCGCCGGATTGGCCAGGGCCGCACCATGGAGGACAGACCACCGTCACTGTCCCGGTTGGCGGCCCCGAGCGCCAAATCGACATCCTGTTCGTGATCGGCAATTCCCCGTCCATGGCCCCCAAGCAGACCGTGCTGGCTCAAAGCTTCCGCAAGATGATCGCTTCGCTGGAAAGGCTTCCGCGTGGCTTGCCCCAGGTGCACATCGGCGTGGTGAGCAGCAACGTGGGGGCTGGAATGGGTGCCCTGGGCGGCAATTGTGGCGCGGGGTTGGGTGATCGAGGCCTTCTGTGGGGCAACGATCCCAACGATCTGACTGCCTCGGTCGCACCGGGCAGCGCAGCCGCACAGGATCCGAACAACCCGATCGTCGATGGGTGCGGCCTGGCGCAAGGCGCACGCTGGATCGAGGATATCGCAAGCCCTGACGGGGCAGATGGCCGACAACGGAACTACTCTGGCCGGTCACTTGAAGACGTCTTCACTTGCCTGGCCACGGCCGTGGGAAGCAACGGCTGCGAGGAACAACACCTATTGCAAGCCACCCGCGTGGCTCTCATTCCCCAGCCCGGAATCAACGATGCAAACCAAGGCTTCGTGCGTCGGGACGCCTACTTGTTCATAGTTCTCATCACCGACCAGGACGACTGCTCTGCCAGCAACGACAACACCAAGAACGATGACATGTTCAACTTGGTGACCAAGCTTGATCCGGGCGACACCATCACCCTGCGATGCGCGACTCGCGGCCATCTCTGTGGCGGTCAGCCCATTCCTGACTACGACCCGGCGGTGGGATACACAGGTTCAGGGTTCGCCCACGATTTTTCCGACTGCACCGCCAAGGAGCAGTTTGATCCCCACAACCCCGACTATTCCTACATGCCGCTCATTGACGTTCAGGAGATGATCGACAGCGTCAACCAAATCAAAGGCTCTCTTGCTTCACAAAGGATCGTCGTGTCGGGAGTCATCGGCTGGCCCCCGGATCCGGCGATCGACACGAACCTGCCGACCACCCTTCAAACCAGCAACCAATACCAGATTGGCAGGGACGCCACTTCGCTTCCGGCTTCGCAGCAGAACTTGTGGGACTACATGCCCGTGTGCTGGGATCCCAACCAGAGATCTGCTGATGGCAACATCTACAAAGCCTATGGCGGCCTTCGCCTAGAAAAATTCATCAGTTCCTTTGGCGACCTGGGGAAAGTGTTCAGCATCTGCAACTCCGATTTCACGAACGCGATGACCCAGGTTCCGGGTGGCGACTTGCTCTTGCTTTCGACGCCCGGTTGCATCGATGACCCGTTGATCGACACTGATCTCAACGCGCCCGGGGTCCAACCCGAATGCCAGGTTGTCTACAGAAGCCCATGCACGACCGTGGGTACAAACGGCTGTCTGGACACGGGCTGGGTTGAAAGCGGCCTACCAGAGTGCAAAGACGACCAAGGGAACGTGCTCGACCCCGCCAGTCTCGATCCCGTGGCCGTTTCCCAAACTCAAATCGACGATGTGCTCGCGACTGTGCGTGAGGACTTACGCCCCTGCTGGTATGTCTGGTACGATAACACCATTCTGGGATGCTTCCGCTCACACAACGGCCAACGGATTTCCTACTTGCCGGCGTCGGGCACGGTGGCGCACCCTGGAGCGTTGCTGGTGGCAGAGTGCCTCACCGATCTCGCCAGTGGGTCCCTGTGACCCGCGAGGGGTCTCGCCATCATTGGATCGCCTGGCCGCGCCCCCGCTAGTGATCGACCCAAAGAACCCTACAGTTCCTGTCGCAAAGAACAATCCCCGAATCCGACGGCTGCCCGTTGGGGTCGAGTGGCACCCCGTTCAGGTCACCGAGATCGCACTCTTCGCCCCTATCCGAGTCGATGATGCTGTCGCCACAATAGTGAGGTGTCATGCATCCGAAACTGCACCCACCTTTGCCATCGACCTTGCCGTTGGCGCCGCCCAGGTCGCACTCCTCGGGGCCATTGACCTGGCCGTCGCCGCAGAAGGGCCCGATCTTGCATCGGGTTGTACAGGTGCCATAGCCCTGGTCGGTGTTCAGGTCGCCGTCGTCACATTGCTCGCCCGGCGAAATGACGCCGTCGCCGCAGTAGCCAGCTTCGCCAGCGTCCTGCCCTCCGTCTCCACACGAACGATAGGTGCAGGTGCCCACGAAACAGTCCCAGCATGCCTCAACCAGGCAGTTACTGGCACAGCCATCACCGTCGTGCGTGTTGCCGTCGTCGCAGGTTTCCCAGCCGACCATTTGCCGGTCGCCGCAGATCGGATAGCAACGCCTTCCCGGCACGCAAGTCCAGCCTGGCTCTAACTGACAGGACCCTGAGCAGCCGTCGCCACTGATGGTGTTACCGTCGTCGCACTCCTCGTCGGAAGTCAGCACCGCGTTGCCACAAATACGAGCGTCGACACACGGCGGATCCCAGGGATGGCATTGGCACATCCAATTGCAGTCGATCATGCATTGGTTTGAACAACCGTCGTCGTCGTCGGTATTGCCGTCGTCACACTCTTCGCCGGGGTCAAGCTTGCCGTTGCCGCACAGGCTGGGGACGGTGGTCTCCGCCACACGGTCGACACCGCTGACATCGGGCGAGGGGCTGGGCATGGAATCGGCGTAATCGACTGCGGCGCCCGTGCCCTGAGCGCCGTCTGGCGCCAGGAGACTGGTTCGCGAGCACGCCAGACCCACAATGGCCAAAGCCGCCAGGCCGCCACGTGCGAGACGCGCGCTCTTGCTCATGGCAAAGCAATCCGAACTAGAAGCGCACCTGAATCTCGTAGCGACGGTTCTTCGCCTTCTTGGCCGGCGTGTTGTCGGGCGTGACCAGTGGGCGTTCCGAGCCCATGCCAATGGCCACGATCTCGCTCTTGGCGATCCCGCGCGCCACCAATTCGCGCTCGATCACGGCGGCGCGCTTGCCCGACAGTTCCTTGTTGTGCTCGGCCTTGCCGCTTGAATCGGTGTGCCCGGAAACCTCGAACTTGAAACTGGTCACGCCCGCCACGCTCAGCCGCTTCTTGGCCTCGACCAGCGAATTGGCCAGGTTCTTGAGTTTCTTGTCACAGCCGGCAGCCAGCTCGTCGCTGTCGGTCTTGAAGCTGCACTGGTTCTTGCGCCCCTCGGCCAGGAGCTTGGCATTGACCTCTTTGGCGGCCTTGTCGCGCGCCGCTGTGGCCGCGCCGCCCGCGGCTTTCTTGGTCAGGCTGCCCATGTCCAGCGCCAGGGCCGACGGAGCGATCATCAACATTGCTACGGCCAGGGTCCATGTCATTCGCGTCGTTGTCATGGACAAACGATAGCGCCTGGCCAAGCACGAGTGCAAGTCAGGAGCATTTCGGTGCTAAAAGGATGTCACGATGTGCGCCCGCCCTCGCCTTGTGCTTACGCTCCTCCTGCTCTTCAGCACGACCGCGTTCAAACCGTCGACGCCGCCGCGACAGCGCAGCGCCATCCTCATCTCGTGGGATGGGGCCTTACGCGAACACGTCAACGACTGCCTGAAGCGCAACCAGATGCCCAACCTGGCGCAGCTGATCAAGGAAGGCCGGATGGTGGACATCGAGGTCTCGGACCACGTCACCGACACCAGAGCCGGTCACGCGCAGATGCTGACCGGTTACGATCCCAGCGTTACGGGCGTGGTTTCCAACGCGATCTTTCGTCCCATCCCGCTCGGACTTTCCATCTTCGAGCGGTTACAGCAAGCCTTCGGCAAGAAGGACATCGCCACCATCATGGTGACCGGCAAGGCCATGGGTCTTGGCCCGGGTGGACCAAAGATTTCCGCCGAGGCCGAGGCAGCCAGCCCCAACCAGACGAGCGATGAGGACGAAAAGCAGGCACGCAAAGTGGAAAAGATGCGCCTGGCGGGCGAGCAAAACGTGCTGGGTCAGCCCTTTCACCTGATCAAAGGCATGCTCACGGCGTGGGACGGCGACATGCCCCGCGACGCGCGCGGCGTGGGGCAGAAGGCCCTGGCGATGATTGACAAGTTCGGCCCCAGGGGACGTTTTTTCCTGTTCCTTCACTTTGGCGACGTTGACGTCAACGGCCACAAGTACGGCGAGGGTTCGCAGGAATACAACGACGCCCTGGTGACTCTCGACACGTGGCTGGGGCGAATGGTCGCTCAACTCAAGACCGACGGACTCTACGACCACACCGCCGTGTACATCACCGCTGACCATGGCTTCGACGTGGGAACCACCCACCACAGCAAGGCGACCCACATCTTCCTGGCCAGCAACGATGCGCAGGTGACCTCAGCCGGCGAGCAACGAGACATCACGCCCACCGTCCTGCAAGCCATGGGCGTGGACATTGGCAAGATCACTCCGGCCTTGCCAGGCAAGTCGCTGCGCAAGTAGGATTAGCCGCTATTCTGGGCTGGCTGTCGTGCGCGCGTCACTGCTCGCCACATGACACCCAGCTCGTCGAGAGTGACCAAACCAAGCAAGAACAGCAGAACGCCGTATCCCACCACGAAGGCGCCGAACAGGGCGGCGTCGATCGCCGGCGACGAGCGCAGCAAGGCGAGAGGCAAGAAGATCGCTCCCAGCCCCACCACGCCGACCCATCGGCGCAACGAATACCCCACCACGCGGCGCATGTGCCAGGTGAAGAATCCAGCCTGTGCAACCAGGGCGCCCAGCACGGCCAGACTGGCGCCCCAGCTTCCCCAGCGGCCGACCAACGACAGACCCAGCGCCCAGAATGTGCCTAGCCGCAACACCGCGGCGGTCAGCGCCACGCCGGGCCGGTCGTGCGTGAGCGCCGACAAATTGGCCACACTGGTCAGTGACAGGGCCACCAGGCCGACGGCCAGTGGGACCAAATTCGCGGCCACCGGGCCATAAGCGCCGCCCAGCACCAAGGGCACGAGATCTTTGCCGAGCAGCACGGCTGCCAGCACCACCACCACGCTGCCCAGGGCCAGCCATTTCAACAAGCGTTCGATCCACAAGCGCAGCGCGGCCTGGTCGCCTTCCAGGCGCAGCACGGTCAGAAGCGGGGCAAAGGCCAACGCGATCTGGGGAAGCCCCACAGCGCCTACCAGAAAGACCGAGTAGGCCACGCCAAAGAATCCGACCTGCGCGTAGTCGCCGCAGCGAGCGCGCACCAGAGCCTCGCCGCTGCGCTCGAATCCAGAAAGAACCAAATCGCCGACGTAGAAGATCAATCCGAAGCGTAGATATGAACCCATGCCGCGCACATCGAAACGCAAGGCGGCCCAGGTCAGATAGGGTCGCGCCCCGACGTGGCCCACCAGCAGCACCACCAGCTCAGCCAGCAACACGCCCAGGGCAGCGCCTCGCAACCCAGCCAGCAGATACCCAGGCAGCATGAATGCCAGCGTCCCCCACTGGCGCAAAATATCCGCGACGCCCCAGCGCGCCGCCTGATTGAGCCCGAGGTGCAGAGAAAAATACAAACCCGCCGGCGCCCGCACGAACACGGCCACGGCCAGAATGGCCATGGCGAGCGCATCCAGATCCCGTAGCCAGGCGACGGTGACGACGAAGTACAGTACCGCGACCGCCAAGCCCGCCACGATTCGGATGGCCAGCAGGCGACCAAAGAAGCTGCGCAGGCCATCCCCGTCGCCGGTCTGGCCGAATCCCGGCACATGCCGGCCCATGACCTGGGTGAAGCCCAGACTGGCCGCCAACGTGAACCAAAAACTCAGGGCCACCAACAGGGCCACCTGGCCGTAGCTGGTCGGCCCCATCAGACGCGGAACCACCGCAGCCACAACCACACCGCCAGCGACCAGCAGGCCCCGCAGCATCAGCAGCAGGCCGATGTTGCGAACCGCAGTCTGCTCGCGCGGAATCATGGGCCCTGGCACAGCGATCCCGCCAAAACGATGACGAAATCGCGATTGTGGTCAGATGGCAAGCTGAGGCTGCTCGTCAGATAATCAACATATCAACGGCGTCGACCCGACAGCCAGGTGCGCCCAGGTGGTCAGCACACCAGAGCCGTGGGGAAGATCCTTCGTCGCCAGTTGAAGGTCAACTGAACCCGTCAGACCAGCGACTACTTTCGCTTGGACTTCTTGGCCTTCTTGGCCTTCTTGCCCTTCTTGCCCTTGGTCTTGGCTGGCTTCTTCTCGTCGGCCTTGGCCGCAGCCTCCTTGGCTTCATCCACCGCTTTCTCTGCCGCCTCAAGATTCTTCTCGGTGGCAGCCAGCTTGGCCTTCAGATCGGTGACCTCATTGTGCAGGTCCTCCGCCGACTTCAGGATCTCGGCCTTGGCATTGGTCGCCTTGCTGAGAGCCTCCTTGCAGACTTTGTCCTCGCAACCCGTGGCAGCGAGTGCCCCACCAAGAACCAGCAGCGAAAGCAACCCCATCGTTCGAGTCATGGTCATCTCCTTGTCGAAGAGGGCAGAAGGTGGGAAGCTCCCACCCACCGAAGCTGCCTTTCTACCGGCTGCCCGCCAATCCTGTCAACGTATCGGCTCATCGGCCGACCCGACCAGAGCACAAGCGCGTAATCGCGTCGGGCGCCCCGGCGCGGGTCTTGCTAGGTTGTGAGGCATGGCAGCCATTGATTCTCTGCTCGCGCTGATTGACGCACAGAAGGCGACCGGGATCGTGTTGCGGGCGCGCGAGCCGCCAGTGCTCATTGGCGCCCAGGGCCGCGGTCTGACCATGCCCCCGCTCGACGGTCAAATACTCGAGACTTTTGCGACCGAGGCGCTCGCGCCAGGCGATCTTGACCGGCTGCGCACCTCGGGCGCATGCGACACAGTCTACCGCTCTGAGCGACACGGCGCCTTTGCCGTGGAGGCCCGCAAGGACGCTGACAAGCTGTCACTGAAGCTGCGCCGCACAGGTAATGTTTTGGCAAAGCCCGCGCCTCCCGCCGTTGCCAGCCCGCGCCCAGCCGGCACACGTGCCCCAAGTGCCGCGGCCGAGACTGTACCACCCGTCAGTCAGCCCGCCGGGGCGGTCGCAGCAACTTCGTCCCGCCTGCCGGGCACGATCGCGCGGGCTGTTGACGAAACCGTGTCCGACATCATCGTGTCCGCAGGGCAGCCCCTGTGGATCCGCACAGCCGATGGCCTGGCCGCCTCGGGTGAGGCCATCGATCAGCAAGAAATCCAGGGCTTCGTCGATTCGCTGCTCGATCCGCCGCGTCGCCGCTGTCTTGACCAAAGCGGCAGCGCGGATCTGGCCTGGGAGGCACCGGCCCTGGACGCGGGCGGGTCGCAACGAATGAGGGTCAACGTGTTCAGGCAGGCACACGGCCTGGCCCTGGCACTGCGACCGGTGAATCGCCACGCCCCGACACTGGCCGAACTGAACCTGCCTGACAGCGTCGGCGCGCTGGGGAATCTGACGGGCGGCATGGTGCTGGTCGTGGGCACCACCGGGTCGGGCAAGTCGACCACTCTGGCCGCCATCGTCGAACTGGTGAACCGAACCCGCGCCCGCCACGTCATCACCCTGGAAGATCCGATCGAATTCGTGTACCAGCCCCGGCGCTGCCTGATTCACCAGCGCGAGGTCGGCACCCACGTGGAAAGCTTTGCCGCCGGTCTACGCGCGGCTTTGCGCGAATGTCCTGACATCATCCTGGTGGGCGAGATGCGCGACCGCGAGACCGTGGCCCTGGCCTTGACCGCAGCCGAGACCGGGCACCTGGTACTCTCGACGTTGCACAGTGGAAGCGCGTCCATGGCCATCGACCGCATCGTGGACATCTTTCCCGAGCACCAGCAGGCGCAGATCCGGTTGCAAGTGGCCGGCTCGCTGCGCGCGGTGGTCACGCAGCAGCTGCTGGAAGGCGCCCTGCCTGGCACGCGCTATCCCGCGCTGGAAATCCTCATGGTCAACTACGCGGTCGGGGCGCTCATTCGCGAAGGCAAGACCCACCAGCTCAACACCCAGATCCAGACCGGCCGCGACGACGGCATGGTCGCCATGGATGCCTCGCTGCTCGATCTGGCGCGCGCGGGGCGCATCAGCCGCGACGTCGCGGTGGCCGCTGCCCGCGATCCCGTCGAGCTGCAGCGCCGCGTGCGCGAAGGACGGGGCTAGCCAACCCCTAGCAGGTCTTCCAGGCACGTAGAGTACCATAGCCTAATCAATGCCATGTTGATCCCCATGTTCAGAATCTCAACCGTCGCCGCAACTCTCAGCTTCGCCGGACTCGCGTGCAGCAACTCCGGGCTGGGGACTAGGGCCTGTCCCCAAATTCAGGCAGAGCTTGTGCGGAAATTCTGGCTGCCCGAAGGGCCGGCCCGCGCAGCGGCCGGCTGGATGCAAGGGAATGGAGCGTCGGAAGTGCCGTAGGGCAGCGG
>Ga0265330_10002142_pt1 | contig 10890 bp, 10 predicted proteins | sample 41919metaG_FD_202083 | JGI IMG/M metagenome (GOLD analysis project Ga0265330, IMG submission 202083) | Rhizosphere microbial communities from Carex aquatilis grown in University of Washington, Seatle, WA, United States - 4-19-19 metaG | ecosystem: Host-associated > Plants > Roots > Rhizosphere... | reverse complement strand
GATGCGATCGCTGGCACAGCGGCTGCGCTTGCCCGCCTCACACATCTGCAGTTCCCCTCGCTTTGTGTCTGTCATGCGTCGGGCATGCTCACCGCCGATGTTCTGGAACCGCTTGCAAAGCAGGGAGCAACGGTGTTTTCTTTCCATCCGTTGCAGACGTTCCCCCGGGACTTCCCGGTCAAGAAGATTGTGCCCACACTCTCAGGAATATGGTACGGAGTTGATGGGCCGGCAGATGGTGTGGTGGCTGCCCGCAGGTTGGCAAGGCGGTTGGGAGGGAAAATGGTTTTCATTCCTCCTGATCAACGGGTGTTGTACCATGCCGCGTGCGTGGTAGCGTCAAACCATCTCACCGCGTTACTTCGCGTGCTCGAACAAATGCACCACGCGCTGGGAATCAAGGGGACTGACTACTTCTCACTGTTCCGGCCGATTATCGAAACCACGATGCGCAATGTTGCGCTTACCTCTCCCGCAAAAGCGTTGAGCGGCCCCGTTGCACGAGGAGGCACGGCAACGCTTGCAGGCCATTTTGAATCTGTGAAGACAAGCGTGCCGGAGCTCTTGCCGTATATATCAGTCATGACCGATGTAACGGCTGCGCTTGCACGAGAAAAGGGATCAATCAGCAAGGAACAGGCGGCGGCCATTCATACGCTCGTGCAGTCCTATAGGCAGTGTCAGACTCCCTCGGAGATCACCAAGTGAAAGCCCTTATCGCCAGCGGCGGACGTGGAACCCGACTTCGCCCCATCACGCACACCCAAAACAAGCATCTTATTCCCATCGCCAACAAGCCGATTCTCCACTACGCAATTGAAGCAGTCGTGGAAGCCGGGATTCGTGAAGTGGCGATTGTCGTCAACGCCGACAGCAACGAGGTGCCGTTGGCGATAGGAGATGGCTCCCGCTGGGGGATCGCCATCACCTATATTCCTCAGCAAGAGCCTGGCGGACTTGCGCAGGTCGTGGCGTTGGCAGAGAAGTTCATGGGAAAAGACCGGTTTATTTTCTACCTCGGTGACAATATGGTTGTGGGCGGGGTGAAACAGTTCATCAGCGAGTTCGAGCGGGAAGGATGCGATTGCCATCTCACGATTTCGAAGGTGAAGGATCCGGAACGCTTCGGAGTGCCAGAATTGCGCAATGGCAAGATCGTTTCGATTGAAGAGAAACCACAAAAACCGAAGAGCTCCTATGCGGTCGCCGGGATCTATATGTACAACCATCGCATTTTTGAGGCTGTGAAAGCGATTGCGCCGAGCGCACGCGGCGAGCTCGAAATCTCCGATGCTCACCAGTATCTGTTGGATCATGGATGCACGGTGGGGTATTCCGAAATTACCGGATGGTGGAAGGACACCGGTAAGCCGACAGATTTGCTTGAAGCCAACCGTTTGATCCTGGACAATATCGTCGGGGAGCTCAAGGGGGAGATCGACGACCGGTCTGCTGTTGCCGGGAATGTCGTTCTCGAAAAGGGGGCACGGATCATCAATAGTGTGGTTCGTGGGCCTGCGATCATTGGAGAAGGATGTTTGATCGAAGACGCCTATGTCGGTCCCTTCTCATCAATAGGGAATCGGACCATCATCAGAAAGAGCGAGGTGGAATACAGCATCATCCTCCGCGACTGCAAGATCGATAGTGTCCGGATACGTGTGGAAGGAAGCATCCTTGGAAATGATGTGGAAATCGTGGAGGCGACTGGAAAACCCCGTGTCCATCGATTCATGATTGGCGACCAGAGCAGGGTGGAGGTGGTCTGATGTCCTACGAAACATTGTTGCTTTCCATTGACCATGGAGTGGCGCTGCTTACCATCAACCGACCGGACCGTCTCAACGCCCTGAACGTTATCGCCAAGGAAGAGCTCGACAAGGTGTTTTCGGAACTGGAGGCAAATCCTTCCGTTTCTGTCGTGGTGGTCACAGGAGCAGGCGAAAAGTCGTTCGTGGCCGGGACGGACATCGGAGAACTGAGTGCGCTCGATGAGACCAGTGGGAGAGCCTTTGCGCTCCGCGGACAAGCAATCTTCAACAGAATTGAATCTCTGTCAAAGCCTGTGCTCGCTGCCGTGAACGGCTATGCGTTGGGAGGAGGGTGTGAGTTGGCGCTTGCCTGTCACATGCGCATCGCTTCAGACAAGGCAAGATTCGGACAACCAGAGGTTTCCCTGGGGATCATCCCTGGGTATGGCGGGACACAGCGTCTTGCACGCATCATCGGGACGGGCTTGGCCACAGAATTGATCCTCACAGGCAGACAGGTCGATGCCGTGGAAGCACAGCGGATCGGCCTGGTGAGTACTGTCGTGCCTGCCTCCGACCTGATCCCTCGCGCACTGGCACTGGCTTCGTCTATTGCGTCGTTGGGCCAGGTGGCGATCCGATACGCGCTCGAGGCATTGCGCGCTTCGAACCTCTTGCCGATTGCCGAAGGCATGGCCAGGGAGGCTGATCTGTTTGGCCTTTGCTGTGCATCCGATGATTTTCGTGAGGGCGTACGGGCATTTCTCGAAAAGCGTAAACCTGAATTCAGGAATCGATGAACGCTGCGTGGTATGAAGAACTCGGAGGTTGGCGAATTGCCGTTGCCGGCCTGCTCTTTGTCCTCGCCGGCGGTTTGTTCGTAGCATCTCTTCAACTTGGACACCCCCCTGAGGCATACGGATACAACACGCGGGATATCCAGCTGGCAAGGCGGAAAATTGATGCCGCAATTGACTCGGTGTTTATTCGGCAACATGTTGATCCTCACAAGGTAAAGACCAGGGATGCCTGTGTCATAGGTTCCTCAGTCCTGAGACGGGAGTCGGTCATTGAGGCTCCGGCTGACTTTGTGAGCCTGGTGTTCAACTTTGCGCTGCAAAAGGAAATTGTGCCTCTTGGAGCACGGCTTATTGCCTCTGAGCACACAAAGGACGAAACAGTCGTAATGCATGTCCGCACAGGCGGCGTGATAGTTCGTACGCTTGTGTTTATCGAACACGCGGGTACGGACCCCTCCGTCGGTTCGCGAATGAAATCATCCAACGATCATTGAAAGGGTACGGCCATTTCAGAACAGCCGCGCAACTCGAAACCTGCCGGTGATTCACAATCCCAGGCATTGATGGAAAAACTGGTCTCTCTGTGCAAGCGTCGCGGATTTGTGTTCCAGTCAAGTGAGATCTATGGTGGCCTCAACGGCTGTTGGGACTATGGACCGCTTGGTGTGGAACTCCTCCGTAACATCAAGGATCAGTGGTGGCAGACAATGACGTATCGTGAAGATGTCGAGGGGATCGATGCCGCCATCCTCATGCACCCACGAGTGTGGGAGGCCTCGGGGCACGTGGAAAACTTCACAGATCCGATGGTGGACTGCAAGGAATGCAAGGCCAGGTTCCGGGCAGACCAGATCGAAGATTCACCGTGTGGGAGTCCGGCGTACAAGGGAAGAAAAGCCCACAAGTGCCAATCGGAGGGGAAGTTCACAGAGGCCAGACAATTTAATTTGATGTTTAAGACGTTCGTGGGGCCGGTGGAGGATGAGGGAGCAGTGGTGTACCTCCGCCCTGAAACTGCCCAGGGGATCTTTGTCAACTTCCTGAATGTCCAGTCTGCCTCACGTCAAAAGCCACCGTTCGGTATTGCCCAGATCGGCAAGGCGTTTCGCAATGAGATCAACACGAAGAATTTCCTGTTCCGTACGAGGGAATTCGAGCAGATGGAAATGCAGTTCTTTGTCAAACCCGGCACCGACGAACAATGGTTCCAATACTGGAAGAGCCAGAGGCTTGACTGGTACATCGGATTAGGCATGACGAAAGAAAAGCTGCAATACCACCAGCATGAACCAGACAAGCTTGCACACTATGCAAAAGAAGCGTTCGATATCGAATATCTTTTTCCGTTTGGTTGGGGCGAAATTGAGGGGATTCACAACAGGACTGATTTCGACCTCTCACGTCACGAACAGTTCTCCGGCAAGTCCATGAAGTTCTTCGACGATCAGACGAAGGAGAAGTTCACGCCATTCATCATTGAAACGTCTGCAGGGGCGAGCCGCTCGTTCATGGCATTCCTGGTGGATGCGTACAAAGAGGAAGAAGCGCCCACGGCCGACGGAAAAATGGAAGTGCGGACGGTGATGAAGTTCCATAGAAGACTTGCTCCCGTCAAAGCAGCAGTTTTTCCTCTTGTGAACCGTGACGGAATGCCTGACATCGCCCGGAAACTGGAGACCGACCTCCGACAATCGTTCAGAGTGTTTTATGATGATAGCGGAGCGGTCGGCCGACGGTATCGGAGGCAGGATGAAGTCGGAACGCCATACTGTCTGACAGTGGATTCTCAGACGCTCCAGGACCATACGATCACTGTTCGAGACCGCGATTCCATGCTCCAGGAAAGGATCGCCATTGATCAGGCCGCCGCCTATCTGAGTGAGAAGCTGGCGACGTAGCATCCGGCTGCGAAGAGTTGAATCTGTTCTATGATGAGGCAACAGTTGTGAGACTTCTGCTCAGGATGCGTTGGAAGACGCCGGTGTTGTTGATCACGACAGTTCTGGTGCTCCTTCCCGGTGCAAATGCACGGGCACAAGTGAGCACCGACGATTCCACATTCGATGCCATCACACGACAGGGGATTGATGAGGTCTACAACCTGAAGTTTGAAGAGGCGGAGAAGACCTTCCATCAACTCGTCATTCTCCGTCCGGGTCAACCTGCGGGCTATTTTTTTCAATCCATGATCACGTGGTGGCGAATTGTGATTGACATGGAGGATACGCATTTCGACGACCGGTTCCTTGAAGGAATGGATTTCGTTACTGACATGTGCGATTCCATTCTCGACAAGCATCCAGGCGACGTCACAGCGCTATTCTTCAAGGGTGGGGCGATAGGGTTTAAGGGACGCCTGGAGTTTCACCGCAACGATTATCTTTCGGCGGCAAATGCCGGTCGAAAAGCCTTGCCAATTGTCCAGGCGGCGTCAGAACTTGATCCGCGAAACTACGATATTCTGCTCGGTACCGGCATGTACAATTACTATGCAGAGGTTATCCCCTCGGAATATCCGCTGTTGAAACCTTTGCTGCTCTTTGTTCCACGAGGCGATCGTGCAAAAGGTCTGGAACAAATAGCCATTGCTTCGGAGAAAGGAAAATACGCCTCCATCGAGGCATCCTACCTCCTTCTGCAGATCTACTATTACTATGAGAAGGACTATGGGAAGGCATTGAACCTTGCCTTTAAACTCTTCAAACGGTTTCCCGATAATGTTCTGTTCCATCGCTATTGCGGCCGCTGCGAATACTCGGCCGGAGATTGGCCGGCTGTCAGGGCTGTCTTCGGTGAAATCCAGCAGCGCGTTCGCGCAGGGCAGCGCGGATACAACAGCGGAGTGGAACGTGAGGCAACGTATTACGTGGGGTTGAGCAAGATGATCCAAAAGAACTTCGATGAGGCGCTGGTTGATTTTTATCGTTGTGATGAGCTGAGTCGGCTGCTCGATACACAAGAGGTTTCTGGCTTCATGGTAATGTCAAATCTGAAAATCGGACAGATTTACGACCTTCAAGGTCGGCGCGATGCGGCTGTCCAACAATACAAAAAAGTCCTGGCGATGAAGGAATATCAGGATTCGCATGCGCAAGCGGAGAAGTTCATGAATGATCCTGCAACGTACTAGCGGCCTGCCATGGATATTCGCATCATTGGTTTTGGTGTTATCGCTGCGCTTGCCGAGCTTGCCGGCGGAGGGTTTGTCGTTCTCCGCAAATCGTGGCCGAAGAAGATCCAGGAGTATTTGCTTGCGCTGAGTGCGGGATTTATTCTTGCATTGGTATTTGTTGAGCTTATTCCTGAGAGCATTCGCGCGGTAGGCTCAGAAGCTCCGTTGTATATGCTCCTTGGGTATGCAGTGCTGCATTTTTTCGAGCATACGCTGGTGAGTCATCTGCACTTTGGGGAGGAAACGCACCATGAGGTGATGGTGTCCAATGTCTCGAGCATCTCAACCTTCGGGGGACTTTTCATTCATGCATTTTTCGATGGGTTCGCCATATCCGTCGCAATGCGCTACAATTTCTATGTCGGCCTCCTGGTCTTCTTCGCAATTCTCCTCCATAAGATTCCCGAGGGATTGACGATTGCCTCGGTCATGCTTGCCGCCTCACGACGCCGACGCACTGCATTCCTCGCGTCCGTTGCCATCGGCGTTGCGACGATGCTTGGGATTGTCAGCGTGTTCTTCCTGTCATCAGTGAACAACGAGTTCGTCGGTCGTTCGTTTGCGTTCTCCGCTGGTATCGCGACCTACGTCGGTGCAAGTGACCTCATTCCGGAGATCAACCATTCGCGGAATAGAATCATCCCTCTTCTCGTGTTCGGAGGAATGCTCTGCTTCTATCTTGGGGTCGTGTTCCTGGGATCGCTCGGCGTGCAATGAGGGTATGCAGGGATGGAGAATTCGAAGAGATTAACAGCAGGAGTTTGGGCAATTGATTTTGAGATTGGGTTCGCCCAGGAGTTGTGAAGCGATGGGTTTCCGTTTTCCGATTTCAGAAGGTAGAGGATACCGAGATTCTGTGCAAATTGCCGATGTTTCCCAGAGAAGAGATGGCGTAATCCAGGCGGTACGTGCGGACATTGATTCCTAGACCACCAGAAAATCCTGTCATCCCCGAAGTCGAGCCAAGCACCAAGTCCTTCCGTTGTTCATTGTTGAATCCAAATCGAAGGAGGATGACCCGGCTGACAGTAAATTCACCTCCCAAGGTAAATGACCGAAATCTCTGGCCGAAATTCTCAACAGTTTGATTGAGCTTGTGCAAATCGAAGTTCAGCAGGAGCGGCAGTCCTTTTGGGGTGAACGAAGCCCCCAGTGTGGCGTCCACGGGGAGGTCCTCCCTGGTTCCGAGGTAGGTCTTCAATTGAAAGCCGAGGTTACGGATACTGGCGCCTATGGAAAGTCTGCTTTCGGGAAGATTGTAGAGAATGCCGAAATCTCCTGCAAGAGCTGATGAGCTGTAACCAGCGATGGAAGAATAGATGTATTTGACCGAAGCCCCCCAGTAGAGGTTTTCGTCCAAGGTATTTGCATAACCAGCCACGAAGGCGAGGTCGCCCGCGCTAAATGAGCCGATGGTTTCACCGGATTCGTCCGTTTCCGCAAATGTACCGTAATTCTGATAGATAATACCCCCAGCAATCGTTCCATCCAAGGCACTGCTGTCATTCAGGCGCTGTCCGTACGCTATCGAACCGGCGTTGATGTCCATCAGGTTTTTGAAGAATCCTACGGTTCCGCGCGGACACGTCAGAGTTCCGAGAGAGGCTGGATTGTAGAACAGTGTCGTTGGATCGTCGGTGATGGAAACGAAGCTCCCAGCGAGCCCGGCGGCACGGGCATTCATGTCGCTTCTGAGGAAGTCGTAGACAGTATTCGTTTGCGCGACAGTGCCTCTTGGCACCGCAGCGAGCAGAAGAATAAGGGCAAAACAACAGCCTCTTGGGCGCACGACTCCTCCGGAGAAATGAAGCTCACCCATATATAGAAAAGAAGCGCGTAAAACTCAAGGATTTTCAGCGCCTATGCAAGTTGCTTGTTACGACCCGGTTCCGTATATTTATATACTTTGATTGGCAATTTAGGAAAGGTGTGTATCCCATGAAAGACGGTATCCATCCGGAATATAAGAAATCTGTCGTGAACTGCGTGTGCGGCAATACGTTTGAGACGCGCTCGACAATAGGGAATCTGAAGATCGAAATTTGTTCAGCGTGTCACCCGTTTTTCACCGGCCGCCAAAAATTGGTCGATTCTGCGGGGCGCGTCGAACGCTATAACAAGAAATATGGAAAGAAGAAGGCAGAGGAACCCGCTGTCTGAGCAGGGAGTTTCCTTGTGCGGCGTTGCAGAAAATGTACCTCCGATAAGAAAACAGACGTTCCGCCGGGTGACAACCCCACGGAACGTTTCTATTTCTCTCCACACGCGGCGGGTCCCCCAGTATGCGATTATGTCTTTTTGAAGACACCTCAGCCCACTCCCTTCTCCCCTTGACGTACTTCCGCCCGGTGTACGAACTGCGATGCGGCATGTTGTCCCTCCGCGAGCGTATCGAACGCCACCTGAATATCTCTGCGACCCTCCTGCATTCACGACCGTATCTACGGTCTCTCGTCCGTGAGTCGAGTACCCTTGCTGCCAAAACAGGCAGGTCGAAGGAAAGGACGGTACTGGTCAACGGTCGGACGATCATGACCCGCAACCTCGCTGCCCGCATCAAGTCTTCGCGTGAAGCGAAATGCTTCATGGCCGGGGAGACTCCTGTGGCTGTGGTGCTGAACAACGATGATCAGCTTGGACGGTTGCTTGATGTCGATACAGTTGATGCTGGACAGTTTGCAGACCTTCCGGTAACCGCTGTTGACGTTCCTGTGGTTTCGCGTCCGTGGGACCTTGTCTATGCCAATGAAACGACGATGCTGGAGGATTTCGCCCTGATGAACGGTTCTGCTTCCCGCCGCGGCGCGCAGGGAAACGTCCACCGGTCGGCAGTTCTTGTGAACCGTCGCAACATCCGTGTCGGGAAGAACGCTGACGTCGGCGCCGGTGTGGTGCTTGACGCGAACTCGGGACCTGTCGTGATTTGTGCGGGGGCAAAGATCTTCCCGAACGCGGTGATCATAGGGCCAAGTTTTGTCGGACCGGGTTCTCTCGTTAAGATCGGTGCGCAGATCTATGGCAATACGAGTATCGGTGCCCGGTGTAAAGTCGGCGGGGAGCTCGAAGACACCATTATTCATTCGTACGCCAATAAACAACATGACGGATTCCTCGGACATTCGTACTTGTGTCCATGGGTGAACCTCGGCGCCGGGACGACTTCGAGCGATCTCAAGAACACGTATGGAACAATCAGGGTGTCAATCGGGGGAACTTCCCTGGACACGGGACGGATGTTTGTTGGACTTTTTGCGGGAGACCACGCGAAAACAGGGATTAATGTAACGCTCAACACTGGGACGATCCTGGGGCCGTGTGCGAATGTCTTTGGAACAGAGATGCCGCCAAAGGAAGTCCGGCCGTTCTCCTGGGGGACCGGGAAAGGGTTCGAGCCGTACCAAGTTGAGAAGGCACTGCTTGTGGCGGAAACAGTGATGCGCCGCCGCGGCATCGAGATGACAGAAGCATATCGTACGGTGTTCCGTACGGTCCATGAAATGAGTACCCATGACCGATCAGACTCAAGAACTTGAATCGCCATCGCTACCGGATCAACGATTCCTTTATAGCGGGCCACGTGGTACGGCCGTCAAAATTCTCAATCGTGTGGAACGAACCGACTCGTACCTCGAAAAGGTCCTTGAGACGGAGTTTAAATCTCCGGACCTCAGTGATGTGGACAAAGGCCTGCTGAATGAAATCGTGCACGGAGTTCTTCGCTGGCAAGGGCGACTTGACTGGATACTGAACGGGTTCTCCCATGGGAACTTTGCAAAGTCGGAAATTAACGTCAAGAATACTCTTCGTGTCGCATTGTATCAGATCCTCTTCCTCGATCGCGTTCCTCATTCGGCTGCTGTCAATGAGGGGGTGAAGTTCATCAAGCGGATACGCGGGGATAAGCCTGCCGGGCTGGTTAATGCGGTCCTCAGGAATATCATCCGCAACATAGAAGGCATCCGCTATCCCGATCCTGCCATAGACCGTACACAGTACCTTAGCATCTTCTACTCTCATCCTCAGTGGCTCGTACGCCGGTGGAATGACCGGTACGGTCCGGAGGAAACGGAAAAACTCCTGATTGCAAACAACGAGCGCCCTGAGCTGAGTTTGAGGGTCAATCGCCTGAAATGCGATACCGCGCAGCTTCTGGAATTGCTTGACAAGCTCCAAATACAGGCGAAGCCATCGACCCTTGTCGACGGCTTCGTTCGGACTCGCTCGCTTTCGAAAATAGGTCAGATGGAACTGTTCCGTGGCGGGTTCTTCACGATCCAGGACGAGAGCGCTGCGTTGCCCTGCGTTCTTTTGGATCCGAAGCCGGGGGAAAGAGTGCTGGACCTTTGTGCCGCTCCAGGAGGGAAGACCACCAACGTCGCAGAGATCATGAAGAACCAGGGGGAGATCGTTGCGGTTGATAAATATGATGCCAAACTTCGGTTCATCAAGGGTTCATGCGAAAGGCTCGGCTTGCGCAATGTGACACTCCTGGCGGCAGATTCCACGACGCTCGACGCCGGTCCGGCAGACCGCGTTCTGGTAGATGCCCCCTGTTCCGGACTTGGCGTGGTGTCCAAGAAGCCTGATATTAAATGGAAACGTGACGTGGCAGATATTTTCCAGCTCGCACGGCTGCAATCGGCAATTCTCGATAATGCTGCAAAGCTGGTCAAACCAGGCGGGGTACTGGTGTATTGCACCTGCACCCTCGAGCCCGAAGAAAACGAGAATATCGTGCACGCGTTCCTTGCTGCCCACGCGGAATTCTCGGTCGAGACTGCCCGAAAATTCGTTCACGAAGAAGTTGTCACACCTGAAGGATTTGTGGCGACGTTCCCTCACCATCACGGCGTTGATGGGTCATTTGCCGCACGGCTGGTGAAGGCCGGAAACTGAATCTCGGCAAGAAACGAATCCCACTAGAGACGACCCAATGGCCAACATGCTGGACTTGATTGCGCGGGAACTGCAACAGCTCTCGGCCGCCCAAACCTACAAGTTGGAGATTCCGCTTCGAAGCGCACAGGATGGAGTCGTGAAGGTGGGGAGGAGGGAAGTCGTCATGCTTGCCTCCAATAATTATCTCGGATTGTCAAACCATCCTGCAGTCCGTGATGCCGCAATCAAAGGGATCCGAACCCACGGATATGGGGTCGCTTCCGTTCGC
>Ga0265330_10002141_pt1 | contig 10890 bp, 11 predicted proteins | sample 41919metaG_FD_202083 | JGI IMG/M metagenome (GOLD analysis project Ga0265330, IMG submission 202083) | Rhizosphere microbial communities from Carex aquatilis grown in University of Washington, Seatle, WA, United States - 4-19-19 metaG | ecosystem: Host-associated > Plants > Roots > Rhizosphere... | reverse complement strand
GAAGTCGGGCGTGGCCGGCATCACCGGCATCGACACACGCGCCGTCACCCGGCGCCTGCGCATCGGCGGCGCCCAGCGCGCCGTGGTCACGCGCAAGGTTGACGACCCGAACGCCGCCGTGGCCATGGCCCGGCGCTCGCCTTCGATGGAGGGGCAGGACCTGGCCAAGGACGTGACCTGCGCCAAGCCCTATCAGTGGGACGAGGGGCTGTGGCAGGCGCCCGCCACCAAGACTCCGGTGCCGCCCGTGCGCCACCGGGTGGTGGCCTACGACTTCGGCATCAAGCGCGGGATCCTGCGCCGCCTGCGCCAGAGCGCCTGCGCGGTCACCGTGGTGCCGGCGGCCACGCGTGCTCGCGATGTTCTGGCCATGAAACCCGACGGAATCTTCCTGTCCAACGGTCCCGGCGATCCCGCGGCCGTGTCCTACGCGGTGGAGGCTGCCGCCGAGTTGTGCCAGAGCGGCAAGCCCATCTTCGGCATTTGCCTGGGCCACCAGATCCTGGGGCTCGCCCTGGGCGGCAAGACCTACAAGCTGAAGTTCGGCCACCACGGCGCCAACCATCCGGTGATGGATCTGTCCACGCGCAAGGTGGAGATCACATCGCAGAACCACGGGTTCGCAGTGGACGTGGGCTCGCTGCAAGGCAAAGCAGTGTTGTCGCACGTCAACCTGAACGACCAGACCGTCGAGGGCATGCGCCACGACCGGCTGCCCATCTTCAGCGTGCAGTATCATCCCGAGGCGTCGCCGGGGCCCAACGATCCGAGCTACCTGTTCGGGCGTTTCGTCAAGCTGATGGACGAGCAGGCGCGGTGAGCGACGACGAGACAGGCAGGCCGCGCCCGGATGCCGGCCTCATCCACGCGTTACTCGACCAGTTGGCCAGCGATTTCGGCGCGGCGCCGTTTCGCGATCGGATTGCAGCCGCGCGCGAGGAATACTTCGCGCGCGCGGGCAAGGTCTTCGAGGACGACGCGGAGGTTTACGAGGCGCGCACGGTGGCGTTTCTTGAGTGGTACGTGGTGGAGCGGCCGTTGCCCGAGGGCCGACCGCCGGTACTGGTGGCGCTGGAGCGAACGCCGGACGACGCCGCCAACGCCGACAAACGGTTGGCGCTGGCGCGCATCGCGACCAGCCACCGCAGCCTGTTCGACATCGCCGAGGTGAAAGGCAATCGGGTGGAGCTGGAAGATATTCTGGGCGGCGCGCGTTTCTCGGTGGTCGAACGGCGCAGCACCATCGGGTTCGAGGCCGGCGCGATCGTGGAAGCGCGCGTGGTATGGGACGGAACGGATCCGCTGTTCGCCAAGACCTTTCTCTTTCATCCGCGCGACGCCCGCACCGAGATTCTGAACTTGGTCGACGACTCGCTCATGGCCGGCGCCAGCCGGGACGAAATCATGGGCAAGCTTTCCCAGCTCTATCTGCGCTGGCACCGCCACGGCCACCTGAACGCCGGCCGCATCTATAAGGGCGCGTTCACCGGCAACACCGCCGGTCCGGTTGTGTTGTAGAGAATTGCAAAGCAAGACAGCAGCCCGGCGCTGGTGCGGAAAACCGCCACCCGTGGCTGAGGATGGCACGGGTAGGGGCGACCTGCGGTCGCCCACAGGACTCGCCATGTCTCCCCACTTGGCCGGTTCCTGCGGTAGACTGGCACTCACATGACGGCCGTTCTGCAGGACAAGACCGTAGTGCTCGGCGTGACCGGCGGCATATCGGCCTACAAGGCAGCCGAGTTGTGCCGGCTCTTGCGCAAGGCCGGGGCGCGCGTCGAGGTCGTGATGACGCCGGCCGCTTGCGCGTTCATCACCCCGCTCACCATGCAGGCCTTGTCAGGGAATCCGGTGGCGACCGAGATGTTCGAGACCACGGCGGACTCGCACATCGGTCACATCGAGCTGGCCTCGCGCGCTGATGTCGTCGTCGTGGCGCCGGCCACTGCGGACGCCATCGCCCGCTTTGCCGCGGGCATGGCCAACGATCTCCTCGCCGCGGTGGTGCTGGCCACCCGCGCACCCGTGTTGCTGGCCCCGGCCATGAACGCCAACATGTGGGACAACCCCATCACCCAGGCGAATCTGGGCCGGCTCACCGAGACGGGCCGCTTTTCCACAGTGGGTCCCGACGCGGGCGAGCTTGCCTGCGGCTGGGTGGGCGCCGGTCGGCTGGTCGCGCCAGCCGAGATCGTCGCCGCCATCGAGGCGCGTCTGACCGGTGCGCCCTCGACCATCAACGCCGAGGGCGCGCTGGCCGGCCGTCGTATCGTAGTGACGGCGGGTCCAACCTGGGAGGCGGTGGATGACGTGCGGTTCTTGGGCAATCGCTCGTCAGGGAGGATGGGCTTTGCCCTGGCACAAACCGCGGCCCTGCAGGGCGCTGACGTGACCCTCATCGCGGGGCCAGTGGCCCTGGCCACCCCGGCCGGTGTCACACGTCGGACGGACGTGGAATCGGCGCAGGAGATGCGCGAGGCCTTGCGTCGCGTGGCCTTGCAGGCCGACGTGGTGGTGATGGCAGCGGCGGTGGCTGACTTTCGCCCGGGCGTGCGCGTCTTGGGCAAGCTCTCTCGTCGCGACGCCCACCCGGCTACAGCGCGTTCGGCCCGCACACTGCCACTGGTCGCCAATCCGGACTTGCTGGCCGAACTGGGTCGTGCCCGCAAGGGACGCTTGCCCTTCCTGGTGGGATTCGCAGCCGAGGTCGGGGTGTCGGGGGAGGCGCTGGCGGCGCGAGCGCGGCAGAAGTTGACCGAGAAGGGCTGCGACGTTGTGGTAGCCAACGAAGTGGGCAAGGCGGGTCTTGGCTTGGGCGCGGAATACAACGCCGTCACCATGGTGTTTGCCGACGGCCGGGTCGTCGACCTGCCCGCCGATCGCAAGGAAGCGATTGCGACAAGGATCTGGGACACCATCACGACTTTCTATCTGGCGCAGGCCGGGACGCCGACGTCGAACAAATCCGGCTCCGCATCGCAAGTTCCTGCCCCGATCTCCCCCGGCAAGCGCCGCACCCGTCGCGGCCGAAAGGGTAACGATGTCTAGCGCTTCACGTGAAGAGCAGCTGCGCGCCTACGCGGGCGAGGCCATCGAGAGGCTGGTGGGGGCCGGTCAGGTCCTGGCTGGGCGGCAGGCCATGGGCGGGCCGGCGCGGGGAAATGTGCCGCCCTGGCCGGGGTCCGAGGACATGGACTTCCACGGCACCCTGTCGGCCATCTGGGTGTGGTCGCGCGCGCAGGCGCTTTCGGCCAACGATCACTTCTCGCTCAACATCGCGGCGGCCTGGGACTTCGTGAACAACAACTGGGACCATTTCATCCCCGTGGCTCTCGGCCCCGCGGCCAGCGATGAGGCGGCCTACGACTGCGCCATGGTGCTGCGGGCAGCGCTCGCCGATCCGGCCATCCTGCAGTCTGATGCCGAGGACGACAGGCGGCGCGATCGGGCGGCCTCGGCGGCGCGCCTGCTGGGGGCGTACGTCAATGATCTGGAGAGCCCTGCTGGTCGCGAGTTCCGCGATCCCGGCTTCCTGGCGTGGAGTCTGGGTGAGTACGCCCGGCAAGCGGGAGACCGAGGCCTCAGCTCGATGGTTCGTCGTTTCGTCGAGGCGGCCTATGGCATGAAGAGCCCGCCACCCTTCGCCTCGGAGTCGGCCGTGCAGGACGGCCTGTTCGATTTTTCGTGCACGACCGCCACCCGCGTTCTGGCGGTGCTGGGCGCCGAAGGCCCCACGCCCTTCATCGGTGCCTGGTTGCGCGAACGGGTAGGGTCTGCCATCGCGCGGACGTTCGTGGCTCGGCCCATGGACGAGAACAGCTGGAATGCCTGTGCCGCGGTGGTGGCGGGCCGGGCCTATGCCGTGTCGACCGACCCCAAGTTTTTCGAGGTTCATGGCGCGATCCTGGCCGAGTTGGATCGACGGGCCGAGCAGGGGGCGCTGGGCCGCCAGCCGGGTTTCTCGGCGGAAACCGCCGCGACCTTCTACTACGCCATGGCGGTCGACGCACCGCTGGCCAAGGGCTGAGATGGAAGATCTGGCGGGCGAGTTGCGCGCCCTTGCCGCCGGCATCCGGACCCACCTGGAGGCGCGCGCCCGCGCTGGTTTGATCGGCGTGTCCAAGGCGCCTAGCCCGCGCAGCGAGCGCGTCGAGCAGGTGCAGGAGAACGTCGCGGCGCTGCCGGCCGACGCCGTCCAGCCACTCACCGATCCGGCCGCCCTGGAGGAATCCTTTGCCGAGGACAGCGAACCGATTCTGCCTCACGCCGGGCACGGCCTGACCCTGGTGCGCGCTGAACTTGGCGACTGCCAGCGCTGCAAGCTGGCCAAGGGCCGCCGCCATATCGTGTTCGGCACCGGCAACCCCGAGGCGCACCTGATGTTCGTGGGCGAGGGACCAGGCGCCGAAGAGGATGCGCAGGGCGAACCCTTCGTGGGCGCGGCCGGACAACTCCTCACCAAGATGATCCAGGCCATGCACATGGCACGTGAGGACGTGTACATCTGCAATGTGATCAAGTGCCGGCCTCCGGGCAACCGTGACCCCGAGCCCGACGAGGTGGCGGCTTGCGAACCTTTCCTCAAGAAGCAAATCGCCGTGGTCCAGCCGCGCGCGATCGTGGCTTTGGGCAAGTTTGCCGCTCACGTCCTTACCGGCGAGCGCACGCCCATCACGCGTCTGCGTGGGAATCTCAAGCACTACCAGGGCATCCCGGTGATGCCGACCTATCACCCGGCGTATCTCTTGCGCGACGAGAGCCGCAAGGGTGAGGCGTGGCACGACTTGAAGGAAGTCATGGCGTTGCTCAAGCACATGGGGGTGGGCTAGGGCAGCTCGACGGTGAACTGGGTACCCGCCACTGCGTCGGTCACGAAGCTCACACGGCCGCCCAGACAGTGCTCGCCGATGAGGCGCATGGCATAGGTGCCGAAGCCGCGGTTGCGACCCTTGCTGCTGAAACGGGGCTGGAAGATGTAGGCCGCGACCAAGGGCGGGATGAAGCCGGGGTTGTGCACACGAAAGGCCGAGCCGCCGACCGTGCGTTCGAACCAGATGCGTACCTGGCTTCCAGGCGGCGATGCCTCCAGGGCGTTCGCGACCATGTTCCCGAGCACACGCACCAGCAAGCTTTCGTCGCTGGTCAGGGTCGTGTCCCCGGGCACGCGCTGTGCGAGCAGGTTCTTGCCTTCACGGCACGGGTGGTTGCGGAACATGGTCTCGATCGATTCCATGACGTGATTGACGTGCATAGGACGCATGTGCGGCCGCAAGTCGCCGATCTCGGCGCGCAGAAGAACACTCTGCGACTCGACCTCGCGAAGCAGTTGCTCTACCAGGCGCACTACGTTTTGCGCAGCCTCGGAAGGCGTCTCCTCGCGCAGCTGGTCGCTCCATCCCTGCAAGCCCGCGAGCAAGTTGCGCGCGTCGTGCATGAAGATCCTCTCCAGCAACTCGCGCCGACGCGTGGCGGTTATGTCGTGGAGCACGCAGGCCAGCACGGTCTGACCTACGAGGGGCAGGGGGGTGATTTTCACTGCGTACTGCGAGCAGGACACGCGTTCGTTCTCACGATGGGACAGCGTGCACTCGCCGGTGGCCGGCTGTCCACTGGACTGCGCAGCGAGGAGGGCCAGTACGGCTCCGCAGTGACGGCAATGCAAGGAGGTGCCACAGCCTCCGGGGCCGGTCTGGGCGTGAATGCAGCCCAGGGCCTCACCCTGACGCTGGCCGAGCAACCGGTCACCGTTTTGTAGCCTCAGCCCGGCCAGCAGTTCACGGTTCGCCGCAAGAATCTGCCGGTGTTCGTCCAGCACCATCAGATAGCCGCCCACGGCCTCGAGCACGGCCCCGATGACCGGGTCGGTGACAGCCAGTGCAGCCAGACGAGCAAGGCTTTCGGCATCACTGCGCCCCGCCGGAGCGAAGAATGTGTCCACGCCACTCGAACCTGAGTCCATCCGATCCTCCCGAGCGACGAGCGGCCCAGCCTGCCTCGCCGTCAGCTCTTGACTAACAAGTGTATTCCCAGTTGCAACGGCGTGGAATCGAAAACAGGAGGGTGTTTCCCACGGCGGAACGCGATGCGCAGTCCGCCTCCATGCTCTGTCCTCCCACATCCGTGTCTTCAGCCGGAAATTCCACGGCCCGATCTGCGCCCTCGTTCGCATCGACGCAAGAACGCCGAGGTGAACATTGACACCAGAGATCCCCAAGGATACGTTTGCTTGGCGCTCGCGCACAGGAGGACATGATGGCCAGCGACGAACCCTGTCTCATCGCCAGCAAGAGCGCGGTCCGCGGTCAGATCTCAGGCAAGCAGGATCTGATCGTCGAGGGCCGCGTGGAAGGCCGTATCGGCCTGGACAGCCACCTGACCATCGAAGAATCGGGCAGCGTCGAGGCCGACATGGACGTCAGTCAGCTCACGGTCAAGGGCGAGGCACGCGGCGACCTGGTGGCGGCGCGTTCCGCTGTCTTGCACGCCACTTCGCGAGTGGCGGGGAAGATCCGCGCGCCCCAGATTGTCATCGAGGACGGCGCAAAGTTCTCAGGGACCATCGAGATGGAGGTAGAGTTGCCGGCGGGAATCAAGGCGGGCGGCGTCTAGCCCTTGGGGCGGCGCGCTCGGGACGGGACACGAATCATGGCAAAGGAAAAGGACACGAAGCCCATGGCGAACACGGTCATCGGAAGCAGCATCGTCATCGACGGCGAGATCACCGGAGAGGAGCCGCTCACCATCCTGGGAACGGTCAAGGGTAAGATCACGGTGGCACAGAGCGTGGCGGTAGAGGCGGGCGCGACGGTGGAAGCCGACGTCGAAGCCCAGACCGTCACGGTCAGCGGCCGGCTGACCGGCAACGTGGTAGCGCGCGAGCGCCTCGAACTGAAGCCCGAATCCAAGATGGTGGGCGACGCCAAGTCACCGCGGATCGTGATCGCCGACGGTGCCGGGTTCAAGGGCAACGTGGACATGGACGTGTAGGCGCGCACCATGGCTGACAAAGAAACAGTAATCGGGCCCGAGACGCGCATTTCGGGTGAGGTGCGCGGCGAAGAGGATCTCATTGTCCGCGGCCGCATCGACGGCAAGGTGCAGCTCACCCAGACGCTCACGGTCGAGAAGGGTGCCACGGTCCAGGCCGACGTGGATGTCCGCCATCTGATCGTTGCCGGCACCGTGGTGGGCACCATGGTCGCTTCCGAGAGTGTGAAACTGGTGTCGAGCGCGCGCGTGGTGGGCGATTTGGCGTCTCCGCGCGTGATGATGGAAGCCGGTGCAGCCTACCGGGGCCGGGTCGACATGGGTGACATCGCGGCCGCGCGCGCTGCCATCGGCTCGCACGCCGTGCAGCGCCCTGCCGCAAGCGAGAAGTCTGTGCTCCGTCCTGCACCTCCCCGCATGACCATGCCGGCCAAGGCGGTCGTGGCTGGCAAGGCTGCGGCGCTGGTCGCGCCCACCGCGCCTGGTGCACGTTCCGCGCCGGCCGTTTCTGCGAGCGGATCTGGGCCCGCCTCGCCGCCTGCCTTTCCGCGGGTTGCCGGGGCCATGGGTGCAATGACGCCAGCCTGGGCGAAGAAGAAGATCCGAAGGCGCTAGGACGCGCTGACGTCCTCGTGGTGCGACCACGTCGGCGATCGCGGCCTCATGCGGCCAGCGCGGGATTGGCCTCATCTGAGGTGCATTTCGCCTGGCGTGTGGTACCTTTCCCTCGCCCATGTGCGGCGTGATCGGAATCTACGGCCACCCCGAAGCGGCCAATCTTGCGTACCTCGGATTGCATGCCCTTCAGCACCGGGGCCAGGAGTCGGCAGGCATCGTGTCCAGCGATGACCAGCGGTTGCATTGTGTTCGCGAGATGGGGCATGTGGGCGAGATCTTCACCCAGGACCGGCTGCGCCGCTTGCCTGGCTCGTCAGCCATCGGCCACGTGCGCTACTCGACCACCGGCGACTCGGCATCCAAGAACGCGCAGCCCATTGCGGTGGACTATTCGGGCGGCTCGCTGGCCGTTGCCCACAACGGCAATCTGGTCGATGCCGCCGAGGTGCGCGCCCATCTGGAGGACGAGGGATCGATTTTTCAGACCACGAGCGACACGGAAGTGATCCTGCACCTGATCGCGCGCTCGCGCGAAGGGTCGCTGCCCGACCGCGTGGCGGATGCTCTTCGGGCCGTGCGCGGAGCCTATTCGCTGGCTTTCTTGTCCGAATCCATGCTGATCGTTGTGCGCGATCCCATGGGCATCCGTCCGTTGTCTCTGGGCAAGCACAGCAAGAAGGGGTGGGTGGTGGCATCGGAAACCTGCGCCTTCGATCTCATCGAAGCCAGCTTCGTGCGCGACATCGAGCCGGGCGAGATGCTGATCTTCGACCAGGACGGCATGCGGCGGGTTTTCCCCTTCATGGCAGAGAAGCCGTACCGCTGTATTTTCGAATGGGTCTACTTCGCGCGGCCCGATTCCACCATCGCAGGCCAGTCGGTGTATCAATCCCGCGAACGGATGGGCCGCCGTCTGGCGGTCGAGCATCCGGTGCCGGCTGACGTGGTCATCCCGGTTCCCGATTCGGGCACCGCAGCGGCGATTGGCTATGCCCGCGAAAGCGGCCTGCCGTTTGGCCAGGGCCTGATGCGCTCGCACTACGTGGGCCGCACCTTCATCGAGCCGTCCGAGTCGATCCGTCACTTCGGCGTGAAACTCAAGCTGTCGCCGGTGCGCGAGGTCCTGGCGGGAAAACGTGTGGTGGTGGTCGACGATTCCATCGTACGCGGCACCACTTCCAGCAAGATCATCGGCATGATTCGGGGGGCAGGAGCGCGCGAGGTGCACCTGCGCATCAGTTCGCCGCCCACGGTGGGGCCGTGCCACTACGGCATCGATACCCCGGACCGTGACAAGCTGATCGCGAGCGCGCACAGCGTGGAGGAGATCTGCCGTTTCGTGGGTGCGGACAGCCTTGGTTACCTGTCACTCGGCGGACTGCGTGCCTCGATCGACTGCGCCGGACGCACAGACGAGCATCGCGGACTGTGCGACGGTTGCTTCTCCAATTCCTACCCCATCGCGGTCGCGCCTCCGGTGCGCGGTCGGCAGTTGCGATTGATCTCGGCGTAGTGGACGAGGGTGCGCGGGACGGGTGGTGGCTATCGGTCCCGAAGTCCCCGCAGGGGAAAAGCTAGCCTCTTGACTCCGTCGCGCGAATCCCCAACATGGCGTTCATGCTACGTGTCGGTTTGCTAGGAATCGCGACCTCAATTCTTGCGTCCGCCTGGGGGGCGCGAGCCGTGGCCGCTCCTCGGGTGGTGATCTTGGAAATGGCCGGCGGTGCGCGCGACATCCGCCAAGAGGTTCGGGCCTCGGCCGAACAGGCCCTGCGCGCACTGGGCGTCGAGGTCGTGCCGCAGAACCAGATCGGGGCCGCGCTCGACGACTGCAACGTTCCGTCCTGCCTGGCCGAACTGGGCCGCCAGGCCGGGGCGAGCCACATCTTGGAGATTCAAGGCAGCTACGTGAACGAGTCGTACAACCTCCGCCTGGATCTGCGGGACGGTGGGACGGGGCGTATCTTGGGAAGCGATTCCAAGGAATGTGAAATCTGTTCGGCCAAGGACTTCTATCGTGCGGTGAAGGATCGCTCTGCGGCCCTGTGGACGCGTGTGGTGCACGAGCAGGCCGGCGCAGGCCCGGTACCGATCGGGGCTGACTCCGCGACGCCGGCGCAGTCCAACCTGGCGGAGGCGAAGGCGGCCCCCCCACGCCGATCCTTCTGGCGGCAGCCGTTGCCCGTGTTCGGGCTGGGCCTCGCCGCAGGCGGGGCGGTACTCCTCGGGTTCGGGGTCCACTATCTGGCAGTGGACGGGGACCCCGATCCCAGTTGCCGGCCCCAGCAGCCCTGCGCCTTCAAGCGGACAACCACGGGCCTCGGCTGGGGCATGGTGGCGGGAGGAAGCGCGGCCCTTCTCGGGGGCGTGGCCATCGCGATCTGGGGACGCGATGAGCCGGCCGGAACGACGGTGTCTCTAGGCCCGGGGACGCTGTTCCTCTCTGGGAACTTCTAACTTCACGGCCATGCCCACGATACTGCTTTTCGACGTCGACGGAACCCTGGTGACCTCGGGCGGCGTCGGACGTCGAGCCATCGAAAAGGCATTCGCGCAACGCCACGGCCGCAGCGACGTGGTGTCGTTCTCATTCGCCGGCATGACAGACAAGGCGATCGTGCGCGACGGCCTCCTGGCCCTCGACAAGGCTTTCGCTTCGGAAGCCGCTTTGCAGGCCGAGATCGATGAAACGATCGCTTGCTATCTGAGGGTTCTGGAGGAGGAGGCTACCCTCACCAGGAGCATTCGGGTTCACGACGGTATCCTGCGCGCGCTCGACCTGGCCGAGGCACGCCCCGGGGTGGCGCTGGGCCTGGGCACCGGGAACATGCGCGAAGGCGCCCGCATCAAGTTGAGCCACGCGGGGATCTACCATCGCTTCAGCTTTGGCGGGTTCGGCGACGATTCGATCGATCGGCCCGAGATCGTGGCCGCCGGCGCACGGCGAGGTGCGGCTGAACTCAGCGTCCCCCTGGAGGCCTGTCGCGTGGTGGTGGTCGGTGACACGCCCAAGGATATCGCCGCCGCCCGGGCCATCGGTGCCGCGTGCGTTGCGGTGGCCACCGGCATGCACTCGGTGGCCGAACTAGAGGCGCACGCGCCCACCATCGCGTGCCAAACCCTGAACGACCAACGCGCCGACGCTGTTTTGTTTGGGGGCTAGCAAGCTGGATCCGATCCCGAACCCCTTCTTCTCTTCCGACCTCCGTGTTCTCTGTGAGAACCAAGCTAACTAATGTTCCCCCGGCGGTTCGGTGTGGACGGTCACGTGTCCCAGGTTGGGAA
>Ga0265330_10002140_pt1 | contig 10892 bp, 8 predicted proteins | sample 41919metaG_FD_202083 | JGI IMG/M metagenome (GOLD analysis project Ga0265330, IMG submission 202083) | Rhizosphere microbial communities from Carex aquatilis grown in University of Washington, Seatle, WA, United States - 4-19-19 metaG | ecosystem: Host-associated > Plants > Roots > Rhizosphere >... | reverse complement strand
GTCCTGGAATAAGCAGGCCTTTACGCGCGCGTTACAGAGGCTGTTACCATCTCTGACCGAGCAGGACATTCAGCCCGGAGGTTCGGGTGTACGTGCTCAGGCATTGGATCGTCACGGCAATCTGCTGGACGATTTCTATTTTGCCTATCAGGATCGTATTCTACATGTTTGCAACGTGCCTTCACCGGCGGCTACAGCCTCCTTGGTGATCGGTAGGGAGATTGTCTCGACGCTCGACGGGAATGCCGATTTCAAGAAAGTGCAGGTTGCCGTGGAACGCGAGATCCCATCAACTCTTAGCATATGAAAATGATCCTGTTTAGGACTTATTATATCGAGTTCTTATTCGATTTGTATCGAAATGTCGGCATGTGACAAGGTTTTTCGGAGGGCTCGGCAGAGTTCCAGGCGGTTCACCGGCAAACGGAAAGCGGTTCTCAACGGAGGCTTGCGCAAGCAGTGTTCAATTCTCTACAACCAACCCTTTGCTCAAATTCGACACCTGAATCGCGGCCTGTTCGCGAAATCGGGTTGCTCAAAAGGTGAATGCCTGACAAAAGTGCAACCTTTCAAGCGAAGATTTGCGGATCGACTCGCAACCCTCCAGACGAAGATTTTGAGGTCGCGGCGCACCTTTCAAGCGAAGATTTGAGGGGGGCGCCGCACCGTTCATGCGCACCTTTGGCGGGGTTGGCACACCCCCAAGAAGAACCTTAAATGCTTGAGCAAGTACCGTTTGGGCCAACATTGGAGGTCAATTTCCGCCCTATCGGCGCTGGCATTGTTCTTCCCCGGGCCGGTGTCCACTCCTCGATCCTGCAGGCGAACTATTCGATGACCGGGCCGGTGAGCGCTTCGCGGACGATGCAGGGCCGCTCCGGTATCATCGGAGTATCGCGTATCTTCAACCGCTCGTTCGAGGAAATGCCCGTGTCTCCAGTGAAAGCTTCCGAATCGCAGCAACAATCGCCCAGCCAATCCTCGCGGAACGCGCTCATGCAGCGCCCGCTGCGCATTGCAATTTTCGGTTTCGGCACGGTCGGCACTTCCGTGGCGCGGATTCTGGTCGAGTCGCAGCCCGAAGGATTGAAACTGACCCATATCTTCAACCGGGGAGTGGCGCGCAAGCGCGTGGGGTGGGTTCCATCCGGCGTGGAGTGGAGCGAGGACGCCGATGCGGTGCTGGCCTCGGATGCGGATGTGGTGGTGGAGTTGGCGGGGGGGCTTGACCCGGCCGGCGGCTGGGTGCGCAAGGCGCTGGATGCCGGCAAGAGCGTGGTGACGGCCAACAAAAAGTTGATTGCCTATCAGGGCGTGGAGCTGGAGCGGCTGGCCGCGGCCAAGGGCGGCCACCTGATCTACGGCGCCGCCGTGGCGGGCGGCATTCCCGTGATTCCGGGGCTTGAACAGGGACTGGCCGGGGACCGGATCGAACGCATCGAAGGCATCCTGAACGGTACCTGCAACTTCATCCTGAGCAAGATGGAGGGGGGCGCGGAGTACGCGACGGCGCTGGCCGAAGCGCAGGCCAAGGGCTACGCGGAAGCCGATCCCACCGAGGATGTGGGGGGATACGACGCCCGCGCCAAGCTGGCCATTCTGATGCGGCTGGCGCTGCGCGTGGCGGTGGATCCGGAGGAGATCGCGCCCCGGCCGATTACGACGGTTTCCGCCGTGGACTTCAGCTATGCGCGCGACCTGGGCTGCACCATTCGCCAGGTGGCGCGGGCTGAGCAGTCCCAGGGCCAGGTGGCGGCCACCGTGGGTCCCATGCTGGTGGATGCGCATTCGCCGCTGGCCTGGTCGCGGGGCACGGAGAATATGGTCATTCTCTCCGGGCACTACGGCGGCGATGTGGTCTTTTCAGGCCACGGCGCGGGCGGCCATCCGACGGCGGTGGCGGTGGTCAGCGACCTGCTGGCGCTGGCGCATGGGTCGCGGCGGGTGGAGATTCCGTCAACCCCGGCGGGGGTGAGCGGAGAGTTCGAGGTTCCGCATTACATCCGCTTCCTGGTGGACGACCGGCCGGGGATCGTGGCGGAGATTACCGGGGCGCTGGCCCGCGAGCGCATCAACATACGGGCCATCGTGCAGAAGGCCGGCTACCCCCAGCACGCTCTTCCCTTTGTGGTCACCGTGGAACCCTGCAAGGCTTCGGCTCTCCAGCGCGCGCTGGCCGGCATCCGGACGATGGACTGCATGTTGGAAGAGCCGCTGGACTTGCAGATGCTGGAGTAGCAGGGGGCAGGGATCAGCAGTTCGCGCGTTCCAAGGTCTGAGAAACGAGAGCCCTCGACAAGTTCAGGGCAGGCTCTCTACCCCGCGAACTGAAGCCTGTTCGCGGGGACCCCGGCTCTGGGGCACCCGGCATCTTCGGCATGATTCAGCGTTTTTCGACGGGAGCAAAATCGAGGATTCTCACGCTGGAGCCGAAGCGGCGGAAGTTGCGATACTGGATCTCGTTCAAATCCGTCTCCCGGCGGCCCTTTCTGATCATGACTTGCGCGCCGACCGGAAGCATGTAGTCGTGATTGTTGATCACGACATAGTCGTAGTCGAGGCTGACAGAAACGGCGCGGATCGGAAACTTCTCCGGTACCTGGTCGATCACCTGGGAGATGCGGCGAACCGTCCGGGTGGCGGTATCGATGAATACCTGGCCATGGTAGCCGACCGTCACGACGTCCTTCGGGCTTGCGCGGAGATTGAACGTGGAGTTTTCAGGGGCCACGCGATAGTCGAAGACCTGTACCGTCCCGTCCCCCAGCACGCCGGCTTCCTTCCAGTGGAAGTCAGCCTTCGAAGCGGGTCGAAAGAGGCCTGAGAGAGCAACGCCGAACTCTCCGGCCGAGATCATGCCTCTCGTGTCTCCGGTGTAATCGCGGCTTGTGGAGCCGTTCAGCTCGTGCTCCAGCATGATGCGGCTTTCCTCATGATCGAAATACGTCAGGAATTCCGTGATTTTGTCCTTGTGCTTCCACTGCTTCGCGCCGTTCAGATCGACCGACCGGTAGGTTACCTGTTCGCACATGAGGTTGGGCAGCGATTCCCTGTAGGCCATTGCGTATTTGGTCGCATCCTCGAGGATGGAGTTGAGTTCATCCGGCGAGGGACGCTGCACGGGGTTTGCGGGGTAGGTAATGACGAGCGGCCCGACCGGGCGCGCGGGAGCGGGCGAATCGGCCTCCTCCACCGCCGCATTATCGCTGCCCGGCTGCACTCCCGACAGGGTGAATGAGGCGCCGGTTTCCGCGCTTCTTCCGCCCTGGCTCACGACCGCCTTCACCTCGTACAGGCCGTCTACCGGCGGGCTGACCGAAAAGCTGGACAGGTAGGAAGAGTATTCCGAGCCGCTCGCCTGGCGCGTGATCATCGGCTCGCCGCCCAGCGGCTTGCCGTCCCGGAGCACCTCGATTTTAAGCGTGGCGGCCTCCGCCGCTTTCGGGTCTGAGTGCGAGGTAAAGAAGACCGATACGTTCTTGGCGCCGGGGGCCAACACGCCGGAGAGATTGGGCATCACCCGATCGTTTCCTTGGCGAAGCGGCTCCGAGGGATCGTCCTCGGGATGAAACGGCTCCGTCTGCCTGACGAGGACCATGTCGCTCAACGAAGGAGTGCCGGAGGCGCTGGGGATATCGAAGGTCACGCGCCGCGCGCCGGCCTTGCCGCTGTAGTGGTCCAGAACGGCCGCTTCCAGTACGTATTGACCCGGGGGCTCGATAAAATGACGCTGGAAGGCCACGGCTCCGAACTCCCCCATTTGATTGGGATTCAGGATTCTGCGGCGGGGAATATCGGCGCTGAAGCGCTCCACGATCATGCCCGTCTTGTCTTTGATATCCGCGACGATCGCCAGGCTTGCCGAGGAAACGTTTGAGCTGGAGTCCTGGCGAATCTCCAAAGTGGAGAACGGCACCTCGACGGCCAGGGTATTGACCAGTCCATCGGGCGTACCGCCCATATGCAGGATGGCGGAGCGGAAGGCCAGATCGGCGGGCAATTGCGATTCGCCGAGTATCTTCAGCAGCGGCAACTCGAACGGCTGCGGAGGCGCATCGGCTCCGACACGCGGCGGCAAGGCAAGATAACCCGTCTGCGAACGAATCTTGAGCCCTGCCCGAAGGGGCTTGACGGTAACGGGACGGAATTTACCGTCGAATTCCTTGATGGGCGGAATGTATGATGCAACGTAATACGTTGTCATATCCTGTATCATCTGTTCCAGCGACTTTTGCAGACGGTTCCGGGTGATGAAACTGCCTCCCGTTCCCTCGGCCAGATGTCTCATATCGTCATGGTTGATGGCGTTATCCATGAGCGCAAGGTTGCCCAGGTTTCCCATCAGCACGAGGTTGCCGGCCCCGGACTGCGTCAGAGCAAAAGAGCTGCCGGGCCCCATGCCGGTGGTGCTGGCGCTCTGCGCGCTCATCTGGGAGGCGGTGAAATCGGAGGTGTTCAGATCAACGACATAGATGCTTTCCCCGGCTTGATTCGCCGATCCGATGATGGAATTGATGGCGTCCGCGGTGCGCGAGTCGATCTTGGCTTCCTGGAAGGAAGTAAAAAAGATCAGAGCCTTTCTTTGCGCGATCTGCTGCTGCGATTGCGCCAAAGCCAACAAGCCCGCCAGGAAGGGACGGAGGTGTTGATTCTGCGCAATACGGCCCGAGTCGTTGAGCGCCGTCAGCATGGCCAGATCCAGGGCGCGATCGCTTGCGTTTACGTGGATCCCCGCTGCATCCACGCCGGTCATCGCGGCCGCGATGAGCTGCTTTTCAGACGGGTTGACGGCGCCGGCGCTCAAGGCCTTTACCGGCTGGGTGGCCGCGCTTACGGCCTGCTCCAGCGCTTTGCGATCCGAGGTGAATCCACTCTGAAGCCGAAGCCGTCCCTCGACGCTCAGCACGGAGATGGAAAAGCCGCTCTCGGGAAGCATCTTGATGATCTTCATCGCCGCGTCGCGCGCATTTTTCATCTCCGCCGGGTCCGTTTCCTGGGTTGTGCCGACGACCGGACCGGGGCGATCGAAGACCAGCGTGATGAGGCTCGGACGCTGGCCCTTCTGTTCGCCGCCGACAAGACGAAAACCGTCGAGGGTGACCGGAGACCCGTCGTCGGTGACCGCTATCTCTGCTTGCTTCAGGTCGAAAACGGGCCTGTTCTTCTTGTCGTGAACCACCAGGTCAAGCGAGACCTCGTCGGCGTTCACGGAAAGGTCCACCCCGTGGCTCGCGGGTTGAGTAGGCGCCTGACCGCATGCCCACGGGGCCGTAAAAGCAAGGGCAAGGCAGGCCGACACCCTGACGATTGAGCTTTGGCGTTCTGATCCCCTGGTACGCGTACAACGATATGCGAGCACTTTCGAGATCCTTTCCATTCTGGAAGCTATATCATGACCTGATTCGGGATGGAAGGATTCCACACCGCTTTGAGGGATTCTATGCCGTTCATGGCTCCAGCAGGATCTTTCCCGCGGTCTTGCGGTCTTCCAGGTCGGTCTGGGCCTGCGCGGCCTCGGCCAGCGGATAGATAAACTCCGCTCGCAGCTTGAGTTCGCCTTTGGCGGCCCAGCCCAGCACATCGCCGGCTCGACCTTCGAGTTCGGCGCGCGTGGCCACATAATGCCAGAGCGTGGGCCGGGTGATGAAGAGCGATCCTTTTCCGCTGAGCTGGATCAGGTCGAAGGGCGGCACGGGGCCGCTGGCCGCGCCGAAAAGGGCGAGCAAGCCGCGCGGGCGGAGGCAGTTCAGGCTGCCTTCAAAGGTAGTCTTGCCCACCGAGTCGTAGACCACGTCCACGCCCTTGCCGCCGGTGAGGCTCTTGACCTCCGCCACGAAGTCTTGCTCGGTGTAGAGAATCACGCCGGAGGCGCCGGCCTCGCGGGAGAGTTCGGCCTTGGCCGGCGTGGAGACCGTCGAGATCACCCGCGCTCCGAGCCGCGCGGCGATCTGCGTGAGCAAGAGGCCCACGCCGCCGGCTCCGGCGTGAACCAGCGCCGTGTCCCCGGCCTTGAGCGGAAAGGTGGAGTAGGCCAGGTAGTGGGCCGTCATGCCTTGCAGCAGAGCGGCCGCGGCATGCTCCATGCTGAGCCCCTCCGGCACCTTGACCAGTTGCGCCGCCGGAACCAGCGCGTACTCGGCGTAGCTGCCCAGTACGCTTACCGAAGCCACCGCATCGCCCGCGGCGAAGCCTGTAACGCCGGGGCCCAGTTTCTCCACCGTTCCCGCGGCCTCGCTGCCGGGCGTCAGCGGCAGCGCCGCCTTGTAGACGCCTTTGCGGAAGTAGATTTCGATGAAGTTGACCCCTATGGCCTCGACGCGAATCAACACCTGCCCCGGCCCCGGCTCGGGAATGGGCAACTCGGCCAGTTTCAGTACTTCAGGCCCGCCTGTCTCGTGAATCTGGATGGCTTTCATCGTAGCTTCAGGATGAACCCTGGGGGTGGGCGAGTGCAAGGGCGGGGGCATCGGCCCATTCAAGCTCAACGCGCCCCTGGATGCTCCCAAAGGCGCAAAGCCCCTCTCAGGCAACGCGGGGATTCTTCTATTCCCGATCCGACAAGATGCTGGACTCAAGCGGCGCGCGCAAACGCACCAGGCGGTCGATCGTATAGGGGGCACGGCCCTGCGTTGCGTAGTAGTGGCGGACCTGCAACTCGCCCAGCAGGCCGATGGCCAGCATCTGGATGCCGGCGACAATCAGCACCGCGCCGATCACAAAGAGCGGCCCGTGCTGACGCATGACATTCAGTTGCGGGTTCATGATCTTCAAGCCCAGCAAATACGCGGAGATGACGCCGCCTATCAGGATGCCGAGCGCGCCCAGGCCGCCGAAGAAGTGCAGCGGACGGCTCATGTACTTCATCAGGAAACGGATGGTCAGAAGATCGAAGAAGACGCCGAATGTGCGCCCGATGCCGTAGTGGCTCTTGCCCCGTACGCGGTTCAGGTTCCTGATGGGGATTTCGCAGATCGAAGCGCCTTGCCAACCGGCCAGCGCAGGAATGAACCGGTGCATCTCTCCGTACAGCGGAATCTTCCGGATCACCTCGCGGCGATAGGCCTTGAAGGTGGTGCCGAAGTCGTGAATGGGAACGCCGGAGAGCCTGGCCAGCAGCCAGTTGGCGCAACCGGAGGGAATGCGCCTGGTCAGCAGGTTGTCGATACGCTGCTTGCGCCAGCCCGAGACCACATCGTATCCCTCCTCGAGCTTTTCGATGAAGTTGGGAATTTCGTTCGGGTCGTGCTGCAGATCGCCGTCCATGGCGAGGATGAACTCGCCCGAGGCATTGTCAAAACCGGCCGCCAGGGCCGAGGTCTGCCCGAAGTTCCGGCATAGCTTGATCACCAGAACGCGGCTGTCCACCGCGGCAATCTCTTCCAGCAGCTTATAGGTGCGGTCGCTGGAGCCATCGTCCACCAACACCAGCTCGAAAGGGGCGCCCACCTGCTCCATCACCTGCTTCAGGCGAGCGTATAGAACGGTAACGTTCTCCTCTTCGTTGTGAAAGGGGACGACAACAGAGTACTTCGCCATAGTGTCAGTATAGACGGCGGTTGAATCGGGGCGGATTACGCATGGCGCCGGGCGCGGATTGGCCTGCGCTCGGCAAATCATCGGGACGCGGGGCAGGCGATAGGGCTACCGGTCCAACTCGTCGAGCATGGCCTGCATCTCGCCGGCAGCATGTCGATTGCCGGTGCGGGATGCGCAGCCGATGCCGGCCTTCAGCCGCTCGATCGCCTCCGGCGCGCGTCCCGCGCCGGCCAGCGTCTGGGCGGCCATGAAGTAGGCGGCCGTATACTCCGGATCGTTGGCCAGCAGCGCATCGAATTCGTCCAGCGCCTCGTCCGTCTCGCCGCGGCCCGCCAGTTCCATGGCCAGGCCATAGCGCGCAAAGCTGTTCTTCGGGTCCAGCGCCAGAATCTCTTTCAGTCCTGAGATCTTGTCCATATTGCTCGTCTTTAGCGCCTCACTTGCTGGCTACCGTAGAAAACGATTTTAGGACCTCTCTGTCGCATAGAGGTCTACTGGCGGCTCATTTACTGATCGTCACCTTCGCGTAGAAGAATCCGATGTTGTCCTCGAAGAACATATCCGGATAGTCCTTGTCGTCCGACAGTACATCATTCACCGTAAAGTACAGAATTCCGCTTCGATGTGCCGGAATTAGGACGCCTGACTTGTCCGTACCCGATCCTACCAGGAATACATCGCTGCCAGCAGGCTTGACTCCGGCCTCGCGAATTGCGCCCAGGAGGGATCCGTATTTCTGGCCCGGCATCACGCACCTGTCCATTCTGGCCTTTAATGCATACAGAGGCGTATCGCTAATCCCATCAGGACCTGTCCAGTGCCAAGTGGGTCGCATATCACCCTTTTCTTTGGCAGTATAATGGTCCTCTGGGGCAAAGTTGTCCTTTTCTGCCTCCCATCGTTTGGCATTCTTTTCGTCATTAATAACCCTTCTCTCTGCGGTACGCCGAGCGGTTAGAGTGGCATTCAGACCGCTAAGATCGATATGCACCTTACCGTATGCCTGGATAGATAAGTGTTCGCCCTGATGCACTGGAATCCCGGTTTCCTGCCACCCTTGAGGAGAGATCACGACGAAGTAGGCATTTCCGCCGCCCTCAGTTGGCTGGGAAAAAATAATGCTTCCAGATCCTAGCTTCACTTGGCCGGTATTGCTCGGGAGCATCTTTAGCACACCATACGCTACCGCCAAGGTCAGCAAGCAGGCCACAAAAAGGAGGAGAATAAACCTGCAAAATTTTCCCCAGTCTTCGAGCAGCGACGAGAGCAGATCTGCAATGGATTTCGCGGAGTCGGGCATGTATTTCTGGCTCCAGCAAGAGGATGGTTAGTCATAGTATCAGGAGGAGCCGATGCCTAACAACACCTCAATTTGCCTTATGTTAGGATTCGTGAGCTTAAAACGAAAAGATGAACTCAACCACAACCAATGGAAGACAAGCTTCCTTGATTGAATGCCTGGCTTGGTGGCATTTGCACATTTGGCTGCGATTGCCGAAACTGGAACTGTGACCTCGGCATGCTGGCCTCGTCCACTTTATTGTAACGGGCGGTAAGTTGAAATCGGCGGCACGCGGGGTCAGCGAGGAATGGAGCGACCGCAAGATGAGTTCCACGGAAACCAGACCGGTTGCGCGCACGGTGGCCAGCACCCAGTCGGAGATGACGGAGATCATCCTGCCCAACGACACCAATACGCTGGGCAACCTGCTGGGCGGGCGGCTGATGCACTTCATCGACCTGACCGGGGCCATGGCGGCCTACCGGCACACGCGCACCTTTATCGTGACCGCGGCGATGGACCACATCGACTTCATCCAGCCGGTGCATCTGGGCAACCTGGTCACTCTCAAGTCCAGCGTCAACCGGGCGTTTAACTCCTCCATGGAGGTGGGCGTGAAGGTGTGGGCGGAAAACACGCAGACCGGCGTGCTGCGGCACGTGGCCAGCGCCTACCTGGTCTTTGTGGCCATCGACCGGGAGGGCCACAGACTGAAGGTTCCGGAAGCGATTCCGGAGACCGCCGACGAAATTCGGCGTTATGCGGATGCGCTGCTGCGACGCGAGCATCGCGAGGCGGAAGCCGCCCGCCGAAAGCAGGAGCGGATGGAGACGGCCGCCAAGGAAAGCGCAATCGACAACCACGCGTAAGCGAAGCGTTTTTTCAATACAAAGTCACCCAAAGGAGCAACCCAACACTATGGCGCATTCACCTGCCATGCCCTCGCCTCTGGCTTTGCCCGGCGTCTCGAAGATCGTCGCCGTCGGTTCCGGCAAGGGCGGAGTGGGCAAAACCACCGTCGCCGTGAACCTGGCCATTGCGCTCTCGAAGCTGGGCCAGCGCGTGGGCCTCATCGACGCCGACGTCTACGGCCCCAACGTTCCGCTGATGATGGGCTCGACCCAGCAGCCGAAGGTTGGCCCGGAGAACCGCATCGAGCCTAACCTGACCCACGGCGTCAAGACCATCTCCATCGGCTACATCTCGCCCGGCGACAAGCCGATGGTGATGCGTGGGCCGATGCTGCACCAGATCATCCGGCAGTTTCTGCAACAAGTGGAATGGGGCGAGCTTGATTACCTGATTGTCGATCTGCCGCCCGGCACCGGCGACGTGGTGATCTCGCTGGTGCAGACCGTTCCCCTGACCGGCGCGGTGGTCGTCTCAACGCCCAGCGACGTGGCCTTGCAGGACGCGCGCAAGGCGCTGGAGATGTTCGCGCAGGTCAACGTCGATGTGCTGGGGATTGTCGAAAATATGAGCCACTTTACCTGCCCCCACTGCCACCAGGAGATCGACATCTTCTCCAGAGGCGGCGCGGAGCGCACGGCGAAGCAATTCGGAGTTCCCTTCCTGGGCTCGATCGAACTGGTGCCCGCCATCCGCGAGGGCGGAGACCGCGGACTGCCGGTAGCACTGGCTGGTCCTAAAAGCCCTCAGGCGGCGGAGTTCTACGCCGTGGCGGAAAAGCTGATGGAGCAGGCAGAAGCAGCCGCCGCAGCCGCTACGGACGTGATCGAGATCAGCTAGGCACGTACGGGAACATTTACATCTTGCCCGGTGTCCAACTAAGCAGGTGAGCCATGCTTGAACTGCGCAAGGTCTCCAAACACTTCTCCGGCATTCCCGCCGTCGACGATGTGAGCTTCTCAGCCCGGCCCGGTGAGGTTACCGGCTACTTGGGGCCGAACGGCTCGGGTAAGTCAACCACTATGAACATGATTACTGGCCTGATCGAGATGACTTTGGGTCACATATTTTTCCAAGGCAGGTCAATCGAGGATGACCCGATTGCATACAGGCGGCGATTTGGTTATGTGCCGGAGGAGCCATACCTCTACAACCATCTCTCCGG
>Ga0265330_10002137_pt1 | contig 10894 bp, 9 predicted proteins | sample 41919metaG_FD_202083 | JGI IMG/M metagenome (GOLD analysis project Ga0265330, IMG submission 202083) | Rhizosphere microbial communities from Carex aquatilis grown in University of Washington, Seatle, WA, United States - 4-19-19 metaG | ecosystem: Host-associated > Plants > Roots > Rhizosphere >... | reverse complement strand
CGCTACCGGCCTGGACCAGGATGCGGTTCTTGGTGTACTCCACCATCTGGTTGGCCATGTCGGTGTCGCGGATGCGGCTCTCGGCGGCCTGGAGGTTCTCGGCCCCTACGTCGATGCCCTTGACGGCATGCTCGAGCCGGTTTTCATAGGCGCCGAGGTCGGCGCGCTGCTTGTTGACCCTCTTGAGTGCCTCGTCGAGGACGCCGATAGTCCGGTTCGCCCCGTCCGCGTCCTGGAGGGACACGATCCCCTCGTTGCCGCCGTTGCGGACGCCGAGGGCCCTGGCGGTCATCGTGCCGATGTAGATGCGCGTGCGCTGATCCATGTTGGATCCGATATGGAACCACATGGAGCCGGTGACCACGTTCTGGCCGTTGTCGCGGGCGAACCTTCCGGTGAGGAGGTTCATGCCGTTGAACTGGGCGTGGCTGGCGATGCGGTCTATCTCGTCGACGAGCTGGGAGACCTCGACCTGGATCTGCATGCGATCCTCTTGGGTATACACGCCGTTGGAAGCCTGGACCGAGAGCTCGCGGAGGCGCTGGATTATGTCCTGGCTCTCCTGGAGGTAGCCCTCGGTGGTCTGGATGAAGGAAATGCCGTTGGCGGCGTTCTTGCTGGCCTGATTGAGGCCGCGGATCTGGCTGCGCATCTTTTCGGACACTGCCAGGCCCGAGGCATCGTCGCCGGCGCGATTGATCGCGAGGCCCGAGGAGAGCTTCTCCATGTTTTTAACCGTCGAGTCGTTGGAAACGCGGAGCGACCGATCGGCGAACATGGCGCTCAGGTTGTGGTTGATGATCATCTAAATCCTCCTTGAATATGTGGCGGGGCGTCCTTGCCCCGGTTTTCTACCTGCGTAAACGCAGGGGAAGGCCCAATGCCGGTGATTCTCTCCCTAAGAACCTCCTTTCCTCCTTCGGCGGCGCGAAAACGCTAAAGCTCGATCCGCAACCGCCGACACTAATAAGAGAAGGGGATATCCCGGCCCTCGAAAGGCCATGAATAAACCCGGTCCCTCTCCCCCAGTATCGGCATATCACCCCAAGAACTTGAGGATTCCCGGTCATCTCGTCAAAGCTGCCTTCCGCTTGCCCCTGTCCTCCCGGGAACGTACAATGTTCGCAAGTCCGCTCTGCGGAGGTTTTAGTGAAGACATCGACGTTTACCCATACAGCTTCGGACGGCAAGGGAATTTTCGTACGCAAATGGCTTCCCGCAGGGGCGCCCAAGGGGATTCTCATCATAGCTCACGGCATGGCCGAGCATTCCGAGCGCTACGGACGTTTCGCCGCCGCCTTGACTCCCTCGGGCTGGGCCGTTTATGTCCCCGACCATCGCGGACACGGCCAAACCGCGATCCTGCGCGATGGAATCGCGTCCCGCGATCCTATCGCGGGGGAGCTCGGCTGGTTAGCTAAGAAAAACGGTTTCTTGCGCATCCGCGACGATCTTCATGAAATAGCCATCGTCGCCCAGGCCGAGTGCGGGCCCCTGCCTGCCTTCCTTCTCGGCCATTCCATGGGCTCCCTCCTCGCCGAGACTTACTTCGCCGCCTATGGCAAGGAACTCTCGGGATGCCTCCTTTCAGGCGTCATCGCCCCGACGTCACCTTTATTTACGGCAGCGGGCTTGCTCATCACGGCTATAGGCTCGGCCATAAAAGGACAGAGGACTCCGTCCAAGCTCCTCCACTCCATGAGCTTCTCGGCGAACAACAAGGACTTCGAGCCCGCGCGCACCGGGGTCGACTGGCTTTCGCGCGATACGGCCGAGGTGGACAAGTACGTCGCCGATCCGCTCTGCGGCTTCGTCTGCAGCTTCGGCCTATATCGCGACATGCTCTCGGCCTTCCGCTCGATCTACGGGAAAGCCTCGGCCTTCGCCGGCCTGCCCAAGGGCCTGCCCGTCTATATCCTCGCGGGCGCCGAAGATCCCATCGGGGGCGCTCGGGGCTTCGTGCCCATCCTTGCGAAGAAGCTCAAGGCCGCGGGTCTCGACTCGGTCGAAACCCGGCTCTATCCGGGCGCCCGCCACGAGATACTCAACGAGACGAACAGGGACGAGGTGACTAAGGACATCAAGGATTGGCTCGACTCGAACCTGGCGAAGGCGAGGCCCTGAACTTCGCCCGGCCGCGCGCGACGGCGGATACCGTCGCGAACGATCTTGACCCGTCGCCGCCCTTCGATTGTATAATGGCGCGCATCACATCGGTCGCATCCGTGAGGCTCAGTATTGCTCATTCGTTATCGTAGATCCGAGGACGGCAAGCCAGTGGCGAAGGCCGTCGTGTACATCAAGTCCGAGCATCGGATCGAACGCGGCAGCGTCGACCCGGACGCTCTCCGCATCGTCGAGCGGCTGCGGGAGAACGGGCACGAGGCCTATATCGTGGGCGGAGCCGTCCGCGACCTCCTCCTCGGCCGAGTCCCCAAGGACTTCGACATCGTCACCGACGCCCAGCCCTCGCGCATCAAGCGCATCTTCCGCTCGGCTCGGGTGATAGGCCGACGCTTTCGCCTCGTGCACGTCTACGCGGGACCGAAGATATTCGAGGTCTCGACCTTCAGGTCCATCGCTAACGGAACCGTCGGGAACGAATTCGGCACGATCGACGAGGATGCCCACCGTAGGGATTTCAGCCTGAACGCCCTCTACTTCGATCCCTACGATTCCACCCTCGTGGACTACGTGGGCGGTTTCAAGGACATCGCGGCCAAGCGGATCGAGCCGGTCATCCCGCTCAAGACTATCTTCAAGGAAGACCCGGTCCGGATGATCCGATGCATCAAGTACGCCTCCACGGCCGGCTTCCGCATTCCCTTCAAGCTTCGATGGGCGCTCAAGCGCGACTCCGCCCTGCTAGGAGACGCCAGCCCTTCGCGCCTCACCGAGGAGTTCATCAAGATACTCGGCTCCGGCTCGTCGGCCGCTATCCTCAAGGGCCTCGTTCGCTACGGCCTCCTTCGCCACATCCTGCCCGAGGCCGCGCGGCTCCTGGATTCGAACCCGGCCTACGCCGCCGCGTTTCCCGCCGCCCTCGCCGCGCTCGACGCGCACGCGAAGGATCCCGGCCGGGAGCGCAGCCTCTCCCTCCTCCTCGCGCACTACCTCAGGCCCTTCCTGGAGAGCCAGCCCGAGCGCTTCGTCGATACGCCCGAGGCCTACCGCGAGGCGGTCCACGAGGCGCGGCTCTTCCTCTTCCCGCTCAATCCGCCCCGCGTCGAGCTGGAGGCGGCCGTCATCGTCGTCTTCAAGAAGCGCGGCATATCGCCGACTCAGCGGCCGCCGCGCCGCTACGCCGGCGGACGCGGAGCCGCGCCCCGCGAGCTCTCGCCCCACGCGCAGGCCGGGCACGGAGCCGGAGGGCGCCGGACCGAGCAGCCCCGGAAGCCGGCGGAGGCGCAGCCGGTCGCAAGCGATCGATCGAACGGCCCCGCCCGCCCCTGCGGCGAGGACGATGGCCAAGGCGAGAGCCCCTCCGCCAAGCGCCGCCGGCGAAGGAAGCGGCGCAATTCGCAAGGCGGACCGGGATCTCGGCCTCCTCTCGCATAGCAAACGGCACGCCTTGACAAGTCTTCGCCATATTTTCCAGAATGGACCCGTGACGATCGACAAGCTTGAGTCCCTGTCCTTGGAGGAGCTCTATTCTCTCGCCGATCGGACGGGTCTCGACCTGCCGCCCGGACTCGAGAGGCCCTTCGTCATCGAGGAGATCCTCGACGTGCTCGAGGAAGACTCCGAGGACAGGCGAATCGCTCAAGGCGAGGCCCTGCACATCGACGAGAAGAAGTACTCGGAGCTCCGCATCGACGAGATCGACGTCGATCCCGGCGCCGACGAGTCCATGACGCAGAGGTACAACGAGACGATGATCCGCGCGATCGTCCGCGATCCGTCCTGGGCCTTCGCGTTCTGGGACGTGTCCGACGCCGACCTCGAGTCCCTGCGCGGCGAGGAAGGATCGGCGGGCCTTTTCCTCCGCGTCGCCGAGATCCGAGGCCAAGGGGACAAGGCCGACTCCGACAATCATCGGGAATACTTCGACATACCCGTCGCGGACAACGATCTCCAATGGTACATCAACCTTCCTCGTTCCGGCGTACGCTTTCGCATCGACCTCTGCGCCAGGCACGCGTCCCAAGCCGGGAAATTCCGCGTCCTCGCCCGCTCCAACGAGGTCGAATCGCCCAGGCAATCGCTCTCGACCCCGCTCGAAGGGCTCGATTCCCGGATCTGCGAGCTCCTCGCCCTCTCGGGCATCGAGGAGCTCGCCATCGACGGCCGCATCGAGATCAATCCGCGGCGCATCCTCCAATCCGGTACCGCCGGCGCGGCGGATCGCGCCGACTGAAGGCAAGGTCATGGGAAGCGCTTACCTCGCTCTTGTCCTGAACGCGCACATGCCCTTCGTGCGCAGGCCCGAGTATCCCCGCTACCTCGAGGAGCGGTGGCTCTTCGAGACGATCTCCGAGACCTATCTCCCGCTCCTTCGCGTGTTCCGCATGCTCGAAGCCGACGGAGTGCCCTTCCATTTGACGATGAGCGTGTCGCCGACCCTCGCGGCCATGCTCGGCGACAAGGTCCTCGGGGACCGCTACGTCGAGTACCTGGACGCCCAGCTCAGGCTCTCGTCGGCCGAGGAGGAGCGGGTCGGCCGCGACCCGGCCTTCGGGCCCCTCGTGCGCATGTACGGGGCGCTATATCGCGCCGACAAGGATGACTTCCTCGAGCTCTACGGCCGCGACCTCCTCGGCGCCTTCGATTACTTCTACAAGAAGGGCCGCGTCGAGCTCATGACGAGCAGCGCCACCCACGCCTTCCTCCCCATTTTCCGCGACAGCCACGAGGCGGTCACCGCCCAGGTGGAGACGGCGATCATCTCGCACCGCAAGGCCTTCGGCAAGAACCCGGCCGGCTTCTGGCTCCCTCAGCTCGGCTGGTACTCCGGAGTGGCGGAGATACTCAGTTCGTACAATGTGCAATACACCATCGTCACCACGAGGGGCGCCGTGCTCGGCGATCCGACGCCGCGCTGCGGCTCCTTCGCGCCGGTCGAGTGCCCCTCGGGCCTCGTGGCCTTCATCCGCGACGCGGGCGCCACCAACGCCGTCTGGTCCGAGTCGAGCGGCTACCCGGCCGATCCCGTCTACCGCGACTTCTACCGCGACATCGGCTTCGACCTCCCCGCCGAGTACCTGAACGGCCACCTCGAGGAGGCGGGCGAGCGGATCTTCACGGGCTTCAAGTACTGGTCGGTCACCGGGCGCACCGACGACAAGCTGCCCTACGATCCCGTGGCCGCCCGCGCGAGGGCGGTCCGGCACGCGGAGCTCTTTCTGGCCGAGCGAATCGCCTCGGCCTCCGCGGCGGCGCCCCTCATGGACCGGCCTCCGCTCATGGTCTGCCCCTTCGACGCCGAGCTCTTCGGCCACTGGTGGCTCGAGGGGCCCGCCTTCCTCGAAGCCCTCTTCCGCAAGTCCGCCGAATCGGGAGAGCTCGACATGATCACTCTCGGGGACTACGACCGGACTCATCCCGCGAACCAGGTCTCGACGCCGGAGTTCTCCTCTTGGGGCGACGGCGGCTTCGCCGAGGTCTGGCTCGACGGCTCCAACGACTGGATCTACCGGCACGCGACCAAGGCGGTCGAGAGGATGTCGGAGCTCGCCGAGCGCTTCCCCGACGAGTCGGGCCTCCGGGAGCGCATCCTCAATCAGGCCGCCCGAGAAGTCCTACTCCTCATGTGCTCGGACTGGGCCCTCCTCATGCGGGCCGGCCGCTCCTCGGGCTTCGCCCGCCAGCAGGTGGAGGACCCCATCCTGAACTTCGCCCGCATCTACGACATGCTCTGCTCCAACACGGTCAGCACCGAGTGGGTCACCAAGCTCGAGAAGCGCAACAACCTCTTCCCCTCGATCAACTACCGGATGTTCCGGAAGAAGCGCTAGGCCGAAGCGCCTGGCGCTGGATCGTTCATGACCATCGGCGAGAGGGGGCCCGACCGGACCAACGTCACGAGGCTCCTCGAGTCGCGTGGCGTCGCGCATCGCGTCGTTACCTACGAGGTCGACCTCTCCGACCTCTCGGCCACCCACGCGGCCGAGAAGGTCGGGCTTCCGCCCGAGCAGGTGTTCAAGACCCTCGCCCTCCGCGGCCTTAAATGCGGCGTATTCCTCTGCTGCGTCCCCGGCGGCGCCGAAGTAGACCTCAAGAAGGCCGCCAAGGCTGCCGGCGATAAATCCGTCGAGATGCTTCCCTTAAGGGAATTGACTGCAGCGACCGGCTACCTCCGGGGCGGCTGCTCGCCCATCGGCACCAAGCGCGCATATTCCGTCTATATCGACGAGACGGCGCAGCTCTTCGATGAAATCTCGATCAGCGCGGGGGCGCGGGGGAGCCAGGTCGTGCTCGCGCCGGGCGAGTTGTTGGGCGCGCTGGAGGGCAGAGCGAGCTACGCGGACATCGTGTGACGGAGGCGCGATTGAGGACGGATCTCGCGGCGTCTCCGGCGTACGTACCCTTAAGGCAAAATAAACACGCGATATAATATGCGTGTATATCTATAATTTCGGAGGCACCGATGCGCTCCTATCGCTCCGCTTTTCCCTTCGCTCTCGTAGTTCTCATGGCCTTTCTGCTCCCTTTTGGTCTCTGGGCCGAGCCTCGGGTAGCCCTGGTGATCGGGAACGGGAAGTACCAATACAACAACGTTCTCAAGAACCCGGCGAACGACGCCCGGGACATGGCCGCGGCTCTGAGCCAGGCGGGCTTCGACGTGGTGATCCGTACGGACGCCGGCCTGGACGACATGAACAAGGCGCTGCGCGAGTTCGGGAACAAGCTCAAGGCCCAGAAGGGGGTCGGGCTCTTTTACTACACGGGCCACGGGACCCAGGTGGGCGGCAAGAGCTACCTTTTGCCGGTGGATCAGGACATCGAGGACGCTGACGAGGTGGCGTATAAGGCCATGGACGCCGAAGCGGTGCTGGCCAAGATGCAGAGCGCGGGGAACAGTCTGAATCTCGTGTTCCTCGACGCCTGCCGGAACAATCCCTTCCCTGGATCGGGCCGTAGCGGAGAGCGGGGCCTCGCCGTGGTGAAGGTGGATCTTCCTGAGTCGGTGATCGTCTACGCCGCGGAGCCGGGGAAGACGGCCGCGGACGGGGAGGGGCGCAACAGCCCCTTTACGCGGGCCCTTTTGAAGAACATGACCGCGCAGGGGACGGACATCCTCGCGCTGATGAAGAAAGTGAAGGCTGAAGTCGCCTCTGCGACCGACGGGCAACAGAGCCCCCGCGTGGACCAGAACTTGAGCCGGGACTTCGCGTTCTACCCGGCGGGCGTCCAGGCCGCGATCGCCCCGACAGCCGCGCCCGCCGTCGCTGCAGAGGCAGCGGCTGCGACGCCCAAAGTCTCGGTGATGAAGAGCTACGGTAGCTTCGCGGTGAGCGCCTCGAGCGCAGGAGCGCTGTACCTGGACGGAGCCAAGGTCGCCGATCTGGGCTCCGGGGACGAGGCGAAGATCGACAGCGTGGCAGCGGGGGACAGAGCTCTCGAGCTGCGCTACGCGGACGGGCAGGTGGAGACGAAGTCGGCGAGCGTGCAGAAGGGCAAGTCGGCGAGCGTGAGCTTTAGCTATCGGCTCGCCCCGCGCAAGAGCGCCACGCCCGCCGTCGGCGGTCTGCCCGCGAACTTCGTCCTCGTGCCCAGTGGAACCTTTACCATGGGCAGCCCGAAAGGCGAGAAGGATCGCGGATACGACGAAGCCCAGCACCAGGTGAGCCTGAGTCCCTTTGCAATCAGCAAGTACGACGTGACCTTCGACGAGTACGACGAGTACTGCGTGGCCACGGGCACGGCGAAGCCGGGCGATAACGGGTGGGGGCGTGGAAGCCGGCCGGTGATCAACGTGAGCTGGTACGACGCGGTGGCCTACTGCAACTGGCGCTCGCAGCAGGAGGGGAAGACTCCGGCCTACACGATCAGCGGGACGAACGTGAGCTGCGATTTTGGCACGAACGGATATCGCCTGCCCACGGAGGCGGAGTGGGAATACGCGGCCAAGGGCGGTCCGCAGGCTGCGAGTTTGGTGCTGAACGCGGTGTACGCGGGGAACCCGAATATAGATCAAGTCGCTTGGTACTCGAGCAATACGCTGAGCGGAACCCATCCGGTGGGGCAGAAGGCGCCGAATAGCCTTGGCTTGTACGACATGGCGGGGAACGTGTGGCAGTGGTGCTGGGACCGTTACGGGGACTATCCGAAGGCGACACAGAGCGACCCCGTTGGGGCGTCCTCGGACAACCTCAACATCCGCGTGCTTCGCGGCGGCGGTTGGGGCAGCGCCGCGAGGGACATCCGGTCGGCCAATCGGGTCAGTAAGATCCCCGACTACCGGGATTACTACTTCGGTTTCCGCCTTGCCTCGCGCCCCTGAGTCCGGGTATTGACAAGGTTAAGTGCGAGAGCGCGGTGAGGGCTGCGAGGGCGCGGGGACCCGCCCCACTCCGTGAGGGACAGTGCTAGTGCTCGTAATCGCGGCCTCTGCCCCTAGGGACAGTGCTCTCGCTTCAAGCAACGACAGTAAGCGGTCGCGTACAACTGGTATGAGAAAGCCGCGGTAGCTAATGGAGGGTACCCGCTACCATATGACGGCGCGGGCGAAGGCTAAATACGATTTTCGTCTAGAAAATTTCTATGTAATGGGCAAGCACTTTCACTTTGCGAACTCCGTGAGGGACAGTGCTGTGAGGGACAGTGCTCGAAGTGCTCGAGGTTCAATCGGCCGAAGCTGTCGTGCGCGTGGTAGGGGTATGCGAAAGCCGCGGCAACTCGAGGAAGGCGCGCGCTACCACGTTACAGCGCGGGCCAACCGAAAAGAAATGATTCTCGACAACGGCGCTATGAAGGAGCTCTTTCTTTCGGTGGTGAAGCGGGCGAAGGCGAAGTACGATTTCCGGCTCGAGAATTTCTGCATTATGGGCAATCATTTCCACTTCGTAATCCAGCCCGGGGAAGATGAAAGCCTGTCAGCGATCATGAGGTGGATATTGAGCGTGTTTGCGATGGCCTACAACAAGATCAGAGGCTTCACGGGTCATGTGTGGGGCTGCCGCTTTTTTTCGAGGATTATCGGGAGCTTGCGGGAATTGTTGCAGGCTTTCGAGTACATCGACGATAACCCGGTGAAAGCGAGCCAGGTAAAAGATCGTCGGGAGTGGCGCTGGGGCGGGCTGTGGCACAACCGGACGGGATGTCGGGATGTGGTCGAGCTGCCGTCGACTTGGCTACTGCCGCTCGTGTCTGAACATGGGCAGCCTTTACTGGCCTGATTCCTCTTCGCGTCAGGGATTGAAGCGTAAATCGGCGCGGAAATTTTCTGGCGCCGATTGGAGCGGAAAGCCCGACCCCGCCGATCGCTGTCCACGCCGCAAGACCTCGGCGCGGACGGCGATCGGCGGGGGGACGCCTATTATGTACGGAGCTCGCAGCGTCGGGGTCGGGCTATTATCGGCGCGATGATGGCGCTCTACTCCAGCTCCACGAAGATCTCCTCGGGATCTATGGCCAGGCCCACGAGGACGCGCGAGGCGATGGGCGACCAGTCCCGCCACTTCTCGCGCAGCTCGCCCGAGTCATAGCGGCCGTCTGCGCCGAGGCGCCAAACCTCGACCGATCGGTTGCCCGGATCGACGACCCAGTACTCGCGCAGGCCCGAACGCTCGTAAAGGGCGAACTTTTCGTTCAGGTCTTTCTTCGAAATCGAGGGCGAGAGTATCTCCACCGCGAGGTCGGGCGCTCCGCGGGCGCCTTTGTCGGTGAGCTTGGACTTGTCGCAGTAGACGACTATATCGGGCTGGACTACCGTGTCGACGTCGTCGTCGGCTTCGCTCATTTCGGGCAGCAGGACGTCGAAGGGAGCGTTGTATGCCTTACTTGGTTTACCTTAAAGGAAGTTCCCGATTTTCAGGAACAGCCTGCCGCTGAGCCCTTGATGACGCGTCATAGGCGCCGGACTCATGGACCAAGCTTGGCCGTCGATCAGCTCCCACCTCTCCTCGTCGGGCCAGGTTTTATAATGCCGATAGGTGAAGCGCTCGTCGGGTTCAGGTTTCATGCAGTTCCGCCTTCAGTTGATAGGGCGAAACTGCAGGCCAGAATCGCTGTGCGATTCTGGGCGATTCCCATTCGTTCCATGCCTCCAGTATACTTGAAACGCATGCAATAAGGCATATCGATTGAAGCGGCGTTCTTCCTCTCCGGGGCTTGATTTCGGGTGGCGGCCCGTGGCATAGTTCGTCATGGAAACCCGCGACATCTTCGAGAATCTCTCCCCCCTCGATCATCGTTACTGGAAAGCCAACAAGGAGTTATTCGACCTATTGTCGTCGATCCTATCGGAGAAGGCCCAGATCCGCTGGTACGCCAGGGTCGAGGCCGCCCTCCTCGCCACCCACCTGGAGCTCCGCGGTCGGACAGACCCGGAGCTCTTCGCGTTTATAGAGGCCGCTGCCGAGTCCATCGACCCTGCCGAGGTTTACGAAGAAGAAGAGAAGACCAAGCACAACATCCGCGCTCTCGTGAACGTGCTGCAGCGCAAGGTGCCTTCCGACGTGGCGAGCCTCGTGCACTTAGGCGCGACGAGCGTGGACATCCTCGATACCGCCAAGTCGCTCTCGATCAGGGATGCCTGCCGCCGGGTCGTCTTGCCCACCCTCGCGCGCGTCGAGCTGGAGCTCTGCCGTCTCGCGGTGGACGAGGCCGAGACGGCGCAGGTGGGGCGGACGCACGGCCAGCACGCGGTACCCCTGACCTTCGGCTTCGCTATAGCCGAGTACGCGAGCCGCCTGGGCAAGTGCGTCCTTCGCGCCCGGGGCCTCGCCGAGGA
>Ga0265330_10002136_pt1 | contig 10894 bp, 6 predicted proteins | sample 41919metaG_FD_202083 | JGI IMG/M metagenome (GOLD analysis project Ga0265330, IMG submission 202083) | Rhizosphere microbial communities from Carex aquatilis grown in University of Washington, Seatle, WA, United States - 4-19-19 metaG | ecosystem: Host-associated > Plants > Roots > Rhizosphere >... | reverse complement strand
TTGGCTCCGAAGCCTCCGCCGACCCGCTCCTTGATCACGCGGACTTTGTTCTCGGGTAGCCCGATAGCCCGCGCGACTATGCGCCTCACGTGCCAGGGCACCTGCGTCGACGCGTGGATGACGAGTCTCCCGCCGTCGATGCGGGCGTAGACGACGTGGGGCTCCATGGGGGTGCACTGCACGCGGTTGGCCTTGTAGCTCCGCTCGACGGCGACTTCCGCCTCGGCGAAGCCCTTCTCAATGTCCCCGATGCCGTCGGCGGCGCTCGCGGCGAGGTTGCGGTGCGGATCGGAGCCCAGGGGGAACTGGTAGATCACGGGGTCGTCCCGTCCGTCGCCCTCGACGCTCGCGCCGGGAGGCGGGCCCCCGGCGACGTAGCTAACCCGCCCCGAGTGGATCACGGACGCGTTGGGCGCCTTAGCTTCGGCTATCGAGAGCACGGGCTTCAGCACTTCGTACTCGACCTTGACGACAGCCGCGGCCGCGAGGGCCTCCTCTCGGGTTTCAGCCAGCACGGCTGCGACGCGGTCCCCGACGCAGCGGACTTTCCTCGAGAACATCCTCTGGTCGTAGGGCGAGGGCTCGGGAAAGCCCTGGCCCGCCGTCGTGTACACCTGGTCGGGGCAGTTGAGGTGGGTCAGCACGGCGACGACGCCGGGCATCGCGAGAGCGGCCGATGCGTCGATCGAGCTGATCCACGCGAGGGCGTGGGGGCTGCCGAGCATGACGAGGTGGCAGGCCTCGGGGCCGACTCGGTCTTCCACGAAGGCGCGCTCGCCCAGGGCGAGGCGGGCCGCGTCGACTTTCTCCCGATCCTTGCCGACGTGGCGCAGCTCGGGCCTGAACTCGGGGGCCGCGGCCTCGGCGTAGAGGGGATCCGCGAGGCGCCTCGCGGCTATGCGCACCGCGTTGAAGAACTGCTCGTAGCCCGTGCAGCGGCACATGGTGCCCGAGAGGGCGTCGGCTATCGAGTCGCGGTCGGGATCCGGATCGCGCTGGAGGAGCTCGTGTATGGCGAGGGCGACGGCGGGCGTGCAGTAGCCGCACTGGACGCAGGCAGCGTCGACGAGGGCGCGTTGCACGACGCCGAGTTCGCGGTTGCTCGAGAGGCCTTCGACGGTCCACAGCTTGCTCCCCCCGGCTTGGACGGCGAGGATCTGGCAGGAATTCACCGAGCGGCCGTCGAGGACGACGGCGCAGAGCCCGCAGGCGCCCTCGCCGTCGCAGCCGTTGCGCAGCGAGACGAAGCCCTTGTCGCGGAGGGCGTCGCGAAGGGAGGTACCGGGCTCGACGTTCCAGGATACGGCGCGGCCGTTGAGGGTAAAATCGATTTTCACGGCAGAGCCCCTTGCGAATACGATGTAGTCGCTTCTGATCGTACTAATTGCGCGTCGAGAATGGCGTCGGCTACGAGTTGGGAGCCTCTGAGGCGCTTGAACTCGGTGCTCGCGCGCAGGTCGCTGATGGGCTTGAGGAGGGGCGCTACCCTCGCCTCCATCCGGCTGCGCTCGGGCAAGGGAGAGCCTTCGAAGAGCCCCTCGAGACCGGGGAAGCGCCTCGACCTGGGGCCGAGCCCGCCCAAGGCTATCCGCAGCTTCGAAACGAGGCCGCCTTCGAGCTCGTAGGCGGCGGCGGCCCCGAGGACGGAGAGGTCGCAGGATACTCGATTCCAGCGGCGATAGGCCGCACGCATGCCTTTCGGCAAGGGGACAAGGAGGCGAAGGATGAGGTCCATGCCGCGAGCCAGGCCCTGGTCGCGCTCGGTCAGCCAGCGCTCGAGGGAGAGGCGCTCAGGTACCGGCGCGGCCGGAGAGGCGACTTCGAGCTCGGCGCTCATGACGAGGAGGATGGGCAGGAGGCTCGAGCAGGACTTGTCGGCGCCGAGGTTGCCGCCCATCGTCGCGCGATTGCGCGTGTTGCGGTTCGCCATCGTGAGGGCCGCATCTACGATGCAGCGTGGTACCAGGGTCGAGGCCCCTCCGCGGCCCGCGTCGGCGATGTCCTGGAAAGTCGCGCCCGCGCCGATGGAGACGAGGTCGCCCGAGCGCTCGATATTGCAGGGCAGGGCCGAGCCGACGTCGACGACCGAATCGGGCTTGTCGCGCTCGTCCCCGGCGAGGAGGAATGTCCCGCCGGCCAGATAGCGGGCGGAAGGATCGGCCCGCCTGGAGGCGAGGGCTTCCTCCCAGGTAGATGCCTTCGAGTAACGCGCCACCTTCGTCATGCGAGGCCTGCCTTTTGCATGAGCCGCCGCGATGCCGCGTCGGCGTTCCTGCGGATCGTCTCTTCGTAATCCCCCGCGCCCGCGCCGGGCCCGACGAGGGATCCGGACTCGAGGACGAGCTTCCCGTTCACGATGACGTGGTCGGCGCCGTGGTCGTAGCCGCAGAGGACGAGGGCCGCGACCGGATCGGAGAGAGCGCCAGCGTACTCGAGCTTCATCACGTCGAAAAGGGCGAGGTCGGCTATCCAGCCCTCCTCGACGCGACCGAGCTTCTCGTAGCCGAGGATCCTCGCGCCGCCCTCGGTGGCGATGGAGAGAGCCTCGCGTGCGGTGAGGCCGCCTGAGCGGGAGTCGGTTCCCGAGAGTCCGGCGCGCACGCGCTGGAGGAGGAGGGCCTGCCTCGCCTCGCCGAGCATGTCCGAGGAGTCGTTGGAGGCCGAACCGTCGACCCCGAGGCCGAGGGGCACGCCCAGGTCGAGCATCTCGCGGATGCGGGCTATGCCCGATCCGAGGCGCATGTTGGAGGAGGGGCAATGGGCGACGCCCGTCTTCGTGCGGGCGAGGAGGGCCAGCTCCTCGTCGTCGAAGAAGATGCCGTGCGCGAACCAGACGTCGCTTCCGACGAGGCCGCAGTCCTCCATGAGCTTGAGGGGGCGCCGGCCGTACATGCTCACGCAGTAGTCGTTCTCGTCGGAAGTCTCGGCGAGATGGGTATGGAGCCGCACGCCGCGCCTGCGCGCGAGGAGGGCGGCGTCGCTCATCGACTTCTCTGAGACGGAGAAGGGCGAGCAGGGCGCGAGGGAGACCCTGCGCATCGAGTCGGGGGCGGGGTCGTGGTACTTGTCGATAGTGGCTTCGCACTCGGCGAGGATCCTGTCCTCGTCCTGCACGACCGAGTCGGGGGGCAGGCCTCCGTCCTTCTTCGAGCGGGACATGGAGCCCCGCGTGGGGGCGAAGCGCAGGCCGAGCTCCGATGCGGCCGCGAACTGGATGCCCGGGAGGTCATCCTTAAAGAGCTTGGGGTACAGGTAGTGATGGTCGGTCGAAAGCGTGCAGCCGGTTTTGACGAGCTCGGCCATCGCGAGGAGGCTCGACCAGTATACCGCGTCCTCGTCGAGGCCCTTCCATATCTCGTAGAGATAGGTCAGCCAGTCGAAGAGCTTGGCGTCCTGGACCGCCGGCAGGGCCCGCGTGAGGGTCTGGTAGAAGTGATGGTGCGTGTTCACGAGGCCCGGCAGGACGACGTGGCGCGAGGCGTCGATCACGGTCGCCCCCGCCGGCGCCGGGATGCCGCTCGCTATCCGAGTTATGCGATTCCCATCGATGAGTACGTCGACTCTCCCTTCGGGGGAAACCGCGCTCGCTCCTCCCCGATAAAGGGCGAGACAGTCCTTCAGCAGGATCATCAGCGCATGACCTCGCGGTTGAAGTCGTCGATCATGGCGTCGAGCTCGCCTACTTGGCCGCGCAGGCCGCCCCAGTAGGCGCGGTGGTCGTCCCATTGGGCGCGCAGCTCCGCGAGATCCTTGCCCTGCTGCTCGATCCAGCTGAAGTACTTGAGGTTGTGGATGCGGCGCTTGTCGACCTGGCTGAGCTCGAGCACGTGGTCCACCGATGCCGACTGGAGCAGGGCGTAGTCGCGGTCGGCCTGGCGCTGATCGTACTTCCCGCGCTCGGCCTCGAGTTCCCTGAGCCTGGAGCCGTACATGGTCATCGAATCCGTGAAGACGGTGAAGACGACGTCGTTGGCGCCGAGCTCGAAGTACTTGGCGAACTTGATGGCGCCGAGCATGTTGCCCACGCCCGAAATGCCCAGCCAGTCGAGCTTGGCGATAGTGTCGGCTGGGACGCCGGACTCCGCGAGGACTCGGCGGCCAGCATCCTCGTTGAAAAGGCGGATCAGGCGCATAGGCAGCTCGTCGTCGACGCCGATCGCGGCGTCGGTGTCGCGGAGGTTGTGGATCCAGGGTATATGCTTGTCGCCTATACCCTCGATCCTGTGATCGCCGAAGCCGTTCTCGAGGATGGTCGGGCACTGCAGGGCCTCGGCCACCGCCACCTTGGCGCCGGGGAAGCTGTCGCGGAGGTAGGAGCCCGCGCCGAGGGTGCCGGCCGAGCCCGATGAGAGGACCGCCCCGGCGACCCGGTCCCCGGAGCGGGCGATCTTCCCGAAGACCTCGCCCATGGCGGGGCCCGTGACCGCGTAGTGCCAGAGGTGGTTCGGAAGCTGGTCGAACTGGTTGAAGATCACGGCTTCGGGGCGCGTGCGCTCCAGCTCGGCGCACTTGTCGAAGATCTCCTTGACGTTGGACTCGCAGCCGGGCGTGGCGATCACTTCCTCGGCCATAGTCTTGAGCCAGTCGAAGCGCTCCTTGGACATGCCGGCGGGAAGTATGGCGATGGAGGGGCAGGAGAGGAGCCGGGAGATGTAGGCGCCGCCGCGGCAGTAGTTGCCCGTGGAGGGCCAGACCGCTTTCTTGGTCGTGGGATCGAAGCGGCCCGTGACGAGCTCGGGGAGGAGGCAGGAGAGGGCGGCGCCGACCTTGTGGGCGCCCGTGGGGAACCACTTGCCCGAGAGTCCGACGATGCGGGCCTTCGTGCCCGTGACGGAGCTCGGCAGCTCGAGGAAATTGACGCCGCCGAAGGCTCCGCCCTTGTCCTTCGGCTCGTTGTGCCAGGTTACGCGGAAGAGGTTGCGGCTGTGCACGTCCCAGAGGCCTATGCCCGCGAGCTCCTTCTTGATCGTCTCGGGCACCTTCGAAGGATCGCGCATCTGCGCGTAGGTGGGCAGCAGGATGCCCTTCTCCTTGCAGCGCTGTATATTCTTCTTTCTCTGGGCTTCGTTCACGCTCAGGTCGATCATCGTGCACTCCTTAAAGAGAAACTGCGAAGCGAGCTCGCCGCGGCGAAAATCATATCTTGTAGCTCACCGCTTGGGCGGCGCTCTTGATGTCCTTCAATCCCGATCCGGTGAGCATGACGACGGCGATATCTCCTTTTCCGAGGAGGGGCCTCGCCTTCATGAATCCCGCGAGGGCGCAGGCGCTCGAGGGCTCCGCGAAGAGCCCCGCCCGCGAGGAGCCGAGGACCTGCGCCTCGAGTATCTCCTCGTCCGAGACGACGACGCCCGCTCCCCCGTGCTTCCTGAGCTTGGCCAGGGCGAAGGGGCCGTTGCGCGGCGCGTCCACCGAGATGGAATCGGCTATCGTGCTCGAGGGGCGGAACTCGAAGCTTCCCTTCTCGAGGGCGCGGGCTATCGCGCTCGAGCCCTCGGCCTGGGCTGCCCAGACTTTGGGCATGCGCTCGATTTCCCCGAGGGCGAGGAGGTCCTCGAAGCCTCGGATGAGTCCCGCGATTATGACGCCGTCGCCTGTTGGCACGAAGACGTGGTCCGGGGGGCGCGAGCCCGATCTCTCGAGGTCGCGGACTATCTCGAAGGCGGCGGTCTTCTTGCCCTCGATCGTGAGCGGATTGTAGGCGGTGTTCCGCGACAGCACGCCGGTCCGGCCGGTGTACTCCAGGCAGGAGTCGAAGGCGAGGTCGTAGTTGCCGTCGATCTCGCGGAGTTCGGCCCCGTACTGGAGGACTTGGATGCGCTTCGCTGGAGGCGCCGATCTCGGAAGGAATACCGTGACCTTGAGCCCCGCGGCCGCCCCGACACAGGCCATGCTGGATGCGGCGTTCCCCGTCGAGGCGAGGGCGACTTCGCCGATGCCGTGCCTCTTCGCGAAGGCCGCCACGAGGAAGGATGCGCGGTCCTTGTAGGAGCCCGAGGGCTCGCAGGTATCGTCCTTGAGCCAGAGGCCGGGGAAGCCCAGCTCCGAGCGGAGCCGGGGCGCCGGCCAGAGGGGGGTGTCCCCGACGGGGAGGGGGGGGAAGTACTCGCGCTCGACGGGGAGGGGAATCGCGCCCGCGGCCGCTTCGCGGAGAGCCCTCCGTTCATGGCGGGCTTCTTCAGCGTCGAAGGCGCACTCGAGGACGCCGCCCAAGGGCGTGCCGGGCGCGTTGCGCGACGAGCAGGGGCCGCAGAGGTAGCGCCCCGGCTCGATCGCGTACTCCGCGCCGCACTCGGGGCAGCGATAGCTCCATCTCACGCGCGCTTCTCCTGCTTTTCGCGCTTCTCGAGCGCGAAAGGCAGCGCGGCGTAGAATGCCGAAGCCTTCTCGAGGTCGTCGATCCTGTTGATCTCGTTGGGCGCGTGGGCCTGGGCCTCGTCGCCGGGACCGAAGCCGATGCAGGGGATCTTGTGCCTGCCGCAGATGGCGACGCAGTTGGTGGAGAATGTCCATTTGTCGACGACCGGCGCGGAGCCGTAGAGCCCGGTATACGCGTCGACGCCGGAGAGGACGAGGGGATGGTCGGCCGGGATTTTCCAGGTGGGGAAGTAGAGCTCCTGCTTGTAGATCTTGCCGGTATAGGCTTCTTGGGCGTACTCGGGCATCTTCACCGTGAACTTGTCGACGCCGGCTTCCTTCAAGGCTTCCTCGACCTGGGCTATAGCGAGCTTGTCGTCCTCGCCCCAGGTGAGGCGGCGGTCGCAATAGAGCATGGCCTGATCGGGTACGGCGCACTGGGAGGGGCCCTGGACCTTGATCTGCGAGACGACGATGGTGCCCTTGCCGAGGAAGCCGTCGTCGTCAGGCTTGAGGCGCGCGTTGAGCGACTCCAAGGCGAGGGCGGCCCGAGCCGCCTTGTAGCCCGCGTTCTCGCCCCGCTCGGGGGCCGAGCCGTGGCAGGAGACGCCCTTGATGTCGATCTGGATCTCCATGCGCCCGCGGTGGCCGCGGTAGAGGCGGCAGCTCGTGGGCTCGGTGGACACGGCGAAGTCGAGCTTGAAGAGCTCCTCCTCGATGAGGTGCTTCCAGCAGAGTCCGTCGCAGTCCTCCTCGATCACCGTGAAGGCGAACCAGATCGAGTAGTCGCCGGCGTAGGCCGCTTCCTTGAGGATGCGGGCGGCGGTGATCATCGACGCGGCGCCGCCGAGCTGGTCCGAAGCGCCGCGGCCGTAGACGAGGCCGTCCTTGATGAGGCCCGAGTGGGGAGGCGTCTTCCATTGGCTCGGGTCGCCTACGCCGACCGTGTCTATGTGCGCGTCGAAGACGAGGGTCTTCTTGCCCGCGCGCGGGCCGACGCGGCCGAGGAGGCTTCCGAGGCCGTCGGTATGGATATCCTCCATGCCGGCCTGCTTGCAGAGCTTCTTAAGGAGCTTGATCCGGTCCTTCTCCGTGCAGCTGAAGCCGGGAACCTTGATCAGTTCCGAGAGGTTCTTCGCCGTGTAGTCCCTATACGCTTTAGCCTGTTCCAGAATGCTCATGTCGCCTACTTCCTTTCTTCCATTCTCTTCCAGAGTCGTAACGTCTCTTCGCGCGCCTTGGCGGCGATCCCGTCGGCGTCGAAGGCCGGTATCCGGTCCTCCACGACGAAGTCGCCGTCTATCATCACCGATCTCACCGAGCGGGAGGAGAGTCCGAATGCGATGTGCCCCGCGATGTTGCCGCCCACGAGGGGCGTAGGCGGATCGTAGTCCCAGAGCACGAGGTCAGCGGCGCAGCCCGGCTGGACTCGCCCGAAGGCCCGGCCCATGTAGCGCTCCATGAGACGGTTGCCGCGGTCCAGGCAGCGGAGGAAATCGCCCGGCCACCAGGGACCGCCCGATTCGCGGTGCCTGAAGGCGGCGAAGCGGAATTCCTCGAGCATGTCGACGCTCATGCCGTCGGTGCCGAGCACGACGTTGGCGAAGCGCGGGAGCAGCGCGTTGTAGCCCACGGCGTTGTTCATGTTGCTGCGCGCGTTGTGCGCGAGGAAGGAGCCACGGGCGTTCAGGAGATCGGCCTCGGGCTCCGTGAGCCAGAGGCCGTGGCCGATGATCGACTTGGGGCCCAGGCAGCCGGCCTCGTCGAGGCGGAAGGCGAGGTCCTTGCCGAAGCGGTAGCGCGAGTCCACCGCGTCGAATTTATCCTCGCCCGCGTGGACGTGCGCGCCGCGCCCCGAGCTGCGGACGGCGTCGCCCAAGGCGGCCAGGGTCTCGTCGCCGAGGGTGAAGCCGGCATGGCCGCCCATCGCGGCGTCGACGAGGGGAAGCCGCGAGGGGTAGGTCCCGGTCGGGGCAGCGGCGGCCGCCTTCCTGGCCTCGTCGATTTCGCGGGCGAAGCGGAGGTTCTCACGGATGCCCGCTCGGGCTCCTTCGATTCCGTTGCGGTCGCTGGTCTCGTAGCAGAGGAGACCGCGCATGCCCACTTCCTCGTAGGCTTCGCGCATCACGGAGAGGCTGCCGTCGATCGCCTCGGGGCCCGCGTGGTGATCCACGAGGCTCGTGACGCCGCATTGGGCCGCCTCGGCGCAGCCGGCGAGGGCGCTGGCTGCGAGGATGGGCAGGTCGATGGCGCGGTCGAGGCGCCACCAGAGGTGCTGAAGCTGCTGGGCGAAGTCCTTCGATGGCTCGATGTCCACCATGAGGCCGCGCGCCAGCGCCGAATAGAGATGCGTATGCGCGCAGACGAGGCCGGGCGAGAGGTATGCCCCGGAGACTCGCTTGGCGCCGGGGTGCTTGCTAGCGATGCCCGCGCCCGTTTCGATTATCTCTCCGCCCCTGGGCTCGCCCGGAGACGCTACCGCTACGTCCATGGGCTCGGAGACGGCTGGGGGCTCGAAGGAGATGACGCGAACGGACTCGAAGATAGTCATCGTGAGCCTCCTAGAAGATAAGTATGGTCGCGGTGGACCCTCCTCGCCAGGGCGGCCATGGCGCCGGCCTCCGCGGCCCACTCGGCCCGGGCGAGCCTGCGGACCGGACCGTCGACCTCGTCGCGAAGGACGAGGTCCCGGCCCTTCTCGTCGCGTCCGCTTAAGGAGCGAAGGGCATTGCCCTTCGCGTCTGTTTCGCCGCCGCAGGCGACGAAACAAAAGCCGGCATTGTGCGAGGCGGCCAGTTTTTCCTTGCTCCCGAAGAGGCTGGGCTTGCCGCGGAAGGGCTCGCCCTCGTAGGGACAGAAGAGCCCGCAGTTGCCGCACTCGTTGCACAGGGCGTCGACGTGGAGGATCTGGATCGATTGGCCGAAGCGGGCGCTATCCATAACTTCCAGGGCGAAGTTGGCGCGGTTGGGGCAGACCTCGACGCAGCGCAGGCAGGCCGAGTCGCAGTTGAGGCAGCGCTCGGCCTCGCGGGCTACGAAGGCGGCCGAGCCCGGCATAGTCGTCGCCGCGGCGCGGCTCTCTGCGAACTCGCCCCGCGCGGCCAGCTTGTCGCGGTCGGGCTCGGGCGGCGCGTACGGCGAAGGCGGCGGTTCGATGCCCGCGGCGCGGAGGATAGCGTAGGCGGCGCGCCTTCCGTCGGCAGCGGCCGAGATGATGGAAGCCGGTCCCCGCGCAGCGTCGCCTCCGACGTAGACTCCGGCTAGAGGGCTCGCCTGGGTCTCGGCGTCCGCGAGGGGGCGGCCGTCCTGGCCGCAGGGAATGCCGAGGCCCTCGAGGAAGGCGGTATCCGGCGATTCTCCCACCGCCGCGACGAGGAGGTCGCAATCGACGCTGATCGTCTCTCCGGTCGGCCTGGGGGAGCGCCTGCCCGATTCATCGCGCTCGCCTGACTCCATCACGCGGAGGGAGAGCCGAAAGCCCTCGGCGCCCGCGTAGGAGCGCTCGGGGAGGCTGAGCTCCATGAGCTTCCCTCCCTCGGCCAGGGCGTTCCGCAGCTCTTCGTCGTCGGCGGGCATCTCTTCCCGAGTGCGGCGGTACGAGAGGCGGACTTCCTCGATGCCCGGCAGGCGTAGGGCGAGGCGGACCGCGTCCATCGCGGTGTTGCCTCCCCCGGCTACGACCACGCGCTTGGGCTCCCCGAGATCCCAGTGGGAACCCGAAAGGCGGCGCGAGGCAGCCTCGAGGAAGGACAGGGCGTCGACGACGGGAAAGGCATCCCCTTGGATCTCGAGTTCGCGCGGGACAGGCGCGCCCGTACCTACGAAGAAGGCCGTGAAGCCCTGGGCCTCGAGCTTCTTGAGGTCACGGACTTCGGCGCCGAAGCGGAATTCCGCGCCGAGGGAGCGGATGCCCTCGATATCCCGGGCTATGTCCTCGCGGGGGATGCGGAAGCCCGGGATGACGTTGGCCGGCACGCCTCCGGGCCGGGTCGAACGGTCGAAGACCGTCACGGGAACGCCCGCGAGGGCGAGGTCGCGCGCGCAGGAGAGGCCGGCGGGCCCTGCGCCAATTATGGCGACTCGGGTGTTGGCGGCGCCAATTATGGCGACTCGGGTGTTGGCGGCGCCAATTATGGCGACTCGACCCTTGAATGCCGCGTTGCGCGACACCGCTTGGACGGGAATTGCCGCAGCCTTAGCGACGGCGAGCTTGACCGCGCGGATCTCCACCGGTCCCTCGTAGTCGTTGCGGCAGCAGGCTTCCTGGCAGACGTGGTCGCAGAGGGTACCCGTGATGAAGGGCAGGGGATTATCGGCGAGGATCGTCTCGAGGGCGCGCTCCGAGGCGCCCGAAGAGGCGCCGGCGGCGGCGAGCCTGATGTATTCGGGGACTTTCTGATGGACCGGGCAGGCTTCGATGCAGGGTGCGGCGAAGCAGTCGAGGAGCGGCAGCCCCTTCTTGATGGCGGCCCTGCCCGACTTCCAGCCCTTCCGGTACTCGGGGCGGCCGAGAGCTTCAGAGGCGAGTCGGGCGAGG
>Ga0265330_10002135_pt1 | contig 10897 bp, 10 predicted proteins | sample 41919metaG_FD_202083 | JGI IMG/M metagenome (GOLD analysis project Ga0265330, IMG submission 202083) | Rhizosphere microbial communities from Carex aquatilis grown in University of Washington, Seatle, WA, United States - 4-19-19 metaG | ecosystem: Host-associated > Plants > Roots > Rhizosphere... | reverse complement strand
CGCAATCGCCAATGTGATGATGAGCGAATGATCCGCAGCACGCGGTGCGCCGGCGGCTAATTGACGCCAAATTCCGCGAAAGAGTGAAGAGCCACGATAGAGGAAGCACCGCACTGACTTTATCTGAGGTCAGCAGGGTCTGGAGAGAGGCGCACACACAGGTCCGTAATCGGGTCCGGCACGTTGGTTGGTCCCGCTCCCGGTTGCCCGGTAATGCTAGTCGCCCGCTTTCTCCGATCGGGCGAGGGCCTAGACCCGTTCCAGCCGCTCATCGGCAAGAGCGCGGCCTCTTCTGCCGATTGCATATGCGTATATCAGAGTATACGTTGTCATACGCAAACGTGATCCGGGTTAGGCGGCGTGCCTAACTCTGAGAGTCGCACCAACATAACTGCCGAGGAAACGCGTACAACGAAAACCCAAGGCGAACGGCCATGAAATCTGTCCAGAGAATCTCGCGGCGAACATTTGTTGCGTTATCGCAGGCGGCCATGGTGTCCGGCATCGGCGCAAGAACGGCGTGGGGGGCCGACTACCCAGCGCGCTCGATCACCTCGATCGTTCCTTTCACGCCTGGCGGCAGCGTGGACTTGATTGGGCGACTCACGGCGCAAAAGATGTCCGAGTTGCTCGGTCAGACCGTCGTCGTCTTAAACCTTCCCGGTGCGTCAGGCGCGATCGCGTGCATGCGTCTTATCAACGCTCCGGCGGACGGTTACACGCTGGAGATCGTCACCCCGCGCGAGATCAGCACGGCGGCGCTGGTCAATCCCAATATCACCTATGATGTCGAGCGGGACTTTACTTACATCGCGCTGGGCGGCCGATCCCCCATCGTGATCGCCGGCGGCCCGACACTTAAGGGGACGAAGACATTTTCCGATTTTGTCGCCGAAGCGAAAAAGCGATCGAAAGGGATTACCTATTCAACGTCCGGCGCTGGTTCGCCGCAAAATTTTCTCGGAGAGCTGATCAAACAGCGATACGGCATCAACCTCATTCATGTGCCGTTTTCGGGTGGCACCGGCGGGTTGCTGGATGTTCTCGCTGGCACGATCGATGTGACGATCATCACGCTGTCGAGCGCCTTGCAGTACATCAAGCAGGGCAAACTGGTCGCCTACGGCATTGCCGAAAAGACCAGGTCACCGCTCGTGCCGGAAATTCCGGCACTCACCGAGAATGAAAAGCTGGCCGACGTCGATATGGGAATCTGGTACGGCCTTGTTGGACCGGCCAAGTTGCCGGCGAGCGTCACTGCGCTACTCAATAGATCTTTTCATGAGGCGCTGAAGGATCTCGCCGTTCAGGACAAACTGCATCAGCACGCTACTACCGTTTACACGGACGGCTCGCCATCCGACTTTGAATCCTACGCGCAACGCGACATTGCGTTTTATCGGAGTATCGTCAAGGCAACGCATATGAAGACCGCAAGGCCTACAAAGTAGGGGCCTTGTTGCTCATATTTGGCCGCTGGCAGCGTTATGGCAGTCGCGCCAGCACGTGCTCGGTGAATGCTCTCGTTCCGAGGTGGCCTTTCATATCGCGCGTTCGAGAATTCGGATCGGCAATCGTCTGATCAAGGGCTAGCTCAATCGCCTCAGCTGCCTTGGAGAAGTGGGGCCTGCCCTGACGTTGACCGAGCCAATCAAGCAGCATGGCAGCCGAGCCGATCAAAGATGATGGGTTGGCGATATCCCTGCCAGCGATATCCGGCGCGGAGCCATGCTGGGCCTGCGCGACGGCATGATGATCCCCGGCGTTGAGCGATGCAGCCATCCCAAGACTTCCGGATAATTCGGACGCTTGGTCCGAGAGAATATCGCCGAACATATTGGTCGTAACGATCACATCGAATTGGCTCGCGTTCCGTATGAGCAGCGCCGCCATGGCGTCGACGAGTCTCTCCTCGTACTCGATCTCCGGAAAGGCTTTAGCGACCTGGCGGACGCATTCGAGGAACAGTCCGTCAGAGATGCGAAGGACATTGGCCTTGTGGACCGCGGTGACCTTGCGTCTGCCATCCCGACGCGCCAGGTCAAACGCTGCATGCGCAATTCTGGTGGCCCCGGATCGGCTGACCTTTCTGACCGACAAGGCTAGGTCTGCCGTCGGCATGAATTCACCAGGCCCAAGAAACATCGAGCGATCGGAATAGAAGCCCTCGGTGTTCTCGCGCACGACGATGAGATCGACCGGCTTGCCGCACGGCGTTGGAAATCCCTGGCGGCTCACGGCGGGTCGAATGTTCGCGTAAAGATCCAAACCTTTGCGCAGGGCGCCGGACGGATTGACGCCGCCTTCGACAACAGGCGGGTATTCGTTGTGCGACACCGGTCCAAGGACGACGCCATCGGCCGCACGCGCCGCCTGAAGGGTCTGGGCCGGAAAAGTCGTTCCCGTTTCCTCTAGTGCGCTAAGCCCGATCTGGAGTTTCGTGAAGCTTAGATCGAGTGCAAATCCGTCATTGACAGCGTCCAGCACGCGCATGGTCGCTTCCGCGATTTCCGGACCGATGCCGTCGCCTTCGAGAACGAGAATGTCCATTGGGTACGAGTTCCGTTGAATGCAGGGCTCTTGCTTCAATAGGTATACGAGAGTATACCCTCTTATCCGCGAAATGGTAGGAGCCTTCTCATGACCGAAGCGATCACCGTCTTAATGCCCTACGGAGCGCGCCAGACCGGTTCGATAATGGCTGCGCCGCGGCCCAGGTCCTTGCGCGGTTTGCGGGTGGCCCTACTCGATAACGGTAAGGAATTCTCCGATATTGTGCTCGATGGTCTGGCTCAGGCTCTGGCGCGCGACTTCGATGTCTCGGACATCAAGTTCTGGCGTAAAGGCTTTCCCGCGAAAGGCGCGCCGTTCATCGAAGAAATGGCAGCCGAATCCGATGTTGCCATCTCCGGCGTTGGCCACTGTGGCTCATCCTCGCCTTGGAGCGTTATCGATGCGGTCAATCTGGAAAAGGCCGGGGTTCCGGCGGTCGCGCTGATTAGCCGGTCATTTTGCCCGTTGGGCCAAATTGTCGGCCGAGGCGTTGGCCACACGGGTCTGCCGATTGTCATGCTGCCGCACCCGATCGGCGAGGCTGACGAAGCGCGCATCGCGCAAAAGGGCGTCGATGCCGCGGCCGAGTGCGTTCGGCTCCTGACCACGCAGGCAGACGTCGTCAATGCCGAGTTCGCGGAAAAGACCTTCCCGCTACCGGAACATGCTGTTCCTCGCAGCTAATTAAACGGGAAATGAAAATGTTGGACCGACCCCAGGCGCAAGCCATCGACGTCAAAGAACTGCCCAACTCGCTAGAGGCGGTAAATGACTATTTCTACGAGCAAGGCCTGACCGATGGCCTTCCGATTGTGCCGCCGACGCCCGAGCGCGTCGATCGCATGCTCACCGGCATGAGCTGGCGTAATCCCGATTCAATCGTTGGCATTGTGCCACCAGCGATGGGGGTGGCGACTCTTCGTGCAGTCGCCACCAACGCCGTTATGGCGGGCTGCCTTCCTGCCTACCTGCCGGTGATAGTCGCCGCGGTAGAAGCTGTATTGGAAAAGCAGTACGGCTTAGCGCATCGACAGACCACGACCCACGCCGGCGCTCCGCTGCTAATCGTCAACGGCCCGATCATCAAGGCGATCGGCCTCAACTACGGTAATGGCGTTTTCGGTCCTGGATGGCGCGCCAACGCCACGATCGGTCGCGCTCTAAGATTGACGGTCGGCAATATCGGAGGCGCGATCCCGGCGCAGACGGACTTCTGCCAGCACGCGCATCCGGGCAAGTACACGTTCTGCATCGCCGAGCATCAAGACGCGAACCCGTGGGAACCTTTGCACGTCGAGCTTGGGTTTGACGCCGATGACAGCATTGTCACGGTCATCAATGCCGAAGCGCCCCACAGTATGACGGAGAACGTGCAGACCGACCCCTTCGAGATTATGCGGACCTTTGCCGATACGATGGCGACCTTCGGCGGTAATAATCTTTATTCCCAAGGTAACCCGGTCGTGGTGCTCGGTCCTGAGCATGCGCAGCATATCGCCGCCGCCGGCTGGAAAAAGGGCGACGTCCAGATGTCCCTATTCCAGATGGCCCGCAAACCGTGGGGCATCGCGAAGGATCACGGCAAGTCAAAGGGCCCGTTCTTCCCGAAGTGGGTGAATAAGAACGATCCGAATGCGATGGTGCCGATCATCAATGAACCCAAGGACCTCATTGTGATCGTCGCCGGAGGCGCCGGCGGCAAATCGATGTGGTGCCCGACCGCCGGTGCGCAAAGTCTTGCGGTTAGCAAGTTGATCGAGCGCGGCGCATGAGCCGGGCAGGTTCGCCGGACGAGCCTCTACCCGCGGCAACGGCAATATTGGCGGACTTCGCCGGGCAATTGCGCGGCGACGACCTGCCAGCAAGCATTGCAGACAGCCTCGGGGACTTGTTGCTCGACTATCTCCGCGTCGCGTCGATTGGTGCCGACATGCCGTGGAGTGGGTGGTCGCGCGATTATGTGGCTGCGCTCAATCGAAACGGTGGCTCACCAGTCCTTTTCGGCGGCGGCTCACTGGATCCCGTCGGCGCGGCCTTTCTGAATACGGTCTACGCCGGGAGCATCGATGCCGATGACACCCATGTCGGTTCGATGCTGCATCCCGGCTCAATCGTCTTCTCCGCGGCGCTGGCGGTCTGCGCAAACGCCAGCGGAGCCGAATTCCTGGCCGCCGTGGCGGCCGGCTATGAGGCGATGATCCGTATCGGCCTTTCCGTTCAACCCACGCATTTCCGACGTGGCTTTCAGAGCACCGCAACGTGTGGCGGCTTCGGCGCGGCAGTCGCCGCCGCGCGTCTTTTGTTTGCGGGAAATACGCACGCGCAGCGCCGCATCGCCGAAAGCATTGGGCTCGTCGCGTCGTTCTCCGGTGGGCTTACTCAGTTCTATAGATCGGGTTCGACGGTGAAACGCATTCATGCGGCGCGCTCTGCCGAGAACGGGGTTACCGCAGCGTTGCTCGCTCGGCACGGGTTCTCTGGACCGACCGATATCATCGAAGGCGAGAATGGATTTGCGCGCGCTTATGCCGACGCCTTCTCGCCCGAAGCGATTACCGAAGGGCTTGGCAAGAGCTACCGAATAGCTGAGGTGACAGTAAAGGGACACGCGTGCAGCGCCCGCGTTCAGGCGGCGGTCGAGGGCGTGGTTGCGCTCTGTCAGGCCAATCAAATCGATGTGTCGGAAATCAAAGACCTATACGTCGGGATTCCATCCGTAATTCTCGGTCGCCTGACCATTCCACGCCCCGTAGACATCCAGGCAGCGCAGATGAGCCTGCCGCATAGTGCGGCGCTCGCCGCGGTGCTGGCGGCGAAGGCAGGGGACGGCTTTGCTCTGAGCGTTAGGGACTACGACGAGAGCCTGAGCAGTCCCACAGTCAGGAGTGTCGAGGAACGAGTCCGTTGCGAAGTCGATCCTCGGGTCGAGACCGCGACCACGGCAGAATCTGTGCCGGCTCGCATCGTTCTGACTTTAAACTCGGGCGCAACGCACGAGATATTCGTCTCGGCGCCTAAAGGGAGCCCATCCCGACCCTTTGCTTCGTTCGATCACGAGGCGCGGTTTCGAGATGAACTGAAGCGGCGATGGACGCCGGCACGTTGCGACGATGTGGTCCGCCTGGCGCGTAACCTTCGGTCATTGCCGACGATGGCCGAATTTACCAGGCTGCTTGGCTAAGAGGGGCTGGGAGTGCTGAAATTCGCTATATACTGCCCTCGATTCTGGCTGAGCATTCTTCAGAGTGGGGAAAAGAGAGCACGTGGCGACTCGTTCAGCATCGCGGGCAGACGTTAAGAAGCAGGTGTCCGCGGCTGCCCCGGGCGGCCTTGGCGAGCTTGTAGGTCGGTTTGCCAACCAGCGAACGGCCGCCGAAATGGCCTATGCCGTGTTGCGAGAGGCCGTTCTCAGCAACATCTTGTCGCCGGGGGCAAGGCTTCGAGCGGACGACCTAGCAAAGGAGTTGGGGGTTAGCAGAACGCCTGTACGGGAAGCCTTACGGAAGCTTCAAGCAGAGGACATCGTTGTCAGCGTCGACGGGGTCCTGACCGTCAAGGTCCTTTCTGAGCGACAGCTTCTCGAGATCTATTACACTCGCGAAGCGTTAGAAGGCATGGCAGCGAGGCTTGCAGCAGAACAAGCTGGCTCCCTCGATTTGAATACGCTGCGTGCAATTCTTCAAGACATAGAAGATGCGCATGGGCGTTCGAATGTCGCGGCACTTCGGCAATTAACGGGGGAGTTTCAGCTGGCGGCTTTTCGGGCTAGCCACAACGAATATCTCTATGAGCTCTTGAGCTCCATCCAAGAGAAGATCCGCAACTATAGAATTTCGACAACAGTCCTGCCGGGTCGCGCCGATGAAATCGTGAAGTTCTGCCGATCGCTGCTTGGCGCGCTAGAGGCCAGAAACCCGGATGAAGCAGAACGCGTCGCTCGCGACAATCGTCGCCGAACACTCGATCTGCGTTTGAAGATGATCCGGAGCGCGCGTCCGGCTGGGTAGGAGTCTTTATGTCTCGTCGTATCCGAGAGCTTAGTAAAGAAATCTTCGACCGGTGCTTGCGAGCGAGGAGCGGACGTTCGGCAGTTGCAGTTGTTAGGTCCGGATTTGACCCTATGTGGGAGCGCTCTAATTCCGGTTCTCACCATTAGCGGTTGGTCTTTGAGGATTGTTAGCAATCGAAATAGGCCGTTAAGCGAGAGCCATGAGGCACTCGGATATGTTGTCTAACCTTCGCATCTACCGACAATCGAAAGCGAATCGAGGCGGACAATGAATCACGCCCGTAACGATCAGCAAGTTGAGATCGCTCCATAAGTTCTGCATTGTCGAGGCTGCAACCGGAGTACTCGGATTTTTGCGGGCCCGCGTGCGCGGGAGGAATCAGGCAGCAATTAGTCTCTTCCAATCCATTGCGGACGAAAAGGGCAGCAATGTTGCCACACGGGCAAAGGGGGGTACAGCGTTTACAGCGATCGGCAGCCTATCATCCTGAAACGACCACTTTGAGCCCCGGCACCTGCTCGAGTTCCCTGCGACCGATCGTCGAGACCAGCAGCCGCTGAAATTCACTTGCCGTTGCCGACAGGGGCTGGCCGCGAAGCTGCATGATTCCGATCGTCCGCTCCACCGTTGGTCCGGTGATCAGTACGGAGCGAACCTGCTCGCGCAGGGCACGATCTGAAAGAGCCAGTGCCGGAACAACGGATACGCCGCCGCCTTGCGCGACGATTTCTACGACGGACGTCACCCGGCCGACCTGGTAAATCGTTTCCCGTAATGTGCCAGCCTCCGTCCGGGCTCTGTCGACCAACATGCGAATACTCGAAGTGGTAGGCAACCCGACGAAATCGACATCGGCAAGATCACGCCATGCGATGCGCTTGCGGGATGCGAGCGGGTGCTTGAGCGGAGCAATAAAGTAGAACTTTTCCTCGAAAAGCGGTTGAAACGAGATATTATCGTCAGGTTTCGGAAGCGCGGAGACGGCCAGATCGGCTTCGCCACGCATTAGGCATTCGGCAACACGATCTTCCATGAAATCGTCTCGAACTGTCACAAAAGCTTCGGGATAGCGTGACCTGAACTCCTGAATGGTTGTCGGCAACACGCGTGCGGCCACGAGCGCCAGACATGAAATCGCCACCCTGCCTTTCGCCGGATTTGCGTCCTCCCGCGCCTCCGCGACCGCGCTATGCAAGTTGGCCAAAACCTGTTCGACTCGCTGGAGAAAGGTCCTGCCGGCTCTCGACAGACGAACCGATCGTTTTGACCTTTCGAAAAGCTTTGTTCCCAGTGTCTTCTCAGCTTCCAGGATGGCCTGGCTAAGTGCCGATTGCGACATATGCGTCATTTCGGCTGCGCGGCTGAAGCTCTCCGTCTTCGCAACTGCAACAAACACTTCGAGTTGACGGATCGAGGGTAACGCTCTCATTGGCTTATCGATATTACTTATATGTTGGCCCATAAAATCGATTGGACATCATTAGCGCCGCGCCGTTAGCAAGACAATAGTGGTGACTGCTGCGTCACTCGGGGGCGCGGCAGATTTGTCACCGTGGGGAGGAACACCTTGATTCACAATAACGGTTGCATCGGTATCCATTGCGAAATGCGAGGCGCGCCGATGACGATACTGTACCGGATTGTTATTGCGCTGGCTGTCGTGGTTTGCCTGTTACGGCCGACACCGTCGCTCGCCGAGACAAACGAGATCCGCGTTATCAGCTCAATCGGCCTGCAATTTCTTCCCACTTATGTGGCCGTCGACAAGCACCTCATCGAGAAGCACGCCAAGCAGCTCGGGATCTCGAATCCGAAGGTGATTTTCAATAGGGTCACGAACGGCGGCGCGATGAACGACGCCCTTATTTCGGGAAATTCAGACGTTGGCGAGATTCCGGGCCCGGCCCTTGTGTTATTTTGGAACAAGACGCGAGGTGCGCAGGCCATCCGCGGCGTCATTGCTGGCTCGGAGATCCCGCCGGTCCTGGTCACGATCGATCCTCGCATCAAGTCGATCTCCGACTTTGGTCCGAAGGATCGGATTGCAATGCCGACCGTAAAGATCTCTAGCTATGCGATCATGATGCAAATGGCCGCCGAACAGAAATACGGCTGGGATCAGCGCTATAAATTCGATGCCATCAGCGTTCCATTGAACTACGCTGAGATCATGGCGGCGTTGACGTCCGGCGGGACCGAGGTCAAATCGGCAATCGTCGTGCCACCATTCACGCAAGACCTTCTTGCAACCGGCAAGGCACGGCAAGTCCTTAGCCTGGACGACGTTCTCGGCGGTCACGGCACCTTGAACGTCTTTGCGTCCACGGAAAAATTTCACTCGCAGAATCCGAAGGCCTTCGCAGCGGTCAAGGCCGCGCTGATCGAAGCCATGGACTTTATTCGCGACCATCCACGCGAAGCAGCTGAAATCTATATCAAGCGCGAACCGAACAAGCACGGCGTCGAATGGATTCAAAAGCTTATCGAAGACAAGGCCGCGGTTAATTTCACCGCCGACCCGCATCGGTTCGGGAAGCTCGCTGCCTTCATGCATAAAAATGGAGCCGTCAGCGCCCAACCAAAATCCTGGAAGGACCTGTTTTTTGACGAAGGTGCGGGACTTAACGGCAACTGACAGGCTGCTTAAGGTTCCTGCACATGAACGATCGGTTGGAACAGATTCTGAAGGCGGGCGCCCTCCGCGTCGGTACGACGATGGACACGCCCGTCTTCAGCATGCGGGATGAAACTGGCCAACTCACGGGCATCGATATGGACTTGCTCGTGACCTTAGGGCGAGCGCTCGACGTCAGAATTGACTTCGTGAAAATGACATTCGGTACCATGCTGGCCGATCTTTCGGCCGACAGGTTCGATCTCGCCATGTCCGGAATGGGCAGGACGTTCGAGAGAGCGCGAGTCGCTACCTTTTCCAGGCCGTATATGAGTTACGGCAAGTTGCTCATGATTCGCACGGCCGATAGAGCGAAGTTCGGATCGTTGGCCGATCTCGATAAGTCGAGCACTCGCATCGCCTTCAACGCCGGTGGGCTGAACGACCGTTTCGCCAACACCGAATTCAGAGAAGCGACGCCCGTCGAGTATCCGAGTAACAAGCTTGCGACCGCCGATTTGCTCGCGGGTAAGGTCGACGCCCAGGTGCAGGATTCGACCGCGGCCGTGTATCTGAGTCGCGTCAATCCGCTGTTAACGGCAATGGCGCCGGAAAATATCTTCCACCCGGTTCACGTCGCGATTCTTTTGCGACGCGAGGATCGCGCCCTTCAAGACTTCATCAATATCTGGATAGATCAGATCGAGTTAGATGGGACATTGGCCAGTGTCCGTGAGACCTGGCTTGGCTAGCCCCAGTATGTTCCGATTAAGCGGTCATCTCGATTGCATCCGCCCGGCCGCGGGATCGAATTCAACCGCCCCGGCCCGCGAGGAACAACAACGATGCTGGCGCTCAGGCCCAGTGAGGAAGCGAGACCCGATGAGTGTTTCTGATCGAGGCGCGCCGACAGCGGCCGATAACGCGCTGCTGGACGTTAGAGACGTCACTCTGCGCTACAAGACGCCGGACTCGCTCGTTACTGCGACGCGGCGCGTTAGCTTTCAAGTCGCGAAGGGGGACCGTTACGTTCTGCTGGGACCATCCGGTTGTGGCAAGTCGACGCTGCTCAAAGCGGTTGGCGGCTATATTTTTCCGGACGAAGGGGAAATCCGCATAAAAGGGCGAACGGTCAAAGAGCCTGGCGCCGACCGGATGATGGTGTTTCAAGAATTCGACCAGCTGCTGCCGTGGAAGTCCGTGCTCGAAAACGTCATGTTCCCGCTGATCCATGCGCGCAAAATGACGCACCAGGCGGCGGCGGAGCGTGCGCGCGCCTACATCGAGAAGGTCAACTTGACGCGCGCCGTCGACGCTCTGCCGCATACGCTCTCCGGCGGCATGAAGCAGCGCGTCGCCATAGCCCGTGGCATGGCCATGGAGCCCGACATCCTGCTCATGGACGAGCCGTTCGCCGCGCTTGATGCCTTGACGCGGCGGCGCATGCAGGACGAGTTGATGGAATTGTGGGAAGGGACACGCTTCACGGTCCTTTTTGTCACTCATTCGATTGCCGAGGCGATCAGGATTGGCAATCGCATCCTTCTGCTTTCCCCGCATCCGGGACGCGTCAAAGCGGTCGTCGAGAATGTCGAAGCCGCCAACCGCAACGAAGGCGGCGCCACGCGCCTCGAACAGCAGATAAACGACCTCCTTTTCTCCGAGGAGACGCAAAAGGAGGACGCGCGCCATGGATGAGCCGATCATCAGGCATTACGCG
>Ga0265330_10002134_pt1 | contig 10899 bp, 8 predicted proteins | sample 41919metaG_FD_202083 | JGI IMG/M metagenome (GOLD analysis project Ga0265330, IMG submission 202083) | Rhizosphere microbial communities from Carex aquatilis grown in University of Washington, Seatle, WA, United States - 4-19-19 metaG | ecosystem: Host-associated > Plants > Roots > Rhizosphere >... | reverse complement strand
CGATCGCCCCGGCCGCAATTCTGGTTCGTGTCGTGTTCTTCATCTCTCGCTCTCCTGTTCAAGCTCGTGTGCGTCGGCGGGGACCCACGGTCCGTTCCCGATCGCCTCATGACATGAGTGTCGGGTATGAACCTGAAGAGAAGCTGAAGAGAGGAGGGGCTTAACAAAATGTTATCGGCGAGGCCTTTCAGGCCGGGAGGGCGGGAAATCGGAGCGAAATCGTGGTTCCGCGCCCCGGGGTGCTCGTGGCAATGAGCTCCGCGCGGTGCTCATCCATTGACGCTTTGGCGATGGTGAGCCCCAGTCCCGCGCCGCCCGTATGGGCACCGCGCGCCTGATCCCCGCGATAAAACGGCTCCGTGATATGCGGCAAATCCTCGGGGCCAATGCCGATGCCCGAGTCGCTGACGTCGAAGTGGACCTGCCCGCCGACGCGTTTGACGCTGACGAGTATGGTTCCGCCTCTCGGCGTATAGGCAAGAGAGTTCTCCAATATGTTGTAGATGGCGCGCTCCAGCGAAGCAGCGTCCCCGTTGATTCGCGCCGCCTCTTCGGCGCGCGTGCTGAGAGAAACGCCGCGGAGGGCGGCGCGAGCGGCGAGCTTGCCCGCCATGCCGCGCGCGAGAGCGGCCAGATCGATTGCTTGAAAAGCATCACGCGGGGCATGGCGAACCGGCGCCCCGCGAGCAAGCTCGAGCATTTGATCCACCATGGTTGACATGCGATGAATCTCCTCCAGTGAGCTTTCCAGAACGGCGCGTGCCTCGGCGGTGGAGAAGGTGGAGCGGAGAGTGACTTCCGCTTCGCTCCGCATGACGGCAAGGGGCGTGCGCAGATCGTGCGCAGCACTTGCGAAGAAGCGCTGCTCGGCATCGACGGCCTCTTTGATGGGCTTGAGAGTCCGCGCGGCGAGAAGATAGCTCAACCCACCGGCGACGATGATCGTGACGAGGTCCGCGAGGAGGATCGAACGCCCGAGGGTCTCCAGGTATTCGGCGAGACTGGGCGTCTCGGTGAATCGGGGGCCTTCATCGACGATTTCCGGCACCGTGCGCCGGCCCTCGATGCGTCCGACGTCGTGCGTATGAAGCTCGTAGAGGGCCGAGCTGAGCAGGGCGACAATGACCACGATGATCGCCCAATAGAGAAATGTCAGACGCCAGCGCGCCGTCCGAAAAGGATCAGTCCGCGATCCGGTAGCCCGCGCCGCGAACGGTTTCAATCCGCGCATTGGTGCCTGCCTCCGTGAGCTTCTTTCGTACATTCTTTACGTGAACCTCGACGACATTGCTGGACCCCTCGAAATCCTGATTCCAGAGATGGCGGGTGATCTGGTCGCGTGACAAGACCTGTCGGGGATGGCGCAGCAGCAACTCGAGGATTCCGAACTCCTTGGTCGTCAAGGCCACTTCGCCCCCTTTGACCGTTACCGTGCGCGTCGCCGGATCAGCTTCGACGTTCCCCAGAACGAGCACTGGTTGCGTCGGAACACGCGGTCTTCGCAGGAGCGCCCGGATGCGGGCGGCCAGCTCGTCGAATGCGAACGGCTTCGTGAGGTAGTCGTCGGCTCCGGAGTCCAGGCCGTCCACGCGATCCTCGACTCCGTCGCGGGCCGTGAGCATGAGCACGGGCATCGTATGCCCCGCGGAGCGCAGGTGCCGGCATACCGCCATGCCGTCGACGAACGGAATCATGAGGTCGAGGACGACCACATCGTACTCAGCGCCCATCGTATCGAGCATCGAAGTCGCCTCCATGCCGTCGTGCGCGCGATCTACGGCGTATCCCTCCTGCTCGAGCCCTTTTCTGAGCGATTCACCGAGCTTCTCATTGTCTTCAACCACAAGAACGCGCATAGGGAGAAGATACTATGTCTTTGACGCGGGCTGTCCACCGATCTTCCGGCTCCCGTTTCGTCCCCCGCGGGGCCTTGTCCGTGGTGTCGGAGGGGGCTACACTGCACGGCAACCACCACGGAGGAGCCCATGCCCAACTCACAGGACCGGAGCATCATGCGCGATATAGCGGCGCGCGTTGCGGAGGTCGCCGCCTTGCCGGTGAACGAGGAAAAGCGACGCCTTTGGCGCAAGCTCAATGCGCTCCATCCCGAGCGCCCCATGGTCATGATCGACCAGGTGTGCTGGAACGAGATGGAAGTGGAAGGGGAGCTCGTTCTTCAATGCGGGGACCAGGAGTGCCGCGACTACGAGCGTGATCTGCGTCGCCTGCTATTCCAGTGGAAGCATTTCCCCGTGGATATGGTGGTGGAGCCATTCGTCCGGGTTCGAATGGCGGTCACCGACACGGGGTTCGGTATCAGCGTCCAGGAGGATACCGCGGTCACCGACCCGACGAACGACGTTGTCGGCCACCGATTCCACAACCAATTCGAAAACGAGGAAGATCTGGAGCGCCTGTGCATGCCCCGCATCGGGCATGACGTCGCTGAGACCGAGCGCCGCATGGACGTAGCGCACGAGCTTTTTGACGGCATCCTGGAAGTCCGCGCGTGGGGCGCCGATCCGTACCTTTCCCTTTGGGATCCCATCAGCATGTGGATGGGGGTCGAAGGGGCTCTGTATGCGCTCATGGACCGGCCTGAGTTCATGCATCGCGTGGTGGGGCGCATGACCGATGGATACCTCTCCATGCTCGATCAGCTCGAGAGCCAGGGGCTTCTGTGCCAGCCTCAAAGCCTCATCCATTGTACGGGGGCATGGACCGACGATCTGCCGGCCCCCGGATATGACCCGGCGCGGCCTCGCACCCGCGACATATGGATGTTCGGCCTCGCGCAAATGTTCTCTACGGTTTCGCCGGGCATGTTTCGCGATTTCGAGGTCGCCTATGCATCGCGCATCTGCGAGCGTTTCGGTCTTGTCTACTATGGATGCTGCGACCCCTTGGATCGCAAAATGAACGAGGTGCGCATGATTCCCCACGTGCGAAAAATTTCGATGAGCCCTTGGGCGGACCAGGAGCGGGGCGCCCAGGAGATCGGAAAGCAGTACGTGTTTTCTCGCAAACCCAACCCGGCGCTACTCGCGGGAAGCCATTTCGACGCCGCGCGCATCAGAGAGGACCTCGAGGCGACACGGAGGGTCTGTCAGCGCTCAGGCTGCCCACTTGAATACATTCAAAAGGACATCAGCACCGTCGGCCGTGAGCCGAATCGCCTTTTCGAGTGGGCGAAGATCGCGATGGAGGTGGCCTGCGGCTGAAGGAGCGTGCGATTTCTCGGCATAACTTCGTGATAGTTCTCCCGATGAATGGTGTTATATTCTCCTGTGATCCATTGATGAAGTCAGGAACAGGAGTCAACGCATGAGAATTTTCGATCGCCGCATTTTCGTTTCATTACTTATCGTCGGAATGCTCGCAGCAAACGCTTTCCTATGGGCCGATCCGCCTTCAGTCGTGGGCAGGCTCGATTTTGTCTCGGGAAGCGTGTCGTTTCAGCCCGGCGCTCTGGACGAATGGTCGCCGGCAACCGTGAACTATCCCCTTACCGCGGGCGACCACCTCTGGACGGACCAGGGCGGACGAGCGGAACTCCATACGGGTTCCACCGCGATCAGGTTGGATTCGAATACGGACTTTTCGTTCCTGTCTCTCGATGATCAAACCCAACAGGTGCGGCTCGGATCAGGTTCCATCAACGTCCGTCTGCGGAGTCTTGACCCCGGAGACGCGTTCGAAATCGATACCCCCAACGCCACGATCACTTTGCTCACTGCCGGCAGCTATCGCGTGGATGTCCAGCAGGAGGGCCAGGCGAGCCAGATCATTGCCCGCACAGGGCAGGCCGAGGTTCAAGCGGGTGACATGACATTCGACGTTTCATCCGGACAGAGCGGCTCGGTGACCGGAGCGGTTTCCGTGGGATACTGGGTGAGCGGCGCGCCGCAGCCCAACGAATGGGACGGCTGGAGCTCGGCGCGCGACCTGCGCGAGGATCGCCTAGCCTCCGTACGGTACGTGCCGCGCGAAATGATCGGCATGGAGGATCTGGACGCGAATGGCGTTTGGGTCACCGTGGCGGGATACGGCGTGGTCTGGCAACCGACCCATGTCGCTGTCGGCTGGGCGCCTTACCGCGATGGACGCTGGGCATGGGTGGCGCCCTGGGGCTGGACCTGGATAGACGCGGCTCCGTGGGGTTTTGCGCCATTCCATTACGGTCGTTGGGCTTCCGTGGATGCGCGCTGGGTCTGGGTTCCCGGTGAAATGGTGGCACGGCCCGTTTATGCCCCCGCGCTCGTCGTGTTCGTCGGCGGAGACTCATGGAGGCCTTCTTCCGTTGATGGTATCGGATGGTTCCCGTTGGCTCCCCGAGAGGTTTACATGCCGCCGTACACCGTCAGCACGGGCTACGTGCAGAGGGTCAACAACGGCAACCTCACCATCACCGGGGACACGATTCAGCGCTTCGACCTGTCGCGCGTCGTGTACGCGAATCGGTCGAATCCCCAGGCGATAACCGTCATGCCCCGGCAGGCATTCACGCAGTCCCGCCAATCGTCAGCCTCGGCTCTTTCACTGTCCAGCGCCGACTTCACGCGGGCGCCGCTCATGGGTATGAGCGCCACCCTCATTCCGCAACGAGAGAGCGTCGCGGTTCAGACGCTGACCCCCAACGCGACGGTAGCCAGACCCCCGGCTCCGATTGCCGATCGGTCAGTATTTTCACGCATCAAGCCGGCAGCGGCGCCGATGCCCTTCAACGCTAATTCCGCGAATCTGACGCCCAACTCACAGCAGTATCCGAGCTCTGCCGATCAGCCGCCGGCGTCCACAGGCCAGCAGACATTGCAGCCGCAGAATCTCCAGAGGCAGCAGGACTTTCAGAAGCAGCAAGCCGCCCAGCAGCAAACCGCGCAGCAACAAACAACACAGCAGCAAACCGCGCAGCAGCAAACTACACAGCAGCAAACTACACAGCAGCAAACTACACAGCAGCAAGAGCGGCCCACTCAGCAGCAACAGGACACCAGAAAGCAGCAAGCGGGCCAGCAACAAGGTGCGGACACTCGAGCGACCATAGCCCAGATTCTGAAGCGCGACCTCCAGACGGCGCGTGCCAACCTCGAGGCGGCCCGCAAGATCCGGGGCATACGGCTGGACTTCAATCTTTACACCAAGCAATTGAACGACATCGAAGCGGCGCTGACTGCCGCGGATGCTGATGCCGCGGCGGGCAGGACTGCGGCGGCGCAGAAATCGCTTCAAACGCAACAAAAGCTCCTCACCGACGAGCAACAGGCCGTCGCTGATGCGGTGAAAGCGGCACAGGGGCATTGATTGAAAGGCTCCTCTTCCGCGCTAGAGCGAATTGACGGCACTTCCCCCACGGGATAGGCTGGCGGGAGTGCTCAAATTCGCTCTTCTTGCCCTGGTATTGGCGCATATGATGCCATTGGCGTCCTACCAGGGGACTTTGACGGGAAACCTCCTGCCGGAGCCTGTTCGGCCTCAGCCCGGAGAGATCGAAGTCAAAGCCTTTGCTACCGCATGGCCGGACCGTGTCGCCGAGGCATCCTTTCGAGACGGCGATTGGATGTTACGCATCGATGACACCTGGTTCGCCTGGGCGCAGGGCAGATTCTTGCCTGAGGCGGATCGCGCACGCTGGCAGGACTTCGCCCCTCTCTCTTTCTACGATTACCCGCTGGAATTGCCGGTGCTGGAAACCTTTGATGCCGCGGCGGCCGCGCGTTTGCACAAAATCGTTCGAGACCAGGAGATTCACCCCCCTCGCCGCAGCGAGGCATTCCTCGGCTCGCTCCTGCATTCGGCAGGGCGTCAGGCTACCGAGGCGCATCTCGTGCGTATGGAGGTTGCCGGTTTCAGTGTCACGGTCCACGAGAGAGTGGAAGCCCCCCTGAAAGCCGTTTCTGACAAGCTGCGCGCCTTGCGCGTCACCGACCCTTCAGTAGCCGTGTTTCTCCGAGGGCTCGTGGAGATGAATGGGTACAACTTCCGCTACGTGGAAGGCACCCGAACGCGGAGTCTCCATAGTTATGGACTGGCTATCGACCTCATTCCGCGCACGTATGGTGGAAAGAACGCCTACTGGCAGTGGGCCATGAGCAAGGTTCCCGACTGGTGGACCATACCGTATGAGAGGCGCTGGATGGTTCCGCTCCCCGTGATCAAAGCATTCGAGAGCGAAGGATTCGTTTGGGGCGGAAAATGGCTTTACTTTGATACGATGCACTTCGAGTACAGGCCGGAGATTCTGCTCCGCGCGGGACACAGGGACAGCTTCACGGCAGTCACGGGTGATCCGTCGTCATGACGGCGACCTGAGGGAGGCAAGGAGTTTCTCCGAGCCCTCCTGAAAAGCGGCGGCGGCCGACCGATAGTCGAATCCCACAATCACGCTGAGCCCGCTGTACAGAGTTTCGTGGAGGAAAGCGGCGAGGAGCCGCAGATACGGCCGGGCGTCCAATTTGGAATCCTTGTCCAGGATCACGAGATTCTTCAGATCCAACGCCTTTGCCACGGCGGCGACCTGGCGCATGGTGAGGGAGTTCAGAGTCCGAACTGTTTTTAGATACTGGGCCCGATATGCCGGATCCTGCTCCACGAGCGAGCGGATCTGTCGGAATCTATCGCGCACCTTCCGTCCGCGCTGATTCGTGCGGCGCGGCACGAGTCCCCGGAGGACGCTCACGAGGGTGCGTGATTGGAACAGCTTGTGCAGGGAGTAGTAAAAGAGGAGCAGCATGCCCTGATTGCGCATCAGGGTGCTGCCGCGCGCGGCCCGGTTGAGGATCACGAGGAATCGACCCAGCTCCCTGTCGATCCCCTTGTCGTCCAGGGGCGCCAGGCGGCTTGCGAACGGACCGCGGGATTCCTCGGCATGGCGTATCTTTTCCAACAGCATGTCGCTCATGCGGAGCATTTCGCGGCGCAAACCGCTTTTCTTGACACGCGTGAGAAACGCCTTGAGTGTCTCGGTCTCCGCGGCGGAAAACCGGGGTGGGACGGTCGAGCTGTCATTGCCCTCGATGGTATGAATGGCGGATAGGAGCGCACGCGCCATGAGATCCAGGTATTCATCCACGTCTCCGATGCGCGGCTCGCGCTGGACATATGTGGTCACGACCTCCTGCATGCGCTGGGGAATGCCCAGCTTCCGCGTGGCCTGTTGGAGAAGACGTCCCTCGGCGTAGTCGATGCCGTCCCGCATGCAGCGCAACGCGTGCAACGCGGGGCCCGGCTCGCCCTGCAGGAGGTCCAGCGTGGGATCCTCCGGCACGAAGGCGAAATCGTGCACGAGCCGCCTTTCCTCGGCGGTGAGCCGATCCGCGTCGTCGACGACCCGATTGTAATTGCCCGCGACGTCGCTGGGGTGAAACCCCTCGCGCGGTCGGCGCGTGTAGCGATTGTGCCACACGAGGATCTCCGTGCCCGGGTACAGGCGCTGGACCTCCTTGGCGTACGCGCCGGCCGAGGCGTGCGCTGTCGGTTCGGGATTGGTGACGAGCACGAGAAGCTTCATGAAGGGGAGATAGGCGAGGTTTTCATCGTAATCCATGCCGGCGGGCATGTCGAAGAGCACGAGATCATAACGCTCCTCGATGTCTCGCACGTGTACGCGATAGATCAGATCGAGCATGCCGGTGGCTTCGGTCAAACTCAGCTTCTGAAAGGGAAAGAGGATGTCCAGTCCGCGAAAGACCGGTTTTCTCCACGCTCCGTGCGATTCCGTCAGTGCCTGTTCCGCGTCCTGAATGTCCAGAAGCGCGGCCACGTCCGAGAGGGGGTCCAGGTCGGCGAGGCCGACGCGCAGACCCTTGCGCGCGTAGCTGATGGCGAGGTTGCACGCCGTGATGGTCTTGCCGACACCGCCCTTGCCCGAGCTTATGGCAACGGATTTCTCCCTCAGGGCGCGCACGTGATCACCGTCGGGGCCGTCAAGAAACCTCAGTGCGTTGTCGCCGTTCCTCGCCGGCTCCGTCCTCATGCGTCGGATCGTCGCTTCCATCATGATGTCTGGCCGCTTTCAGTCATTCTACGTCATATCCAGAGGCGGCGGCGGAGCGCCGCCTTCCCAGGTGCCTTCGAGGCTGGGATCGAACTGCTTTCCATAGAGGAACTGGAAAAGGAATTTGAAGTCCTCCTGATCGATCTTGAGAAACAGGACGCCGAAATAGGTGTTTTCCGCGTCACGGAATTTACGCATGATGCGCGTGCCGACCATGATAGTGCGTCGGTCAATGCGCACCGTCATCTCGAGGTCCGTGTGCACGAGCAGATCGTGCACCAAGTCGGTGGACGTGTGCGCGAAGAGCATGCCAGAGGCGCTCATATCGATGATGGGCGCCTCGTAGCGGCGTCCCGTGCCGTTTTCGACCTTGAAATAGCCGTTCGTCACGAGGGAATGGCAAAGGACTTTCGAGAATTGCTGAACGTACTCGATCACGTCGCGATTGATCCGTTCACGCCGCGCCGAGCTGTTCCAGACGTGCACGTAACCCACGACGTATTCGTTGTAGAGCACCGGGCACCAGAGCTCGGAGATGATGTCCTTCTTCGTCTTCTCGTAGAGAATGTTGCCGAGCTTGCTCGTGATGACGTATGCCTGCGTTCCGGCCTCTTCCTCGAGCTTGATGAGCTCGGCCTTCGTGATCACACGATCATCGGGAAAAGGATCGCGCGAGGGAAAGTCCTCCGAGGTGGAAGGGATCCACAGGCTTTTGCCCAGCCGAACAATGGTTCGCTCTTCCCATGAGCGAGGCATCTTGTCGCGGAGCATCACGATCTTGTTGTCGGTGCACAGGGTTTCCATCTTGATGCGGAAAGTCTTCACCGCCTCCTGGATGCGCGCCGGATTGAACGTCACGTCCATCTCGAGCGGCTCGACGGGGGTCCAGCGATCCGACTTAGGGAAGTTCAGCTCGACCTTGGTGCCGTCCAGCGTAAAAGAGACGTCGATGGCGCCTTGGAGCTTCACGCGCTCGAACTTGCGCTGGAGATTCTTGTAAACGCCGGGAGGTTGCTCGATGATCACCTTTTCGGGAGTTACCTCGATCACGTGCGAGACGAATGTGTGGTAGTTGTTTCGCAGGTAAAAGAACAGCCGTACTTCCTCTCCTATGGTAAGCCCTTCCAGCTTTCCTTCCACCGGCGAAAGCTCGAGATTCTTGTCACCCACGCCGGAGAAAGTGCATTTGAATTCTCGGCGGGCGCCGTGCAGATCGCACGGTGTCGCATCGTCTACCAAAGATTTGAATACGAACTCTTTTTCTATCCTTCCTACTTCCGTTCCCATGCTTCAGTCCTCCAAGAGCCAGCGGTATGCCGATGGGAAGAACTTTTCCTTCGGGGCTGTCTTGGCGACTGCCATCTGAGCGAGGCTGAGCTGAAGGTCGGAAACGAGCCATTCCTCGCCCACGCGCGTGAAATAGATCTCTCCTTCGCTCGTGCCGACCGTTCCCCACAGCCTGAGTGTAGCCGACATTTGGCCATTGGCATCGGTCTTGATAGCGCCAAGTCTGTACGCGATGGGTTGATACCCGCGCTTGAGGCCGTAGGAAATGGTGTCCGACAGAGAGGCCTGCGCGTCGGGGGAGATATCCTTTGTTTCGATGGTGCCGCCGACCAGATGTGAGAGAAAATGCTCGGCCGTGGTCATGGCCTTGTCCCCGCGCAGGTCGCTTCCTCGCGCGTCACCCAGAGGCCCGATCTTGAAATCTTCAGGAAGAAATCGGCTCTCGCGGCCTAGGGCCATGAGCCCCGCGGGGCTTGTGAAGCTGCGTGAGCCGGCGGGCTCGGCCTTGTCGGTACCCTCTTTGGTCAAATGCAGCCCGGGGTCAGCGGGCGAAGGGGCGGCGGCCGGGGGATTCACCGCGGGGCTCGGCCCCGTGCTCGCGGGGGGGCGGGAGGCTGGGATCGGTGCCGGCTGGACCGGTGTCGCCGTGATGACGGTGGCGGGTTCAGTCTTGGTGACCGGCGCGGGGGAGTGCTGCGCGCTTTTCTGGCACGAGGCAAGGAATACCAGAGCCAGGATAGTTGCGGAAACGAGCCCCAATTTCCTCACGATTCCTTATACTATTCCCGACACATCTCGTCAAACCCGACCCCGGCAGCTCCTGGAGAGAGAGGCACCCTGCGCCTTTACACGCGCGCCCTCTCGTCATACCCTTGCCATGACCGTCATGGGCGAAACCGAACGAATTCTCGATCATTTGGAAAACGACTATACAGAACCCATTCGTGATCCTGTCTGGAAGCATATTTACGCCTCACGCGCCCTCCTGCGCGTGCTGGGGCACGAGAAGTTCCAGAAGCTGGATAGAATCCGACAGCTCGGACCGGCGAGCCTCGTGTATCCCGGGGCGACGCATACCCGCCGCAATCACAGCCTCGGTGTCTTTCATATCGCCAAGCGTATGATCACGACCCTTGTGAGGAAGAACAGGGACGTGGATATCACTTTGGATGGAGTGAAAGCATTTCTGTGTGCCGCGCTTCTTCACGATGTCGGCCATTATCCGTTCGCTCATTCGCTGCGCGACCTGGAATTGGAAGCGCACGAAACCCTTTCGGCTCGGGAGATACTTTCGACCTTCGCCCCGGTGATTCGCGACAATCTGCGAATAGAACCGGCGGCTGTCGCCTGCATTATCGACAAGAACCTGCCGTATGAGGGGCGGGAGAACGTGCGTTTCTATTGGAAGATTCTCTCCGGAGTGCTCGACCCGGATAAACTGGATTACCTGAATCGCGACGCGTACTTTTGCGGCGTGCCCTACGGTATTCAGGATGTGGATTTCATCCTGGAGGAAATATACCCGAACGTGGAAAATGGGGTCGCGATCAGTCCGAAAGGAATAACGGCCCTGGAGAATATCCTTTTCTCGAAATACCTCATGTACAAAACGGTGTACT
>Ga0265330_10002127_pt1 | contig 10925 bp, 6 predicted proteins | sample 41919metaG_FD_202083 | JGI IMG/M metagenome (GOLD analysis project Ga0265330, IMG submission 202083) | Rhizosphere microbial communities from Carex aquatilis grown in University of Washington, Seatle, WA, United States - 4-19-19 metaG | ecosystem: Host-associated > Plants > Roots > Rhizosphere >... | reverse complement strand
CGACGAGCTGGGCGATGCAACTGATGCCGAGCTCCCGGAAGCGTTCCTGCGTCTTCTCTCCGGCGCCCCAGAGCTTCGACAGAGGCAGCTCGAGCATGAAGGCCTCGAGGCCCCCGGGGCTAACGCGAACGAGCCCGTCGGGCTTGCGTAGGCCCGAAGCGATCTTGGCCACATAGCGGTTGGGCGCTATTCCGATGGAGATGCCGAGGCCGGTCTTCTCCTTCACCTTCAGCTTCAGGAGCCTCGCGGCCTCTTCGGGATCGCCCCATAGGCGTTCCGTTCCCGTCATATCGAGGAAAGCCTCGTCTATGGACAGGCTCTCCACTTCGGGCGTGAAGGAGGAAAATATCTCCATCACTTCCCTCGAGAGCGCGACGTAGCGGTCCATGCGCGGCGAGAGGAACACGCCCTTCGGACAGCGGCGGTAGGCCTCGGATATGGGCATGGCCGATCGGACGCCGAATGCGCGGGCTTCATACGAGCAGGTCGAAACGACTCCCCGATGTCCGGGCAGGGCCCCGACGATAACCGGCTTGCCCGCGAGGCTCGGATCGTCGAGCAGCTCGACGGAGGCGAAGAACGCGTCGAGGTCGACGTGGAAATACACGGGAACGCTCATCCTCCCGGAACTCCTACGCCGGAGCTCCCGCCTACGGGGTCGAGCTTGCCCCCGATCCTGCCGCTCGCCGTGACGGTCAAGCCCGAGAAGCGCAAGGGAGAGCCCGAGGACTGAGTGCAGGGTTCGAGGGGGCTCAAGTAGCGGGCACGGACGACTATCTCGGAACGGAAGGAGGCCGGAACGGTAAGCGAGAAGGAGAGGGCCTTGCCCGGATTGACGCCCGCGTAGATCGTGGCGCTCTTCCCGTCGACCGCCACTTTGTACGGCAGGCTGCAGTCGTAAAGCAGGATCGCGTCCTCAGATCGCAACGAAAGCTCGACGCTGTAGGGCGGGACCTTGAAAGCGATACGGATGTTCTCGTCGGCGCGGTCGAGGAAGGGGCTCTCCGCCTCCTCGATCTCGATGCTCCTCTTCCCGTCCTCCCCCGCGATGCGAACGGTGTCGCCGGACTCGTCGTAGCCGAGGGCCGCATCGCCTCGGCGTATGCTTCCCCTGCCCAGCCTCTGCGCGCCGACCAGCCCCAGTTCGAATCGCCCCCGGTCCTGGTCTATCGACTCGGAGAACCGCAGGTCGCTCCTGCCGGGGCCCTGGCTCGGAACGGCTATCCGGAACGAGGCCAGCGCGATGCCTTCGACCGCAAGGGCGACGATGAGGAAGGTTATGACCGCTTTATTGCGAGATGCGGTCCCGGGGTGGGCCAAGAAGAGCAGGGGGCTCGCGGTAAAGACGAAAAAAGGCAGGGACAGGGCGGCGAAGGAGAAAACGCCCAGCAGGTCGGGAGAGATGAGCTTGCCATAGGCCGGGAGATCGGGGTGCCTGAAGAGCTCTCCCGCCACGATGAGGAGCGGCAGGTACATCAAGACATAGGCTGTGAGCGTTGCCCATCGCCTGCGGATCGCGAGGGAAATCTCCACGACGACGAGGGCCCAGATGAAATAGAACGAAGCGGACAGATCGACGATGGAGAAGACCAGCACGTCGATCGCGAGGCAGAGGAGGGCGACGAACTCGTAGAAATACGGATTCGGCGTTATCAGCCTCTTTTCGACGAGGTACGAGAGGATCGACAGAAACAAGAGGAAGCAAAAGAGGATGCGCGATATGGCGAAGGCTCTGGGCAATAGAGTCCATGCGTTCGCGGAGCCGAGGGCCGCCGTCTCGAGCAGGGCGAGCCCCTTGCCGATGAAGACGACAGCGACCAGCGCGCCGAACAGCGCGAGGGCTTCCGCGCCCATGGCGGGCACGCGCCTGAGCAGCCGCTTGACGGCCTTCCTCCTCGCGACGGTAGCCGCGAGGATCGATAGGGCGACTATGGCTACGAGGCCGACGAGGATGGCGACATAGCTCTTCTCGCGGAGGATCGCGACGAGCCGCCCGAGCTGGACGATGAAATAATGCCGATCCCAGGCTTCCGAGAAGCCTCCGGCCGTCCCTTTGGCGAAAAGCCCGACGAAGGCCGGGAACCAAGCGATCCCACGATCGCCGCCCGGCGCGGCCGCGCTCCCGCTTCCCGGCTCGGCTCGAGCGTCGCCGCGTAGCTCGATGGCGGGAATGCCGGCTTCAAGGTAGGGAGCCGCCGGACCGTAGTCGCTCGCGAGGCCGAGTCTATAGGCCTCTTGCCTATTTGCCTCGATCCCGTAGGCTGTGCCCGAGGCATCGAGGGCTCGACGCGTTCCTTCGTAGTACCAATATGGCGACAGGACTGCTTTGGCGGCGCTCCTCATCTCGACCCTGGAGGTGCTGAAGGGCAGGTTCAGATAGAGCACCGCGAGGCGCCCCCGCCCTGCCTGCCGGGATATCCAAGTCTTGGAACCGAGGGCCGCGATCTCGCCCCCGGCGTATCCGCCCCTTTTTTCCGCGCCGAGGAACACGAAGCGTATCGAGATGGGAAGCAGCCTTCCCGCCTTCATCTCGGCCGAGAGCCTCGAAGCCTCGTCGAGGGCAAGGGCTAGGCCGAATGCCCCTTCGCCCTCGTCCGGAGCGTCGATCCAAGTACCGACCGGAACGATGACGGCCAGTTCATCGGGCAAAGCGCCGGGCACGAGGGCTTCGACGATGCGCGATCTCGAGTAATCCTCCGAAGCATCCGAAAAATCCTCGATCGAGGGCGAGAGTCCAATATCGCGAAGCGACGCTTCCACGTAATCGAAGGCGTCGGATTCCCCTTTCGTGCCCTCCCCGCGAGGACCGAAGCCGCGCAGATCGGCCAAGCGCTCCTCTATGGAGGGGGCCGCTTCGCAATGCAAGGACGAAAATAGGAGGGAAAAAGCAAAAACCGCGCGTGCAGCCGCGATCGCGCGTCCTTTTACCATGAGATGAGCATAGGAAGGGATCAAGGGCTTCGTCAATACTGTTTACCGTCTGCCGATAATAACTGTATACTGCCGTAAACAGGCCGCTGACGCGACGGCGACTCGTCGCGGCCGGTTTACGAAGGACCAAGGGGATGCAGGAGAGGAAGAGCGTCATCGATCTGCCGGTCAAGCTCGTGCTCACCGAGGAGGGGACATCCTTCTTTATACGCAAGGGCAAGAACTTGAAGAAGTTCAAGCTGGCAGACAATATCGAGGAATACGGAATCATACTGGATACTTTCACCCCTGCGTCCCTGCAGCGGATGATGCTCGTCGACTATATATCGAAAGTGGAGATATCGAAGAGCGAGTTCATGTCCACGCGGCAAGAAGTCATGGACATTTCCAAGCTCATCGTTTATTCCATGCTCTACAGGCAGTACGACGCGTACATTTTCGCGAGGGTCCTCGCGAGCGACGTCATAAAGAAATGGAACCGCATCAACCCTGCCAACATCATCGACGACAAGACTCCGATCAACGACAGCTTCCTGCATAATGTATTAAAGGAAAAGGAAAAGGACATACGGGACATCAAACAGGAGATACTCTCCCCGATGTATGCCTACATCAGCAAGAATACCTCCCTCCTCCCCGAGGAGAAAAACGTCCAGCTCCTCCTCTCGGAAAAATTCCTCAACAACCTCCGTCCCTTTACCTGGTTCATCATCGCCAAATTCAGGGGCTCGGAAGGCTACGAGATCCTGCTTAAGTCCATCAGGACCTCCCTCGCCGAGTACATGGAGAAGTCCAAGATTGCCGAATACGTCTCGCTCATGATCATCGAGCTCGCGATGAACGCGGAGAATTCCAACTTGAAGCGCGAAGCTAAGGCGATTTTCAAAGGCGCGGTGGACATCAATGCGGTGCTTTTCGACCCCAACATCCGTAGGCAAGTGCTCGAGTCCCTGAAACGCAAGGGCGAGCTCGTGTATTTGTCCTGGAAGATAGGCTCCCGCGGGGCTTCCGTGGGCATGCAGGGCAGGCTTCAGATCACGCTGTACAGCAAGGAATCCGAATACCAGACGGTCAAGGAGACTTTCGAGGATCGCAAGAGCGCCGACCTCAAGAAAAAGAGCCTCCAGGACTTCTACAAGCAGCTGCCCGAAGGCGAAGCCAACACCGAGCTCGGGCTCTACTACCTCTCCTATCTCTCCGAAGCCTGCGAGAAAGTCAACGTGAAATTCGAGTCCCTCGTCAATCAAATAACCGGTTCCGACCTCACCGTCATCACGCTCGCCCTGAGTTTTTGACACTGCTTTCCCCGTTTCCGGGTCGTATGCTCAGCCCTGCCGCGCGGTTACGGATTGATTTTGTAAGTTTTTTATAACCTAGCGCGCTCCTCCTCCCGCTTACCTCGCATTCCTTGACAGGAAATGGACTTTCCGGTACTTTTTAATGGTATCGAATCCAACCACTACTTCCTACGGAGGATTAAGTTTCATGGCAAAAGCTAAGTACGTTTACCAGTTCGGCGGCGGGGTTGCGGAGACCAGCGTCACCAGCAAGGATATCCTCGGCGGCAAGGGCTCCGGCCTCATGGAGATGACCAAAATAGGCCTTCCCGTCCCCGCCGGCTTCACGATCGGCATCCCCGCCTGCGAGGAGTATTACAAGTCCGGGCGCAAGCTGCCCAAGGCTATCGTCGAGGAAGTTAAGATCGCCCTCGCCAAGCTCGAGAAGACCGTAGGCAAGAAGCTCGGCGACTCGAAGGATCCGCTCCTCGTTTCCGTCCGCTCGGGCGCGGCCCGCTCGATGCCCGGCATGCTCGAAACTATCCTCAACCTCGGCCTCAACGACAAGTCCGTCGAGGGCCTGGCCGCCAAGACCGACAACCCCCGCTTCGCATACGACAGCTACCGCCGCTTCATCCAGATGTACTCCACCACCGCCATGGGCCTCTCCAAGGAGCCCATGGAGGAGATGCTTTCCGACATGAAGAAGAAGCTCGGCGTCAAGAACGACACCGACCTCAAGGCGGATGACCTCAAGAAGCTCTGCGACGAGTTCAAGGCCTTCTATAAGTCAAAAAAGGGCCAGGAATTCCCCCAGGAGCCCGTGCAGCAGCTCTGGGGCGCCATCGACGCCGTCTTCGATTCCTGGGAGGCCGACAAGTCCGTCACCTATCGCCGCGTCGAGAAGATCACCGATCTCAAGGGCACGGCGGTCAACGTCGTCCAGATGGTCTACGGCAACAAGGGCGACACCTCCGGCACCGGCGTCTGCTTCACCCGCGACCCCAACTCCGGGGAAAACGTCTTCTACGGCGACTGCCTCATCAACGCCCAGGGCGAGGACGTCGTGGCCGGCATCCGCACCCCGATGAAGCTCATCGAGCTCGCGACCAAGCTCCCCAAGGCCTACAAGCAGCTCTGCGAGGTCCGCAAGACCCTCGAGAAGAACTTCAAGGAGATGCAGGACCTCGAGTTCACGATCGAGGACGAGAAGCTCTACATGCTCCAGTGCCGCACCGGCAAGCGCCTCCCCGCGGCCGCTTTCAGGATGGCGGTAGATATGGTGAACGAGGGCCTCATCACCAAGGAAGAGGCCATCGCCCGCATCACTCCCGAGCAGGTCGAGGGCGTCTTCTACCCGATCATCGACGTAGCTTCGGTCGGCCCCGCCAGGCTCAAGGAAATCAAGCTCGCCACGGGCATCGACGCCGTCCCCGGCGCCGCCGCCGGCAAGCTCATGTTCAACGCGGCCGACGCCGAGGAAGAGACCAAGAAGGGCGCCAAGGTCATCCTGATCCGCCGCGAGACCAGCCCCGAGGACGTCGGCGGCATGTTCGCCGCCCAGGGCATCCTCACCGCCACCGGCGGCAAGACTTCCCACGCGGCCGTCGTGGCCCGCGGCTGGGGCAAGTGCTGCATAGTCGGCTGCGAGGCCCTCGACATCGACGACAAGGCCAAGACCCTCAAGGTAGCCGGCAGGACTTTCAGGCAGGGCGACGAGGTCACCCTCAACGGCACGACCGGCGAAGTCTTCGCCGGCGCGCTGCCCCTCAAGAAGCCCGAGCAGACCAAGGAGTTCAAGACCCTCCTCAGCTGGTGCGACCAGATCCGAACCCTCAAGGTCCGCACGAACGCCGACACCCCCTACGACGCCCAGAAGGCCGTCGAGCTCGGCGCCGAGGGCATCGGCCTCTGCCGCACCGAGCACATGTTCTTCAAGGACTTCAAGGTTCCCGAGAACTCCGAGAAGCGCCAGCTCGCCATCCAGGAGATGATCATCGCCGACGACGTAGAGGCCCGCAAGAAGGCCCTCGCCAAGCTCCTTCCCTTCCAGCAGGGCGATTTCGAGGGCATCTTCGAGGCGATGAACGGCAAGCCCGTCACCATCCGCCTGATCGATCCCCCCCTCCACGAGTTCACCCCTAAGGACGAGGCAGGCGTCAACAAGCTCGCCAAGATCACCGGCATGAGTCCCGACCACATCAGGATGCGCTGCGACCAGCTCCACGAGTCCAACCCCATGCTCGGCCATCGCGGCTGCCGCCTCTGCATCACCTACCCCGAGATCCTCGACATGCAGGTCACTGCCATCATCCAGGCGGCCGTCAACATGGAGAAGAAGGGCATCAAGGTGCTGCCCGAGATCATGATCCCCCTCACCATCGACAAGAAGGAGTTCAAGATCCTCGCCGACCAGACTCGCGGCGTAGCCGACCCCATCATCAAGAAGGCCGGCTCCAAGGTCGCCTACATGGTCGGCACGATGATCGAGATCCCCCGGGCCGCCCTCCTCGCCGACGAGATCGCCGAGGAAGCGGAGTTCTTCTCCTGCGGCACGAACGACCTCACCCAGATGACCCTCGGCCTCTCCCGCGACGACGCGGGCCGCTTCCTCCCCGACTACGTCAAGTCCGAGAAGGAAGGCGGCAAGGCTATATTCGCGCAGGATCCCTTCGTCAGCCTCGACCAGCACGGCGTAGGCAAGCTCGTGAAGATGGCTATCGAGTTGGGCCGCTCCACGCGCAAGGGCCTCAAAGTAGGCATCTGCGGCGAGCACGGCGGAGAAGCCAGGTCCGTCAAGTTCTGCCACGCCGTGGGCATGAACTACGTCTCCTGCTCCCCCTTCCGCGTGCCCATCGCCCGCCTCGCGGCGGCCCAGGCCGTGATCGAGGACAAGGCCGCCGCCAAGGCGGCCAAGAAGGCTTCCGGCGCCAAGGCGACGGGCGCCAAGAAGCCGTCTTCGGCGAAGCCGAAGAGCGCCAAGAAGGCGAATACAAAGGCCGAGAGGAAGGCCTCCGGCGCCAAGAAGCCTGCTGCCAAGAAGGCCGCTCCCGCCAAGGGCGGGGCCAAGAAGCCGTCTTCGGCGAAGCCGAAGATCGCCAAGAAGGGCAAGAAGTAAGAAATCGCTTTGCGATTTCTTGTACCGCAAGGTATGATCCGATATGCGCAATCCTGCGCTACGGAGTCATATAACTAGGTCCTAAGACCTAAAAGGCCGCGCGGCTCGCTCCGCGCGGCCTTTTTTCCCCCTCGCCGCATCAGCCCTTCCCCAGTCCCTTGACATAGACCATGGAAGCTATCTTCCCGAGGGGGAGGACAAAGTCGACCGCGCCGAGCTTGATCGCCTCCTTCGGCATCCCGAAGACGACGCAGCTGTCCTCGTCCTGGGCGATGGTCAGTGCCCCGGCTTCCTTCAGCTCCTTCATTCCCTTGGCCCCGTCGTCGCCCATGCCCGTCATGATCACCCCGATGGCGTTCTTGCCCGCGTTCACGGCGCTGGACCTGAATAAGACGTCGACTGAGGGTCGGTGCCGCGTAACGAGGGGGCCTTCCCTGACCTCCACGTAGTAATTGGCCCCGCTTCGCTTCACGAGCGTGTGCAGGTTGCCGGGCGCGATCAGTGCCCGCCCCCGCAGCACGGCGTCGCCGTTCAACGCTTCCTTCACTCCTACTCGGCACTGCGAATCGAGACGCTGGGCGAAGGAGCGGGTGAAATTCTCCGGCATGTGCTGGACGATGACGAGTCCGGGAGAATCCCCGGGGAGGGCCTCGAGGAGGACTCGCAGGGCCTCGGTGCCGCCCGTCGAGGCGCCGACGACGATGATCTTTTCGGTGGTTTCCGTGAGGATCCTCTTCTTGGCGGGGGCCAGCACCGCATCCGCGCTGAGTTTCGGCTCGGGACGGAGCTCGGCGAGCTGGCGGAGGCTGGACAGGCGGGCGACGCTCGCGGCCCGTACCGCGTCCTTGATGAGTATTCCCGATTCCTCCAGGAACTGCTTCGTACCGAGCTTCGGCTTCGTGATTACGTCCACGGCTCCGTAGGAGAGGGCCTTCATGATGGAATCCGAGCCGGGGGCGGCCAGGCTCGAGCATATGATGGTCGGTATGGGATGCTGCGTCATGATCTGCTGCAGGAAGGTCAGGCCGTCCATCCTTGGCATCTCGATATCGAGGATTATGACGTCGGGAAGGGCTTCGGCGATTTTATCGGCTGCCGCGAAGGGATCGCCCGCCGCTCCCACCACCTCGATGTCGCCACTGTCGTCAAGGATTTGCCGGAGCGTCTGTCGGACGGAGGCGGAGTCGTCGACGATGAGGACCTTGATCTTCCCTTTCACGCAGTTCTCCCGGTCCTCATTTTTTTTGGTACACCGAATGCGAAACCGATCGGAGCGGGAGATCGAAGCTGAGCATTGTCTCGGAATGCCCTAAAAACAGGAAGGAATCGGCGCTCATATGGCCGATGAGCCTCGCGATGGCTTTGTACTGGTTCGAGCGGTCGAAATAGATCAGGACATTGCGGCAAAAAACGATCTCGTACCGCTGCCGGATCAGCGCCAGGTCGCCGAGGAGATTGCCCGTATGGAAGCGCACGTTCTCCCTCAGCTCCGGAACGATGCGGCAAAGGTCCTTGCTCCTATCCTTGCTCGCCATTACATAGCGATTCCGCATCGCGTCGGGTACCTTCTTGATCCTCTCGGCGAGGTACACGCCCCGCTCCGCTATGGCCACCGCGTTATTCGACAGATCTATTCCCTCGACGCCGAACTCGATATCGCCACGCCGCAGCTCCATCAGGGCGGCGTCGATGGTCATCCCGAGGGTATAGGCCTCCTCTCCGGTCGAGCAAGCGGCGCATAGCACCGAGATGGATCGGCGTCGCCCCTCCTCGCAAAGGGCCGGGAGGGCGTTCCGGCGGAGGAAATCGAAGTGCTTCGCCTCGCGAAAGAAACTGGTCTCATGCGTCGAGACGAGGTCCATGAAACGCAGGTATTCGTCCTGGCCGGCGGGATCCTTCGTGACGTAGTCGAAGTAGGCCCCGTAATCCGAGAGGCCGCAAGCCGCGACGCGCTTGGCCAAGCGCCCTTCCAGGAGTCCCTTCTTCGCGGGGGGCATCTTGATGCCGTATTCGTCTTCGATGAAATCGCCGATGCGCCCTCGCTCGCCCTCGGTCATCGGGGGGACGCCCGCCATGAAACCGTGCATCAGTTCGCCGCCGCCGCCTCGGTGGGGGCGACGGCGGTCGCTTGCTCCTCTTGTATAAGCCAGAGTTCCTGGTCGGAGAATACCTTGTCCGTATCGAGGATAACGACGAAATCGCCGTCCTTCTTCGCTATGGCGTGGACGATGTGCGTATTTAGCTTCATGCCGAAACGGGGCGGCGGCTCGAGGTCCTTGCTTTCGCAGCGCAACACTCCCTTTACCGCGTCGACCAGGGCCCCTATCATCGTCGCCTCCCCCTCGTGGATTAGGTCCACGATGATGATGGAGGAATCCACGGTACTCGCGGCCGCCGGCATGCCGAACTTCTTCTTAAGGTCGACGACGGGTATGACGCTCCCCCGCAGGTTGATGACGCCCGAGAGGAAATCCATGGAGCTCGGGAGAGGGGTTATCTTCACCAGCGATAGAACCTCGTGTACCTTGAGCACGTCGAAGGCATAGTTCTGCCCCGCCAGGTGAAACTTCAGGAATTGCATTTGCGTAGTAGCCTGCAGTTCATCCATATTCGGCTCCTCGTTCAGAATCGCTCGAATTCGCCGTCTTCCTTGTCGATGAGAGCGATGCGGGCCCCTTTGCGCTTGGCATCCTCGTAGCCGGCCGCCGCTTGGGGCGCGGAGCCCCGGGGTATGATCGCGGTCGACTTCTCCGCCCGCGCCGCATGGGACGCGCCCGCCGCGTGAACCGCCGACGGACTCCTCGAGGTCCTGGCCCTCCGCTCCGCGTTCCCGCTTCCGCCGCGGCCTCCCGACTTGAGGAAGAGCACGGACTCGCTCATCATGACCGCCTGGCTCGACAGCTCCTCCGCGGTCGAGGCGAGCTCCTCGGAGCTCGCTGCGTTCTGCTGGACGACGGTGTTGAGCTGCTGGACCGCGGTGTTTATCTGCTGGACTCCTCCCGCCTGCTCGCTGCTCGCTGCGTTGATCTCGGTGACTAGGTTGGCCGTCTTTTCGATGTCGGGCACGAGGTGCTCGAGCATCCGTCCAGCCCCCTCGGCGACGGCGACGCTGTTCTTCGAGAGGTCCTCGATCTCCTTGGCGGCGCTCTGGCTTCGCTCGGCCAGCTTCTGAACCTCGTTGGCGACGACGGCGAAGCCGCGCCCGTGCTCCCCCGCGCGGGCGGCCTCGATGGCCGCGTTGAGGGAGAGGAGATTGGTCTGGCGGGCGATCTCCTGGATGACGGACACGCGCTCCGAGATGTCCTTCATAGCCTTCACCGTCTGCGTCACCGCCACGCCGCTCTCCTTCGCGTCGGCGGCCGACTTGTTCGCGATCTTCTCGGTCTGGCTGGCGTTATCGGCGTTCTGCTTGATGGTGGCCGAGAGCTCCTCGATGCTCGCCGACACCTCCTCGACGCTCGCGGACTGCTCGTTGGCGCCCTGCGCCAGCTGCTGCGAGGAACTGGAGACCTGCCCGGTGCCGGTCGAGACGTTCTCGGTCGCCTCGTCGATGGCGTTGAGGACTTTCAGGATGGAGTTGGTGATGAAAACGCCCATGA